>SDBV01000503.1_pt1 | contig 55958 bp, 35 predicted proteins | sample 2277081 | NCBI WGS metagenome assembly SDBV01 (sample SAMN10402039, study PRJNA504765) | marine sediment metagenome | isolation source: marine sediment core GS10_PC15, 223 cmbsf | place: Arctic Ocean: Southern Knipovich Ridge | collected 2010
CCCAACCCGTCATTTTAAGCATGACAAAGCATTACAGTGCCTCGATGATTTTCTTGGCCCTTTCGCGCACCTGGCGGTTCTCGGTGCCTCTGAGCACGGCCTCCATGGCGGCCCGCGTCTGGGCTGTATCCCCATCTTCTATTCTGTCCGCAATCATCACTGCGGCAAGTGCGGCTTCGTCGGCGGTGGCAGATTGGTCGATGGCGGAGGCCACCAGCTCCAGTGCCTGGGGCGTTGCCACGCCGCCCAGGATGCCCAAGACCAGCCGCTTTTCCTGCGGCCGGTTGGCCAGAGAGAGGGTCTCGGCCAGGATCTTCAGGTCGGCGGGTTTCTCGTCCTGAGGGCCGGCCAGGCGTACCAGGCCGCGGATGGCAAGGACCCGGTGACGGACGTTATCTCCCTTTCGGGCGATTGTCGCCAGGTGTTCCGCCGCGGCGGGATCGGCCCAGGTGGAGAGCATCCGCATGGCCTGATCACGGACCAGCTCCTGATCGTCCTGGAGTCGGGCGACAATGGCGTCCAGGGCCTTTGGTCCGCCGGAGCGGGCCAGGGCCCGCAGCAAAGCGGTCCGAGAGGCGGCGTTGGCGTCGGTCAGGCCGGCGATGATCGCCTCTGCGCAGGCCTGGCCCCCGCGGCTGCACACGACCAACAGCGCCACCTCCGCCTTCCTGCGCTGCCGGTCGTCCTTGGCGGCCTTGAGGATCTTGACGATCGTCTCGGTGTGGGTCTCGTCGGCCAGGAAACGAAGGGCCTCCAGTGCCGCGATGCGAACGGAAGGCTCGGGATCCTCCGCGCCCGCGATTACCGTGGGCAGGGTCTCCTTTGCGCCTCGGGCGGCCAGCACACCTAGCAACTCCACCCGGGCGTCGGGTCCGCCCTGGTCCACGGCGGCTACGATGGCCCGGTTGACGTCGTCGCCGCGGAGCCGGACCAGGCTGAGCCGGGCGGCGCCTCTTTCGAGATTCGAGCCGGTGGCGGCCTTCTCCACCAGCAGCGGCACGTCGGCCGCGCTTCCCAGTGTACCCAGGGCCTTCAACGCGGAGGTCCGAACCGGCTCGTCCTCTCCCTCGATCATCTCCAGCACGGCGGGGCGGGCAGCCGCGTCGCCGCGGTCGCCCAGCGCCTCGAGCAACTCTGCCCTGGCCTGGGGCTGTAGCTGGGGCAGCAGCGCGGCGAACCGCTTGGTGGCGGCCTCGCCGGGCACTTTGTCGCGGATGAACTGCAGCCCCACCGCGCGGGTCTCGCGTTCGGCGTCGTTGACAAACAGGATGATCAACTGGATCTGCTCGTCGTTGGCATCCTCCTGCGCCGGTGCCGTCGACGTGGCAAGCGTGCAGCCAAGGCCCAACAGCAGCCATGCCGCGGCCTTTGCTTTGCGGGTTGCGGTCAAGGAACCTCCTCCTACTGAGTTTTCATCGGTCTTTGAGCCTTCGCACGGCAGACGTACACAAAGAGGCAGTCCCACGGACCGCAGTCCGTGGGCGTGGGCGCCTCGTGGTCCTGCTGAAAGTAGCCTGCGCTGGGGGGCTACGATCCTTTCTTGCCGGTTGCGGCCAACAGCCCGCGCATGGCGGCCACGCGGACGTGCTTGGGCTGGTCGGGCTTGGCCAGCGACTGGTAGATGGCCAGGGCCTGGGCCTTCTTGTTCGCGGCCAGGAGTCGTTCGGCGCAGGCCAGGTAGGCGTCGGCGGCTGCCAGCTTCAGCGCCTGGGGGGCCTTGGTCTGGAACGCCCCGAGGGCCTTGGCCGCTGCGGGGCTGCCGATGGAGCCCAGGGCCGCCGCGGCCGCCGCGGCCGTTTCCTTGTCGGAATCGTTCAGCAGGGCCACCATGGCCTTCAGACTCTTGGCGTCCCGGCGGACGCCCAACGAGTTGATCACGCCGATCTTCGTGCGCCCCTTTGCCTTCGACAGGGCGCCGCGCATGGCGGCCACGGCCTCGGCGGCGGGCATCCGCTCCAGTGCATAGCGGGCCATGTGCGAGAGTTTGGCGTCGGTCAGCAGGCCGGCCAGGGCGGGAACGGACTGGGCGGAGCCGATCAGGCTCAGCTTGCGGCAGGCAAAATCCTTGGCCGCCCGAGAGGCGTCGGTCTTCAACACGGCCGCCAGACGGCTCTCCAGCGCCTTCCGCGCATCCGCATCTTTGTGCGAGGCCGCCACGGCGTCGTCGATCGGTTTCAGTACGTTGCGCTCCTGACCCCAGTCGTAGGTCTTCAGGGCGTCAAAGGCCTTGTCGGTTGCCTCATCGGCGGCAGCGCAGGGAACCAGCAAACCGGCCATGAGGGCCACCAAAAGGCAAGCGATCCAATTCTTCTTTGCGGACATCTCAGTTTCCTTTCGTCTCGAAGCGTGGTGTGAGAAACATGATTTTACCAGAAGCAGTACTCTCTGTTCAACCGAGGGTTTGATCCCCCCTCAGGGGTTTAATTAGCGGCCTACGGGCTCGGCGGCAAAAGGGTCCGAACCCGGCGCGACTACTTCAAAGGTGCCACGGGTCTCGCATGGGGCGCCCTCTGAGGCGGTTTGCCTCCTCGTCGCCGGGGAATTCCAGTTTTTGCGGGTCCCACTTCAGGGGGCGATTGAGCCAGTAGGCGATGTTGCCGACGTGGCAGACGTTCACCGAGCTGGCGCCGATGGCGACGTCGGCCGCCGGTCGCCGCCGCGAACGTACACACTCGATGAAGTTTGCCTGGTGGTGGTTGCTCTCGTAGAGGTGGATCTCGTCGGGGCCAATCTTCACGTCCCCCAGCGAGACCGGCTCGGTCTTCAGCCCTCCGCGCCAGACCTCGACCCTGCCTTTGCTGCCCACAAACTCTACCCAGGCGCCCGGCTTGCCGTTTGATCCCCAACCTCCCTGGCCGGCGTACATCACCGCCCCGCTGGGATAGCGGTATACGAGATCGCCTCTGCGATCGTCCTTGGGCGGAACGATTTCGACGGGCCCGGAGCCGTCGGCGTCCAGGCCCCATTGCACAATGTCGAAGTCGTGGGCCCCGCGGTCGGTCATCAGGCCGCCGGAGTAGTCCCGCCAATTCCACCACTTAAACAGGTTGACACAGCGATCGTTGTGGTAGGGCGCCCATGGGGACGGTCCCAGCCACGTATCCCAATCCAACCCCGGCGGGACGGGCTGACCCGGTAAGTTGCAGTGGCGCGACGTGCCGCCGGGCACCGTAACCGCACGCTTGACGTCTCCGATGTATCCGTTGCGGACCAGTTCGCAGGCGAAGCGGAAACGGCCGTCGCTGCGCTGCTGGGTGCCGGTCTGAAACACGCGGTCGTAGCGCCGGGCGGCCGCCAGAGTGGCCCGGGCCTCTTCGACGGTAAAGGCCAGCGGTTTCTCGCAGTAGACGTCCTTGCCGCGCCGGCAGGCCTCGATCGAAACGATCGCGTGCCAGTGTTCCGGCGTGGCGTTCAGTACCGCGTCGACGTCGTCGCGGGCCAGCAGCTCGCGGTAGTCGTGGTAGGCCTTGGCTTTGAACCGTTTGGCCGCGGCCTCACGACGGTCCTGGTAGACGTCGCAGACGGCCACTACCTGGCCGCCCTGGGAGGCAAGCGCCTTGATAACGCCGTTGCCCCGGCCCCCGCAGCCGATCTGGCCGATCACGATCCGCTCACTTGCCGCCGGTCTGTCTCCGGCGCCCAGGGCCGTCGACGCGATCACGACCGGACCGGTCGCCAGCACGGCAGCCGCACGCTTCAGCACGTGGCGGCGCGTAGTGGTTGGGTTTCTCTTCACGAAGACCTCCTTTGCTGATTTTCTCTTGCCGACAGGGTCTCTTGCCGAGGGGCCCGCTGCGCTACAGTACCCACGGCTGGCGCATCGGCCGCCAGGTCATTCGGTTTGCCTCATCGTCGCCGGGGAACTCTTCCTTGACCGGGTCCCACTTCAGTGGCCGGTTGAGTTCGTAGCAGATATTGCCCAGGTGGCAGACGGTGGCCACGCGGTGGGCTAATTCGACGTCGCGGAAGGGTTTCTCGCGGGTCTTGATGCAGTGCAGCACGTCGCCGGGCAGTCCGCCGCGGCCACGGTAGTCGCGCTCGAGCAGGTGGGTGGGTGGTTTCCAGGTGAGCCCCGGCACGTTGCCTTGGGCCGCCTCGTACCTCGGTCCCCCGCCGCCGCGATACATCTCTATCCCGCACTCGAACTTGTAAGTGAGCCACTTGTACTGATCTCCGTCGGGCGGGATGATCTCGGTGGGTCCGGTCTCGTCGAGTCCCAGGGCGAACATCGCGCCGCCGAACTTGTGGCCGCCCCAGTCGGTCATCATGCCGCCGGAGTAGTCGCGCCAGGTTCGGAACCCCTTGCCGCCCAGCCCGTAGGCCGCGCTGCACCGGTACGGATGGTATGGTGCCCAGGGCGCGGGCCCCAGCCACAGGTCCCAATCGAGATCGTCGGGGATCGGCTCTCCTGCCAGCGTGCAGTCCCGCGGCGGCCCGCCCGGGTCGCAGTAGCACTTGTGGATCTGGCCGAGTTCGCCCCTTTGGACCTGTCGGGCAAGCTTGCCGTAGTCGCCCAGCACCCGTTGGCTGCCGCTGGAGCAGATCTGTCCGTACCGTCTGGCCACATCGACCATGGCCCGGCCTTCCTTGATCGTCAGCGTCAGCGGCTTTTCGCAGAAGACGTCCTTACCGCTTTTCATGGCGGCGATGCTGACCAGGGCGTGCCAGTGGTCGGGGGTGCCGATCACCACCGCGTCGATATCGTCGCGGGCGACCACGTCGCGGAAGTCGGTATAGGTGGCGCAGTCGCTGTTGCCGTATTTGTCGTCTACGTTGCGTTTGATTCCCTCCTGGCGGCTTTTGCGGACGTCGCAGACGGCCAGGACCTGGACTTCGCCGTGGCTCATGAAGGCCCGCAGGTCGCCGGAGCCGCGCCCGCCCATGCCGATACCGGCCATGGTGATCCGCTCGCTGGCCGGCGGACGGCCGTCGGCGCCCAGGGCGGTGGACGTGATCACGTACGGCGCGGAGATGGCAGCGCCGGCCCCTCTCAAGAACGCGCGGCGCGTAAGCGGTATCTTAGTCATGGAAAAACTCTCCTTTCGCCAGTCGTATGCCGAAGGCAGATGCAGTTGCATTGACACGATTAACCGAAGTAAGTCTGTGGACAGGATAACAGGATGAACGGGATGGCTCAGTTGTTCTTCCGTGCCAAACCGTCGAGTGATCGCAGCTTGCGTTTAACCTCCACTTTTCATAGACCGACTCGAGAAAACCGAATCCCATCCGATTATAAACACGGTACGCGCACCCAATGATCTTCTCGGTAATATCGGCGTGCTTCACTTTTCCCTTTCCCCCGGGAATATCGGTCCGCCACAGCCGCACTCAGTTCATCCTGTTAATCCTGTGATCCTGTCGTAAGAAATCCCTGCCATCCGGTCAAAATCAACTCACAGTCTCCACGGCTCACGCCACGGACGGATCAGCCTGCGGGAGGCATCTTCGTCGCCGACGAAATCTTCCTTGGCCGGGTCCCAGGTTACCTTCCGGCCCAGGCGGATGGCGATGTCGGAGACGTGGCTGATGATGTCGCTGTGTACGGCGTCGTCGATATTGCTGACCGCGTCCTGACGGTTCTTGACGGCTTGGATGAAGTTGCCGCCGTGATTGTTGCTCTCGGGCAGGTGCACGTCGTTGGGCCCCAGCTCCGCGTCCCAGAGCGACTTCGGCTCGCTGAAGGTATTGTTGCGGGAACGGGAGATGCCCACGGTGCCTTCGGTGCCGATGAAGCGGGTATGATCGCTGCCGGGCTTGAAGGTCATCTTCACGCCGTTTGCGAAGCGGAAGGTGACGTCCCATTTCATCACCACGTTGTTGCGGCCCGTGGATGGAATCGTGGCCGTGCCTTCCACTTCCCAGGGCCCGGCCAAGTGCGTATCGTATCCCCAGACCAGGATATCCAGCGGGTGGGCGCCCCAGCCGGCGATGAAGCCCAGGGCGTGGTCGTAGTCGTGCCACCATCCGCCGCCGCCGGTGGACTGCCCGCAGTAGGGTCGCCAGGGCGCGGGGCCCAGCCACATATCGTAATCGAGCCCCTCCGGCACCGGTTGCGGCGCGGTAGAGTTGCCCGGGTTGCTGTCGGGAGCGACCACCAGGATCTCCTTGACTTGGCCGATCTTGCCGCTGCGGACCAGCTCGCAGCCGCGGCGGCAATGGGCGCTGGATCGCTGCTGGGTGCCGTACTGGAAGACGCGGTTGTAGCGGCGGACGACCCGGCGGCAGATCTGGTCCTCGTAGACGCTCACGCCCAGCGGCTTCTCGCAGTAGATATCCTTGCCGGCCTTGGCGGCGGCCACGGTGTGGTGGACGTGCCAGTTGTCGGTCGAGCCGACGCATACGGCGTCGAGGTCGTCGCGGGCCAACATCTCGCGGAAGTCGCCGTAGGCGGTTCCGCCGGTTTTCTGGGCCCATTTATCGCGACGTTGTTTCCAGGCGTCGCAGGCGGCGATGGGTTGGGCGCCGGCGCCTATCAGGCCTCCAAACACGCCGCTTCCGCGGCCGCCGCACCCGATCAGGCCCATCGTGACCCGTTCGCTGGCCGGCAGAGTTCCGGCGGCGCCGAGGGCATTGGAGGTGATCACAAGAGGACCGGCGGCCAGGGCGCCGGCCGCGCCGGCGGCGCAGCGCAACAACTTGCGGCGGTTGATTTTCTCCCGTGAGGCCATGATGAGTTTCTCCTTTGCTGAAGGTGGCAGCCAACCCTTGCAGGCAGGTTAGTGCAGTCGCCAAGGTTCTCTGATCGCCCGGGAGAGCTTGCGGTCGGCCATGGGATCGTTGACGAACTTTTCATTTCTGGGGTCGAAGGTGAGTTTACGGCCGAGTTCCACGCAGATGTTGGCGATCTGGCAGGTGGAGTTGGCCCGATGGGCGCCCTCGGCCGGGGCGATCGGTCGGCGGCGGCTCTTGATGCAATCCAGGAAGTTCCGCACGTGGCCGGCCTGGGGGTATCCCTTGCCGAATTTCCGCTCGGCCAAAAGCGACTTGGGCTTGGCGTCGATGTTGCCGTCGTCGTCGACGTAGATCGAGCCTTCGGTTCCCACGAACCGCACGTGCAGCGGCCACTTGCCATTCTCGAAGACCAGTTTGACACCGTTGGCATAATGGGCGATCACGGTGCCTTCGGCCTGCTCGAACTCCACCGGGGTTTCGCCGTCGGCGTTGTTTGCCCACTGGCAGAGGTCTACGCTGTGGCTGCCCCACTCGGGAATCATTCCGCCGGAGAAGTCGAAATGGCACATCCAGAATTGTCGCGACATGTACTGTTTGTTGTAGGGCCGCCAGGCGGCCGGTCCCAGCCACATATCCCAGTCGATCTCCTCCGGCAACGGCTCCTGCTGGGGACGCAGGGTGGCGTAGGGATGGAACTTGAACCACTCGGGTGGCGCCTTTTCGGCGTAGAGGGTCTTCAACTCGCCCAGCTTCCCGCTCTGGGCCAACTGGACGGCGAACGCGAACCTGGGCACGCTGCGGCGCTGCGTGCCGCACTGGAAAACGACGCCGTAGCGCTTCATCGCATCGCACAGCGCCCGGCCCTCGGTGAGGGCGACCGACATCGGCTTCTCGCAGTAGATGTCCTTGCCGGCCTTGGCCGCCAGGATCGAGGCGGTGGTGTGCCAGTTGTCGCCGGTGGCGATCAGCACGGCGTCGATGTCGTTGCGGGCCAGCAGCTCGCGGAGATCTCGGTAGGTTTTACAGTCTTTGTTGCCGTACTTGAAATCGATCTTGGCCTTGGTGGCGTTGCGTTTGGCGCGAACCACGTCGCACACGGCCACCATCTGCACGTCGTCGTTGGCCAAGAGGTGATTCAGGTCGCTGCCTCCGCGGCCGCCCAAGCCGATCGCGCCCATGGTTATCCGCTGGCTGGCCGGGGGTCGGGCTGCGGCGCCGAGGGCCGTGGAGGTAATCACGTACGGCGCGGCCACCATCGCACCGGCCGCGCGTTGCAGCAAGTTACGCCGCGTGATGGTTGTAGGTCGGGCCATGGAGGTTTCTCCCTCTATTTGATTATGTCGGTTCCGGTCTGGTGGGCCGCTGGGTCTGCCGTGGGCACACTGTGCGTCAGATTCTCCAGGGATCGCGTATGGTGCGCTCCTTCATGCGGTTGGCCACGTCGTCGCCGACGAATTCCTCCTTGGCCGGGTCCCAGGTCAACTTGCGGCCCAGCATCAGGCAGATGTTGGCGATGATGCAGGTGGTCATCGAGCGGTGGGTGGCCTCGGCGCGGGAGATGGGCGTCTTGCGGCTCTTGACACAGTCGATGAAGTTTCGGGTGTGGCTGTCGGCCGGATAGCCCTTGCCGAATTGTCGCTCGGCCAGCAGCGACTTGGGTTCGGTCTGGATCCCCCCGTCGTCGTCGACGTGGACCCAACCTTCGGTGCCCTCGAACCTCACGTGCAGGGGCCAGGCGCCGTCGGTGATTACCATGTTCACGCCGTTGGCGTAGCGGCCCTTGATGGTCGTTCCGTCGAACTCCCACTCCAGCGGTCCGGTGGTGTCGGCGTCGACGGCGAACTGGCAGAGGTCGGCCGTGTGGCTGCACCACTCGGCGATCGAGCCCCACTGGAAATCGATGTGCCGCTTCCAGCCGCCAAGGTAGGCCTTGCTGAAAGGTCGCCACTGGGCGGGGCCCAGCCAGAGGTCCCAGTCGAGCTCTTCCCGGGGAGGCTCCGGCTGCGGGGCAAAGGAAGAGACCCTCGGCGGGGCGATCTTCCCGGCGGCTTCGGCGTAGACGTTCTTGAGTTGCCCCAGCTTTCCGCTGCGGGCCAGATCGACGGCGAAGCGGAACCGGGGGATGCTGCGCCGCTGGGTGCCGCACTGGTAGACGGTTCCGTAACGCTTGACCGTTTCGGCCAGTGCGCGGCCTTCGGCGACCGTGTGGGCCGGCGGCTTTTCGCTGTAGATGTCCTTGCCGGCCCTGGCGGCCATGATGGAGGCCAGGGCGTGCCAGTTCTCGCCGGTGGCGACCATCACCGCGTCGATGTCGCGGCGCTCGAGCAACTCGCGGAGATCGATATACGTGTCGCAGTCCTGGTTGTTGTTTTTCCGGTCGATTAGCTGCTTGGCCTTCAGACGATTGCCGCCGCGGGCGTCGCAGGCGGCCACCATCTGGACTTCCGGGTTGGCCATCAGGGCGCCCATCACGTAACGTCCGCGGCCGCCGATGCCGATGGCGCCCATCGTGATCCGCTCGCTGGCGGGCGGCCTTCCGGCGGCCCCCAAGGCAGTGGACGTGATCACATAAGGTGCTGCTAAAGAGGCACTTATGCCACTGACGAAGTCGCGGCGACTGATCTTGCCGTTTGCCATTAGGTATCCTCCCTTGGTCGTATTTCCCGGCGGCAACCCCACCTTAATGAGGGAGTTATGCCGCCCGTTCACGCCGATGCCGGCACCGGCCGCCCGGCCGACGGCGGCACCAGCGGATCGCATTGTACCAGATTCTCCACTCAGATTCTCCAGGGCGGCCGCATCGCCCGGGACCGCAGCCGGTTGGCCTCCTCGTCACCGATGAATTCCTCCTTTGCCGGATCCCACTTCAGTGCCCGGCCGGTCCAGTGGGCGATGCAGCCGAGGTGAGAAACCGTCGTCGATCGGCAGCCGATGGCCACGTCGCAGGCGGGGGTCTGTCGGGAACGGATGCACCTAAGCCAATTCTGGTGATGGTTTCCCACCGGGTGCCAGGGATCGGGTTGTTCGGAAGACTCATCCACGATTTCCGGGGCAGACGCCGTAAGGTAACCCTGGCGTCCGACGTGGATCCAACCCTTGTCGCCAACGTACAAGGCCCCGAAGTTCTGCAGCCGCGTCTTCACGTCCCAGCCCTTGGGCACGAAGTGTTTCTTCGGATCAAGCTGCCAGTCGACGACCTGGCAGAGCACGCCGTCGGCGTACTTGTAGGTCAGCGACGGATATTCTCCGGTTTCGGGGGGAGTGATTTCCACGGGTCCGCTCCGATCCATGCCCAGCCCCCACTGCACCACGTCCACGGCGTGCACCGCGTTGCTGGTCAGGTTTCCGCCGCCGAAATCGCGGCAGAAGTGCCAGGGCACGACGTGGGGCGGCTTGCCGTAGCGGTGGAACCTGGCGTTGAAGGGCCGCCAGGGAGCCGGGCCCAGCCACTGTTGCCAGTCGAGTCCCTCGGGCACCGGGTCGCTGGGCAGGTTCACGTATTCGTTGGTGCCGGGGAAGGCCACGTAGACGATCTTGACCTGTCCGATCCGTCCGCTGCGGACCAGCCGGGCGGCCTTGACGAACTCGGGGGTGGAGCGCTGCTGGAGCCCGATCTGGGCCACCCGGCCGTAGCGGCGGACCGCCTCGACCATTGCCCGGGCCTCGCGGATGGTCTTGGAGATCGGTTTTTCGCAGTAGATGTCCTTGCCGGCCTTGGCCGCCATCACGGTGGCCGTGGCGTGCCAATTGTCGCCGGTGGCGATCACCACGGCGTCGACGTCGTCGCGTCCCAGCAGCTCGCGGAGATCGGTGTACGCCTGGGGGGCGCGATATGTGCCGGCGGTCCGCCGGGAGGCGTAGGCCTGTTGAACCGTGGTCTTGGCGTCCTGGCGACGCCATTGGTCGACGTCGCAAAGCGCGACGACCTGGGTCTCGGCAGATTGCACGAGGTTCCTCAGGTGACCCCGGCCCATCATGCCGATGCCGATGAAGCCCAGGGCGATACGATTGCCGGGTGCAACCGTCTCGCCCATTCCCAGGGCGGAGCCGGGCAGAAGGGAGGGTGCGGCGACGATCCCTCCGGCGGCCGCGGCCCGTTGGAGAAATCGCCGGCGGCCGAAGCGAGTGGTGGTTGGCTGTTTCATTACATGGCTCTCAGTCTTGCGTTTTCGTTTGTGAAGGAACTGCTATGTACTCCGTGCGGGTACTGTGTACTGGCGGTCGCCTCTCTGCCTGGCGACTAAAGTTCCCACGGCTCGCGCATCGCCCGGGTGAGCATACGGGAGGCCTCCGGGTCTCCGATGATTTCCTCTTCCAGCGGGTCCCACTTGATCTTCCGCCCGGTGCGGATGGCAATGTCGCAGACGTGGCTGACGATGTCGCTGTGGACGGCGTCATCTATATGGCTGACCGGTGTCTGGCGGGTGCGTACGCACTCGATGAAGTTCGTCTCCTGGCCGCGGCTCACCGGCAGGTGGACGTCGTCGGGTCCCAGGGTCGCCGTGCGCAACGACTCGGGTTCGCACGCCATGTCGGCGTAGTATATGGCAATCCAGCCCTCCGTGCCAATCAGTTGTGCGTAGTTGCCCAGCTTGGCCAGGCGCGGATGCTCCTGCTTGGGCACGCCAGTGGCCCAATACGACATCTTCACCCCGCCGGAGAACTGAATCCGCACGTCCCAGTTGTGGACCGCGTCGTGGGCTCCGCCGGTGGAGATCGTGCCGGTCCCCTCGACTTCCCAGGTGCCGGCCAGGTGGGTGTCGAAGGCCCACTGGAGCAGATCCAGGGGATGGGCTCCCCAACCGGCGATGAAACCCAGCGCGTAGTCGTAGACGTGATACCAACTGGGTCCGTTGTCCGGACAGCCCGAATAGGGCCGCCAAGGAGCCGGACCGAGCCAGAGGTCGTAGTCCAGCCCCTTTGGCACGGGCTTGGGCGTTCGCGAACCACCGGGGCCGCTGTTGGGCGCCTTGACACGAATCTCGCGAATCTGGCCGATCTTTCCGCTGCGGACCAACTCGGCCCCCAGCCGACAGGAGGCCCTGGCTCGGGCTTCCGTGCCGTACTGGAATACGCAATCGTAACGCTTGATCGCGTCTCGGCAGATCAGGTCCTGGGCGATGCTCACACCCAACGGCTTTTCCACGCAGACGTCTTTGCCCGCCCGGGCCGCGGCAACGGTCATCGGCACGTGCCAATGGTCGGGCGAGGCGATGCCCACCGCGTCGACGTCGGCGCGGGCGAGCAGTTCGCGGAAATCGAGGTATGTCTGGCAGTCGGCGTTCTTGTAGTGGGCGTCGACGGCCTGTTTTGCACGGTCGCGGACGCCTTTCCAGACGTCGCACACGGCGACCAACTGGGCTTCGGGGCAGCCGAGTTGCTCGCGGATGTTCAACATCCCGCGGGGCCCGGTGCCGATGTATCCGGTCACCACTCGCTCACTCGCCGCAGGCCGTCCTTCGCCCCCGAGTGCAGTCGAAGTGATCACGTGCGGCGCCGCCACGATCCCGCCGGCTGCCGCGGCGGTCCGCCCGAGGAATCGTCGCCGGTTCCAACGCTTGTCGGTTGGCTGGTCCACAGATCGTCCTCCACTTGGGATTTGGTGGGCAGTGCCCGCCCTGCTTTTCAACGGGCTGTCAACTCCTCCTCCAGTTTCCAGGGCGGGCGCATCGGCCGGGAGGTCATCCGGTTGGCCTCGTCGTCGTCGATGAATTGCTCGGCGGCCGGGTCCCACTTCAGTTTTCGGTCCAACTCCATGGCGATATTGGCCAGGTGGCAGAGAGTGGCCGAGCGGTGGCCGACCTCGGCCGGTACGTTCAGTCCCTTGATGTTCCCCGCTCGCACACAGTCTAGCCAGATTCCCATGTGTGTGCTGGCGCGGTCGGACGGGGCCAGGTGGATTTCATCGGGGCCGATCCGCGAGGTCAGCAGCGACGCCGGCTTGGCGAGGATCTCTTCCCGGCTGACGTGGATCCAGCCTTCGCTGCCCACGAACCACACCCCTCCGGTCTTCATCTCCTTGCCGCCGCTGCGGAACTCGACCCTCACGCCGTTGGCGTACGTGAAATCGACCCTCAAGTCGTAGAACGTGTCGTGCAGGCCGGTGGCGTTCCGCTTGCCCATGCCGATCACGGCCACCGGTCCCGAGTCGTCGGCCCCGATGCCCCACTGGGCGATGTCCAGGTGATGGGCTCCCCAGTTGGTCACGTCGCCGCCCGAGTAGTCGCTGACGAACCGGAACTGGTAATGGCAGCGGTCCGGATGATACGGTGCCCAGGGCGCCTGCCCCAGCCACGTTTCGTAGTCCAGCTCCGGCGGGACCGGCTGCGGTGTCCAGGGATCGCTCTTACCCGGCCGGGCGTAGATCTCCGCCCGCACCCACCGGAGCTCTCCGATCCTGCCGTTGCGCACCAGCTCGCACGCCCGGGTGAACTTCTCGAAATCGGGCGAGCGCTGCTGGCTGCCGACCTGCAGGATGGTTCCGTAGCGCCGGGCGACGTCCGCCGCAATCCGGCCTTCGCGGATCGTCAGCGACAAGGGCTTTTCCACGTAGACGGCCTTGCCGGCCTTGACGGCCGCGACGGCGATGGGCACGTGCCAGTGGTCGGGCGTGGCGATCACCACCGCGTCGATGTCGTCGCGGGCCAGGACCTCGCGGAAGTCGCCGTAGGACGCGCAGTCCGAGTTGCCCGACAGACCGTCGATCTTGGCCTTCGCCGCCTTCAGATGCTTCGCGTCCACGTCGCAGACCGCCAAAACCTTATCGCCGCCGGCGATGATCTGCTGGCCTCGGCTGCCGGACCCGATCAGGGCGGTGGTAATCCGCTCGCTGGGCGCCGGGCTGCCCGCCGCACCCAAGGCCGACGAGGAGATCACGTAGGGCGATGCCGCAGCGGCGCCGGCCGCCTTGAGGAACTCGCGCCTCGTGGGGCCGTGTGGTCTTGACTTCATGTCAATTCCTTTCTGCATTGGAAGCATTGACGCGGATCGCAGCGCCGGGCCTCGGTCGGTAACGGGCCACGAATTCGGGTGGGACCGCGGGGTATTTCGTATGCTGAGGGTCCCGTTATCGGGCGGGGGAGCCCTGGCGTGGCTTCGCCAATGCCGTTGATTTACTGCCTTACCGGGCCTCCATTCTACTGTCTGCGGTGCAGATCGCAACGTCCGCCGGGCTCGCCGCCAAGGGGACAGGCCCAATTTCACCCCAACGGCCCCGCTCGATAATCACACCGCGTGGCCGCGACGGCTAAACGGATCTCCTCCCGGAATCACGCAACCTTATTTAGGAAGTGAATCCCCACGGTGCGCGGTGTTTCTTTGTCAGCAGCGCGTTGGCCTCGTCGTCGCCGGGGAATTGCTCGGCCTTGGGGTCGAACCGCAGCACGCGGCCCGTGCGGTAGGCGATCTCGCCGAGGTGTACCACCGCACAGCTCAAGTGGGCAATCTCGGCATTGGCGTTGGTGGGCTTGCCGCTGCGCACGCAGTCGAAGAAGTTCTGGATGTGGCGCGGCACCCCGTCGCTGCCGCGCATGCCGGGCCCCTCCTCTTCTTTCTTGCCCAGATAGGTCTGGAAGTATCCGCGGCGGGAGAAGATCATGTAGCCTTGCGTGCCGTAGAAGAGGTTGCCGTTGTCCCAGCCGTGCATATTGTAGGGCGCGAAGTTACGATTCTCGTAGATCAGCACCTTGTCGTCGGCGTACTGGTAGGAGACCATCATATTGTCGGGAAAGTCGCTCTCGCCTTTGAGATGGATCCGGCTGCCGTGGGCGGTGATCCGCACCGGATGGGTCGTCACGCCCAATCCCCAGCGGGCCATGTCGACGTCGTGGATCCCGTCGCCGCCGATCTCGCCGTTGCCGTAGTCGCGGAACCTGTTCCAGCTTCGGAACCGGTTGGAGTTGAACGGCCGCTGGGAAGCGGGGCCCAGCCACGTGTCGTAATCGACGTAGTCCGGGACCGGCCCGTCGGGCACCGGCTGGGGATGATCCGACCGCGACTCGACGCCCCAGGCCTTGGACATCTTTATCCGGCCCAGCACGCCGCTGGCGAGTACCTTGCCGGCGGCGGCGGTGACCTCGCTGGAGCGCATCTGCGTGCCGTGTTGCAGCACGCACTTGCTTCGCCGCGCCGCCTCGACCAGCAGCCGGCCTTCGTGGAACACGTGGGAGGCGGGTTTTTCCACGTAGACGTGCTTGCCGGCGTCGAGCGCGCGGACGGCGATCGGGGCGTGCCAGTGGTGTGGCGTGGCGACGAACACGGCGTCGACCGAGCGGTCGTCGAGCACGCGGCGGAAGTCGCCGGCCTGTTTGATCTTTCTTCCCTGGAGCTTGGCGAGCTTGGCCGCGGTTCGCGCCAGGTTCTGCCGATTGGCGTCGCAGACACTGGCGATGGCCACGTTCTCTTGGCCGGTGATCCGGTCGATCAGAAAGTTGCCGCGCCCGCCCACGCCGATCATGGCGCAGACCACGGTGTCGTTGGGCGATGCTTGGGCGGCCAGCGCGGTGACGCCCAAGGCCGCGCCGGCGGAGAGACGGCCCGCTTGCGTGAGGAACTGACGTCGATCGAGCGGCATTTTGCGTCTCCTTGTGGCGGAAGGATGGGATAATCACCGGGGAGTGAATTTGAGCACGTCCCTGGCACGGGTTTCGCGCGTGACTTTCACCGCCGACGGCCTGCCCAACGGCTCAATGTCACACGTCTGCGCTGGTGAGTATAACCACGGTTCTCGGGCGGTTCAAGTATCGGCGGGTGGGCTTCCCTGCTCGAGGACCCAGCCTCAACGACGGAAGCTTGCCTGTCCAACCGCCGGGTGCTATTCTGGCGGTCGGGCCGTGGTCCGGACGGAGTGATGGGATGAGAACAAGATCCAGGCTTTGGGCACTTTTGTTGGTAAGCACTCTGGCCCAGCCCAGCCCGGTCAATTCGCAGGAGATCCCTTACCGGACCGGGAATTGGGACGCCAAGGCCTACGGTAACCACCGAGCGGTGGTGCGTGTGTCCACTTCGGCAGACGCCGTTTGGGTCCGCGTGCCCTGGCGCCGACGGGATTCTCACTGGGAGAATCGGATCATGGTGGTCGACGGGGCGACGCAGATGCGGATCCTGAACGTATACCGCGGCCCGAGCAACCGCGAATTCGGCGACGTGGTTTTCCAGCCGCGGAGCGGTCCCGGAGAGTATTACATCTATTATCTCGTAAACGAGATCACCGGCCGCGGCAGTTACCCTACGGTGGTTTATCCGAAATCGACCCGTACGGCCGACCCCGCTTGGCTGAAAAGGCACGGCCTGGTGAAAAAGGCCCTTGCCAACAGCGGGCTGCCGAACCTTCCGCGCGCGGAAGTGAAGCAGTTCCAGGCCGTCGATGACTTCAACAGTTTCTATCCCATGGAAGTGGTGGCGACCGCCGGCGAGGTCGCCGGTTTGCTGCGGGGGCATGAGGATGCCGCCTATTTGCTCTTTCCCGAAGACCGCCGCTATCCGATCCGCATGAACCGGCACCTGCCCAGGCGTTGGATCAAGATGGGAGCAGAGCGGGTATTCCAGGGCGAGGCTGCCCGGGGTGAGTATTATGCCTTCCAGATCGGCCTGTTTGCATGCCGGGCGGATGTAGAGAACCTGGACGTTCGCTTCGGCGGTCTGAGGCCGGTGGAGGGTGGTGAAACCATACCGGCCGGGCAATTCACTTGTTTCAACACCGGCGGGAACGACTGCACCGGCAGGCCCTTCAGGAAGACCTGTTCGGTCGCAAAGGGGAAAGTGCAGGCCCTGTGGTGCGGCGTGCAGGTCCCACGGGCGGCCCGGCCCGGTCAGTACGTAGGTTTTGTAACGGTCAAGCCCGAGAAGCTGCCGAGCCGTCGGATCGAGTTGCGGCTGAGGGTTTCCCGGAAGGTGCTGTCCGACGGCGGAGACGGCCAGCCCTGGCGACATTCGCGGCTGCGCTGGCTGAACTCTCGACTGGCGTTCGACCACGACGTGGCGGCGCCCTATACGCCGCTTAGGGTCGAAGGCAACGCGATCCGGTGCCTGGGGCGAAAGGTGGTGCTGGGTACGGATGGGTTTCCCAAAAGGATTCAGAGTTACTTTGCCGCGGAGATGACCCGGCTGGAAAAGGTCCCCCGGGAAGTCCTGGCGGCGCCCATAGAGCTGATCGTAACGGATCACCAGGGGAAGGTGCGGACCTGGAAAGACCGGCAGATGGTCTTTTCGGGGCAGGCCGACGGGCAGGTTACGTGGCAGAGCCGCGGCAGGGCCGGTCCGGTATCGATGGAGTGCGAAGGCCGGATGGAGTTCGACGGGTTTCTCGATTTCATCGTGAGATTGAAGGCCAAGGAAACGACCAAACTGGGTGATATTCGATTGGAAGTGCCGCTGATGAGATCGGCGGCCAAGTATATTCTGGGAATGGGCGTGAAGGGCGGCCACCGTGCTGCGGAGCTGCACTGGAAGTGGGACCGGAAGAACAACCAGGACTCGGTCTGGCTGGGAGACGTCAATGCCGGGCTGCGGGTCGGCTTTCGAGATCAGCGATACCGCCGTCCGTTGAACACCAACTTCTACCTGCTACAGCCGCTTCTGATGCCCGGCTCCTGGTGCAATGGAGGAAAGGGCGGATGCGATCTGGTCGAGACGGGTGCGGATCGGGTGTTGATCAGGGCCTACAGCGGCCCGCGGACCCTCTCGGCCGGCGAGACTCTCTACTTCAATTTCAGCCTGCTGGTCACGCCTTTTCGGACGATAGACCCCCGGCGGCAGTGGGCGAGGAGATTCTATCATCGCTACCGACCGGTGGACGAGATCGCCGCCACGGGGGCCAACACGATAAACGTGCATCATGCCACCGAGATCAATCCCTTCATCAATTATCCGTTTCTGCGGCCCGATGGGATGAAGGCCTACGTCGACCAGGCCCACGCCCGCGGCATGAAGGTCAAGATCTACTACACGGTGCGGGAGCTGTCGAACCGCGCCCCGGAGATCTTTGCCCTGCGGAGCCTGGGCGACGAGGTCTTTTTTCCGGGAGAAGGGGGTGGTTTTTCCTGGCTGCAGGAACATCTGGGGTCGGATTACATCGCGGCCTGGTTCGTGCCCAGACTCGAGGACGCCGCGATAATCAACAGCGGCGTGTCTCGCTGGCACAACTACTACGTGGAGGGGTTGAACTGGCTGGTAGAAAACGTGGGGATCGACGGTCTGTATATCGATGACGTGGCCTTCGACCGGACTACCATGAAACGGGTCAGAAAGGTCTTGGATCGCGGCCGCAAGGGGGCCTTGATCGATCTGCACTCCGCCAATCAGTTCAACGTCCGCGACGGTTATGCCAACTCGGCCAACCTCTACATGGAGCATTTTCCCTATATCGATCGGCTCTGGTTCGGAGAGTACTTCGACTACGACGGACCGCCGGAATACTGGCTGACGGAGATGTCGGGCATTCCCTTCGGCCTGATGGGGGAGATGCTCCAGGACGGCGGCAATCCCTGGCGGGGAATGATCTACGGGATGACGTCGCGGCTTCCCAGAAACGATCCCCGGCCGATCTGGAAGGTCTGGGACGAGTTCGGCATGCAGGACAGCCAAATGATCGGCTACTGGGTCCCGAACTGCCCGGTGAAGACCGGCCACGATTCCGTGCTGGCCACGGTTTATCGCAGACGCGGCAAGGCGCTGGTGGCGTTGGCGAGTTGGGCGGGCGAGAAGGTGGACTGCCGGTTGGCGATCGACTTTTCGGCCTTGGGATTGAAGGCGTCGAAAGCCCGGTTGCGGGCGCCGGCCGTGGCGGAGTTCCAGCCTTCGGCCACGTTCGCCCCCGGTGACCCAATCCCGGTTGAACCGGGCCGCGGATGGCTGCTTGTTCTGGAAGAGGCCGACTGAGCATACGAAAACAGCGGCGAAGAGAGGCACGAAAGAGAGAAACTTGACGCCGCGCCGCAGACGCCGCAAAATGTGAGTTCATCCGACCGCTTGGCACTCCGGAGGAAAACGCGATGTTACGGCCGGTTGTATCGAAATATGTTCTCTTGGCGGCCCTGGTGGTGTTGGTGCCGGCGTTGGCCCATGCTGCCGCCGAAGATCAGAGGCCCAACGTGGTGTTCATCCTGATCGACGACCTGGGGTGGATGGATCTGAATTGCCAGGGCAACCGGCAGCTTGTAACGCCGAACATCAACCGGCTGGCGAAACAGGGGATGCGGTTTACCGACGCCTACGCGGCCGCGCCGGTCTGTTCGCCCACCCGGGCTGCGATTCTGACGGGCAAGTCGCCGGCCCGGCTGCACCTGACCAACCACGCCCCCGACCGGCCCGGCTTCGCGCCGAAGGACGCGCCTTTCATCTCGGCCGAGATGCTGGATCACCTCCCGCTGGAGCACGTGACGATTGCCGAGCGGCTGGGCGCGGCCGGCTACGCCACGTGCTTCTTGGGTAAGTGGCACCTCTGCGGCGGCGGTCGGGGCAGGCCGGAACTCTATCCCCAGCGGCAGGGATTCGATCTGAATATCGGCGGCTGTGGCTTTGGCGGGCCGCCCACCTACTTCGATCCCTACCGCAATCCCACGTTGAAAGACCGCCGCAAGGGAGAGTACCTGCCCGACCGGCTGGCCGACGAGGCCGTGGCCTTCATGCGGGCCAATCGCACGCGGCCCTTCATGCTGTTCCTTTGGAACTACACGGTCCACTGGCCGATGGAGGCACCCCAGGCGTTGTTGGACAAGTACGAAGGGCGGAAGGGACCGGGGTTTAACGACTGGCGCTATGCGGCCATGATCGAGGCCATGGACGCGGCCGTTGGGCGCCTGATGGCGGCCATCGACGAGTTGGAGTTGACCGGCCGCACACTGGTGGTCTTTACCTCCGACAACGGCGGATACTCGGGAGTGGCCGACAACCGGCCCCTGCGGCTGGGCAAGGGATACCTTTATGAAGGCGGGATCCGCGTGCCGCTGATCGTACGCTGGCCGGGAGTGGTCCGGCCGGGCAGCGTCTGCCGGGTGCCGGTGGTGAGCACGGATTTCTACGATACGCTGCTGGAGGCGGCGGGGCTGAAACCCGAGGCCGACGAAGCCCCCGACGGCGAGAGCCTGATGCCGCTGCTTCAGCAAACGGGCCCTCTGCGGCGCGAGGCGATCTACTTCCACTATCCGAACTACGCCTTTCACGGGCAAAACCGCCTGGGCAGCGCGGTCCGCCGGGGAGACTTCAAGCTGATCGAGAACTTCGACGACGGCTCGGTCGAGTTGTACAACCTTGCGGAGGATATTTCAGAGAAACGGGATCTGGCGGCGAAGATGCCCGAGAAGGCCGCACGGCTGAAGCTCGAACTCGAGGCCTGGCGGAAGGCGTCCGGCGCGGCGATGCCGCGGCGGCGCTGATCAAGGGGCGCAGTTGATCCGGTTTTCTTCGATAATGTCGTCCCCAAAGCCTTTAAGAGGAGCACAAGAACCATGGCCAAATTCTCGCGCCGAAAGCTGATCCGGGGCGGCCTGGCGATGCTTGGCGGTGCCTCAGTCGCGTCGGCCCGGTCGCCAATTGCCGGGTCGCCAGTTGCCGGGTCGCCAGTTGCCGGGTCGCCAGTTGCCGGGTCGACTGCCGAAGGCCGCAAATCCGCGGCCACGACCAAAGGGGGCATCAAGCTGGCGCTGATGCTTCCGGTGGACGAGCCTCAGCGTTGGAAGCTCGCCCGCCAGATCGGCGTGAATCACGCAATCGTGCCGGTGTCTCGCGTCTTGACCAAGATCACTCGGGATAAGTACCTCGACGCGCTGGCGAAGATCAAGGCCGACTACGAGACGGCGGGACTGACGATCGCCGGCGTGGAAAGCCATCCGGTCGCCGCCGAGAAGATCAAGCTGGGGCTGCCCGGCCGCGACCACCAGATCGCCGACTACTGTGCCGCGATCAGGGCCTTGGGCAAAGTGGGGATTGCGATGGTCTGCTACAACTTCATGGCGGGCCTGGGGTGGTATCGCACAAAGGTCGATATTCCCGAGCGTGGCGGCGCCCTGACCAGCGAGTTCGACAACCGGATTGCGAAACGCCAGGGCCTGACCCGGTGGGGCAAGATCCCCGAGGAGAAGATCTGGGACAATCTGAGCTATTTCCTCAAGCGCGTGATTCCGGTGGCGGAGCAGGCGGGGGTGAAGATGGCGCTGCATCCGGACGATCCTCCGATCTCGCCGCTTCGCGGGATCGGACGCATCCTGATCAGCGCCGCCGCATACCGCAGGGTGCTGGAGATTGTGCCCAGCCCCGTAAACGGCATCACCTTCTGCCAGGCGAACTTCAAGGCCATGGGCGAAGACATCCAAGCGGTGGGCAGGGAGTTCTGCCAGCAGGGCAAGGTCTTCTTTGTGCATTTCCGCGACATCCGCGGCCGGGGCCAGCGGTTCCGCGAAACCTTTCACGACAACGGTCCGACCGACATGCCAAGGATGCTCCAGATCTATCATGAGTCCGGCTTCGACGGCCCCATCCGGCCCGACCACGCGCCGACCTTGGTGGGCGAGAGCAACGAAAGCCCCGGCTATGCCATGCGGGGGAAGATCCTCGCGGTCGGATACATGAAGGGTGTTATGCAGGCGCTGGGCATCCCGGCGGAGTAGCCGCTGGGCGAGAACCGAGAGGCCCCGCGGGAGGCGACTATGCTTGTTCCCTGAGTCGGAATTCCAGAGTTTACCATCGACAGGGGCCCAGAATCTCTAACTTCAACCCCGTTTTATCGACCATGGCTGCGCCACGATGCGATAAAACGCTATGCGTTACAGTAACACCCATTTGGTCGGGGCAGGGCGGGCATGGGTAGCTCGGGTTATCGAATAGCCGAATCTTGTGTCCCGAAAAACGACCCATTGACGTGCAAGCGCCGTGGCATTCGGTCCGACTATGACTGATGCTCCTCGCGTCGAACTTCTGACCAAGCACGAAGGGTCGCTTGACCCACAACCCTCTTCTGAGGGGGACACTGTAGATATTGGGGCTTTGTCGATAGCTCCACTCGCCGATGGCCGGGAGTGTCCGTCAGCGACCGTGCCGACGGCCACCCGGCGGGCTGTGCCCCCGCGCCATTCAGAATTCAGAATTCAGAATTCTGCATTTTGCATTCTGCATTCCCTCGCCTCCCTTCCGGAAACCGCTGGCCCGTGGTATACGTGGGTAAACGGATCCTGCTTCTACTGAAGGAGTCCCGCCGGTGTACGACAAGCAGGCTTTGATCGCGCTGATTCGAGATAAGGCCCTGAAGTTCGGCGATTTCACGCTAGCCTCGGGCAAGAAGGCCAGCTATTATCTCGACGGAAAGCAGGTCACGCTTGATCCGGTTGGGGCCCGGCTGGTGGCCGAAGGGATCCTCGACTTGCTGCAGTCCGACGCCGTACCGGCGGCCATCGGCGGGATGTCGATCGGAGCCGATCCGATTACCGCGGCGGTGGTTACCATGTCCGCCGCCCGCGAGACCCCCCTGGCCGGCTTCATGGTCCGAAAGGAGTCCAAAGGCCACGGCACAAACCAGTACATCGAAGGCCCCGTCCGGCCGGGCGACCAGGTGGTCATCGTCGAAGACGTCGTCACCACCGGCGGGTCGTCGCTGGAGGCCATCCAGCGGGCCGAGGACTTCGGCCTGCGGGTGGTCCGCGTGATCGCCATCATCGACCGCATGGAGGGCGGGGCCGAGGCCTTTGCGGCCCGCGGTTACGAGTTTTCCAGCCTGCTTTGCGTCCGCGATTTCGGCATCGAGCCGCCCGAAGGCCAGTAGACCAGAGCTGGACCAACTCGGGCCTGACGCGGCTAATGCCACCTACGGAGGGTGATCGTATACAATTGCCTAGCAAGGATCGGTGTGTGGCAAGTTCTTCTGGCGACTCCCGCCACGAACCTGGCTGGAGCCTCGCCCTCCCAGCTTTCCGCCAGGAGATATAATAGAGGAAAAAAGCTGGAAAGTGGGAAACTTGGCCCGACGCTTTCTCCTCTCCTTGCCCATTTCCCCCTATTGGCACAATTGGATCATCGCCCGCCATCCGCTGTATACGGCCTAAATGTTCAAAAAATTTGCGGATTTGGGATTGAACCCACTGCCGCATGGGGTTGTCCTTCTTTACAGTGGTAGGTACAATTCGGTGTTTTGCATCGGCGGTGGCGGTCGCGGTTGGCAGCACTTCCGGGGGGCTCCAATTGCAGTGAGTTTCTGCGTGGGGTGGCGATATGGTCGGTTTCAGCCTCCGCGAGGTATCAGCCAGGCCGTTTCTCCAGAATCGTCCAGGGTGAATCCTCTTTTCTGGTCCATCCGCCTTGCGTGGGCCGGGAGGTTAAGTATATTAACAGGTTCGCGTGTTGGGCTCGGTCGGCTAGCGTAGCTCAATCGGCAGAGCAGCTGATTTGTAATCAGCAGGTTGTGGGTTCAAGTCCCTCCGCTAGCTCGTAACGGAATTCCGCTGTGGTTCGCGTTTGTCGCGGTTCGAATTGTGGACGATTGGGGCAATCTGACGGGACCGGCCGTCGGCGAAGACCTTCAATAACCAGGTAAGGGGGGTTTCCCGAGCGGTCAAAGGGGTCAGACTGTAAATCTGATGGCAATGCCTTCGCAGGTTCGAATCCTGCACCCCCCAGTAAAGAATGGCGAAGGGGCGAATGTCGAACGACGAAAAGGGAGAGTAAGTAAGAGCACCCGCGCTGGCGGCACGCGTTCGGTATTTGTCGTTGGGCATTCGTGATTGCGGCGTGCGGGTGTAGCTCAACGGTAGAGCCATAGCCTTCCAAGCTATTGACGAGGGTTCGACTCCCTTCACCCGCTTTGGCGGGGCAATGGAGTGAGGCCGAGCCGGCGGCGAAACGACCGCGAGGCCCAGGACGTCAGATCGGGCAGAATCCCAGGTGACCAACTAGCGAGGAGAATCGACTGCGAGGGTGCCGCTGCCAGTGGCCAACTCGGCCGAACGGGGGCTCGGAAAACCGTGCTTGGCTGCTGTAGCTCAATTGGTAGAGCGCGTCCTTGGTAAGGACGAGGTCATGGGTCCGAGTCCCATCAGCAGCTCTTTCGTCGGTCGGCCCAATAGCTTAACCAGCATTATCGGTCCGTCCAGGTTAATTCAAACTACCCGCTTGATTCAATGTTAGGGAGGAAGAATGGCCAAGGAAGTTTTTCAACGAACCAAACCCCACGTCAATGTAGGCACTATCGGCCACATTGACCACGGCAAGACCACCTTGACCGGGGCCATCTTGGCCGTCCAGCAGGAAAAAGGGTTTGCCAAGTTCAAGTCGTACGCCGACATCGCCAAGGGCGGCACCGTCCGCGACGCCACCAAGACGGTGACCATCGCCGTGGCCCACGTGGAATATGAAACCGAAAATCGGCATTACGCCCACATCGACTGTCCGGGCCACGCCGATTTCATCAAGAACATGATTACCGGAGCGGCCCAGATGGACGGGGCGATCCTGGTGGTCTCGGCGGCCGACGGACCGATGCCCCAAACCCGCGAACACGTGCTGCTGGCCAGACAGGTGAACGTGCCCGCACTGGTCGTGTTTCTCAACAAGGTCGACCTGGTCGACGATCCGGAACTGATCGAGCTGGTGGAGTTGGAGCTCCGCGAGTTGTTGACCGATTACGGTTTTCCCGGTGACGAGATTCCGATCGTCCAGGGCGATTCCCTCGCGGCATACAACAAGCCGACCGATCCGGAAAAGGCCAAGTGCATCCAGGAGTTGATGGACGCCATCGACAAGTACATTCCGGAGCCAACCCGCGACACGGACAAACCGTTCCTGATGGCCATCGAAGACGTTTTTTCGATCGAAGGCCGCGGGACCGTGGCCACCGGACGTATCGAGCAGGGCGTGGTCAAGACCGGCGAGAACGTGGAGATCGTGGGGATCAAGGAGTCGCGAACCACGGTCTGCACCGGCGTGGAAATGTTCAACAAGACCCTCGATCGGGGGCAGGCGGGCGACAACGTCGGTTGTCTGTTGCGGGGGGTCAAGCGGGATGAGATCGAGCGTGGCCAGGTGTTGGCCAAGCCGGGATCGATCACCCCGCATACCCAGTTCGAGGCCGAGGTCTACATCCTCTCCAAAGAGGAAGGCGGGCGGCACACGCCGTTCTTCAGTGGTTACCGCCCACAGTTCTATTTCCGCACGACCGACGTCACCGGCTCGGCCAACCTGCTCGGAGACGCCGAAATGTGCATGCCCGGCGATAACGTTAGGCTGGGCATTGAGCTGATGTCTCCGATCGCCATGGACGCTAACGTGCGGTTTGCGATCCGCGAGGGCGGCCGGACCGTCGGCTCGGGAGTAGTGACCAAGGTACTCGAGTAGCGGTTGCGGTCAGAGGCCGCGCTGAGAAAGCGGGCAAAACTCCCCAGGCATTTGGATGGTGTCCGGGCGGACGGGAATCATGAGCCAACATGCAGGGGTGTAGCTCAATTGGTAGAGCACTGGTCTCCAAAACCAGCGGTTGAGAGTTCGAGTCCCTCCGCCCCTGCTGTCCAGCAATCCTGCCATCCAATAATCCAGCTCTTACAGAAAGTCCTTTCCCGGTGAATGCGTTTTTTCAGGAATTGCTCCACGTCGGCCTCTACAAGCGAAGCCAAGGCCGGATCACCCGGCAGGTCACCTGGGCGGCGATCGCTCTGACGGCCTTCCTGGGACTCTGGCGTTTGAGCCTGACGCTGAAGGTGACCTCCTGGGCCAAAGGTCTGAACGAGTACGGGTTCAACTATTGGCTGCCCGGCGTGCTGTTGGTGGCTGGGCTGTGGATCGCCTACCGGATGGTCAACCTCCCGGCGTTCGCCGACTTCCTGATCGCCGTGGAAGCCGAAATGAACAAGGTCTCGTGGCCCAGTCGAACCGAACTGTTTCGGGCCTCGATGGTGGTCCTGTTTACGATCTTCTTCCTGGCAGCGGTCCTGTTCGGTTTCGACTCCTTCTGGATATGGTTCTTCGACGTCCTGGAGATCTTCCCGGAGAAGCCGGCAGCCGAAGCGGCCATGGCTGGCCCGGGACCGGATTGGAATCTCCTTTTGACTGCGATACCTAGAGTTTCTTGCTAGACCCTGTTTTGAGACTACCGTGCGCTTTAGCACAGGCCAAACGGGAAATCAGGCGTGACCGACCAGCCGAGCAATGCGACCGACCAGCCGCGCGAGCTGCCCGAGCATCCTTCGGACCAGCTTGGTGTCGGGCAATCCGGCACGGCCCCGGATCCGGCGGCCCAGCAACCCGGCGATGCCGTGGCAGAGGCACCGGCCGAGCAACCGCCCGGAGAAGTGCCTGCCGAGGCGCCCGCCGAACCGGTTCCCGCGCAGGCGGATACCGAGCAGGCCCCGGCGGCCGAGCAGCCCGGCCACGCTGCGCCAGAGACCCCGGCCGAGCAGCCGCCCGGAGATTTGCCCCGCGAAGTGCCGGCCGAACCGGCTTCCGCTGGGTCGCAATCCGACCAGGATCCGGCAGCCGAGACCGAGACGGCCCAACCGGCCGATGACCAGCCGCAATCGGAAAAGATGGACTGGTTTATTCTCAAGGTGCAGAGCAACCGCGAGGATTCGATTCGCGAGGGGCTGATGCGTCGGATGGCGATTGCCGGACTGGGGCAGTACTTCGGCCAGGTAATCGTGCCCACCGAGAATGTGACGGAATTCAAGGCGGGCAAGAAGCGGGTGAGCAAGCGGAAGCTTTACCCGGGCTATCTCGTCGTCCAGATGGAGATCAACGACGACACGTGGTTCCTGGTCCGCGAGACGCCGGGGATCGGTGATTTTACCGGTGCGGCCGGGCATCCTACTCCCATGCTGCCCCACGAAGTCTCCCGAATTCTGGCCAAGCAGGAAGAGAAGAGCGAGAAGGCACCCAAGCTGAAAATCGGTTTCAACCCGGGAGACCAGGTGAAAATAAACGAGGGAACCTTCGAGAGCTTCGAAGGTGAAGTAGACAGCATCGACCAGACCAACGGCCAGGTGACCGTAATGATCAACATCTTTGGCCGGTCCACGCCCGTCACTTTGGAATACTGGCAAATCGAATCCGTCTGAGTACCGAACATGGCAAAACAACTGGTTGGAAAAGTGAAGTTTCAGGTCCCCGGAGGACAGGCTACCCCGGCTCCTCCGGTGGGTACGTCGCTGGGGAGATTCGGGATCAATCTGGGCCAGTTCGTCCAGCAGTTTAACGATCGGACGAAGGACGCCGGCGGGATGCCGATTCCCGTGGTGGTCCAGGTCTATGGCGATCGCAGCTTTGACTTTGTCACCAAGAGCCCCCCGGCCGCCGCCTTGCTGAAGCAGGCCGCCGGGATAGCCAAGGGTTCCGGGGTACCCAATCGAGAGAAGGTGGGCAAGGTTACCTCCGCACAGATCGAGGAGATCGTCAACACCAAAATGGCCGACCTCAACGCCCGAGACCTGGACCACGCCCGACGCTTGATCGAAGGAACCGCTCGCAGCATGGGCCTGGAGGTTGAAGACTAGGGATGAGGCTCAAGGAGCTAGACGAAATGGTCGTTTAGCGGCGGCCTTTCCAATGGTAGGACACAGAGTACCCTACGATTGGACGGGCGACCCAACGATAGCTGAAAGTTGATGGCATTAGCATGGTCAGACAATCCAAACGAATCAAGGCTCTCAGAGAGAAGGCCCCCGGCCAGGAGTCGCTGCCGCTGGAGGAAGCGGTAACACTCCTGAAGACCTTCAACAACACGAAGTTCGACCAGTCGGTCGAGGTGGCCATCCGGCTGGGCATCGACCCCAAGCAGGCCGACCAACTGGTGCGCAGTTCGATCGTGTTGCCGCACGGCATAGGCCGCACGCTTCGGGCGGTCGTTTTCGCCAAGGGCGACAAGGTCGACGAGGCCCGCGAGGCGGGTGCCGATGAAATCGGCGGCCAGGAGTTGGCCGACAGGATCAAGAAGGGCTGGACCGACTTCGACGTCTGCATTGCCGCGCCGGACATGATGGGGATCGTGGGACCGCTGGGGCGGATCCTTGGCCCTCGCGGTCTGATGCCGTCTCCGCGTGCCGGAACCGTCACCCCGGAAGTGGGCAAAATTGTCAAGGAATACAAGGCGGGAAAAGTGGAGTTCCGTAACGACTCCGGGGGAAACGTCCACGCCGTGGTGGGAAAGCTGAGTTTCGATAAACCTAAGCTGACAGAGAACATCCGCACCTTCATCGATTACGTGGTCAACCTCAGGCCGGCCGCGGTCAAGGGACAGTACGTCAAGGGAATCGCCATTACCGCCACCATGAGTCCCAGCGTTCGAATCCAACCCACCTGAGAGGTGGGCCGGCCGCTGCCCGCCGGCAGTTGGGCAGCGCGTTTGTGAACACATGCGAAACAGCACGACGCCAACATGAGCAAGTACGTTAAGAACCTGATCACGGATCACCTCCGTGAATGTCTACAGGGCGTCAACGACGCGCTGTTGGTCAACGTGATCGGCCTGGACGCCAACGCCAACAACCGGCTGCGAACGGAGCTCCAGACCAAAGACATCAACTTAATGGTGGTCAAGAACAGCCTGGCTGCCCGGGCCACCGCGGGCATGCCCCTTTCGGCGATGTTCGAGGGGCTGTCCGGCACGGCGGCGATCTGCTGGGGATGCGAAGATATCGTCAGCCTGGCCAAGGAAATCAGCCGGCTGGCGAAGGACGACCAGTACGCCCCGCTCGAGACCCGCGGGGGGATGATGGACGGCCAGCAACTCAACATCGCGGAGGTCGCCGAGGTCAGCGGCTGGCCCACCCGAACGGAGCAGCTCAGTCTATTGCTGGGCCAGATCCTCGGCCCCGGGGCGAACTTGGCCAGCCAATTGACCGGCCCGGCCGGCGCCTTGGCCAGTCAGATACGTCAACGAGCAGAGGAAGAAGAAGAAGGTACCCAGGAAGAGTCCGGCCAATAATGCCGAAACCCAGGGAGGCGGCCCCGCCGGCGAGGAGGCCGGTTGGTGCTTCGGATGCCGCGAGGCAGGTCTGCCGCACGCAGGTTTGCAGCCGGCAAGGTCCCGCAGCGGAAAACTAAACAATTCGACCAATGTATGTTGTGTCGGCGGCTGTGCCGCCAGTTCGAAGTCAGAAAGGACAGTGATTGTGATGGCCACAGATGAAGCAACCCGCGAATTCTCCGATCAGGCCCGGGAATTGGGCGAGAAGATCGTGGGCTTGACGCTCAAGGAAGCCAAGGAATTGAGCGACTACTTGGAAGACGTCCATGGGATCGAGCCGGCCGCGGGCGGTGCTGCGGTGATGGTGGCTCCTACGGATGGAGGCGGCGGTCCCACGGAAGAAGAACAGACCGAGTTCGACGTACTTCTGGAGAGCTTCGGCGAAAAGAAGATTGGCGTAATCAAGGTGGTGCGTGCCGCCACCGCGCTGGGACTGAAAGAGGCCAAGGACCTGGTCGAGAAGGCGCCGGCGAAGGTCAAAGAAGGCCTCTCCAAGGAAGACGCGGAGAAGCTGAAAACCGCCCTGGAAGAAGCCGGCGCCACGGTGTCCGTCAAGTAGCGCTGAACGAGGAACGGCTAGCTTTTCTCCTTACCAACCACCCTCGTCGAGGGAAGGCTGTTTCGTGCGCGGGCAAAGACTTGCTTGACCTTACTCGATTCCCAACAAATCGCGAGGATTCCCAATGGGCTTGGCCGCCCAGGGCAGTCGTGTGCCGGGTCTCCACGGCCGAGGTTGGCCGGCCGGCTGTGCGTGTCTGTGTTTCCGATTCCTCTTTAGGACGGTGATCCCTTATGGCAACCAAGGCTCAACGACGTTTGGTGCCCGACGACATTCGTACGTTCGGCACTCTCCGCCCCCCATACGCTCTTCCGGACCTGACTGAGATCCAGACCCGCAGCTATGAGAGCTTCCTGCAATACGGCGTTCCCTCGCACGCCCGGAAGGACCAAGGAATCGAGAGCGTGTTGCGAGAGATATTCCCCATCGAGAGCTACGACAAGACGCTGCGGCTGGAGTACATCCGCTACGAGTTGGGTAAACCGCGCTACGAGCCCGACGAATGCCGTCAATTGCGATTGACCTACGGCCGCCCATTCAAGGTCTGGCTGCGGCTGACCAAGGAAGAGCCCATCGAGGAAGAGGTCTATCTGGGTGACGTTCCGATCATGCTCGGTGGCGGCGAGTTTATCATCAACGGCGCCGAGCGGGTGGTGGTCAGCCAGTTGCACCGCAGCCCCGGCGTGGATTTCGCGTTGGTGATCGAAGCGAGCGGCCAGCGTCGCCTGCACAGTTGCCGGATCATCCCCGAACGCGGAAGCTGGATCGAACTGAACGCTACCCGAAAAGAAAGCCTCTCGGTCCGTATCGACCAGAGCGGAAAGTTCTCCATCATGACGCTGCTGCGGGCGATGGACCCGAAATACAGCGAAGACGCCGACCTGCTGCGCGTGTTCTACGAGACGGAGACCGTGAAGGTCGTCGACGGACGCAGCGCCATAAAGATCGAAGGCAAGCTGGCGGTCGGTGACGTGGTCTATCCGGCCAGCAGCGAGCGGGCCGGAGAGATCCTGGTGGAGTGCGGACAGAAGATTACCAAGAACGCCGCCGAGACGATCTGCACCTCCGGCCTGAAAGAGGTCGAGGTGATGTCCGATCCCAAGAACCCCCTCTTGCTGAATGCCCTGGCCGATGACGGCACGGCCAGCCACGAGGAGGCCTTACTGCGGATCTATCAGCGTCTGCGGCCGGGCAACCCTCCCCAGTTGGAGAAGGCCCGTTCGCTGTTTACCGAGAAGTTTTACGACACCAACCGTTACCGGCTGGGTCGGGTGGGACGATTTCGCATCAACCGCAAGCTGCGCCTGAACATTCCCGAGTCGGAAATGACGCTGCGGCCCGATGACCTGATCGCCGCGATCAAGTATCTGTTGCGGCTGCGGGACCACGACCCGGCGGCCGAGGTCGACGACATCGACCACCTGGGAAACCGGCGTCTGCGGACCATCGACGAGTTGGCTTCCGACGAGCTGCGCAAGGGTTTCTTGAAGCTCCGCCGCACCGTCCAGGAACGCATGAGTTTGAAGGACGTGGAGGACATGACACCTCGCAGCCTGGTCAACCCCAAGAGCATCTCCGCGGCCATCGAGTACTTCTTCGGCCGCGGCGAACTCTCGCAGGTGGTAGACCAGACCAACCCGCTGTCGATGCTCACCCACGAGCGCAGGCTCTCGGCGTTGGGACCGGGAGGATTGAATCGGAAGCGAGCGGGCTTTGAGGTCCGCGACGTTCACATCTCGCACTACGGCCGGATTTGCCCCATCGAAACGCCCGAAGGAACGAATATCGGCCTGATCTCCAGCCTGGCCATTTACGCCGGGGTGGACGGTTACGGGTTCCTGGTCACGCCATACCAAAAGATCAAGAACGGCAAGTTGATCGGCCAGATCGAGTGGCTGCGGGCAGACCAGGAGCACGAGACCTACCTGGCCCCGGCCGACGCACCCACGAAAGGCGGCCGGCTTTCGGGCCAAACCATCATCGCCCGGCACCACGGCGACTTCGAGATGATTTCCGTCGAGAAAGTGGAGTATATCGACGTGGCTCCCGCCCAGATGGTCGGTGTCTCGGCCGGCTTGATACCCTTCCTGGAGCACGATGACGCAAACCGGGCCCTGATGGGATCGAACATGCAGCGACAGGCCGTGCCGCTGTTGGTTACCGAGCCTCCGCTGGTGGCCACGGGCCTGGAGAAGGAGGCCGCCCAAAACTCCAGCATGCTCATCCTCGGCCGGCGCAAAGGAACCGTTACCAAGGTCGACGCCCGGAAAATCGAGATCGGCAACGACGTCTATCCGTTGAGGAAGTTCATCGGCCTGAACGAGAGGACCTGCCAGAACCAGAAGCCCATCGTGGCCCTGGGCGACAAAGTCGAGAAAGGCCAGGTAATCGCCGACGGGGCGGGTACCTATCAGGGTGAACTGGCTCTGGGACGCAACGTCTTGGTGGCTTTCATGGCCTGGGACGGTTTCAACTTCGAGGACGCCATCATCATCAGCGAGGAACTGGTCGAAGACGACGCCTACACCTCGATCCACATCGAGGAGTTCGACATCGAGATCCGCGAGACCAAGCTCGGCCGAGAGGAATTCACACGCGATATCCCCAACGTCAGCGAGAAGATGTTGAAGAACCTCGACCAGGGAGGCATCGTCCGCGTGGGCACGTACGTCGGTTCGGGTGACGTTTTGGTGGGCAAGGTTTCGCCCAAGTCGAAGACCGAGCTGACACCCGAGGAGAAACTCCTGCACGCCATCTTCGGCCGGGCCGGTGAGGACGTCAAGAACGATTCACTGGAAGTCCCCTCCGGCGTGGAAGGCATCGTCATCGATACCCAGAAGTTCTCCCGCCGCCTGAGCCTCTCGGAAGACGAGCGCAAGGAATTCGAGGCCATGCTGAAGGAGGCCGAGGCCGAGGGCAACGCCAAGATCGCCGCCACTTTCGGTGATTTGGTCGGGCAGATCGAAGGTGTGCTGAAGAAGAAGCTCACCGACGAGGATGGGACCCCCCTGGTCCACGACCAGGAACACCGTTACGTGGCCGAGCAAGCCCATCAGTTCAACATCGACTCACTCGACATCCGCAGCCCTGGGCGCAAGGCCGAGGTGGAGAAGATCTGCACGGATCTCTGGCCGGCCGTGGAAACGGCCATCGATGCCCGCGACCGCCGGCTGAATTCGATGAAACGGGGCGATGAGCTCCGCAGCGGCGTGCTGCAGATGGTCAAGGTGTACGTGGCGGCCAAGCGGGTGATCTCGGTGGGCGACAAAGTGGCCGGCCGGCACGGCAACAAGGGCGTGATCGCCAAGATCCTGCCCAAGGAGGACATGCCCCACCTGGCCGACGGAACGCCCGTGCAGATCCTCCTGAACCCGCTGGGTGTCCCCAGCCGGATGAACGTGGGGCAGATTCTGGAGACACACCTGGGCTGGGCCGGAGCGAAGCTGGGCTTTCAGGCCATCACGCCAATTTTTGACGGGGCCGACGAAGAGGCCATTCACAAAGTCCTCAAGGAGGCCGGACTGGCAGTTTCCGGCAAGGTCCAACTTTTCGACGGCCGTACGGGAGAGCCTTTCGAGCAACTCTCCACGGTCGGCTACATTTACATGATGAAGCTCCACCACCTCGTCGACGACAAGGTCCACGCCCGAAGCACCGGACCTTATTCGCTGATCACCCAGCAGCCCCTGGGTGGAAAAGCCCGCTTCGGCGGCCAGCGGTTCGGCGAAATGGAAGTCTGGGCGTTGGAGGCCTACGGAGCGGCCTACATCCTTCAGGAGTTGCTCACGGTCAAGAGCGACGACGTGGAAGGCCGCACCAAGATCTATGAGGCGATGGTCAAAGGCGAAAACACTCTGGAAGCCGGAACACCCGCCAGCTTCGACGTTCTGACCAACGAAATCCGCGGATTGGGACTGAACATGCAACTCGAAAAAGCCCGTGTGTAAGTACTCACCCCTCGGAGCCGCCAGCAACGGTTGCGGCTTTAGCGAAGACTACAACCCGTTTCCTCCCCACAAGGAGTGCCAGTAGTGAGTATCGGTGAAAGCACATACGACCGAATCAACGACTACGCCTCGGTCAAGATCAGCTTGGCCCGGCCACACGACATCCGTAGTTGGTCGTTCGGCGAAGTCAAGAAGCCCGAAACCATTAACTACCGCACTTACCGCCCCGAAAAGGACGGCCTGTTCTGCGAGCGGATCTTCGGACCCGAGAAGGACTGGGAGTGTTCCTGCGGCAAGTACCGCGGGATGAAATACAAGGGGATGATATGCGATCGTTGCGGCGTGAAGATCACCCACAGCCGCGTGCGGCGCAAGCGGATGGGCCACATCGAGCTGGCCGCCCCGGTGGTGCACATCTGGTTCTTCAAGGCCATGCCCAGCCGGCTGGGGGCGCTGCTGAACATGAAGACCACCAGCCTGGAAAAGGTTGTCTACTTTCAGGACTACGTGGTCGTCGACCCGGGCGATACTCCCCTGAAGCCCCAACAACTGCTGACCGAAGAGGAATACCGCGCCGCCCGAATTCAATACCCCGATGCCGCCTTCGAGGCCGACATGGGCGCCGAGGCCGTCCGTAAACTACTGGTGAACCTGGATCTGGTGAAACTCTCGGCCGACCTGCGGGTAGACCTGGCAGAAACGGGCTCGAAACAAAAGAGGAAGGATCTGATCAACCGGCTGAAAATCGTGGAGGCGATTCGCGACAGCGACAACCGTCCGGAATGGACGGTGCTGGACGTGATCCCGGTGATCCCCCCCGATTTGCGCCCCTTGGTCCTGCTGGATTCGGGCAACTTCGCCACCAGCGACCTGAACGACCTCTACCGCCGGATCATCAACCGCAACAACCGCCTGAAGAAGCTGGTCGATCTCAACGCTCCGGAAGTGATCATCCGCAACGAGAAGCGGATGCTGCAACAGTCGGTCGACGCCCTGTTCGACAACAACCGCTGCAAACGCCCCGTGCTGGGTTCCAGCAACCGGCCGCTGAAATCGTTGACCGACATGATCAAGGGTAAACAGGGGCGTTTCCGCGAGAACCTGTTGGGCAAACGCGTCGACTACTCCGCCCGAAGTGTGATCGTGGTGGGACCCACCCTGCGGTTGCACCAGACCGGATTGCCCAAGAAAATCGCCCTGGAGTTGTACCAGCCCTTCATTATCCGGCGTCTGAAAGAGTTGGGCCACGCCGACACGATCAAGAGCGCCAAGAAGATGCTGGAGCGCAAGGACGAGGAGGTCTGGGACATCCTGGAAGAGGTGATCCAGAACCACCCCGTGCTGCTGAACCGCGCCCCCACGCTGCACCGCATGGGGATCCAGGCCTTCGAGCCGATCCTGGTGGAAGGCAATGCCATCAAACTCCACCCCCTGGTCTGCAAAGGATTCAACGCCGACTTCGATGGCGACCAAATGGCGGTCCACCTGCCGTTGTCGATCGAGGCCCAGGTGGAAGCCCATACGCTGTTGATGTCCACTAACAATATCTTCAGTCCGGCAAACGGCGAACCGATCATCAGCCCCTCGCAGGACGTCGTGATGGGCTGCTTCTACATGAGCACCACGCTGCCGGGTACCAAGGGTGAAGGGATGGTGTTCTCCTCGGTCGACGAGGTGCAACTGGCCTACTCGCTGGGTGTGGTGGCCACCCACGCCAAGATCAAAGTCAAGCTGCCCCCCGACCGCGAACTCAGGGGCGAACCGGATTCCACCCCCGGCGGACTCACGGAAACCACCGTCGGCCGCGTGGTGTTCAACACCATGCTCCCCGAGGGCATGCCCTTTTACAATATACCGCTGCGCTCCTCCGACTTGGCCACCGTGATCTCCGACTGCTACGAAATCCTGGGGCGGCGCAGTACGATCGACCTGTTGGATTCGATGAACCAGTTGGGATTCCGGGAAAGCACACTCAGCGGTCTGAGCTTCGCCACCGACGACCTGATCACGCCGCCCAGCAAGGCCAAGATCATTTCCGCCGCCGAGAAGTCGGTAATGCGAATCTCGAAGCTCTATCAGCGCGGCATCATCACCGAGGGCGAGCGATACAACCAGGTGCTCGACGCCTGGACCCACGCCCGCGAACAAATCACTACCGAAATGATGCTGGAGCTGGAAAACGACCGCCGTTTCCCCGGATACGTCAACCCCATCTTCCTCATGGCCCACAGCGGTGCCCGCGGCGGCGTGGAACAGATCCGCCAGTTGGCCGGCATGCGGGGTCTGATGGCCAAGCCCTCCGGCAAGATCATCGAGACGCCGATCAAAGCCAACTTCCGCGAGGGACTAAGCGTGCTGGAGTATTTCAGCTCCACCCACGGTGCCCGAAAAGGCCTGGCCGATACGGCCCTGAAAACCGCCGACTCCGGATACCTCACCCGAAAACTGGCCGATGTGGCCCAAAACGTGGTTATCACCACCCACGATTGCAATACCACCCAGGGTATCACCAAAGGCGTCATCTACCGCGGTGAAAAGGTCGAGGTGGGACTGGCCGACTCAGTCCGCGGCCGCGTCAGCCGAGCCAATATCGTGAACCCCATCACCGACGCAGTGATCGTGCGTGAAAACGATCTGATCACCGCCGACATCGCCCGCAGAATCGAAGAAATGGGCCTGGAAAGAATCCAGGTCCGAAGCCCTCTGACCTGCGACGCCTCCCTGGGCATCTGCGCGCTGTGCTACGGCATGGATCTCTCCACCGGCAGCCTGGTGGAGCAGGGGATGGCCGTGGGAATCATCGCCGCCCAGAGCATCGGCGAGCCGGGAACGCAGCTCACCATGCGGACCTTCCATATCGGCGGCACGGCGGCACGGGCCGTCGAAGAAAGCGAGATTAAGGCCAAGAAAGCCGGCCAAGTCAAGTTCACCCGCATGAAGGTCGTCCGCAACGACGAAGGTCAACAGGTCGTGCTCACCCGAAACGGCGAGGTCCTGATCGTCGATCCCAAGGGCCGCGAGCTGGAAAAATACGAAATCCCCGCCGGGGCCATCCTCAGCGTCGAGGAAAACCAGGAAGTCGAGGCCTTAGCCGTGCTCTGCCAGTGGGACCCGCACAGCATCCCCATCCTGGCCGAGGTGGGTGGAAAAGTCCGCTTCGAGGACATCATCGAAGGTGAAACCATGCGGCTGGAGAAGGACCCCAGCGGACACGTCCGACAGCTCGTCATGGAGCACAAGGGCGACCTGCACCCGCAAATCGTCCTGGAAGACTCCAGCGGAAAGATCCTCGACTTCTACTACCTGCCCGAAAAAGCACACATCGAGGCTGCCGAAGGAAAACAGATATCTGCCGGCACCCTGCTGGCCAAAACCCCGCGCGAGGTCTCCGGTACCCAGGATATCACCGGAGGCCTGCCCCGGGTGACCGAGATCTTCGAGGCTCGAAAGCCCAAGGAACCCGCCGTAATCGCCGAAATCGACGGCACCGTCGAACTCCTCGGCGAAAAACGCCGCGGAAAACGGACCATCATCGTCCGCAGCGAATCCGGCATCGAACGCGAACACCTCGTCTCCCACGGCAAACACCTCCGCGTCCGCGCCGGGGGCTTCTGCCGGGCGGGGGAGGCACTGGTCGACGGGCCGCTGGTCCCACACGACATCCTCCGAATTTCCGGCGAAGAGGCCGTCCAGCAGTACTTGATTCGCGAAATCCAAAACGTCTATCGAAGCCAGCGTGTCGAAATCAACGATAAACACATCGAGATCATCGCCGCCCAGATGCTCCGCAAAGTCCGCGTGGAAACTATCGGCGACACCGGCTTGCTCCCCGGCAGCGTGATGGACAAATTCGAATTCCGGGCCACCAACCAGGATCTGGACAACTGCGTGAGCATCAGCGAAAAGGGCGACAGCGACTTCGAACAGGGAACCATCGTCCCCAACGACGTTCTCGAACAGGTCAATGCCCAGATCGAGGCCCTCGGCGGCGAAGCAGCCCAGGGCACCAAACCCGAACCGGCCACCGCCACCACACAACTGCTGGGAATCACCAAGGCCGCCGTGCAGAGTTCCAGCTTCATCTCCGCCGCCAGCTTCCAGGAAACCACCAAGGTGCTCACCGAAGCCGCCCTGGCCGGCAAGGTGGACCGGCTGGTGGGCCTGAAAGAAAATGTGATCCTCGGGCACCTGGTGCCAGCCGGTACCGGCTTCCGCACTTACCAGGAATCGGAAGTCCGAATCCGGCCCCAGGCCCTGGACGCGCTGGCCGTGGAGAAGGAAAGCGTCCTCTCCCGGCACTTCCCGCTGTTGGACGGCGCAAAGCCCACCCTTCCGGCCGAAGCTGGTGGCGACGGTGCCGACGCGGCAGCAGCCGGCACTCCGGCGGCCGCTGCCCCGGCCCAGACACCTGCCCAGGCACCGGCCGAACCGACCACCAGCCATTTGGACGAGCTCTTCGGCACCGCCCAAGAGCCGTCGCCACCGACCGAATAACGGCCCGGCCGGGATGCATCGCGGAAAATTGACAATAGCCGGCGGACAACTCCCCCGGACCAGGCGTCGCCGCCGGACGTCGGCTCCTTGCGGCGCGCGGCCCCGGTGGCCATTGACTCCCAGAGCGATAACCGACAAAATAACTTGTTGCCGACTCTCGAACTCGACCAACTTTCGAACTCAACTCTCCGCCAATCTGAGAGAACTCGATGCCCACGATCAACCAACTGGTCCGCAAGCGGCGTAAAAAGCCCCGTAAGTTCAGCAAGGCCCCGGTTTTGGACCGCTGCCCACAAAAACGGGGGGTATGTTTGCAGGTCAAGACAATGACCCCCAAAAAGCCCAATTCGGCCCTCCGCAAGATCACCAGGGTGAGGCTGTCCAACGGAAAAGAGGTCACCGTCTACATTCCCGGCGAGGGACATACGCTCCAGGAACACTCGATCGTGTTGGTCCGGGGCGGCCGCGTGCGAGACCTGCCCGGCGTCCGCTACCAGGTAATTCGGGGGGCAATGGATACCCTTGGTGTCGAGGACCGCAAGCAGTCGCGCAGCCGCTACGGGGCCAAGAAGGTGACCTGACGCCCAGGCAAAAAACCAATATTCAGCCGCCGGGCCGCCCGGCGCGTACTCCCAGCGAAGAGAAGAAAACCAGACCATGGGCCGTATCACTGCCAGCAAGAAACAGCTCGTCGGGGACCCGGTATACGAGTCGCTCCTGGCCAGCAAGTTCATCAACTGCCTGATGTGGGACGGCAAGAAGAGCACCGCCCAGCGGGTCTTCTACGACGCGCTGAAAGTGATCGGCAAGAAGGTCCGCGACACCGAGCCGATCGACGTCTTCACCCAGGCCGTGGAGAACGTCAAACCCAACATCGAGGTCCGCTCAAAACGCGTCGGCGGTGCCTCCTACCAGGTGCCCATGCAGGTGAACAAGCTCCGCCAGCAGTCGCTGTCCATCCGCTGGATCCTGCTGGCCTGTCGCGATAAAAAGGGCCGGCCGATGTACGAAAAACTGGCCACCGAACTGCTGGGCGCATACAACCGCGAAGGGACCGCCATGACCCGGCGCGAAAACGTCCACCGCATGGCCGAGGCCAACAAGGCCTTCGCACACTTCGCCTGGTAATACCGAACATCGTTGTGCGCCGTGCCGGTCCCCCCCTTGCCGGCGCGGCGTTCTTTTGCGCCGGGAAAACGGAAGGGTGTAAAAAGGAAAAAGGGGAAAGGGGGAAAAAGGAAAACAGAAAGAAGAAGAGAGAGCTGCTCGAACGATTCGTAGAAGGATTTCTTCATACCCCTTCTACTCTTCTTGCTGTTTCCCCTCTTCCCCCTGTCCCTTTTTCCCTCCTTACACTTGCCGCCTAGAATCGTTTCATGCCCGCCGAACTGTCCAACCTCCGCAACATCGGCGTCATCGCCCATATCGACGCCGGCAAGACCACCGTCACCGAGCGGATGCTGTTCTACTCCGGCCAGAAGCATCGCGTGGGACGGGTCGACGACGGCACCACCGAGACCGACTACGACCGCGAGGAGCAGGAGCGCGGGATCACGATCTACTCGGCTGCGGTGACCTTCCCCTGGAAAGACTTCACCATCAACCTGATCGACACCCCCGGCCACGTCGATTTCACCGCCGAGGTCGAGCGCTCCCTGCGGGTGCTCGACGGGGGAGTAGTCGTGTTCAGCGCACGCGAGGGCGTCGAGGCCCAGAGCGAAACCGTCTGGCACCAGGCCGACAAGTACCGGGTGCCGCGGATCGCGTTTATCAACAAGATGGACCGCGAAGGGGCCGACTTCTACGAAACGCTCAAAGAAATTCGCCAGCGGCTCGCCGCCAACCCCGTCCCGGTCAATCTCCCCGTGGGCGCCGGCCCGCCGCACCTGAAAGACGCCTTCCGCGGCCTGATCGACCTGATCGGGATGAAGATGCTCCGCTTCACTCCCGAAAGCAACGGGACCGAGATCCTCACCGAAGAGATCCCCCAGGAACTCCGGGAACACGCCGAAACCTGGCGCGCGCAGATGCTCGACGAACTCTCGCACTACAGCGACGAGTTGATTACCCTTCTGCTGGACGATCAGCCCGTCCCCGAAGAGCTGATCCACCAGGTGCTCCGCCAAGCCACGCTGCGCAGCAAGATCGTGCCGGTTCTCTGCGGTTCGGCGCTGGACGGGATCGGGGTGCAGCCGCTGCTGGACGCCGTGGCCGCCTGCCTGCCCAGCCCGGCCGACATGCCGCCGGTCGAAGGCATAGACCCCAGGAAAAAAGACGCCAAGACCAGCCGAAAACCCGACCCCACCCAGCCCTTCTGCGGCCTGGTCTTCAAGATCCAGGCCGACCGGCACGGCGACTTGCACTATCTGCGGGTATACTCCGGCGAGCTGAAAGCCAACTCCCGGGTCTACAACCCCGGCAAGGACAAGAAGGAAAACGTCCCGCAACTCTGGCGGATCCAATCAGATCACCGCCGGCAGGTCGACCGGGTGACCGCCGGCGACATCATCGGCCTGGTCGGGCTGCGTCACTCGGTCACCGGCGACACCCTCTGCAACACCAAGAACCCCATCCTGCTCGAATCGATCTCCTTCCCCGAAACCGTGATCTCCATGGCCATCGAGCCCGAGACCTCGCTGGAGCGAAAGAAACTGGCCGATGTGCTCGAGATGATGCGGCGCCAGGACCCCACCTTCCGCGCAACGGAAAGCGAGGAGACCGGCCAGACCCTGATCAGCGGCATGGGAGAGCTCCACCTGGAGGTGATCAAGCACCGGCTCCTGCGCGACTACAATCTCAACGTCAAGGTCCACAATCCCCGGGTCAGCTACCGGGAGACCGTCGAGACGGCCGCCGAGGTCACCGGCCGGTGCCATCGCACCATGGCCGGCCAGACCCTCTCGGCCGAGGTCGCCATCCGCATGGAGCCCTTCGACCGGGGACCCAAGCCGGTGGTGGTGACGGCCGCCTGCGGCGACGCCCTGCCGCCGGAGTTTCTCACCGCCGTGCTCGAGACCCTCGACGAGCAGGGCCAGGGCAGCGGGCTGCTGGGCTTCCCGCTGATGCACGTGAAGATCACCGTCACCGGAGGCAAGGTCCACGAGACCGGGTCCAACGACCTGGCCTTCCGCATGGCCGCCGGCGACGCCTTCGAGAAGGCGCTGCGCGAGGCCGGCGAGGCGGTGCTCGAGCCGATCATGCGGCTGGAGGTCACCACCCCCGAAGACTACCTGGGCGAGATCATGAGCGACTTGCAGCAGCGCAGGGCAATCATCACGGGCACCCACCGCCGCGGCCGCAACACCGTAATCGACGCCCGGGTCCCGCTGGCCAACCTCTTCGGCTATTCCAACGCCATGCGCGGACTGAGCCAGGGCCGAGCCACCTGCACCATGGAGCCCCACTCCTACGGCCCGGCCCCGCCGGAGGTGCACGACGGTTTTATGTAAGCCGCCTCGACACCTGTGCTGCTGACTTAGAGCCGCCAGAGATAATGGTCACACGGCCGCTTCATCGGGGTTTGACGAGCAGCCCTCTTCAAGTATCATGCACCCCGCGGTGAGAGCCAGTCTGCTCCAGAGTCTGTTGTTTGTCTCCGTTACACGTTTCTGTCGACAAACCGGCGGCAAGAGAGTCGGCGGCCGCCGGCACCAATCTCTCTCACGGAGGTACTTCAAATGCTCAATCGTAGAACACTACTGATCGTCGTCGTATTGGCCGTTTCCCTGGCCGTATTTGCCTCTCTCAGCGGGACTACCGACGCCCAGCCGAGGCTCTTCATGAAGTTCGAGAACGTCGAGGTCTTCACCTACGCCAGCGGCCTGACCGGCTTCTTCAACCGCGAGACGGGCGTCCTCTACATATACGACTCGCGTTGGGACAAATGCACGTCGATACGAAGGCTGGACAAGCTCGGATCACCAATGGTGAACCTCCGCAAGTCCGGCCGCTGAGCCCCCCTCCTACACCTTAATCAACCCCATTTGCCGTCCAAACATTGGGGTCCACCTCCGTCCGCTGACCGCATAAGCGGTCTCGTGTGCCGGTTTCCACGCACCACGCAGCCGTTTCTCTGCGCCACTGCGCCTCTGCGCGATGTCCTGAAACGTCGCGACCGGCTACAAATATCGAGTCTCTTGTCCGGCCACCCCACCCCGCGTGTCCCCGGATTCCAAGAATCAGTAATCCCGGCGGCAGAAGATCCAGGCCGCGCAGCAGAGCACCAGGGCCTCGAATCCCAGCGACGTGCCCACGATCCACCATACCGATCGGTTGCGGATCGTGTCGACCAGTTCGCGTTGAGACTTCTGGTGTTGCCGCGGTCGTCCCATGAACCCTTCGGGAAGATCGGCCAAGTCGTAGAGGTTGCGTTCCAAAACCATGATCGTTTCACTGGTCTTCGGTAAAACCGTCTTCAGACCGTAGGTCATGTAGTAGGCACGCCTAAGAACAATCGACTCTTCCTCCCTCTGCTGCTCTTCGGTCCCGGGCGTGCTGTCTCCGGGATTCAGTGGACTCCGCTGAGCCCGTCCGCCGTTCGTCGCTTTCTCGCCGTTTATCTCCTCCGGCGCGGAAGGCCCGGCTATCGCCTTCATCAGCGCTCGGCCGACGGCTCGAGGCACCTTGCTGCCGCGCTTCAGCGGCGTGTCGTCGTCGGTGGCATCGTCGGGTTTTTCGTGGTTCGTCGGCAACGGCTTGCCGGGAGCTTGACCGGCCACAAGAACTCGCGGGGCGTTTCGGTTGCCCGGCTCGTATGCTTGCACCACACTCGGTCGAGAATTGCGATATTTCTCTTCCGTTCGGGCGTTCAACAGCCCAATCTCGGCCAAGCCCACCAGGAACGTGAATAACCAGAACAACAACGTCAGGAGCAGCGCGGCCAACGTGGATCGGGTGACCAGACCCAGCAGGACACAGACGCAAAACAGGTAGCTGAAGAAGCACACTACCAACGGAACGGCCATGAACATCCCCGGCTCCCACGAATCGCCGCGCACCCCGATTACCAGAAAACACGCGGCCGTGAACAGCGTCACCTGCAGAGTCACGAACAGCAGCCCCGCGGCGTACTGTGTGAAAAACAACCTCGGCCGGCCGATCGGCTTGGAGATCAGCAGGTTGATCGAACCGCTGTTGATCAGGTCGGGGAAGATGCCGGCCGTCGAGATCAGCGCCAAGATGGTGGCAAACATCGCCAGCCACCAGTCGATGGCGAAGTCGACGAAGAGGATCTTGTAGAAGACGGCCGGCTCGATGTCCTGGCTTGTCAGCGGCATGTCGAACTGCCAGACCAGCAACTTCAGCCCGCGCTCGTTAATGCCCACGCACGCGAAGACTCCGGCCACAAACGCCGAAAGAATCAACGAGATCCAGAACATCTTCATGGCGTTGAGGCTGCGGTAGGCCTCGTAGAAAATGGCCAGGGTCTGCGTCATGGCGGGTCCCCTTTCCCGGCCCCTTCCTCGCCCGACTGGCCGTTGTGCGATTCGGCCACCGTCTCGATGAAAAAGTCTTCCAGCGACTGACGTATCAGCCGAACCGAGTGGATGGTCAGGTCGCGCCGGCGAAGGGCGTCGATCACCGGCTGGATGCCCGCCGGCTGGTCCGTGTGGATCCGCACCACCTCGCCGTCCAGCTCCACCACTTCACCCGACGGCAGCGTGCCCTTCTCCACGGGCACGGCCACCAGGGCACCCGCCGGAACCGGCGCGGCCTCAGCCGCGGATCCGCATAGCTCACAGGGCAATGCCGCGCGAATCGCCCCCCGCAGCCCATCCGCCGGACCCCCGACCGCCGAATCCCCGACTGCCAAATCACTGTGCAGTTCGATTTCGTAGTAGCGCCCCCGGGAGGTCAGGCCCTCCACGGTGCCCTGGCGGACCACCTTCCCCTCCACCAGGATCGCCACCCGGTCGCATACGCGTTCCACCTCGCCCAGCAGATGGCTGTTGATGAAAATCGTCTTGCCCTGATCGCGAAGCCCCATGAGCACCTCGCGAATTTCCCGCCGGCCCACCGGGTCCAGCCCGTCGGTCGGTTCGTCGAGCACGATCAGTTGCGGATCGTTCACCAGGGCCTGGGCCAGGCCCACTCGCTGCTGCATACCCTTGGAGTAGGTGCCCACCCTGGCGTCGGCCCAGCCGCTCATGCCCACCATCTTCAGCAGCTCGGCCGCGCGGCGCTTGCGCGTGGTCCGGTTGACCTTGGCCATGGCGGCGTAATACTCCAGGGCCTGCCGGCCGGTGAAATAGGGCGGAAAGCTGTGGTTCTCCGGCAGGTAGCCGACCTTGGCCAGGGTCGGTTTGTGTCCCATGGGCCGGCCCAGCAGGGTCCCTTCGGCTCGGGTGGGCCGGACCACCGTCATCATGATCTTCACCAAGGTGGTCTTGCCCGCCCCGTTGGGCCCCAACAGCCCGAAGATTTCCCCGCGGCCGACCTCCATCCGAATGCCCCGCAGGGCACGAACGTTCCGCTTGTAGGTCTTGGCGACGTCGCGCAGATCGATCGCCAGATCGCTGCGTGGGGCTGCCATGGATATCCTCGACTCATCCGGTACCGACCCACCACCGGCAGACCTTCCGTCGGGTCGTGGGTCCACTGTGTCCGAAAGGTATTCGACCCAGACAGCCTAATCTTTTGGACGTTCCGGGGCAATCGGAGAAAAGGGGGGGCACAGGCCGGAACCCCTTGGGAGTTCTAGAGAAAGAACGCCGCCCTCGTATCGAATAGCCCCGCCCGGGAGGGCGGGGTTCCCGGAACGTCGCCTGGTCCCAACCCCGCCCTTCCGGGGCGGGGCTATTCGACAGACGCATCAGCGGAAACGTACACGTCACCGCCTCAGCTCGATCTTGCCCAGCGTGTACCAGCCGTCCGGCTCCCTGCCGGCGATGGCCAGCCTGACTTTGGGTTGATCGGTCCGCTCGTCGAGCACACCGAGCTGGAGTTGATACGACCCTTCGGGAGTTTCCGCCGGAACCACGACCGAGCCGTCATGCAGGTTGTCGCCCGGCAGCCAGGACGGCAGGTCGGCGCCCGTCGGCAGGATCACGCTTTGCCCGTCACCCTTCAGCCGCAGGGCCAGGCGGAACGGGCGATAGCAGGGGGCCACCCCCTTGTTCTCCCACCAGGAAGTCAGCGCCAGCTTCCCGCCCGGCTCCACCACCGAGGGATACGTGAGCCTGCGGAGCACGAAACGGTAACCCATCTTCTTCAACCAGCGGTTGACCTGCGGCCACCATTGCTTGGGCACGGGCGACGATTTGGCGTTGAAAGAGGAGATGTGCCACTTCAGCGACTGGTCGATGATGTAATCGATGTCCCAACCCTCGTCCTTCCAGTGCTGCATCACCCAGCACACCTCCAGCGTCACCGGCGCCTTCTTCCAGGCGTCCTTCATGCCGAAGTTGATAATGGCCTGGGGGTAATAGTCGCACATGTGGCACCAGGTAGGGTTGAAGCCGCCCATGTCTCCCAGGCAATCGACTCTCCATCCGAGGTGGCGTTTGGAGATCCCGTACCGGTTGGTCTTCTCGTCGGTCAGGAGCATCACCAGCGGCGTTCTCTCGAAGGCGTCGAGATAGCTGTCGACCAGTGCCCGGCGGGTCTTCTGGGACAGCCGCCCGGAGCCGGCCCCTTCGCCCCACGCCCCCACGATGGCCATGTCCACGCTTTCCAGGTCCGGATTCCCGTCGTACCGGGCACCCAGGGCGCGGACCATGCCCCCGAAACGTTCCACGTACCGCGGGTCCTCCGGATCGGTGCGCCATTTCTTCACCGGCAGGTCTTCTTCTTTGCCCAACATGGACCGATACCAATCCGGAACGTCGTTCTCGGCCGTCGTACCGTAGGGAGCTATTCGCAGCAGCAGGGTCTGGCCCCGCTGGGCCGCGGTCTTCAGGACCCTGTCCAACAAGTCCCACCGGTAGCGACCTTTCTCCGGTTCCACGAAGCGCCAATAGACGCGGAAATAGGCCAGCGACGTCAGGGGGTGGCTCTCGTTTTCCAGGTCGCCGTCGAACGGCTGGTAGACGATGGGAAACCCCTCGGTCCATTTCTTGTCCGTGTTGAGCTTGTCGCCGTTGAACCGCTGAAACGTCATGAATCCGATGCCCGGATTCACCAGCACCTCGTCGATCTCCTTCGGCCGGACGGTCACCGTTTCCTGAGAGAAGGCGGAACCACCGCAGACGATCGGCAAAACTACGGAAAGGAAACACACGATACGCATGGCGAACTCCTTCGGCTCGGGCTCAGTCGCGCTTGCGTTTCATCTCGCCAAGCTCCGCCTGCAACTTCTCTACGACTTTGGCAAGCTCGGCGAGGCGGCGCTCGAGGCGTTCGATCCGATCCATGGGAGCGTCGCGGCGGGGGTCACGATCGGTGCGCTGTGGTCCGTCGGATTCTCGACGCACACGATCCGCCGGTCTGTCGGCGTCTCTGGGCGGTCGATCTGCCGGCCGGTCGGTTTTTCGGCGACCAACGCTCCGCGTCGGTGCCCGGCGGTCCGTTGGCCGGTCGGCGTCGCGCGGGGCCGCCAACTGCCGGGCAAGCTGGGTCAGCGCCACGGCCTTCTCTTGATTCTTGAACTTGCGCCAAAGCTGGGCGGCGGCGCCGAGAACCTCCGCCAGTTGCCGGCGATCGGGAGCCCGCTGGCGGATCACGTTCGCCTCGCGGTCGGTCCGCCTTTCGAGCGATACCTCTCGTGCGCGGATGGCCCGCTCGAGCAGCTCGATGGCGTCCTTCTTATCCGCCTCCCGCAGGGCCGGCAGCGCGATTCTCATGAGTTGCAGTTGGCGCATGGCGGCGGCCCGTTCGTCGCCGTCCCGCCGGGGCCTATCTTGCTGGTCGCCTTCCCGCCGGGACCTATCTTGCTGGTCGCCTTCGCGACGGGGCCTATCTCGCTGGGGCCTATCTGCCGACGGCGGGCGATCGCGCCCGGCGGCGAACGTCCGCGCCAGCCGGCCCACCGCCTCGGCCTTGTCCGGCTTGCCGAACTCGCGCCACTGGCGGGCGGCGGCCGCGAGGATCTCGGCAAGTTGCTGCCGGTTCGGAGCCCGCTGCCGAAGAACCTTGGCTTCCTCGTCGCGCCGACCTTCGAGGTTTATCTCCCGTACGCGAATCCCGCGCTCCAGCAGCACAACCGCCTCTTTGCGATCTGCTTCCCGCAACGCCGGCAAGGCCAGCCTCATGACCTCCAATTGCTGGAGCGCCACTTCGCGTTCGGTCTGGGGCCGGTCTCGTTTCTCTGGGGCATCCCGATCCGGAGCACCGGCCCACAACCCGACGGCCCAGCACACGGCCACCAGGCCCACCAGCACCACGGCCGTTGTTCTCAGCCGCGGCAGTCGAACAGAAAGGTCTCTGCGAGTCATTCCAGCTCTCCTTTGATACGGGGCGCGCCCTTTCGGGCCGGGACAGGTCGAACACGAGCCTCGCAGACAGTTCTATCCGATGTACCACAGCAATTCAACACTACGGAGGCCCTTCGGTCGAGTCGAAGATCATGCCGCCAAAGCCCCGGAAGGCCTCCCCCGCCGGCAGCCAAGCCCAACAGCCTGGTTGGCAAACCACCAGAAACCCGGGTCACACGGCTTCCCTACCATCCCTTGGGCACCCCCCTGCCGTGGAGTATAATGAGAAAGCCTTTCAGTGTGGATCACCGGTTTCGAGAGCCAGTGCCTCGCGGGCGCGGCGCTGCGGGCAAGTGGGAGACTATCATGTTGACTCTACCACGAATTCTGCTGGCCTTGGGGGCTACAGTTCTCTTTGCGGGCGCAACGAAGGCCGAAAACGTCGTTTGGCTTGAAGCTGAACGGTTCGACCGTCCGGGCGGCTGGGTCAGCGACGCACAGTTTATCGACCAAATGGGATCACCGTACCTGCTGGCCAACGGTCTGGGCAAGCCGGTCGAGGACGCCGTGACGACCGTTGCCGTGCCGGCGGCCGGGAAGTATCGGCTTTGGGTGCGGACAAAAGACTGGATGCCGGATCATCATCCGGGCCGGTTTCAGATCGTGGTGAGTGGCAAAACGAGCGAAAAGACCTTCGGTTCCAGCGGCAAGCCCGGCTGGCAGTGGGAACACGGCGGCCTGCACCGGCTTTCCGGCAAAGTTGAGTTGCGGCTGCACGATCTTTCCGGCTGCTACGGCCGGTGCGACGCAATCCTGCTTTGCGACGACCCGGAATTCACGCCGCCGGCCGAAAAGGACGCGGTCGCCGCGCTGCGCGAGCAGTACGGCGGCATCAGCCGGCAGATCGAGCAGATGCCACGGCGCGACGTGGTCGTGGTCGGGGGCGGGCTGGCCGGGTGCATGGCGGCGGTGGCGGCCGCGCGCAGCGGAGCCAGCACCGTGCTCGTTCAGAATCGGCCGGTCCTGGGGGGCAACGCCAGCATCGAGATCCTCGTTCCCCCGGTGGGCGGCGGCGGACGGATTCGCGAGAGCGGCCTGATCGAAGAGGTGCGCACCGCGGGGAATCAGCGTGCCGCCGAGAGTTGGGTCTACTCCGGACGCCTGCGGAGGCTGGTCGACGCCGAGCCGAACCTGGAACTGTATCTGAACACGCACGCAACCGGCGTAGATATGAAAGACGGTTCACCGCACACCATCGGCGCAATTCTCGCCGTGGATACCCGTTCGGGAAAGCGGATGCGACTGCCGGGCCGGATATTCGTGGATTGCACGGGCGACGGCACGATCGGTATTTGGGCAGGAGCCGAGTACCGCCACGGCCGCGAGGCCAAATCGGTCCACGACGAATCGCTGGCCCCCGAAGCCGGCGACCGGCACACGATGGGAAACTCGCTGAAGTACGCCGTCCGCCGCACCGACTCGCCGAAGCCGTTCGCCACACAGCCTTGGGCGTTGCAGTTTCCCAAGTGCAGCGACTTCGGTCCGCTCCGCCATCCCACGCTGGGTGCGAGCCTGGATTGGCAATGGAAGATCGAACTCGGCGGAATGCGGGATACCTACCACGACGCTGAGGAAATCCGCGACGATCTTTTGCGAATCATCTACGGCATCTGGGACCACGTTAAGAACCACTGCCCAACCCAGAACGCCGCCGCCGCGCGCTGCGAGCTGGCATGGGTCGGCCATACGGCCGGCAAACGGGAGAGCAACCGGCTGATCGGCGACTACGTCATGACCCAGCAGGATTTCACGCAGCGCACGCTCTTTCCCGATCGCATCGCCTACGGCGGCTGGGGACTGGACGACCATCCGCCGGCCGGATTCCTGCACAAGGGCAGCCCGCCTTCCTATCATTCGTTTATGCTCAAGTTCCAGCATTCGGTGCCGTATCGAAGCATCTATTCCAAAGACGTCGGCAACCTGTTGATGGCCGGGCGCAACATCTCGGTCACGCACGTTGCCCTGGGAACCACCAGGGTGATGCTCACTTGCGGTGTGATCGGTCACGCCGCGGGCACGGCCGCCGGCATCTGCATCGAAGAAGAGACCGGGCCCCGAGGCATCTACCGCAGCCACCTGGAAGAATTGCAGCAACGGCTGCTCAAAGAGGGAGCGCACCTGATTTCGCTTCCCAACCGCGACCGCTGCGATCTGGCGCGCTCGGCGAGGGTTACTGCTTCCAGCCAGGGTTCACCCGCCGCCAACGTCGTCGACGGCTTCGCTCGCCCCGAGGCAGGCGATTCGCATGCCTGGAGCCCGGCACCCGGCGCTGGCGGTCCACACTGGGTGTGCCTCGCCTGGGAGGAACCACAGACGCTCAACACCGTCCACGTCACGCAACTGGTCAACTGCCGATTTGTGGTAGAGGCGTGGCAGGAAAACGCGTGGAAAAAGATCGCGGAAGTGGCCGACCGCCACTTCCGGCGCGACGTACTTGCGCTGGACGACGTCACCACCACGCGGCTAAGGGTGGTGTTGGGCGACACGCAAGGGATCAGCGAGGTCCGCGTGTACCGCGAACCGCCCCGGCAAGTCGAGATTGCCCGGCGGGCCTACGACGTGATGCGGCTGCCCGACGCCGATCCCGGCTTCCCCTGGGGAGAAGGGCCCGTGTTGCAGTGCGAGCCGATTGCCCCCAGAAAAACCGGCTTGAGGCCGGAAAAGCTGGCCGGGATCGTGCTTGACGCCCGGGACGCGGAGCGCACGGGCATTTGGATAACCTCCACTCACACCGGCCCGTTTATCGGCGACGGCTATCTGACCGACGACAATACCGCCAAGGGCTACAAATCGATCCGCTTCACCCCGAAGCTCGCCCGGCCCGGGTTGTATGAAGTGCGGCTGGCGTACTCTGCGCTGGGAAATCGCGCCAGCAACACTCCGGTGACCATCCGTCACGCCGGCGGAACGAAGACCGTGCAGGTCGACCAGCGAAAGAAGGCGCCTATCGACGGGCTGCTTCTCTCGCTGGGTACGTTCAGCCTGGACGAAACATCAAGCATCATCGTGGGTACCGCCGGCACCGACGGTTACGTGATCGTCGACGCAGTGCAACTGTTGGCAAAGTAACCGCTCCGGCTCGGCGGGAGCCACGCGCTGGCGGCTTTACGCAACGGGAACTGCTCAGAGCCTATCTGAGAGCCGGATTTCGGGGTGGCTGTGGTGGAGCGCAGCGACCCCACAGAGCCGCGTGTTCCTGGGGGCTCGCTGCGCTCGACCCCAGCCACCCGGTTTTCAGGCCGAGAGGTTTTCGGATAGGCTCTTAGGGCTGCGGCGCTGCTGCTACCGTCGGGCGGCTACGAGGTCCGAAACTATCGGAAGGGGCTCTCCCCGCTCGGTGCCGAGGCAGAGCACTTTGCCGTCGGTAGTGGAAAGATAGAGTCGCCCGCCCGCGGCGATCATGCCGTCGAAACGGGGCATGGAGTCCAGGCGGTAGGCGGCCAGCTCCTGCCCGTCGGCCGGCGAAACGGCCACCAGCAGCCCGCCGCGGCGGCCCTCGAAAGCGGCCGACTGCTCGGCGAGCTTCCTCTGCGTCTGGGGATCGCTCAACGTCTTGGCGGCCTCCTCTTCGTCCTCCAGGTCGGGCGGGCCCGCGGCAAACAGCGCGCCGCCCGCCAGCACCATGGCAGTGGCTTGCACCGAGGTGGCATCGGACCACGAGTGCACGAACCGGGTCACCGGTATGTTCCTCGACTTGCCGGTCCGCTTGCCGGCCTTCTTGATCGGCTTTCGCTCGGAGCTGGCCACCACTATCTCCGCTTGCTTACTGGCGGCGAAGAGGTGGAACTCCAGGGGCGTGGTCCAGCGGTAGTACTTCCAGAGTCGGCCGTAGCCGTAGACCGTGTCGTCGTCGAACACCAGCAGCCGTCCGGCCGGCACCACTCGCCCGGCCCGATAGTAGCCGCCGGCGCCGGACGCGAACGCGCGGCCGTACAACCAGTACGTCCGATGCCACAGCGTGTCGTCCAGGAAACCGGTGGGGCTGAAAAGGTGCAGGTCGTCGCCCTGCTGGTTCTTCACGTCCACGTAGGTCACAAACTTGCGTTTCCCTTTCAGGTCGAAGGGCAGAGACCGCATGTAAACGTACTTGCCGTCGCTGGAGAGGACGTCGGGCAACGCCACGGGCATGTTGAGCCCGCGGATGTGGGTCTGCAGATTCTCCCCGGTGGCGGGATCACGATCATCCAGGATCGTCTCGGAGAGCTTGTGGCCGGTTTTCGGGTCGAGCCGCAAGAGCCGCAGGCCGCCGTCGAGGAACATCGAGCGGCCGGCCACGCAATAGATTACGTCGTTTTGCACCAAGACGCTGCCATGCACGGGCCAGACCGACTCGAGCTGCTCGAACGCCCCCATCCGCCGGTCTTCGGGCGCGGCGCGGTATCTCCAGACGAGCTGTCCGTCGGAGACGCGCAGACAGTAAACGTAGCCGTCGGCGGACCCGAACAGCGCGCGGCCCTGCCAGATCGTGGGCGGCGAGTCGACGCGGCCACCCGAGGTAAAGCTCCAGATCTGCTTGCCGGTGTCCACATCCAATGCGTGCACGCTGTGCGAGTCCACCGACGCCACCAGCAGCTTGCCTTCCGCCACCACGGGGCTGCTGAGCTTCCCACCCAGACTGGTCTGCCAGGACCGCTTCAGGCCGGTCGGCTGGACGACCGTCTTCGTAAAACCGCTGCGGGCGGCGTCGTGTCGATACGTCGGCCAGTCATGGGGATTTCGGTCTTCAGATTTCAGCTTTGAGATTTGTACGTAGGCGGGGCCGCGCTGCAGCCGCTCGGCGTCGGGAACGTCGCGGCGGGGTGCCCCATCCTTCGACGCCGGGGCCAGCGCCGTGAACCCGTACAGCTTCGCCTCGAGGTAGCAGGCGCAAGGATGTTGCGGCGCGTAGATCAGGCCGTTGCAGGGCATAATGCCGTAGTGGCAGGCGCCGCGGACCCAGTGGTGACAGGTCCAATGCTCCTTCGCATGGTCGATGAACTCGATCCCGGTCCGCGAGAAGAGCAGATACTTGTCCGTAGCCTTGGCGCGGTAGCAACGGTGGTGAAACCAGTGGGTCTGCACGTCGGGCGGAAACTCACTCTTCACCTCGCCGGTGTGCAGGTCGTAGCCGATCATCACGCCCGAGTCCCGGCCTTGCGCCACGGCTCCGCACCAGGCCAGTCCACCGGCCACGAGAATGTCGTCCGGCGTGCCCTGGTGCCCGCCGGGGGGATGCTCCGCTTTCCAGAGCGTTTTCCCGTTCTTGGCCGACAGGGCGAAGATGGTCGTGCTGCCGCGCAGCTTGTACTTCTCGGCCGCTACCATCCCGCTGTACAGCACCACGTCATCGTAGATCACGAGCGTCACCCCGGAGGAGCTGCGCATGCTCTCGCGTTTCGGAAGAGGTTCCGACTTCCACAGCACCTGCCCGTTGTCGCGGTCCAGGCATTGAATCCTCTGGCCGTCGTGAAACAGCACGCGCTGCCCGCCGGCGGCCAGCGACATCGAAACGACCTTGGACTGCTTGCTCCAGAGGGTCTTGCCCGACTCGGCCTCGACGGCCATCACGGTGCGGGGCGCTTCGCTCCACAGCGGACCGGTGTTCGCCGCCCTGATCTCTGCCAGGTTTTTGTAGATCTTTTTCGGGTCGCTGCGCAGCGGTTGACCTTCGGCCGCCACGACCAGCAACAGCAGGCCGTTGTCGCAGAGAATCTCCTCCGTCGCCTTGGTGTTCTCGTAGGTGCGGACCGTCTTTCCGGTGGCTGCGTCCAGCGCCAGCAGCGGTGCGTCGGTACCGAGGGTCACGTACACCCGGTCGCCCACGGCCACCAGCCGGCGGGCCATGAGTTGGGGGCCGCTTTTCAGCGGCCACAGATGCGTGTGCCAAGGGTTGATGTCCCGTTTCCAGAGCAACTTGCCGTTGAAGGCGTCGCGGGCGATCAGGCGCCACTGCGGCGGTATCAGGATGGAAGCCCGATGCGCCTCGTCGAAGATGCTGAAGACACGCCCGGCGGCCGAGACCACGGCGCTGACGCTGGACATGTGATCGTGCTGTCGCGCGTACTGCAAGCCGCCGACCCACTGGTAGCGCGCAGGTGGCTCGATCAGGCTGTCGTGTGCCACGGCGTTGCCCGTCGGGTCGTGCAGGTAGTGGGTCCACTCATCCATCTCCTTGGGCCGCCCCTTGACCAGTTTCTGCCAGGTGCCGCCCGTCTTGACGTACGCTACGCCCTTGGGGGCAAGCACGCGCATCACCTCGTCCATGGCAGTCCCGCCCAGATCCTCCGACACGACCAGGTTCACCAGGTTGTCAATGTACGGCAGGCCCTTGCCTTTGCACTGCTCAACCGACACCTTGCCGTACAGGCCGAGCGACTGAATGTGCTTGCGCGCCGCCTCAACGTTCCCCGCGTCGGCGTCCAATCCGTGAATCAGATAGCTGTGGTTGACGTGCAACGCGGCCGTGAGCTTCCCATCGCCGCAGCCCACGTGGACCACAACCCCGCCTCGAACGCCCGTGGCTTCCATAATCTGTTGGGCGAGGAGACGCTCGGAGGTTCTGCCGGCAGTGTCGCCGCCACGTAAAACTGCCTGGGATAAGAGCAAGATTCCCAAAAGGGGAAATCCTATCCGCAGAGCACCAATCGCGCGCGTTGTTCGGACCATGGTTGGCCTCCCGGGTTGAGGAACAAAGAATTCGCGTTTGCTGAGTCGGCAACGGCCCTGGAAGCGGCTTCCCTCCAGACGCCACGCCTCCATTATCGCCAAGTCCCGCGGTGTGGCAAGCGTCTGGGAACCAGCGGCTTCGGATGCCGGAGGCCGCCCCACGGCTTGCAGGGCGGATGCACCGTAGCGACAATGGGGGGCGTGGGGGGAGGAGTGCTCGGGACCCGGCCGAATGAGGGCCGCAGGTCTGGAGCGGTCTCTGGAAGGCGGGTACGTAGAGGCCCCAGGATGGCACGCACGCGGTCGATTGCCGATCGCGTGCCGGGCAGGTAAGATGTGGGCGTGTCCTCCGCCGGTCGAGGGGCACTTGAGTCCGGTAGGGTGGGCATTGCCCACCAAATGCCGGTTGACATTCTGCAAGTGAAGGCGGTGGGCAATGCCCAACCCACTTTTCTCAGCTAGCAACCCAGATTTGCCCGGAGGTACCAGTCATGGATTCCCAGCAGAACAAACCCCACAACCGGGCCGGCTCGCGCCGCAGCTTCCTTAAACGCAGCGGTGGGCTGATGGCCGGCGCGGCGCTGGCCAGTGCCATCCGCGTAAAGGCCTATGCCGGCGAAGACAACACGATCAAGATCGGCCTGATCGGATGCGGCGGCCGGGGGACCGGCGCGGCCGCCAACGCCCTGTCAACCCGGGGTCCCACCAAGCTCGTCGCCCTGGCCGACGTGTTCGATTACCGCATGGAGGCCAGTCTGAAGAATCTCTCGAAGCAGTTCGGCGACAAGGTCGACGTTCCCCAGCAGAGGCAGTTCCTGGGGTTCGACGGCTTCAAGAAGGTGATCGACCTGCTGGGCGCCTCCGACGTGGTGCTGCTGGCCACGCCGGCGGGATTTCGGCCGATCCACTTCGAGTACGCCGTCCGCCACGGCTGCAACGTCTTTATGGAGAAGTCGTTTGCGGTCGATGCCCCGGGAGTGCGCCGCGTGCAGCGGGCGGCCGAGTTGGCCACGAAGAAGAACCTGAAGGTGGCCAGCGGCCTGATGTGGCGCCACGACAAGGCCCGCCAGGAGGCCGTCAGGCGGATCCACGACGGGGCGATCGGCGAGGTGCACACCTTGCGGACCTACCGCATGCACGGCCCGGTCGGGTTCTCTCCCAAGAAGGCCGACGAGAGTCACCTGGCCCACCAGATCCGCAACTACTCGTGCTTCACCTGGCTCAACGCCAGCTTCTTCGTGGATTGGCTGATCCACAACATCGACGTCTGCTGCTGGGCCAAGGACGCCTGGCCGGTATCGTGCCAGGGCCACGGCGGCCGGCAGACCCGCACCCAGCCCGACCAGATGTTCGATCACTACGCGGTGGAATACACGTTTGCCGACGGGGCCAAGATGTTTGCCCAGGGGCGGCACATGCAGAGCTGCTGGGGGATCTTTTCCGATTTCGCCCACGGCTCGAAGGGCTCGGCCGTGCTGATGCAGCGGCTGGGTTCGCCCAAGCCGCGAATCTACCGGAACCAGAACCAGATCCGCGAGAACGAAACCTGGCGCTTCGAGGGCACCGCGCCCAATCCCTACCAGGTCGAGCACGACCTGCTCTTCGAGGCGATCCGCCGGGACCAGCCCTACAACGAAGGCCAACGGGCGGCCCATGCCTGCATGGCCTCGATCCTGGGCCGCATGGCCGCCTTCTCGGGACAGATGATCACCTGGGAGCAGGCCATGGCCTCGAACCTGGAGCTGGCCCCCGGGCTGGACGACCTCACATGGGAGTCGGACGCGCCGGTGATGCCCGACGCGGAGGGGAGATACCCGGTGGCGATGCCGGGGCGGACCAAGGTGCTCTAGGGATTCAGCCCGAACCGAGAGCACGGACGAATCGAGGTGCAGGATCATGACCAGCGAACCGGACGACTTCCCGTCGCAGGATCCTGGGCCTCCTTGGGGTCAGAGCTTGATCAGTGATTAAGCCGGAACTGGGGGGACCTGGAGCAGTCGCGCACTCACAACAAGGTCAATGAGACCACGGATATCACGGAAACCACCGGGCCCGCCTGGGCCACGCCCGTACACGACGCCGCGGGGAACATGACCACCGTGCCTAAGCCGGCCGACCTGACCGCCGGGCTGACCTTGAAATACGACGCCTGGAACCGCCTGGTCGAGGTCAAGGACGGCACCACGGTAGTCGGCAAGTATGAATATGACGGGCTGAATCGGCGGATCCTGAACTACCGGGACTTTGTCGATTACGAGGTGTACGAGCATTACTATTACAACGCTTCGTGGCAGGTG
>SDBV01000504.1_pt1 | contig 55947 bp, 101 predicted proteins | sample 2277081 | NCBI WGS metagenome assembly SDBV01 (sample SAMN10402039, study PRJNA504765) | marine sediment metagenome | isolation source: marine sediment core GS10_PC15, 223 cmbsf | place: Arctic Ocean: Southern Knipovich Ridge | collected 2010
TAGGTAATTGGGAATGGAGCACGGGAAATATCTACTGGCATCTTGAGCCTCCTTTATGGGTGTAGATGATAAGTTACTTTAATTTCTAACGTGCTGGTGCCGATACTATCGGCTATCGCAGCCTTAAATATGCTGTTGGCAGGGATTACTATTCCGCCTACCGCAACTCTCAGCGACGAGAGTTGTGCGCCGCCCCGGGTAAACCCAGTCTCTGCCCAGAGGGTATCGCCCGCTCCATAGTAAAGGGCGAGTTCATAGTCAGCGTTAGCACTCATGGCGCTGATAATTACTTCTTTTATACTATAATTAGTTGCAATCTGGTTAATAGGTATTACCTGGGTGAGTGCTCCGAGGGCCCAGCCCCCGCCGTTTGCCGGTATCGCTACAGGCCCCGCCAGCGTCGGGTAAACAAACTGCTCGAACAAACCTTCTGTCTGTATTAGCTCATCAAAAGTCGGGCCGTCTACAATCCCTTCTCGTCTTAACATATTAAACCTCCATCAGCACCACGGCGAAAGCGTCGATTTCTACCAGTGCGGCATTATTTGATTGTGCGATTCTAAACCTACCCTGCAACCCCTGGGCTATCTCCCCACACTTGTAGCTGTAGACAGCGTTGGCAGCAGGGGTGACGATAGCTGCCCGTGTCGGGTCTACTTCAGCAGTAAAGGTAATCAGGTCACCCGCCCTCGTCTTTTCCCATGTGGGTGTGAAGGTGGCGGTAGCGTGGAGTGGGAGATATAAACTGACAAAGACCTCTCGGATAGTTGCCCCGAGTGCATCAAAGGCAAACAAGGTGATGACATCGTTGACAATGGTATCCATGGTAACGAAGAAGGGCACCTGAACCAGGATACCGCTTACCTTGTCATCGACATCAGCTGTCCGGGTATGGATTAGGGCTCTTATTTCTTTTGCTAAATCCATCTTAAGACCTCTCTATTGTTTCTTGCCAAATGCGAGTTATACCGAACACGAAGGCGCAAGCCCCGCCAGCCTCGGTATCGATGTAGAAATTCGGCAGCACCGGGATAGTAGGCACGTTGGTAGTATGTGTAGCGATAAGCTGTTCGTTGAGGAAAAACAAAATCTGGCCTTCCTCTATCACGATTTTGAACTTGTTATGGTTGGCCATGGTCTCTCCAAAGCCGGTATTGACCGTCTCGACGCCACCGGAGTCGGTTACCGTTTGCAGTGCATCGCCAACCAGGGCAAACCCGATAATATCCTCTGTGGTTCTCAGGCCGGCAGCAATCGGCATCCAGCCAAAGAAGCTGATGGCGTTATCAACGTTAGCAACAACCCCGAGTGTCATCTCCCATTCTATACAGAGCCTCTTTAGCAGCAGATTTGTTGGGTCAGCCAGCCAGTTGTGAACCCAGTAGTGCAGACCCCTCAACCTAGCTGTCTCATCGGCATTCGGAGTGCATTGATGCAGGAGGAAAGACCCCGATACTCCCCTGTCCCAGGGAACGCCGGTAGCGGGGTTAATCCTTGCCCAGATAGTGTCATCGAACACCCCCTGCCAGGACTCGTAAAGACCCTTGTGGCCTTCTATAACTTGGTCCACCTGCCGGTTGATGGTGTAATTGTTAACCTCTGTCCCTGCAGCCTGGTTGATTACTACGGCATTTCCGTAGATGTTAATTGTTCCCGCGGTGCAGGTAGCTAGAATCGTTACCCTGGTGCCCACCGAGGAGAAGATATTAACTGTTCCACCGCCCATGGTCTGGAGTATCAGCTCTCCTTCGAAGTCAAAGAATTCGACCAGGTCGGGAGTATTAACGGTTATGGTAGCTGCTCCCTGGAAGGCATGGCACTTGTGGAATGTGATATTATCAGCGCCGCCGCCGGTAGCCAGTGCGTTGGTCCCGGTCAACATACAATCCTCCAGCTCGCCCCTAAGGGCTACCAGAGCGGTCATGATACATTTTTGGAAAAACGCATAGCCTGTGCCACCCTGGGTGCCGGTTAATACCAGTCTGTGGAAAGAGGAGCCATCGACATCCGCTGCATTCAGGTCGATGAGGTCGGTAACATCGAGATGGTCATGTCCTATAAAGTTGTAATGCTCCATGGCAGCATCGATAGTAAAAGCCCCATGCAGATGAAGGACGTCTGTAAATCGGGCAGCTGCTATCGTCCGGGCTTGAGCCAGAGTTAGGCAAGGAAATTCAGTCGTTCCTACAGGGTATTCAGTCCCCAGAAAGCCGTTGTCATTAACACAAACACGATGCCCGAAGTTTATCGACTGCAGGTTTGGATATATTTTCATCTCCATATTTTCACCTCACTATGGAATATCGACGTAGCCCATTCTCAGGGCTCCTAGATAGAATTCAAAGGTATCGACGCCACCGCCGTCTGATGGCATAAACCAGCAGGGATACATCAGCTGGTCGGGGAGGTTAGCAGCAACAGCATGGGTAGCCACCAGCACCTCGTTTACGAAGAAGTAGATGTTAACTGAATCAACCATGATACGGAGCTTATTCCGGGTGTCTTCCAGTGTTTCTCCAAACCCGGTAGCCACAACTTCAACCCCGCCTCTATCGGTGATGGAGGTCAATACCCCAGCGGTAATGCCGAATCCGACTATATTGTTGGTTGCCCGGGTGGCCGCCGCCGTAGTAACGAGCCCCATGAAGATGGTCGCTTCGGCCACGTTGGCCACATCATTGAAGTAGATTTCCCACTCCATCAGGAACTGCTTAACTACATGATTGAGACCAACCAAGTTGGGGTTTATCCTCCACCTATTCACGCTGGCTCGCCCGATTAACCTGGCGGTCTCCGCATCCTCAACATTAAACTCCACCACTGCGTAGCCGACGTTGGGGGCGGTATTCTCCACCACTACTATGTTATTCGTTGCCGGGTGAGTCGGTGTCCAGATGTTTAGGTCGACATTAGCCGGCTCCCATGCTTCGTTGATAAAGGGGAATCCTTCCAGGAAGTCGATATCGCCAATAACAGCGCCGCCAGAGGCCGGGCGGGAGATAATGACATAACCAGTTGTAACTGCTATCTGTTGAATCGCCCCGGTGTTATCGGTAAAGGGAGCGTCAACCAGAAGGGTATTGCCCACATGAGTCACGATAGCTCTTACCTGCCCGATAGCACCACCACTCAGTATCTTGACCAGCAGCCCGGTATATGAAGGCAGAGCCGCCAGCGGGGTATCTACAATGGTCAAACCACTAGCAGCACCAATCGTATCAGTAAGGCCCATGTAGGTAATGATGCCTTCCGAGATGGCTTCCAGACTGTCCGTATTACGGTTAAAGGTACGTGCATTGGTCATGTTCATTATTTTGTCGACTAATCGACCTATAACATCTATCATTGCCATTTTATAAATCCCCCTTCAAGAGCATAAATTCTTCTAAAGGAAGCCCCGATCCGGCTCCTCTATCTGTTAAGCTGTTAAAACTTCTATCCTGGCCATACCCTATTCCATACGGGTTCTTAGCGACTGCCCGGTAATGGATACCTGAACCAGGCGATATATCCGCTATGACAGCGGAAAAGGTTCCAATGCCATATCCACCCAGCCATGGTGTTTTATTCCCGTAAGCCGTTGTGCCGCCATATTCGAAGCATACTCGGCAGGGTATCCCTGAATTATCGATTATCTCTCCATTGAGCTTAGCGCCGGCTGTGGATACATCCGTAGCTGCTAATGTTCTTACTTTAGGCTCACTTGTTAGCGTCGTAAGAGTAATAGTCGTACCCACTACAGTACCAAGGGCGTTTCTGGCTTGGGCTTGGAAATAAATGGTTGTACCAGCCAGTAGATTAAAGATACGCTCCGAGAAAGTATCGCCCGTCCTGAGGTTATTGCGCCAGGTCGTGGCAAATCCAAATGCTATGGTAGGCCCATAAACAAACCTGCCTTCGCAGTCTAATCTACCATCATCTACTATTGACCCATTTAATAAAGCTGTTGCCATTATGTTATCTCCGTTGCGGGAAGGGTTTGGACTAGCGGAAGAAATCGTCCCGCAGTCATTAGCTCAGGCGCGGCAAGTCTAGCGTATGCTATTATAGCATCCAAATTATCTTTGACCCCGAAATAGAATCCATAACCAGCATCTCTATCGGTATTCTCCTCAAATTGATTATCATGCTCACTGCCATCAGCAATATCAACATAACCCTGCCTGAGGGTTGTCGTATCAACATACCAAAGTTTGTCGTTATCGGCAGCAAAGGCAAAAGCTCGACCAGCAGTGAGAGTTCCTCCCAGGGCATAAGCGTCTCCAGCAATAGTATATTGATACCACTGTGCCACAGAAGCACCTATAACAGAGCCAAATACAATAGTTCCTGCCGCGTTAATGGCAGCACTTCTTGGACTAGAGGCTACTAAAGTGCCATTCAGGAGGATTGGGAAAATAGTGAATGTGTCAGTTGAAATTACATATCTAATGCACCTAGCATAATCCTTCACCAAAGCCGTAGCTTCAGCCGCCCAGCACCAAATAGTATCCTCATCCGCCCAAACTAGGCCAGCAATAACCGTAGCTCTAAGCACTGGAACTTGGTCAAACATATCCTGGACCTGCGATGAGGCTACCCAGGTATCGGTAGCAATAGTATAAACTTCGATTCGCTTGCCACCCCGGTGATTAGCAGTAACCTCGGAGACACAGGCCAGCTTAGTTCCGTTTGGTGATAGCGCTAAACTTCTATCAATTAAACCAGTAGGTGTAGAAGCAAAATTTGGGGAAGCCAACTCTGTCCACTGACGATTAGTTATATCGTATAACCAAAAGTTTACATCATTATCTATGACATAAACTCGGTCATTAACTATAGGTGAGAAATATAGATGATTTGCGGGCACCCAAGGTAATGCTACTTCATTTGTCCAAGCCATTAAATTTCTATCCTCCTATAAAAATAGGCAATTCACAATCAATCGGTAATCACCAATTAATCCTGAGCTGCCTATATTTAACTTGACTTTTATCATATCTACTCCCATTACTTAATGGGGCCTCCCACCTTTTGGTGGGGCCTACCTTACGGCGTTGAAGGTTAAAAGTCTTTCTCTCAATTTGCTAGGTTCGGTTAGTTCATGCTCCCAAATAACTAAGGTATCAAAACCGTACTGCTTAAAGTAATCTATTCGTCCTTGAGGATTTTCTCCCTTATGCCAGTAATCTCCGAAAAGTTCAATAAGCTTTTTCTGTCCATTAAAATTTAGAAAATCAGGGCATTTCCCTCCTAAAATAAATTGGCCGTTTCCAACATAACGATAAGGTAAGGAGAGTTCCTGCAAAAAATTATTTAACAGAATTTCCTTTTTTATTTGGCTGTCTCTTCTTCATAACCAGAGAAAGAAATTCCTTATCTTGACTTTGCCATTGTGACATACATTTATGGTCGCAAAAATGGTGTTTCCTTGATATTTGTGCTCCAGGGTAACTCTTTAACCTGCATGGACGGCGGTAAAGCTCCGCTCCACAATTGTCACAGAGAACTACTTTCCCTCCACGGTAATTTGGGTTCTTCTCTCTTGAAAATGAGGGCCTGGGACCTTTTGTCCACCACTCATCTAGTTCAAGAAATAAAGCTTGCTTACTTTGTCTCATTTTCTCTCTAGCTTTTTCAGTATGATGTCTCCCAAACATAGGATTGCCATAACCACTCATAGACTGACTTAACATATCTTTTGTTCCTTGAGTATGATGGCTACCCTTTCGTGCTCCCCCGTTTATCTTAGAAGAACAAGGGAAACACTTAGAATTTCTAGGTTGGCCCTCTTTAATTAAAACCCAACGTTCCTTACCACAAATTGCACAAGCTGACCATACCCATTTTTGCCCTCGGGCATTATAGCCTATCTCTTCGGATTTCCTTATCTCTCCGAGCATTGGCATAAATTACCTCGTCGCATCGGCGAATTCGCAGTAGAGGGTTAGCAAGGCGGCTGCCACAGCCGTTTGGCGCATCTCGACGAGCACACCAAAGGTATCGATGAACGAGCCGATACTAACCTTCTGCTTGTTCGTTGGCTGAGCATCATCATAATCCATCATATCCTCGATGACATAAGCCCCACCAGCTATTTGCCTCGAGCTGACACGGATTTCTATGGAGTCACCTGCTGCCATATTTGTGAGATCTATTCTACCACTACCGAATATCCAGGCATACGCCTGGTTCTGGGAATAAACTGTTTGCCACGCGGCGGTCATTACTTTATTCCCGCTCTGAGACGATCTCTTAAGCCTCAGGATCGGTGATACTGAAAATGCTTGCGCGCACATTCTATTCTGTCTCCACTATAAATATTACCTCGTCATTTAGGAATCCCACCGGTGCCAGAGGGGCTGTTACCCATACCTGGTCACTATTTTCAATCTCCAGGCCAATCCCCTCATTGGGTATCAATATGTAAGCTATAGCCGGATTCCGGCTGTCTCCTGAAGTCACAGCTAAGAATATCCACCCGATATTCCCCGGGGCTGCTTTAACTACCAACTGTTTGTTTTTTGGTATAGGGTTCGATGGCAGCTGGAAGCCCCTATTTAAAACACTACAAACAACATGGCCCGTGACAAACTTTTTCGTGTTCTTAAACGGGTCCTCCACTCCCTCCGAAGATCCGCCCAGCGCTACCACTAAATTATTTAGAGAAATAGTTAGCTGGTCAATCTGCGTTGCTTGGACAGCGGTAGTTTCCATAGTCGCCACCACCATCTCCCATGTAGCCGGGTCAACCCCGGCAGGCGGACCCGCTGCGCGGGCTTCACTCGCCTTGGCTAACAGGAGAGTAGCTAAGGAGCCAAGACCTGCTCCAATTAGAGCATCCTTTGTATCCATTGCACCTCTCCTTATGAGCCTATTTCTTCTACTTCAATCTGAACTCGGCAACCGAGGATATCGGATTCAACGGTGATATTCTCGTTTACCTCGACCTCGGGTATCTCACCCTCAAGCCATTCATTATCAAATAGATTGATCGCGTAAAGCTCTGGGATAATTCCGAGCGGTGTGGTAGCTGTGCCGATAATCACTGTGCAGTTACCGACTGCGGTATAAATCCATATTTTCCGCACGATAACCGTTCGGACAACAGTAGCATTGGCCGACACTATATAAAGGTCCTCTGCGGTTGCAGCTGCCACTACCGTAATGACTAGCGAGCTTTTCCTGATACCTCGAGCTTCCTGTTCGTATCCCATATCTTTCCTCCTGAACTAAAGTTTAAGCCTATAAATGGGCGGTTGCCGGTATCCTGGTCCATACTGGAGGTAATGGCCCATTGCCTCTATTCCAGCGATATTCTTGCGCTATTTCCAGCACATATCGGAATCCCCAGAACACGACCCGTGCTTGAGTTAGAGCATAACCTGTCTGGTTTAACGCCTGCATGAAGATGTAGTTATCCTCAAACTCGTACATCTCGGAGACGCTGGCATGAGGGTCGAAGAGAGGCTGGAAGCGAGTAAGTGAGGTAGCCCGGGTAAATAACTTGTGCCTCTGATCTGCTCTTCCCTGGTAGACCCCGACTTCAACGTCATCGAGAACTTCCATGCGGAATTGCGCAAACTCTTGGTCAGGCATTTGCAGCAGAGTTACCTCTGTCATTGCTGACTGACCCGCTGCGGCCAGACCGCCAAGGTCTATAGTTATTGGGTCGGACCGCAGGAGGCCCTCAACATAGAGGACCCTGTAGAATTCGTAGACTTTGTTGACCCAGATCCCCACCATCTCATTTGGTAGCACAATCTGCTCGATGGGTCCCGCCTTGTAGGTGTGAAGCATTGGTAATGTTGGCATATTGCCCTCCTTTCTGTTTTTCTCGAAGGTCTTATTCTATTTTAGGCTTCTAACCTAACCTATCGGGAGGAAGTTACCCTCCTCCCGAGTAGTTATCCCAGAAACTTCCCGATTAGAATAATGCTCTAATAAGCGAAGCTTTGCCCAGTTTCCGGTAAATCAAATGGGCACTGTACCGGTTAGCCGCGGCCATAACCGTGGCGAAGGTAATATCAATGTTACCCAGGCCGCATACGAAACCAGTAGTGAAGGCCGTAGCAGCAGCGGTCGTTATTGGCCCCTGTGAGCCCAAAGCAGATACTGGTTTTGCGGTAGTATCCAGCGGCACCACAACGACGGAGCCAATAACACCGGCGTTAATGGCAACGGCGCCGTTATCAAACGCCAGGGTCTCAAAGTTCCACGTGGTTGTGGTGGCATTGGTCATTGCGGTATCCAGGTACTCGACGATAGCGTCGACTATTGAGGGACCTCCGGTAACCGCAAATATGTCAAAGGTTGCCGCGGCATAGAATGCCGGTGTGGTTTCAATCACATGAGGATTCCTCAGATCCAGAGACTTAATTAGTGCTGATAAACTCATTTTTTCCCTCCTTTCCTACTTGGGGCACTGGAGCCCCACCTTAATGAGTCCCGGGAGGGGAAGTTATTTTCCCCTCCCGTAGTTACCTATTCACCTGAGCTACTTAGCTGACGACTGCGCCCACTCTCTCGATAATGAAAGCGCCGAAACCTAGCTCTTCGCCTCCACCGGCGGTATTAGCTCGGCCGAAGAAGTCTATGTTAACGATGTCCTGCGGGTCATAGACTACGGGTTCACTAAACCAGACTTCCGGCTCCAGTTTATTGTCGATGAGTTCCTGGATGAAGAAGTTGGCTTTCGTGGTTGCGGTTGCGATCAGGAATCGAATCGCGGTTGCCTGAGGATCGGCAGCAGCATCATACGCTTTGTAGAATACTGCGACACGGCCGATAGGAAGTGCCGGGTCAGCGGTCCAGGCTGTTACGCCCGGAGCCGGGGTCCAGACACCAGCGCCGACTCCGGCGGGGGTTACATAGTAGTTAAGGGCATAGCCCACACCCGCGGCCAGACCGGCTAGAATCCCCAGATCAAAGGATGGTAACATTTCCCTCACCACGAGCTCCTCGTCTGAGGCCGCGATGCCTTTTGCCTTAGCGCGGACGATACCGGCTGCTATGGCCCTCTGCTTATAGGTCTTGATATCATTCAAGGTCAGTTCATTGGTTGGAATTGCATAACTCATGCTTTTGTTCTCCTTTCTCTTTTTACAGAGTTACATTTAACGATTCGAACAGGGAGCAGGCTTACACCATGCGAGCCCCACCAAAAGGCTGTTCCACGATCGGGGCGGGCCAGCGGGAAATCTTCCTGCTTACTCTCCCGGATACCCCACCTCTGATCTGCCGGTAGATGCGATTGGCCATCGTAGGAGTTGAAGCAATGGCTAGATTCTTCACGAAGTTTCCCCCGCGGTTCATCCCAGCTAATACCCAGGTTCCGATGGGCAGACCATAGGCAACGTACTCATCCCACTGGGGAGCAGTTGCCTCTACGGCGATGTCAATAGCGGTTACGACCAAAGGTGCCCCTACGTCGTCTTTCCAATTAATTCCCATTTTTTCCCCTCGTTACCGTAATATACTCCGTCGACCTTGGAGACTTCTGTTTCTCTGCCCCCGGAGTAAACAAAAAGCCAACTCAACTCCCGAAGGAATCAAATTGGCTTATCGTTCTCGATTCAGCCTGTATTCAGTTTTTAAAGTTAAATGCTAATCAAACTTTTCCTGTGGCTCTGAGCGCTTTGCCAGCACTGGGCTCCCATCCTTAACAACCACGATATCAAATAAACCAAAACCCATTTCCCTGCATCTCAACAAGAAATTAATATCAGCTTTGGTTAGGTCTAATATTTCTTTTTCATCCTTTTTGTTCACCCTATTATCTTCTACCATATATTAATCGCCTTGTCAAATAGCGAACTTTATTCATCCCTCTCAATAAATCCCCAAGTAAGTCCAGCTTGAAAGCTCAGCCCTATCTACAAAATCCCAAAGATTCGGTTTTGACACTGGATCTGGAACCCAAGAGATAGTCCTCGTGGTACCATCAAGGAATGTTACGCTATAGTGTTGCTGCACAACAGTCTCAGGTGCAGGCGCCGGTGTTGGGACTAGGCCTGGGCCTGGGCCTGGGCCTGGGGCCAGCACAAGTTTAGCCTGAAGTTCTCCGAGCTTTACCCGGGTGCTACTCGCTACAGTAGTTAGTCGTGTCGCCATTGCCTGTAAGACCTCAAAGTTCAAAGCTTCTCTGGCATATTCGGCTACCAGGTCAATAGCATTATCCGTCTTCGAAACAGCTATTGAAACATTGTAGATCAAAGGGGTTAGTTCGTTTAGGGCATCCTGAAGCTCGGTCTGATAAGGTCCATTGATTAATACTACTAATTCATTAATCTTGGTGGTAAAAGCAGCAGCCAGATCATTATTCCCGTCTTCCCATACCTCCATCCTTACGCCAATTAATCTACTATGTTTAGCCCGAGCATCAGCCAATTGTTTCTGGAAAACAATGACCTTTTCGTAGGCCTTATCGTATTCTGCTACTGCTATCCTGGTAGTAGCCAGCGACTTTTCTAATTCGAATATCGCGCTCTCGTAAGCAGTCTTTTTAGCTGCGATTAAAGCCGCAAAATCGACTTCGGCTTTTGCCTCGGCCGCGTCTAACGCTGCTTGAAGTGCTGCATTAGTAGGGTCAAGAATAGCTTCGCTTTCAGCTTTCCCTAATTCCTCTTCGCTTTGTGTAGCAGCAGTTGTCTTTTCAGGAACCTCAGCTACAGCTTCTGCCTCCCTGATAACGACTAGAGATTGTTCGACAACCTCTACTGCAGCCTCCACGAGGGCTTGTGGCTCACTCATGCCAGGGTTGTTCTCCAGTATTTCTTCCTTCTTCGTATCGATATCGTCTTTGGCAGCTTTGGTGGATTGGCTTCTGCCTAAAAGGAAAGCGCCGGCCACACCTAATAATACTCCTGCTCCAGTTAATATATTATCCGTAGTTTTGCTCATCTAACGGCCTCCTTTATTTCCTTAAAGGTTTTTTTAGTGTCTTTTGCAGCTCCTCTTACTTGGCTTATTAGAAGAACGGCTACGAGACCTAATCCTCCCCAAAGTAATAGTTTTGTGCCGCCTGGAACCGTTTCCTCTACCCAGATAAGTATTTTCCAGCTGATGATTAAGACGGCTATTATCAATACTGCCGCTACTACAGTCGCTAGCCATGGGAAACCCTTCGTAAACTCAACGTTTAAAACCGGACTTCCTGTAGTTACCTTAACATCTTTTACGCCAGCGTCCTTCATTTTCTGCTCCAAGGTATTGACAGTCGTAGGTGAAAGGGACGTTCTCAAATTAAAGCGACAAAGCACCTTACTACCCTCCGGAATAAATCGGTCGTAATATCTCATCCCGGAATATAAGTCGATCACGCCCCCTTCAGCTACTTCTTCCCACATTCTTCTATACCATGGTATCTTTCGGTATTCGAATAATCTCGCCGTCGAGCCCCTCGGCCACTACTGCTTCTTCGGTTTCTCCATGCCGGGTATAGGTTTGACCCTTATATGGGAACTGGACTCCAGGAGCGAATGATCCTACGGTTTTCCCTGCCGGTACTGCTGGTTTTACCTTGGGCTTTGCCTTGGGCTTTGCCCTGGGTTTAGTCTTTTTTACAACACCACAAGCACAAATTCCATTCTTGCGATAATAATGCTTATGGGTCTTACCAGTCTTTTCCTCATCTTTACCTGTTTTTGTCGACATGTTATTCCTCCTTTAGTCTTTATCGGATTTACCAAACAGTGGTCTTTTCCAACCACCTAATTCACCTACAGGATAATCTTCTTCTTGCATTATGGTTCCAAGCTTGGTTCCAATGCAGACTGGAGTAGCCTCTAATGCCTTTTTAAGATATTTGAGGTCTTTAACATCCTTTTCTAAAGGATCATATCCTACTACCTTTTTGAATGCCTTACGCTCTGCCTCATATTTCGGTTTCTTGGAACTCTTCTCCAAGCTTACAAGTTCCTCTTCGACTAATGCTAAGAGAATTTCTTTATCCCCGTCCACCATACAACTCCGGCCTCTCCGTTCGATTAAATTACCTGCTTCCATTTTCTTCTCCTCAGCAGTCTCATTATTCTTTTTTATCGCTGCAGCCTGCACTCTCGGCCTGTCATTTACTTCATCCCAAAGCTCTTTCATTGCATCCCGGGCCTGCCACCTCGTTGCAGGCCGATTCGCTTCCGTAACCTCCGGCCTTTTCAATATCAGTAAGGCCTTATTCATCGAAGTAACCTGTGCCGCGGTCGGAGGATCATTCCAAGAGCTATCTGATGGATATGTCATTACTTCCCCTTCTGTGAGCTTACTTCCTGGCCACACCTGAGGTCAATCGCGTCTACCAAGCCCTCTACTACCATTTTGTGCATTTGCTCGGCCTGGGATAACAAAGTGAAGATTTCAGAGTAGTTATCTTCACCCATGGCAACGAGTTTGCCAGCCATCTCCCTGTATCGGCTAGCCCCCTCTATTTCGCCACGGAGCTCCTGCTTCATAATTGCTTGAATTGACTTCAAATTATCAGAACATTCAACCATTTTACTCACCTCTTCTAATATATCCTGGCCTTTACCTTCAACCATAATACTTCCTAATAGACGCCTCGTGTCGAGTTACATATTTAGGGAAAAGTACGAAAGCAAACATAAAAACTACTGCAGCTAGCGTCGCTCCTACCCAATTATGATTTACTTCCTCCTCCTCTTCTTCCCCTCTGATAATGGTTTTAATGCTCATTTACTTCTCCGTAGTAGATAAAAAACTATCATTAGTGTGCCGAGTACACCTAATACTATTGCCGGCTCCATTACTTTCTCCCTATCCTAATTCTCACCAATATAGAAAATAGATTGGCTTTTCTCAAAAGCCTGCCTAAGTTGACGGTTTTCTATCTCAAGTTCCCTAATCTTTTTCTTAAACGGCTCTGCTTGGTGTATATGCTCACCCTTCTTCATAGCAACTAAATTTTGCCGCAAGCTAACTGTGCTACTTCTTGTCTTGTTCTAAGTTTTACTCCACTAGTTAATAACCTTCTATGTATCACAGAAGGATCGACCCCAAATTGTTGGGCGATGGCTTCTTTCCCTTGCTTATGGTTTACATATAAATCTACTATTGTAGTATTGTTGAGGTTGAATCTTAATGACCTCATTTACCTTCCTCCGTTAATATAAGCCCAATTAAGATATTCCTTTAAAAAAGTAGAATATACTCTGCTAAAAGGCTCCAAAACCGTTTTTCCTTCGATAGCATAAGCAGTTTGATCATTAAAGTAATGGACGGGTTCATAACGCGTTGCTACAGCTGCTTGTACCAGTGCCGGCAGGTCCGGACAAGTGCTTTCGACAATGTAAGCCTGGTCTTCTAGTTTTACCTGTACCCAAGCATGCCCACCTGCTTTGCCATTATGTAGATTACCCAGGACAACATGAACTTCTCCCGGGTCCAGCTCGTTACGCAGAAGAGATGCCAATAAGAAGCTTGTGTTAGCACAATTGCCAACTTTGATTCGCCTGGTTATTGAGGGAGGGAGCCAAACATCGGCATTACTTGAAGATTGGCCCTCTACCCAGAGCCTAGCTTTGATATAAGGTTTATATTTTATTTCACGGGATACCCATTCGTGGATAACTCTAATTCGGGCTACTCTATCGGGGTAATCCTTAGTCAATTCCCTATAAAGCTCTTGGATTTCCATGGCATCAGGAGTAACAAACTCTGTCAGCCACCGGCCTTCCTTGAAAAAGGTAGCTGAGATAGGCTGATTATCCATCGTGATTACACCCATTATTTTTCCTTCAATCGAGCCTCAGCATCGCGAGCTTGTTTTTCTAGCCAGACTCGTCCACCTTTGGAGCTACTAATAATCGATGGACCAAAGAAGATTCCAATAGCCAAACCGAATAAGAAGGGAAGCAAACCTATACCGTCTCCACTAATACCAGATATGCGCCTGTTCAACATCCTCTACCCCCCTTACAAAAACATACGGTATACTATTTCTAACATACCGTATCCTTTATCGAACCTACCACAAAATAATAACTATGTCAACTTGGCTCCGCGTCTTTAGCCATTTTAGCCATTGTTTTTGGTCCTGGTCTAGTCGGTGTGGCTTTAGCTCGTCCCTTAGAATCTGACCTCTGATGCGAAAAAGTGTCTATGTTCCCGGTATCTATCTCACTGGCCCTCTGCCCTAATAGGCCAGAGGCTCCAACAACCCGAGGGTCTTTTTTATTATCCGTTGTATAAAAACCCGACCCCTTAAAGATAACGGGAGGAGAGGAAAAGATCTGTACTACTTTCCGCCCACAAGTATCACACGTTTTGATTCGCTCATCGTGCATCCCTTGACGCACCTCAAAGACTCCGCACTCGGGACATTCGTAATCGTAATACATCCCCCCTCCTATTTCTTGAGAAATACTCCTAGTTACCATACATCTCAGCCTTTATCGCCTTTATCTGTCGGGTCAGCCAGTTACGCCCCTTTTTCCATCCCAGGAATAGAGAGGCCATCGCTTTATGCTCTTGTCTAATAGCATCGATAAACCAGTCGGCGGTAAGCCAATCTACATCAGGAACTAATTCAGCCGCCCTACGCATACTGTGGGTTATTTTTGGGGGAAGATAAGGTAACAACGACTCGTTTTTCTCCACCATAGCCACCATCATTTCAAACGTAATGTCATCACGGCGAAGAAACTCATTAAGCATGCCTTTAAATATTGTTGGGACTTGGGAGGCTATCACATTTTTGAAAGTCGTCCGGGCAGCACCCTTGATATTATTCAAGGCCATGTATCCCACTCTTTTCCCCTGCTGGTATTCTATCTATGGGGAATACAGCATCACAACTTGAACACACCGCTGATCTTGCTGTGGGAGCTATAGCCACCGGATCTCCACATTCTGGGCAATTAGTAATTCCTGATTCTCCTTCATCTACCTCTAATCTCTTTTTACTACGCTTTTGTTTATGTTGAGGTTGCTCATCGAGATCGGCACTCACCCCACCATTAGAATCCAGGAGTCCCTTCCCAAGAGCCATCCCGATGGTTTCGAACGGAGTAGCCCACATATTACGCTTCTCTCTCTCCGCTTGGATAGCCGCTGCGGCTGTCGCTGCCTGTACTTCTCTATCGGCTTTCTTGTCCTCTCTGTCCTCGGCGTCCTTATTTAGCTGGCGCTGAAACTCGCGGTCAGCTCTTTTGTCCTCCCTGGACATCCTTCTCAGTTCCCTGGTATTATCAAACTCCATTTTCTTTAAGTCTAACTGGGTGGACATCTCGTTACTAGCTTGCGGATGAGCCATCCCGAGAGCTTTTGCCACCTCCATCATCCCATTATATTCATCCATAAAGTTGCCTCTCGAGGCGGTACCTTCGATTGTTTTATTAAGCATTTGCATTTGAGCCCCGAAGGACGTTTTAATAAGTTCCATTTCGGATGAGTGGAGTTTTTCCCTAAGACTCTCACTGACCTGCTGTTGGTTGGCAGCTGCATTCGCTGCTTCCTGTCTAAGCACTTCCCGGTCCGCAATCTGCTGCTGCATTAATTCCTGGTAGTTGATATGCCCCATATCTAAACCACCGGTAACCTTAAATCCGCCAGTTGCCTCGCCTGACGCAGGCGCAGGCTGCTCGTTAGCTTTAGTCTCCTTCCCTAGCTTGGCCATCTTAGCCTGATGAGCCGCATCCTCCTCCTCTTCTAATCTGATAATCTGCTTACGCCTAGTGTTGCTTCTCGCTTGCGTTAGGAGTTCATCTGAATTTTCAGGGTTCCCACTTATCTCGCCTATCGCATTCTCCCATTCTTTTCCCGTCGTCATTTCTGCCCTCCCGTATTTATTAAACCTAATTTTTTACCTCGTACCTTAAAAAAGTCTGCGGCACAGGTGTCGAGAAAATCACCCATACTTAGCTCCCCGTCTCCGTTTTGAGAAAGCTGTGCTTGGGTGCTTTTAGCTATGGAATAAAGTGTGAGGGTTCGCAGAGATAGTAAAACAGTGCATTTAATACCATCTTCTGCTACTGTGGTCGCTATCTTTTGTTCTGGGCCCACGGGCTTACCGTCTTTGCTTCTCGGGGTCACCACTTCACTAACTTCGCCCATCTTCTCCCCAGCCTCTTTAGCTGCCTTGGCCGCTCTAGCCGCCGCCTCCGCAGCGAGATCTTCTGGCCATAGCTCTGGCTCCGGTACTGGCTCCGGTACTGGCTCCGGCTCCTCTTTTATCGCCTCGGGGGGGGTTACTTTAGGACCGGCTTTGGTCTCATCAATAGCACCTATGGTCTCGCCACTTGGTTTCGAAGAGCTGATTGAGGTCGTTTTACTTTGTCTCACTGGCTCTGCTGGTTTCCCTAGTCTTTGCCATTCACCAAAGTATTTATAACGGTTACTCGGATGCAACCCTAATGCCTTTACCTCCGCATCGCTTGGAGTAAGTCCCTGGGTAAAGAGGGCGAAAGCCTTCGCTTTCTTCGTTTGCTTCATTTACTACTCCCATTTGTCGCCATATTTGTCAACCTACGTATGGTTTGGCAACTATTACGCCTAATCGTTTTGGCAACTACTAGAGCATAACCTTTTGACCATACCTAGAGAATAAAACAATAATCTCTAGTTGTCAAGTATTTTTAAAACACCCTAGCTTGACTTATTTTTCTTGTTATGGTAGAAAAGAGTAAATCCTCCTGGGAGGTCTATATGAATACTCAGATTGTAGCAATCGTAATCTCCGAAGGGGCCAAACTAATAGGACAATTCTACAGGAACCGTCCGATCATATTGAATCAGCCCTCTCCACAACTAACCAAGGTCTTAGTTCCTGAGAAGCCGCCGGAGCTTGATACGGAGATACTCACTCCCAATAAAAAAGCAGCATACGGAGTAAGTGACGCCGAAACAATAGCTTATCAGGGCAGAGAGCTCGGGAAGGCATTACTCTTAATGGAACTCCACCTACAACAGAAATGCAAAATCAACGGAATCCCTTGTGATTGTTGCGAGAAACATCCCATGGCTATCGAGGCCCTAGCTGAGGAAGCACTCGGCATGACTGGTGACTCCATATACGCCGATATATCAGCCTGGACGAAGGAAATAACTACTATGACAACTGCGGAGGCCTCCGCATCCGGTCAATATGATAACCGTTATCCCGAGTTGGCTAAGGAAGCTAGGGTCTATCGTAAAAAACTTATGGGAACCGAGGATATTACGGCCTTGATAAGCCCAGAGGAAAGGGCTAGTATAGAAACTGCAACTATGAAGACCTTAAAGGAGGCATAATTATGCAGCGTAACTTAAGACGGATAGAAGCAGCACCGCGTAATGTAAGGCGGATAACAGGGCAACAGGGCTCCGCCAGAAGGCGATTATTTTGGGAGGAAGAAGGAGCTATTTCATCTGCTCCAGCTATCTACCCTCTATGGTGGAATGCCAACCGCATAGGCGCAGCTCCCCAACGGCCGCCGGCGCGACCCGGTGGGTCCCTGCCTGGTGACAGACGGTTTACTCCAAGAGAAAGCCGCCGAGAGATTAGTCACACACTCGATGATAGACCCGCTTATCGTGGTGGGGGATACGGATTTCCTCACCCTGGGCAGATTAGCGAGGAAGCAGCTGGCTCAAGCTGGCACCGGAGTTCTGGGCCTCGCATGTCTCAGGAATTAGCCCCAGTCGTGCCAACCTTTTGGAAAGCCCTCCTCGGTGGATTGGGTATTGCTACCGGTTTCCTTGTAATCAAGAAAGTAGCCAAAGGGTAAAGGGGTAAAACTTGGTCATGAAATGGATTTTTTTGACTCTCGGCCTCAGTTTTATTCCTATTTGGCGCCAGGGGGAAGCTAATAAAACAACGGGTGGATTAAATTTATGGGAGTACTTAGCATACCGTTCTCGGACAGAAGAATACGACCCGTTTGGGCATCCCCATATACCATACGAGGAAGCTCTCGCAAGGGCTAGGGAAGCTTATGAATCAAGAAACTAAAAGCTTATTGGTTGCAGGAGGAATTGCTTCACTGCTCCCTATCTGGAGAAGCGGAGGGCGGGGGAATATGAACTTATGGGGCTGGATTTGGAACCATACAATCTTCGGCCCCCCGGTGGAATATGTGCCCGAGGAAGACTATGAAGCGGAATTAAGTAGAGTAATTTCTCAGCTATTTGGAGAGTACAACTAAAGGAGGAAAACGTGTCAGAAGAATGTAATGTCGACGATATCCTTTGTCAAATGGGTGTACTACAGAACTTACGTGGGTTACAAACAGGGATGAGCAACGAAGCCTTCTTAAAAGAATTCCCTGAATTGCAAGGCCTGGACGGCAAGTTAACAGCTAAAATTGAAGCTACCACCCTTGCTGTCAGTGAAGCCATAGCCAAGTGTGGGAAGCCTGCCCCTGAGCCAATATCTGAAACAGAGGCGAGAGTAGAAGAGGCGCCCAAAGAGGAATAATGAGCAAGGAACCGGTTTATTGCGTGATTAAGACTTCAAATAGGGCTTTGGGTGGTATATTGTCCATTCTATTAGCCGTTGGTGGTGCAGTAACAGCTACGTATATGCTTAAATACATATCACAATTAAGAAACAACGACATTTCACAGATGCGAAGACGAGAGGAATAATGGGTCGCGAAGAGTATACAACCTGCATGGTCCCCTACATGAAAGGCGGGGGACCCGATAGAAAAGAACGCTTTTGTGTCGGGGCTAAGTTATGCTCTGGTAAAGCTCAGAACGAAAGCGAGGCTAAAACGCTTTGTGCCGAAGCGGCTGCCGAGGCAGCTGCTAACCCTAAACCGCCCCGGCAGAAAAGGGCGAAGAAGGTCTGCACACTACAAGACTTGGAAGCTATTAGCACTTGCATGGTATCAAATATAGACCTCGGCAGCCTTACCCCAGAGAACATGGGGAAGGTATTCGGAGACGCTTTAAGGAAATGCTCTGGTGGCAAACCAGCGAAAAAGCGTCTTACCTCTGCCCAAGCATCTTTGGCCCAAATGGATCCACAGCAACTCAAAGCCATGGAGGCAATAGCAGTTTTAACAAAACAAGCTGAGAGTCGCAAATGGTAAATACCGAGCCCCTAAAGAAATACATGGAGAGCCGAGACGCTTTAAAAGCCGGTGACAAGCAAAAAGCCCTATCACTCCTGGCTGAAAGCATGGGGAGTGAAGAGCCGACCGAGTATATGAAATCCGAACTAGAACACCTTGCAGAGCCTAATATCGCAACACTAACCATCATACTACATGAGAGTAAAGGAAGTAATTAATGGAAGATTTTGATTGTAAGATTAAAGTTAAACCAGTAGCTGATTGGGTTGATGGTAAACCTGTCGACGAGAAGGATTGCCCACCATGTTTAATCGCACCGCTCTCGAGCTATTACCTGGCAGCTCTCGAAGATGCTGGAGAAGCAAAGTTGGCCAATGAGCTGAAGAACCTCTTTGAAAAAGGAGAGGTCTTGACAATTGCGAAAAAGCTTGATAGTATAAAAACCGATGTGGGGGACGCATTAAGCAAGCAGCTTAGGAATTTGGACTGTTTTGCCCAATCCTTTAAGAAAGAATGATGCAGGCAAGCAATTAAAGCAAGCAGCAAGCAAAAAATAACTTAAAAGGAGCCTAAGGATATGAAGCTAAGTGGTAAAAACATCACCGTCCCTCTGGCCCGCAGGATTGTGGGTCTTCCTGGCCATGCTTCCAGTTCTTTCAATCGATGCGTCGGCGGAAAGCTCTTCGGTAGCCATCCGAAGGATCGTGCAGAAGCACGAGATAACTTTGGCAAAGCCGCATCTGGTTGCAAAGGTAAATAAGCATTGACCCCCGCATACAAAAAGAGGCCCGGAGGATTATCCCCCGGGCCTTCTTAATTTCCCTAGATTTAACTCTTACTTGGTCTTGGGTTTTTTTTAGTTTTAAGCTTTGGTTTCTCCCTGGCTTTGGAGCTATAGTAACACCTCTCGCTCTTACAACTCATAAACATACTGCAACCACTTACCACCTTCAACCTATCTGTATCGACACCTTCAACTCTCAAAGGAGCTATTACCTTGGTTACCATTTCCCTCTTTTTTCCGGGACCTTCCTGGTACTGGTTACATTCAGCGCTTTCGTAAGTAAAATATACATCCATGTTTATTTCCCCTCCTTTCCAAACATTATTGTAACAAAATCCTGATAACTACGCCAGAACAACCGGCACAGACAATGCCCTTTATTTTTTACTTCCTCTGCCGCTTGGTCGCAGGGACAACTTTTCCTGCTAGGGTCACAAGGGCAGCAACCAGCCTCTAAATAATTTCTCAAGAAATAATCAAAGCCCTTTGGGTGGATTACGAATTTATGCTCCTGGGCAAATTCACAAAACTCCCGCTCTTTTGCTATTCTGGTTTTAGTCGGTATCTTTGTTTTCATTCCTCTCTCTCCAATATAAACTCTATCCTGGGTGGAGTTCCTTATTCCCAACCTTGAATTAAGCGGTCAACACCCTGTTTCTTTATTGCCTTGAACCAATCCGCGCCAATCAATACTAGTTTTAGCTGTGGGTAATATTTGGCAAATCGTTTCCGGGCAGTTCGTCCTTTCGGGTAATCCCACCCTTTCACTTCGTGATATTCGATATGACCATTTTGAAGGGTTATTTTGAAGTCAGGGGTGTAAAGCCTCGTTCCCCTCTTAATCTTCTTGAACTCGAATGTCTCAGCTTCAAATTCCCATTTGGCTATCGGTTCGCCATTAGCAATGAGGAAGTTAAGATATCTGGCATAATTAGCTTCCCACGAACTGCGAAAGTAAATATTATTTAGGTCTGCCCGCTTCCCACCCTTACGATTGGTAAAGCGCTCTTCTTTGCGTGGACTCTTGAAGCTACAAATTGGAGAACAATATTTTTGAGTGGAAGAATGTTTGACATCAAAGAATCTTCCGCACTCGGGGCAAGTTCTAGTTTCTCGGTATCCCCTCGGATGCCCGTTTTCCTTAATGCGTTCCTTAGTCATACGACTCAAAGTTTCTGAAAATCCATCAGGTCTTTTCCTGTTCCTACTTGTACTATAGCCAAGCGTTCTTGCCTTACGAGATATATTTGCTTTATCCCGACCTAAAATACGGGCTAACTCGTTAATATTTATTGGCTGATTATCTCCAACGCTATAAGCCTGTTTTAGTAAGTCTAATTGGGATGGTGTCCACTTATCCTTGTCTTCGTAGCCCATTCTTTTAATCCTTTCCCAAACACTTTGACCGCATAACCCCAGTTCTTCTGCCACTTTCCATACATTCCCAAGTCTGGAATATGATTCAATTATTTGGTCATCAGTTGCTTTTTTCATACTTTAATTGTAGCATAAAAGCCTGATATTGACAACTATACCCTTGGCCTGTGGCTCAACGAGAATTATTGCTTTCATCTGGCATCTCCTGGCGAAACCTATTTTCTGACATAGTAATCGGTACCCCGGCACTAAGTTCCTTCCAGATATATGTACCCCAGAAGGGCATCCGATTGGGTAAATGTGGCTTTAAGCTATCCTTGAGGAAGAGGGGGATATTAGCCTTTGTTGCTGCCAGGGCTATCGTCTGAACCCATCCTACCTCAGGGTAGACCGTAGGCTTTGTCTGCGCACCTATGATTGCCAAATCAAGGACATCTACTTGGACATTCCTAATTCTTTCCAGGAGTGGCTCAAAGCTAATATATCGGACATTTGCTTGGACATTTTTTAGGTGTTTTACTGCTTCATCGAACTGTTGCTGGTTAGTAGCCGAGACACCGACGAAACAGTTATCCGGGAAGCTTCCCCATTCCCTTAACCGCTCAGGGTTCTTCGTTAAGAACAGGAACTTGTGGTGTGGACACTGCCGGATTGTCTCAAATATCTCTTCTTTGTGTTCGAGCCCATAGCCGATAACATCACCTACCCAGCCAACACCTATCCTACTCGGCTTCCTTAGGTGCTTTGGGGAGTCAATCGCCTCAGGGTAATAATGTGGCTCAAAGCCATCAGGGTATAACTTCGGATAATGTGATGCGATACCCTTCGCCCAGCAAGCCTTAATAGGACAAATGCCTTCTTGTAGATTCCGACATCCTGAGAATATCCCCCAGGAGTAATCAAGATATTCGATTCCTGATTTACTTAATCTCGGTACCTTATTCATCTTTTCTCTCCGTTGAAGCTGGATTATTACGCTTAATATTCCTTTCGCAAGGATGTTTTAAATATAGCCGATAATGTTCCCGAGCTGACTTAACAGACGGCGCCGGTTTACCGGTCGGGATCTGACATTCGTTCTCCCCGAGATAGAAAGGACAGCCGGCACAAGAGCTTTTATGTTCAGCACTATTATTCATCTTTCCACACATAGTTGGTCCATTGCTCTTTCGTTACCTTCTCAAAGTTACCGTGGCCCCAGGTAGCAATAAAGAACTCAGCACCCTCATCCAAATTCTCCAGGACCTTATCCTTAACAAACTCGAATAACCCATCGAAGCCCTTCAAAGCCTCGCCCTCTTTATCAAAATTGATAACATGGTCTCCCCGGAGCCGATACGTTGATTTAATCAATCCCATAATCCTTCTCCTTGCGCAGGCTCTTGCTCTGCTTTATCCTGATAACTATGGCGAGAGGCTACCCATTGGAGCGAAATCGCCCTCGCCGGGCCGAGCTGTCTATTCTTAGCCATTTTAACCTCGAGAATATCATCTCTATCTTCCATATCCCTATAAAGGAGTAAGATCACATCCGCATCCTGCTCTATCTCCCCGCTATCCCTTAAGTCAGCCATGTTAGGCCGTTTCTCTGCCCTTAATTCCAATGAACGGTTCAGCTGACTAGCTACTACAACCGGGACCTGTAAATCGTTCTTGATAGAGTTTAAAACCTTACAGGCTCTACCTACTCTGATATTCTGGTTCTCCTTACTTGTTCTCCAACAATCTGACAGGAGCTGCAGGTAGTCGACAAAGACAATATCCAAACCCACTGAATCTTTCATTTTCTTAGCTTCATGGTATACGTCCTGGGAAGAGCATCCGTTTGGCAAATAGTATATTTGCTGCTCAGAAACTCGCCCGGACAATTCTACCACGCGATCCATATTCCCATCGTCGAGTCCTTGCCGGCGAAGCTGCCTTATGTCCGTCCCTAACTCCTTTGCAAGTTTTCTTTCTAGTAAGGCCTTTGTGCTCATCTCCGCCGAGCAGAAAAGAATGTGCCGGTCATATAGCTTATCCGCTATATCTAACATAAGCTGAGTTTTACCCACTCCCGGGCGCGCTCCAATAATAATTAATTCAGGGTAAATACCAGAGGTAATATCATCTAAGTCGCGAAACCCCCAACTAAATGTGTGCTGGGGGTCATTATATTCATTGATAAGGTCTATTAAGATATTCCCTGCGTCTGCAGGTGTTACTATATCATCGAAGGCTATATTTTGTTTGCGGAATTCAGATGCCAACTCTATGACCGCGTTTATCCCATCATTTACATCTGGCCTAGCCTCATAACCCACCATCGCTATTTGTCCGCCCAGGGAGATCGCCCGCCGGCTCACAGATAACCTCTTGACTATTTGGGCATAATGCTCAATATCAAGCGAGGTTGGTACAATAGATATCAGATGGCTCAGATAGGCGGCGCCACCGCACGTCCCTAATTTCCCCTCTCGCTCTAGCTCCTGGGCCACTGTGATTTGATTAATGGCTTCCCGCCGCCCCTGAAGCGTTCCACAGGCCCTGTATATGAACTGGCCTACCTCTGTGTAAAAATCAGAGGGTTGAATGAGTGTAGCTATTTTATTGAATGCTTCGCCATCTATCAAGAGTGAGCCATTAACTGCCTCTTCACAGTCGATATCGTGTGGGGGTACCCTATCTTCGTTCATAATTCACCTCCTGTATTTCATCATATTTTGAGCTTTATTTAATTTACGGTTACTTTCAGATGTGTGTTCGCCATGAGATTTAACTTCCAAATTCCCAGACCTATCATCATGCTTAATCTCATTTTTATGGTGGACATCTTCAGGCGGCAATATATATCTACCTAGAACCTTTTCCATTACAAGATGAGACCTTTTAATATACCCCGATTTATGCGCGAAGGGATGGTCAGGTATGTAAATCATAATATACCCACCCTGTTTTGTTTCCCCACCTTTCCAATTCAAACCCCTCTGGCATTTCAATAAGCCTAAATAACAATCTCTACAGATAGTTCCCATCCTACTTTTTCTAACCCTTCGCCCTTGCTTGCATTTAGGGCACCTATCCCAAATGTAAGTATTCTTTCCCATACCTATTTCCATCCATCATTGAATTTTGATTTAGTCCCAGGGGCTTTAACTACTATTTCATCTTCCCAGCGTTTGCCGTTAAGCCAGGTGGCAGGATGCGGAATGAACTTCCCATTCTCTTTTTGCCACCCTTCCGACTTCTTGGCCACCTCTATTGCGGTAAGCATAGTCTCTAATAAATGCTCATTCAGGTAAATCTTATTAAATACTTTCTCAGCATCCGCCTTAGCTACTTTTCTAGGATAAGCTTTCCAAAAAATATTAAAAGTCTTAGATATATTCTCTTTCTTTTCTTTGGCGTTCTTATCCTTTTTAATGTTCTTAATATTCTTGTTGTCCGATTCACTCGTATGGGACGGGACGTTTTGACCCGTGGGCGGGACGTTTGGTCCCTCTGGCGGGACGTTAAGACCCGTGGGCGGGACGTTTGTAGTATTTAGTTTCTCATCATTTTGTCCCGTATAAGGGACACTTTTGGATTGGAGAAGCTCTAAATTTTTCTGACTAGCGGCTGATAAGTCACGCTTTACACTGAGTTGATTGTGATGCGCTTGTTTATGGCAAAGTTGGCAGAGTTGTACCCTATTGTCCGGCTCATTCTCTCCTTTTGGTGTTGGAATAATATGATGTTCCTGAAAGCGAGCAGTCAGCCAAGCTGAATAATCCTTCATAGGGGGAAGCATTTCATGTTGTCCACATACCCAGCATATGGTTCCTGTATCCTGTAACTGTCCCGTGGGCGGGACAGTTTTGCCAATCTGGTAGTAGTCATAGTTATTGATGGTGAAGCCCTTACCCAGTAAGGTTATCGTTCCCATCTCTTCCAGTTCCTTCTCTCGACGCTGGACCTCGGACCTTGACATCCCAAGGTCTCTGGATAGTTGTCTAATTGATAAATCAACTAGTCCACTATCCTTTGATTGTGGCGACCTGGCCAAGAGGATAGCCCCCACGAAGAATTTAAACTGAGACGCGGTGAGCTCAGTATCTAATAGCTTGCGGTGTATCTTTACCCAGCCATTAACTTTAGACACTAATCCCCTCCAGCCTGTTTTACTATATCCCTAACAGCCTGGCGGGTGAGCTTGAACCAGCGCCCTATTTCGGCCATATTCGAGCCATTCTTATGGAGCTCGCGGATCTGCTGATTCCTGTCGTAGGTACCCCGCGCTTTTTGATGAAGAATGCTTAATTCTTTTTGATTCATCGCCTTACTATAAGCCCTTTACAAACCCTTGTCAACCATCTCCACTCTATCCTGAATTTCCTTAACGAATATCTGTTTTTGCTCCTTGGTTAATTGCTCGAGAACATCCTCTAATGAGCCTCCCTTAACTGCGAACTTACTTGTTAACCAGGTGACGGCTGTTATCTCCGGCCATTTCACCTTGAGTAGGTTTTCTTTTAGCTGAGACATGTCTACCCCGGTAACATTAGACTCTTCGGGTTCAGGGGCAGACTCCTCCCCAGGGAAGGGGCCGGGTTCTGGCTCTTCTTCATCTACCGGTCTAAACTCCCCTTGCACTACGTCTTTCTCTACGCCAGGGGGGGCATCCTCAACCTCTTTGCCAGAGGTGGGGTCAGCCTTACCTGTAGGAGCACCGGCGTATCTCTCATCATAGACCTCGTAACCTGTAGGCATCTCAGCGGGGTACTGCCGGTCTATCGCTTTGCGCTCGGAACGAATACAAGCCATATTCAGACGGGTATTACCCTTCTCCATTCCCTTTGGGTCCTTCTCCCTATTCCCATAAGCCCCTACGCCAGTGGCTTCCGCTTTACTATCCATATCAATTAATCTAGTTATGGCGTAGATATTTTCGTCAGGCTTGTAATCAGTCCCCAGGATCTTCAACCCCTCTTCTTTGGTCATACGACGAGGGGAATCATCCTTATAACCGAAGCGGTGCAAACGATGGGCGATAAGGCGGGTAGCGCCGATACCCAGCTGGATAACCCAATCTGCACCTACTATTTGCCCGCGTTCGCGCCTGTTATACTTAATCAGGTAGATATGCCTCATCAGTGGGTGTAATCCGAAGTCAGCGCAGAGAGCAGTCGCCTTGTAGACCTCAAGTGCCGGGGCGGTCTTCCAAATAGTCATAACTATTTCCTTTGCCTGAGGTCGGGTCAGCTGCCCGCTTAATGGTAGCCCCTTGGCCACCAGTGCCCTTGATGTCGCTTCTCCAAGATCTTCTACCATAGTTTCCTCCTTTGCTTCATGGGTCAGGCTATCTAAGCCTGCCTCTGCCCATCTAGTGGGCTGATATTCTTTTGTTATTCCTTCGTGCCCGGGTGTCGGGCAGCCGATATACACCTTTTTATCCTTGTCCAGATAAGCATACAGCTGCCGGCCGCATTCAGCGCAAACATTGGTCCTTATTAAATTCCTTAAATTATCACCGCTTGAATCTTCCGGATAATACGGCATTTATTTTGTTCTCACTTTATAATATGGGTCGTTATAGAATGTGACTCCGGGTACCGGCTTCTTGTCGTGGTGTTTCTTGGCTATGGCGCTTAGCTGTGCATCGTCGGGCAGCATGTACTCCCTGGGGAGCTGGTTAATATCATCAATTTTATATTTCCAGCGGTCGGTCTTAAAAGAAGTCCCCATATCCGTCCTTACCCTCTCCGGAGCCTTTTCTACCTCTACCAGGTTGACCGACTCGCTTAACTCGCCTTTCAGATTCATCTCCGCTTGAGCTGCAGCTAATCTCTGTTGGTTGATTCTCTCCTGCTCCGCTTGGATCTGCCTTTGCTTCGTATCGAAGGCAAGCATCTTGTTCTTAGTGATAGAGTTCGCCTCGAGGATTGGAGCCATTAGGTATTTATAAGTGCCCCTGATAGCATCCGTTTCTAGCTTATGAGGGGCCAGTAGTGCTTTCATTTTACCATCCATTAACTTTGTTAACTTGGATATGAGAGCGAGGTCATTATTAGCTGCCTTGGATTCTTCTAGCGTAGTGATAGCCCGACTCTTGGCAATATCTAGCAGCTTCTGTGCTTCAAGGAAGCAATCGTGCGCTTCGATATCTTCCCCGGGGCGTAGTGCTACAGCTGTCTCCCCCGCAGGTTTCTTGATAGCTGTCGTTACTAGGGGAGGGCTTTCTGCATCTGGCTGTTGTAAAATTTCCCCTACTATTTCGACCGGCTCTTCCATTTCCTCTTGCTCTGGCCTTAATTCTGCCTGGAGAATAGAGGCAGCTGGGATTGTCTTCACCTTATCCTTAAAGGCAGCTATATCTCCCTCGTTCACGCCTATGGTGCTTACCATAGCTTTGCTTGCGGTACCGCCCCGGACTGGCTCCATAACGATATCTCCGACCTTTAGCGGTTCTTTCGAGAAGTAGGCATACTCAGTATCTCTATACTCGTTACTGCTTTCTGAAAAGAAGCGCACCTTGACAATGATAGGCTGTGGTTGGACCGCCGCTATCCTCTTAGCTACGTTCTCCGGAGAATTAACCTCCGCTTCCGCCTTCCTCTCCGCCATACACTGAGGGCATCCGTCTCGTAATTCAAACTCTCCATGTTCACAATGTCCCTTTCCTTCTAACAATTTCACTCCTTACTCTGTTGGTTTTTTATGGCATATTGGGCATACCTGGTGGTCGGGGTGCTTCTTTACACTGCCGGATTCGGTGTACTCTTTCCTACAATGCGGGCACCAGTATTTATGCGACCGGTACTGGGGCTCTTCACGATTGCCCATTTTACCTCCTATTTCTTAAGAAATAAATATACCTCGCTAGTAAAGATATTTGGGCTGATACCAGTGATGCCTGCACCCGGAGGAAAACCACTTAGTGGCCAGAGAGTGAAAGCCGGTCTTCTCAAGTACAGCCTCTATTTTGTTCGCTAGCCAGTTTTTCATTTTACCTCCACGTCGACTTTTTCTGTCCCCAGGACCTTGATATCTTTAACAACAGTACGAGGCGGGTAATACTTATTATTATCCGTTTCCCTTCTCAAGTTTAGAAGACTCAACGCATGGTTCTCTCCGCCCCCTGTGGAAACATTGCTCACGTTTCCATTCACGTCTGTAACCTCGTATTTGGTAAAAGTTACGAATTTAGCCATTAAATCCCCTTTCAAGCATTCTTCGTAGAATACTTAGTTTATTTCTGCGGAGCTGGCACTACTGTCCGGAGTTCTGCGACAGTCTTTGGACCAATGCCCATGGTGCCAAGCAACTCTGCATCCGTCAGTTCCTCAATTGGCTTTTCTTGAAAGCCATAAAGGTATTCTCGGGATATCAACATACTGGCACGGTTGCTTATCTTACCATCCAAGATTTCATTTATATGGTCTGCCCTCTTGCGTCTGGCTACCCATTCCTTGTCATCCATTTTAGCCTCCTACTCGGTATTCTTTGTGGAATACTTTTATTTACCTTATCTAGTTCGAAAATACTGGACGCCGAGCTATCATAATAAAAGCCATAACCATAGCTATTATGTAGAATAGCCAGATGAAACCTATTTCAAACATGAATTTGCTGGAACCGGAGAAACCTTCCCAGTCCAAGATTACCCTGGTCAATTCTACTGGTGCATATAGAGTCAAGGTAATGATTAGTGATATCCATAGCAGCTTCATTTTCATCTTTTTAATAGTATCTCATTCAATCATTCTTTCTGGAATATTTATCTACTTAGCTCTGCTAGCTGAGTTTCTACTCCTGCTAGCTTTGTTTCAGCTTCCTTCTTTACTATCATCAAGTCGTGGCGTTTCTCCCACTCGATATATTCCTCACTGAGCACGGCGGTAGATATGGGCAGCTTCTCCCAGGTTGTTCCCCCGAAGGTTATAACTGAGCCCTCTTTCCCCTTCTTCCTCCTGAACTTGGCTACAACTACCTGGTTGGGGAATTGCTCCTGCAGGTCCTTCTTTGACTCCCCTGAGAGAGACCGCTGATTTACGAACATAGAAAGCATGCCGTTTTGTTTCTTAACCTCAAACATATCCCGGTGGGGAAGGAATTTCCAAAGGTCTTTATCCGGGATGAGCAGATGCTTGGCTCCTTCACGGTTCACCAAATCCCCTACCCACACAGTCCAGAAAACTTCCTCAGGGTGCCTCTTGGTAAATATCCGCACCCAGGTCAAAGGGTCGTTCGATTCACTCCCCTCGGGCTTGAGCGGGGTAAGGTCGTAAATTGGTCCCTCTATCGTTATTTTCACTATTGTTTCCCTCCTATTACTCTCACCAATTCGTACCTAAACGCCTGATTTAGCTACAGCTTCCACCCGGATTGTTTTGCCATCAACCGTCGTCCTCCGGATGCCATACCGCTCATAATAATCACCTCTGTCTGGCGGCCGGTTCCGGTAGCTTTTCAGTTTTGGCCCACTCAGAATCGCCAAGGCCACCTCATCGATATCAGCAAGGTCGACCTGCCACTCCCTCCGGATAGGACTTCGATGCCCTTTTATCTTCCCGGTAATGAGCGCATCACAGACTCGGTGATATGGGCAATTGTAGTGCTTTGACAATACTGCAGCTGAAAGCAGGCCCTGATTATGTCGAGCCTTAAGATGATTCTTGAATCTCAACCGTCCTCGGACAGCTGCGTAGGACCGCCTGAGATGTCTCGCGATATCCACCAACCTAATGTTGCCGGCATGGTCAAGTAGATATGCGTCTTCCCTGGCGGTCCACTTTGCGCTGGACAGGTTTATTCTTTTGGGACCAACGCCGGCAGCTAACCAGGCTTCCGGGAATGTGGGAAAATACTTGTAAATATAGATAGCCGGCGGCCAATCGAATCGGCCTTTCTTCACCGGGTTGTAGATCTCGTCTGAGGTAGGGACCATTTTGAATTCTTTGGCTACCGCCCGGAGCCCCTCGAGCACTTTCTCCCGAGTCCACATTACTACCCCTTGCCCCCGGAGATTCGGCGATACTGTTTCAGCGCAATTAATTCCGGACGCTGCAGCAACATTACGTGCCTCATCATTTTGGGCTCGCAGAACCTTGCGGCCGCCGAGTTTTCTTTGAACGATCAAATTAACAGCGTTTACTGATTTCCCGAGGTAGTCAGCAATATCTTCAGTCTTTAAAACCCCAAAATAACGTCTTACATACGCCAGATCGCTATCTGTCCATCTTTTAAGCAATTTTCTCCTCACACTTCGGGCAATACATTCTCCCCCAGTCTTTCTCATCTGGCCGCTCTATAAGTTCCTTCCCACAATTAGGACAGTTCATATTATCCTCCCTCTTGTCGTGCCTTAAAACAGGCTCTATGGCGTCGACTTCTTCTGTTCCTTTGGTAACAGTTACCTTAACCTCGGTAGGCACTTTGAAGAGAGCCCGAGTCAAGCCCTCAGCGTCGTGCTCATTAAAAGCTCTTATAGTAAGCGGGTCCGCCCAAGTATCAATTTTAGCCGTGAATAATACAATTTCGCCCACTTCAACTATACCTCGCTTATCAGGACTTGAATTTTCGTTCTGACTACCAGCCACCACAACCAATGACTTTGCCCACATACTGGACACTTGCCCGGCTTGGCATCGTGAAACCGGCGATGAGCATAGACGTGCATTTTATTCAGCCTTTTTAACTTCCGCTTTTTCATGGTTGACTCATGTCCAAGCGTTTGTAGGCGGCGTCGAGCCTTGCAACGACGCCACTGATAGTATCTCTAACCAAAGGAGGTTGCTTGCGAAGAAACGGTAATGATTTCCTCACACAATACATAAGTTCGATTATTTCCTCTTTGTTAAAAGTAAATGTTTCAGTTTTTACCTCTACCATATTTACCTCCTTGGAGTATTCTGCATAGAATACTTATTCCTGTGTCTCGCCTGGCAGTAGGTCATTTACGGAATTGAAGGGCGGAATACGTATATCCTGGATCCGCTTGAGAGCTTCGATGCCGAGCTGAAGAGATTCCCTGGTTATAGGAGAGACAATATTACCGACAGAGTCTAGATTAAATTGTAGTTGCTTGATTGCTTTGTCTATTTTCACTTTTTACCTCCTTTCAGGTGGTTAAATCTCCAGTTTCTTTCTTAAATTGTTTTAAATGCTTATCACAGAATGAATATTCCCCAGCTACATTCCCACCTTCCCTATTTTTACTCTGTATAATTACCAAGTGTTTTGCTTCTTTAGGGCACCTCCGAGCTTCGCATATATCAAAGTATTTCTTAGGCATTTTTCGATAAGATATTATTTTCAATTTAGTCTCCTTTCAGGTATTCTTGCCAGAATACCTGATTAACAATTCAGTAGATAATGTTTGCTTCCCGGCTCATCCGGACAGTCATGTGGGTTATCTTTACCATCCGGGAACTTTGTTTCTGATAGTTGCCACCTGGAGGAGATCCCCGTAGGTCCAATACTGTTAGCATGAGCTATCGCTTCTTCCTGGGGCCTGTTCGTGCAGATCGCCCAGCAAACCAACCCCTGATGCCCTAATGTAAAGAAAGTTTTCGTTTTAACCTTGTGTTTGGGCTTCTTCATAGGTTCTGGTTGGGACAGATTAGTATTAGTCATCTTTCTTACCTCCGTTTATTCTATACAGTCCTTGAATAGTTCCACCCGTCTGAGAATTGAGCTGCCATGGAGCTAAACTCAGCTCGTAGTTTATCGTCCACTACTAACTCTAGGCATAAGTTGACAAGATAGGCGCGGAGGCCTTGGCGGAGTGGAGTGTTGAGACTCTCCTCCAGGGAGCCACCATACTGGAGGACATGCTTTTCAATAAGAGCCTTATCCTCTTTGGAGATGATGTCCTCCGGGGTGGCAGTGAGTTGCCCATCGGTGAATCGTTTAAATGTTCCCATTTTACCTCCGTAAATTATTCCTCCGAGAATACTTAGTCTTCGGTTTCACCTGGTAGTAACACCACAGGCCCTATCTTGCGGACAAGGCGTGTAGCTTTAATGCGTTTCAGGGCTTCAATGCCTAGCTGGACTGCTTGCCATTCTAGGTGTCTTGGAAGTGGTAAATCGTCAATTTGGAGCTTCTCTAGGTGTTCGATGGCTTTGGGTATGTTCATAAATACCTCCCCTTTTCTTGACAGGAGGCGTGAGGCGTAGTAGAATAGACAAGGTAGTTTGAGTTTGCACCTCGATACCTCCTTGATTTAGCCACTGAGCATCAACCCTCAGTGGCTTGATTATTTTTTAGACCAATTACGTGTCCAGCAATGCGGGCATTGCCGGGGAGCTTTTAACTCACTCTCCCATTTATGACCACACTTTAGGCACTGGTGAGTATACTTTATGACTGCTCTAATTTCCATAAAAGAAGATTACCACATATGACAAGGCTTGTCAAGTCCCTCCTTACTCTTTCTTTTTTAGATTCCCAACAAGTGAAACGGCTTCCTTCAAAACAAGAAGGCCAGCCACTTCTTTGGATCCCGAAGCCTCTATCATCCCCTCTAGTTTATTGATAAAGGGGTCACCGTTACTGTGCTCTTTCCCCGGATTAAGCCTCACCGCTTCGGGTATTAAAATGTCATAAGTGTCAGCCTTTTTGATGGATGTTATCGATTGGTCATCACCCCGGCTCAATGCGATGTCGCAAGCGCTTTTTACTGCTTCCTGATATTGGTCGACCCGGAAATACCGGGACTTACCTATGTTAGAATTGTAGAAGTTATCGGTCATCAATGCTGAGCCTCCGTGATTATATCCCAGCCCGAAGGTCATAACCACATAGCGCGGCTCCCCGGCTTTCCTCCATCTCATCCCATCAATGAATAAGATACTCTTAGCCCAACCGATTAATCCCGCCCTGACTTCGTTTTTTGGCTTATAAAAGGTATTGGATGGCCCCTTTGTCATGGGGTAGGGGTCTTGTGTAAACTGTCCTGCTTTCTGCGTTTCAAATGGAGCATGAGAATAACGTTGTAGTTTCTCTAATGTCCAGAGTTCCTTCCCCCACCATCTATACTCAATGGTAGTTGGTTCATATTTCCCTGTTTTATCAGTGAAGGTCATAGTATGTTCACGTATTGCTACCGGTGCCTCGGACTGGGTAACTTCGTGAATTGATACCGTTATTTCGCTCTTAAATTGAACCTTGCGTGGTATACGGCAATGCTTTGGTATGGTGAGTTCGCTGTGCTCATACGGAATCCTGATTTTCATATGTTTACCTCCTTTTCATCTTTTTTGTAATTTCCCGAAGCTAAAACTCGCTAGGATTGATTTCTAGGCTACTTAAAGGCGTTTTGGATAGTATAGTATTCGGGGTAGTAGGACTAGCATTTTCTCCCCAGTCCCCAGGGAACTGAGCACCGCAGCAACAGCATACCAGCCACCGACGGTCAACGTCATCTTTTGACCGGATTAGGATACCGCGGCACTGGGGGCAACTACCAGCAGAATCTCGGGGGAATATCATGCGGGTACCTCCTTTTCTTTCGGGATTATTTTAATGTTCTTCTTTTGAACCTCTGGATGCTCTGCTAGGAATTGCATCAACTCGGTAGCGGTTCCAGTGAATATTACTTTGTGCTTTCCTCTTTTCATACTTACTCCTCGAAATTTAATACTTGCCATAGCGAGATCGCTCGCTGCGCCAGGATTCCGCTCTCCTTCCGGATGAGCTCAAAGACGCCGGGGTCCTGTTTTTCCTGCAGTTCCTTTGTTAATTTACTCATGCGGAAGGCGGACTTGATTGCGGGATCCGGATTAAATTTTACCATGGTCACCTCCTCCTATTTCTTAAGAAATAGTAGTTATTTTTTATCTTCTTCCGGATATGGCACCCCAGGGAAGCGCTTCACCCAGCACTGTCGGCAAATACTGGAAGATTCGCCTTCTACTCCCTTGCCATCTTTTTCGCCCATGTCTTTCTGGCAATACATACAGATAATCTTTAGTACGCTTTCCATGCCTACCTCCCGTTAAATAATACCTCTTATGTTTCTGTCCTAACACGCTTTCGAAGCAATACAACTGAGAGTGTAAATATCGCTAGCGCATAGAAAAACCACATAAAGCCAATCTCAAATATGAACTTAATAGAGAAACCTTCCCAGTTCAAGATTACTCTGGTCAACTCTGTCGGTCCATATAGACTGAAGAGGCAGACTAATAAAATCAATCCCAGCCTTTTTAATGCCATTGTCCCTCCGTTAAATAATACCTCTTATTTTTTCTCCTCTGGCGCCCCCACTCCCGGACAGGTGTAAAGGGGCTTAACCTAAAACCTGCCGGCAGCGAGGACATGCTGGTTAATTATTTTCGGGTGGTATGGCAGACCGGGCAGACCCGGGCATGCTCACTTTCACTGGAGTAGTCAGCCACAGCATCCTGGGCGGTTCGTACTTGCTTCGCTTCCTCGAGCAGGTGGGAAGAGGCATTGGATATCAGGTTCATCAGGTCGTAGCTTGTCTCCGGGGGGTTCTCGAGAGCCATAGCCCTAATGGCAATGGCGTCCTCTCCGGAGATTTTGGCCTCTTTCAGCATAGCTTCAAGCATTGTGGCTCTTTGGTCGGCGGCGATCCCCTCGCCCCTCATCTCGCGATAGCGTGCAACCATGATGGTAAGGGAGTTATAGGCCGCTCTCGATGACTTTCGGAACCACTGCCAAACATCATCCCCCTCACCACTACCACCGTATTGGAACTCTCTGAGCACAGTGTTGTTGGTCATGCCGTTGGTGCAAACACACCTCAGAGCATAGCCCTGCACTATGGGGTCGATTGTGCCGAGGGGGGAGAAAGCTATCCGGGCACCGGCTTGTATCAGATCCCCTCTTACCACTGGCTCCCGGCGTTCACCGACGATCTCAAGACTCACCACGAAATTCTCGAGAATCAAGGCTCGGTGATACTCGACACCCTTGATACCCCCCTCAATGGCAGTCAGCACCCGAGCTGGGTTGAGGCTGTGGAGCTCGGTGGGCTTGGCTATTGCCGTAACGGCCCCATCCCTAAGCATCAGGGAATACCGGTTTTTGCGACCGAGCAACTCAGTAGCTACCGTTCCGAATGTCTCGGGGCGTAACCTGGCTGCTAGGTTCCATGGCAGGCCGACAAAGCCGGCCATACTCTTGACTCCCTCTTTGGTCAGTTCCAGATGGTGCTGGCCGCCCCCTGGCCGAAGGGTTACCATATCGGGCGTTACCGTAATCCTGGTCTTCGGGTTGTGGTCGATGTTACGCACCTGGGTACCGAGGATCGGCTCCATCCTCTCTAAAACTTCTACTCTATTCAATTGGCTACCTCCATTTTATTTTAGTTGTTTATCAGTTTAAAATCAACGCTTTTTCGTTGGCATCACCCCCTTAATACCCCGGGGCTTTTCGCCCCACCTTATTGATATTCTGGAATAGGTTGGACAGGTCTTCTGTCCAGTAAGTAGGTAGCTTATTCTCGAATGAGAAGAAGCGGAAGTCATTGAAATCGAGGACTAGGTTGTTCCGCTTGAGCATTCGCCGGATAGTGTCGTTCATCTTTCGGCCATTGCGCAGACTGGCGAAGTAATCAAAGGCCTTCATGGTGAAGTCCGAGAGCTCGTCCCTCTCGAATAACTGATAGGCGTAGGTGGGTCGCTTCCAGATGATGTGGTTGACTTCCCTCACGACATTGGGGTCAAGTTTCCTTGTGTGGTGGCAGATGAAGATGAGGAGTTGGTTTCGCTGCCCCGATATCCCAATCAGGTTATCGAGCGCCACTGCATCCCCGCTCTGTGTCCGCCTGGCATGAGCCGTCTGTGCGGCCTCATCATATATCACCACTGAGTTCTTTTCCCATTCCTCTGTCTTGGTGGTGACCTTCATATACTCCGGAAGAAGCTTTTGGATTGTCTTTCTTGTTTCCGTGGGGGTTGATGGGGGTAGATGCACCATGACACCCACACCCCTGCTCTTGTGCATATCTTCACCTATCTTGTGAGCTGTTGCCGTCTTACCGAACCGCCGGGCTCCCAAGATAAGACCTACCCCAGGAAGACTAAACAGCTTGAGGATAGTGCTTTTAATAGGTGGCTCCATAACAGTCCGGGCATATTGTTCCTCTTTATCCTTGCGCCATTGCCGCAGTTTGTCTAGGAAGTTCTTTTTCGTCAAAATAATCTCCTTTTTTACCCCTCTATTATACTAATCGATTCAGCTCAACTTTCCGCTGAATTTATTTATCCAGTATTATTATCCTGGCATTCACACCTGTCTGGCGGAATGCCCCAGCCCCTTGGAAAGCCCCAACCTTCAACGGCAAGAATTCGCCCTTGTGAATACTAAACCAATCCCGGAATTCTACGGACTTCTTATCGTTCCGGAAGAAGGGGCCTTCACACATAATGGATACCACCCGGCCCCCTGGCTTCAATCGGCTGTAAGCCCATAGCACATGGTCGATATCCTGCCCCTTCTCAAAAGGCGGGTTCATCACTATACGGTCTTTAAATCCCGTAAAGCTAAAGAAGTCCCATTCTATTGTCTCGAAATCTTTTGCCAGGAGAATGTCCACAAGGGTCGAGTTGATTTCGATAACTTTCAAATCTATCTTGGGGAATTCCGCTAGTATCGCTTCGGCTATATCCCCTTTGCCGGCAGAGGGCTCAAGCACCGTCATGCCTCGCTTGATATCCGCCATTGATACCATCATCTCGGCTACATCTTTCGGGGTAGGAAAGAACCCGGGAATATCGCAACCGATTAGGCCGTATTCCAGTTCTTTCAACTTCTTTTCCTTCACCCGCTCCGGAGAAGGGCCACCGGCATAAGCGATAATAACCTCATGGGCTGCCTTCCATTTATCCGCTGATGTTATCCCCGCCTGCATTAATCTTTTATTATTATTTAATCCCGGGAGAGTGCCGTTAAGGTATACCCCTGGTTTGCCCTCGACAACTTTGATTAAGGTAGCCATATTGTCTAACGCTCGAATAGTTTTTAGGTCGAGGAAATAATCAATCTCAGTTCTATGGGCATTTCTCAGCCTCACTATCGAGGCTCGCTCTTTACGAGCTACTTTCATATATCTGGAGACTTTCAAAACATCCCGGACGGTTGTCATGTGAAGCCCTGGGCGACGATAACTATTTAGCATAAGGGACTCGATCATTCCCTTGGTAGTAATCCCCTGCAGTATTTTAGGCAACCGGTTATTCTCCAGGTCGGTGGCCATCCCGATCAATACCTGCATCGTTTTTTCCATGTGGTCGGCATCAGCTGACATCCCGGAGGCAATCCTTGCCCGCCTGGCAGTAAGGTTCTGCATAGATATAGCCGGATTACGCTTCGCCTCTATCTGCCTGAGTAGAGACTCCGCGGACTTACGTAGGGAAGTAGCCACCTTCCCCCTCTGTTCTTTCCTAGTAGGCTTTCTGCCCATGTCGGTTCACTCTCCTTTTACATTATTAATTTAGTAATCTATTAACGTTTTGGGTAAAATCTGTTAAGTTAGTGTAACCGTTTGAACCGCCGGTAAAATCCGAGTCTGATTTTGCCGTTCTGATTAAGATATCGCTGTACCAGCTGCCAGGGAAGTGACGAACATCGGATATACTAAAGTATAGATATTGGCCTTGCCTTTCTATGAACCCCGATGTATAGTAATGGCCTCTGCTAAACTTTACTAATCTAGCTCCGTTCGGCAGGCTCTTGGTTATCTGCTTCTTCAATAATCTAGCGAAGACTTGAAAATCAGCACCAGTGGTGCCGCCGGAAGAGAATTCCCAGGCTCTAAATTCGCTCAATGTTTTCGGCACTTCTTCCTCATAGTATGTAGTGCGCGCCCTTGTTACTTTCAATTTCTACCCCCTTATCCGAATTTTTTTGGCCTTATTACTACTGTGGTCTGAGGCTTTTTCCCCACCGGCAGCCAGGCTTTATCACTCACTCTGAAAGAGTGCGCTAATCTTGGCTTCCTGAAGGCAGTTCGCTTCTTTCCGGCTTTTGTGACAATGACTCTCTTCATAGTCTCTATATCAAGCTGGCCATTGGATGAGACAAGGAATTCCTCGTCCGGAAAACGCATAAGCTTAATCAACTGGGTCAGCTGCTTAGCTCCCACATGGAGCTTGCCTATCTCGGCAATCTCCCCATCCTTGAGAGCCTGCAGGAGATCATCGGGCTGGATTATCCAACCGCCCTTACACCTACACGCCCAGGGACGCCGGATTATTCTTTTGTCCTTTTTCACCTTACCCCCTTATTTTTTCCACTGCTTGTCGAGAAGCCTTCTCAGTCTCTTCTCTGACTCCTTACTCAGGCCTACTGTGTTTGACTTCCCGACAAGTTCACTGACCTCTTTTTGCTCTTCTGGAGTCAGCATTTCGGTTCCCCCCTTATTCAATTATTAGCCTCGTTAGTTGAAAGCCCGCCCACCGCGTCAAGGTGAGGCCTTAAGCGGGATGTAGGGGAGCAGGGTATTTTCCTCTGAAGCTCCCCATTGAGGCACTAGCCCCCATCGTAAGTTTATAACATCACCCTATTCAAAACCCCCTTATTTTATTTTCGAGTTAAATTTCCGACTACTGGAGGCAAGGCGTAAAGGGAGACCTTGCCCCCAGGGTGTCGAGCGTTTAGCTCTTTTCTTTCGGCTTACTGCCTACACGAATGGCCATGACCTGCACCTGGTACTTGACGCCCTCGTCAACTACCTTCCCCTGACCTCGGAAGCCGTCCGAGCCGGTTTTGAAGGTGACAGGTTTCATTTCCATCGTGACGGCTGCCTTCGCAAGTATGTCTTGCATGAGCACCCCCTTATGGAATTTTACGCATGCGCTAGATGTAAAACGCACGCTTTGAATCGCTTGATAATTCCCCGACTATACCCCTCGCAGTAGACATTCAAGTCAATAGTCCTGCGTTTCGGTAGATGCTCTGGACTACGCCGGAGCAATCGAGGCTTGAGTTCTTTCCCGCCAGTTGGGTATAGGCCGACAACGTTCCCCCGATAAGTTAAGAAGTGTCGGGCTGGAGTTGCGCGCTTGCTCATGGATATGATTTTAGTATCGCACTGAGCGCAACGGCCTGGAGTCTTGACGGGACGCTTCTCACAGATGACACACTTCGTCATGAGTGCACCCCCTATTAAATTACTGGTAGTTTAAACTACCAACACCGCAATCGAACCGAAGCTCGAAAGCGGTAGTAGTGTTTAAACGTGAATCCCCCTGCGCATAACAGGGGGTCTGTGCTATGGCCATACTCCGTCCTATGTCCACACCGCCACTTCACGACAATTCCAACTCGGGACTTTTGCGAGCGGATAAACTCCCATGCTCGGTTACAGCCTGTAGGGGCTTGCTACCGCCCTCGACAGATGCCAAGACACAAGGCCAGCGAGCCCATAGAGCCTCTACATAAGGGTATGGGAAGACCAGAGTGCCAGCTTTCCTGTCCGCACTGCGTGCTCTTGATGTTGGGGGAATGCACCACAGCCGTGGCATGGGCTTCGAATTGCCGAGCCTGAAACGTCAGGCTAGCGTTTTCCGCACTTTTACACCCTGCGCAGGTAAGTCGGTGCTTGCCGTACTCGCCAGACAGATTTAGGTCTGCCGTTCCCCTCTGATTACAAACACCCATCACAGAGGCTAGGGGCTGGGACTTTAGTCTATGCCGAGGGTTACGTTAGCCACGTAGCACCGTACGCCCAGCGTCCGGCCGTAGATCCCCCGGTACCGCCTGGTCCACTCAAGGGGTTAGCATGAAGCCCCATGACCCCCACTCGAAAGTCAGCCCCTAGTGCCGAAGAAGTGGGCATGAGGTCGTTTTCCCCCCGTTGCTTTACACAGGTAGGAGACTGTCGAGGCGTCTAATAGACAAGCCCCGAAGCTTTTAACACTTCGAGGCTTGTTTTTTGTGCCTCTACTACACTAATCGCTATAGCCTGACTTTTCGCTGAATTTATTTTAATTAGAGTTTAGGATTATTTTATAGCCGTCTTTCCTGACAAAGTAATTTAGAGTATTGCGCTCCGTTTTGTTTAGAGTTTGGCCGATCAACCGTTTATTAATTAGTGGCTTGATATTATCGGGTAAGCTGTCGAACATGCTCTCAGCGTCTAGTTTGTCGCATTGCTTGCGCTCGAATTCAGTCTCTCCGACCAGTAATTCTGCTAGCGTTACAGGATTGCCTTCGCTGTCTTCAGTGACACTATCTAGGCTGTAATGCTGTCTGATACTATACTTCTTCCAGAAGTCCTGCCAGTCGCATCTGGCGATTGCATAGCCTAGCTTTTCGTCTTTCGTTTTAATTTTATAGACTGCCAGCGCAATGTCTTGAAACAAGTCTTCCCGCTCTTCCCGGGGAACCTTACGACTGAAAATATAGGCCGATTTCAAGGCTATTTTAGTCTCAATATCTAGCTTTTTAATAGTGTTTAAATATTGCTCGACCTTGAGGCCGTATTCAGCTCCCTGAACTGGTAATGCCGATGCTAGCATTTTAGCGATATGTCGATATGTGATATCTTTAGTTTTTATCATTATAAGCCCCTTTACTTATTATCGAGGCTATAACGATAGTATTTCGAGGCTGGTATATTCAATTTTTAAAGTGCTGGCCTCGACTCGATATCGAGACTATACCTATATAATATTCCTATTATCGCTATTTTACAAGTATTCTAATAAGAAAGAATTACTGTCGGCAGTAAGTGAGGGTCTTTAGCAACTCCTGCTGTTTTCTAGTAATAATGATGTAGCTAGCTGTTAGTTTTGGAGTTTAGATAGTAATTGGCATGGCAATGCCATAGCATTGATATATTATTGAGGCTGTGAGAGCAGGCAGGCTTATCTGTATCTGTTTTTTAGTTCGTCCTCGAGAGTCGGGCCTGCAGCTTTAATCTTGGCGTCCATGGCGTCCGCTATTGTCCGGAGCCGGCGCGGAGCTCCTTCTGTAGAATACCTTGCTCCCCTGAAGAGGCCATCTATTACGCCGATTAGCTGTATTGTCTCTTCGGCGTAATGCTTTTTGCCCATAAGGGAATCTACTTCGGACTTCAATTGGCTGAGGGCGCTGAAGATTGAATCGTATTCTTTGCCCAAGGCCTGTTCTACCTCGGCCTTTATATCATTGGCTGTCCGGATCAGTTCATCGGCGCTTTCCATTTCATGTGCCAGGCGGAGTCCGAATCGCCGGCTGGCTTCCTTTAACCCTTTATACTCGAGGTTCCTTATCCGGTCGGCTTGTTTCCACTGCACCAGGCGGTCTTCATATCCTCGAATCAGCAGTTTTATCAGTAATTCTACACTAGGAGTATGTTCTCTCCTGGGAGCTGCCTTGGTGACTCTCCATCCGTTTTCCCCCCGGACCATGAGCCCGGTTCCCTCCGGGATATCATCTTTGGTTAATAATCCTTTTTGCGCCGCAAAGTAGAGCTGGCAGCAGTGCTCGAAGTATGCCCTGTACTTACCTCGGTTGACATCAGCTAGAAAGTCTGATCGGGACACTTTTACTTCATAAATCATAAAGCTCGGGTGGGCAAAGCTTTTACGGCATGCCAAAACGTCTGCCCTTGGGGTGTGGCCATTCCCCCACATTACAGATCCCAAAGGGAGTTCAACCCACGTTAACCAATCTGCCTGGTCTCTACTGTTCGCCAGATCTTCCGCCAGCGTTTTACCCGTCCAGTTTACCTTTTCGCTCATTAGGAGAGAGCTCCGTCTACTTCTTCCCGGGTAAGCAGCCCTTTATCCTTCCATTGCCCTATTATTGCTAGGAGTCGGGCTTTCATCGGGGGGAAAAAGCCTTCTACATCCTCATCGATCTCGTAGTATCGCTCAGTCTTTAAAGTACCCCTGCCTTCGCTTGACCTTACTACTCCAAAGTGCTCTTCTCCGGTATACTCTCCTCGCTCCTCCCATTTATTCTCTCTCCTGGCAATACCCATGTACGGCTTACCAGGCGCTCTTAAAACTGTCCGCATTCCCATGGTCCGCCCACACAGCGGGCAAAAACATTCTTTCCATTTACCCATTTGACTTCCTCCTTAACTCTTTCCTCTCGGCTTTTTTTACGGCCTTATCGTAGCATTTATTGCATCTCGGGGAGATGTACCCCAGGGCTCCGGGGTATTCGCGATCGTAAAGAATGTTGTCGTGCCATTCCGTTCTTAACGCCTTGGGATCCATCAAACCCTGTTTAACTAAAGCTTCCTTGGCGTCATCCCGTTGCTCCGGTTCCCAAAGGTAACCTCCGGTAGAGCCTTTACAAACAGGACACTTAATCACCTTTCTCTTTATCCTTCTCCTTGATGGGCTTTCTCTGGCCCCAAACCTCGTCGTTTTTTCTTATATCCGGAGGCGGTGGCTGTACGGGTATATTTTTGACCTTTAACCTTCGTCTCTCGGCCCTGTTCATAAAGACGGTCTTGGTCACCTGGCCTTTTTCATCCAGCATCTTAACCGGTTTACCCGGGGATGGAGTGAACTTATCAATGCTTAACCTCCGAAATAACTTTACAAAACAGCTTATTCACCCATTGAGCCACTTCCCCTTTTCTAACCAGTAAGAATTCTTCCGTATTCCTGACTCCTACAACCGTCCATGTACGTCCCGTAAATTGTTCCAGGTACTGTCGATAGCCACTGTCTATAGGTTCAATTGTGCTAACATCAATCTCTACATCGAATGGTATTAATCTGTCCATCTTAACCTCCTTTTACTTGCACCAACTGTAGTTCTGAAAATAGGTAATACTTCCCCCCGCATTTCTTACACTTTACCAGCGAGGCGGAGGGATCATAGCCGGCACCTAAGGCCCACGCACCCTTCTCGAAGACCTCAAAGTCGGTACAGCCGCAATGTCTCTCTCCGATTATGCTTGATACTTTATGCGGGCATTCAGCCATATAATCGCTCATCCTGTCCCCCTACCCCCTCTTATTTCGTAGCTAGCAAGCCCTCAGGTCAAAATCTAGGCCCCTTAAAGCCTTTTTGCGAGGGTTACTCTACCCCCCCCAACTATTCCTTGTAGAATACTTTACTACTCTGGTTCATCAACTAGGGCAGTAAGGATTTTCTTTATCGTTTTAGGACTCCCATATTCAGGGGTATCAACAGTTTCTAGCCATTCCTTTACTACTGCCTTAATCACTACAACCTCTGGCTGTGGGAATTTATAAGACTCCCTCAAGATAGTTCTAAATGCTTTACCCATTTACTACTCTCCTTCAAAGTATTCTATAAGGAATGCTTACTTACTATATCCGGTTGTCCCACATCGCCAGCAGGTTCTTATTCCTTTAAATATATGCCGTTCTCCGACCACTCTTTCAGTGCCAGGCCGAGGACCCCACGCACTCCAGTCATGTCTTTTGAATAGGCAGATTATTACCTTCCATCTTTTCCACATAAGTCTTTACCCCTCTTTCCAAGCTTTCATAAATTCCCGCGCTGCCTGCTGCCAGCCGAGGAGCATAAGATATCGCTCATGTTCAGTTAAGGGACCATCAGCTGGGGGATCACCCAGAGGACTCTCAGACTTTTCCTTAGTGGCATGCAAGGTATGTTTCCCTTGGACACTCCAGTCCTTTTTTAATTCTATCCACATGTTCGTGCTGATCCCCCATCTCCTATAAAAGAGAATGAGCTTCATCGAGTTGTAATCAGCAAGTATCGCCTCTTTATTCTTTTCAAAGTATTTTCGGAGCTGCTTCCTCTTTTTCGGTCTGGCGGGTACCGGCTCCCTCTCCGCCTCTACGGTTTGGTCTGGTTTTGGCATGGTAACCTCCTTCTTCTTTCGTTTCGGTGGCGGGTTATTTTTTACATAGCACTTTTTACAATAATGTCCCCCACCTTTCTTAATTCTGTATCTCTTGACATAGATATCTTTACCACAGTCTTCACATTTTCGCCATTCTCCTGTTTGGGGTCTTCCCAATGGCATGTGACGGGTCTTTATTATCTGCTTAACTTCCACGCTCTCTACCGGTGGATCTACCTCCTTCTTAGTAGCATTTTTACCGAAAATTGACAGGTATCCTTAGATCCATTAACCATGGTCTGGGTACCGCAATTCACGCAGTCTGTAAAGAACGAGTAAGCCCTTTCGCTCATTTATAGATTCCCCCAGCATCTTTTTGGGGAAACTCTATTTTTCCGCAGTATCTACACTGCTTCTTAAAATCCTTACAGATAGCGAAGCATGTCCCATCTGGGCTGTCTTTGCACCTATCAGAACGATCTAAGTACTTCGCACACCAAAAGTAAATGGCGATCGGGATGCCCAGTAAGTAATCCAGAAGTGTTATTTCAGATTTCATCTCTTATCTGCCTTCTGTTAGCTGAAAGTTCCTTCCCGCCATTATTTCATATACGGTTTTTCCATTATGTGTAATGATGTAAGGAAGAAAGATCTGCTCCATCTTAACCATCTCTGTATCGAGGAGGGCCATTTGCGCCTCGAGCCAGTCCTTAACTATCCTCCAGGAAACACGATAAGCATGGTCTTCAGTAAGGTACCGGCGCTGCAGACCGTCCCGTATCATCACTTTGAGAATGGCCTGGAGGTCGACCGGTAGTTTAATAGAAAGAGAACCAGCTGGGCCTTCCACTTGAAAAGCCAGAGAGGAGACTCGACCTTCCTCGTAATTCATCATAACTGCCGTGGCGCCATGTTCGGCGAGCTTACTCTGGACCTGGTTAATAGTTCTCATTGCCGGCACCGAGGTGGTGTAGTTTAGTATTGGCATTCTTACCTCCGTAAATTATTCCTCTAGGAATACTTTTATACATTTGGGCGTAATATGTATAGTTAAATTAACACCTGCTGGCGGCACCGATCCACCGCGAGCTGGCAATACTCCTCGCTTATCTCATACCCTACGGCCCGGCGGTTTAGTTTCTTGGCTACCCATAATGTGGTGCCGGCACCAGCAAAGGGATCCAGAACTATAGAAGGCACTTTATCAGCATTACATTTACAGGTGGGTTGCCAGCCTAGAGTTTTAGTCGAAACACAAGGGCCAGCTCTAATATCATCCTCGAGATCCCCTTTCGCTCTCGGATCGTCCTTCCACTTACCAGATGGCTTATTGCCTGCCTTCCCACTTCCAGACTGGAAAGACCTCGATATCTCCGTTATTCTCTTCCAGGGGCTCCCGCACTTACTACAGCACCCTACTTCTGGGGTGGATGCCTTAATACATATCTCTGGTAGCTTCTCGGGGAAAACTGCGAAATGTGCATCTGGGAAAGGCTGTGTGGGGAACTCCCATACTGAACGGATATTGCGGCCTGCAGGTAAATCAGAAACAGGGCTCTTAAATCCCTTGTAGCTACCCCTAGCTTCTTGATATACTTCATTGCCCGGTTCTTTTCCTCGAGAGTGAGTATTGCCAGTTTGAGGTTCACGGACAGCCTCCATATCCCAATAATACTTAGCTGATTTAGTTAATAAAAGGATATATTCGTGGCTTTCTGTGGGTCTATCAGTTACACTTTCAGGCATAGGGTTGGGCTTGTTCCAGATAATAACCGACCTTACCCACCAGCCATCTTCCTGAGCTGCTATAGCTACTCTAAAGGGTATGAGGCAGAGGTCTTTGGGCTTGAGTGTGGAGACAACAGTGCTACGCTTCTCATAATTCTTCGATGCGTCCTTCATGCCGCCAGTAGACCAACCCTTCCATTGCTGATTTTCTGATGGTGATGAAGCATAGGAGTCCCCGATATTCCAGAACACAACGCCGTCTTTTCTCAATACCCGTCTAATCTCGCGAAGTATCTCAATGGTATGCTGGACATACATTTCAGGGGTGGGCTCTAATCCATAAGCACCTTTCCATGCACCGCAGAGGAAGCAGGTGTTATCCTGATAGTGCTTCTGGTGCTGACCGTTAAATTTCCTTGTCTCATCACCACCATAAAAACGCTCCTCAGTTCTACTCTTACCAGCAACCACTTTGTCCTTCCGAACATCGGATACATCACCAACACCAGCCCACTCATGCTCACAGCCTTCAGTTCCACCCCATATCAATTCCTGCTCACCGGAGTATTTACGCAAGCACCAATAAGGCGGAGAGGTGACAACCATCTGGACGGACTCATCCGGCAGCTCTGACATAGCCCGGCAATCCTGGTTATAGATTTTGATATGGTTATCTTCGTAATACATTTTACTATACATTTGTGGTTGAAATGTATACCTCAACCTTGGACGGTTTCAATTTTCACCTCCGTAAAGTATTCTACTGGGAATACTTATTCTGTATCGTTGAACCCCAGGCGGACCATGGATTCCTTCAATGTTGGCATTCTAGCCCAGGTAACGGATATACCATAGAGGAAATCCATCTGGTCCCTTAGCTCTTTAACAGCAGTAATAGTGTTCTCAGTTACATACTTGGTTATTTCACGACCACAGTTCAAACAGACCAGGGAGTAAATCCTATTATTAGGGATATCATCCTCACCTTCATATCGCTCGGGATCCATTAAGATAAGGCCCATCGGATTATTTTCATTCACAATACTACAGGGGATACATCTTTCTTTTTTAGTTATCACTTTTTGCCTCCGTAAAGTATTCTAATGAGAATGCTTAATGCTGATAGAGCCAATCGCTCCTTTTTGTCTTTCTACTTCTAGGCCTTCGGTGGCCACAAACCGGACACTTGTGGGATTTACGGGGGGCCGTCCCCTCTCTGCAGGAAGAGCATTTCGTTTTTGTTACCATCTTTACCTCCAATACTCCAGGAAGGGGTGTACTGCGAATATTTTTGAATCAACGTCCTTGGCCTCGCCTACTACCTTTGTCGACATGCCCTCTCGGCCGACGAAACGCTGGGCGGAGTACCGGTATGCCATGTTGGAGGAGGTCCGCTGTTTCCATCTCATAAAGCTCATAACGGTCGCCTCAGGGAGCTTGTCGAGAAGAAGGGTATCGATAGTTCTCCGGATGGAATGCCAGCCGACCTGGTTAGTATGGTCCAATCCTATTCTGTACTCGAGGCGATACCAAAGGGTGAATATCTCAGTTTCGCTTCTCTTAACATCGAAGTCATACCCCGCAAGGTAGGGAAGGATCTCCTCCGGTAGCATGTGGGTTCGCTCCCGTCCATGCTTTGCGGTAGTAATGTGGATGGTTCTATCCTTGATATGGACATCCTCCATTACAAGTCCCACCATCTCAATGCGCCTGGTGGCATACGTTGTTGATATAGCGAGGAAGGCCTTCTCATCAGGATCCCCCTTTGACTTGACGGCCTGAATCATTTCTCCGATGATATCAGGATCGAGAGCCGGCGCCTGTATCCTATCCTCTCTTATTTGGGGTGACTCTCCCCTGTTGTATGGCCACTCCATGTTATTTCGGCTGAAGAGGGTTCGGATGGTCCGGAAGATAAGGTTGATGGTGCCATCGGAATACTTCTGCCTCCGGAGGCGTGCCAGGTATTTATCAATCTTCTCCCTGTCAAACTCGCCGCCGGCGTATTCCAGGAAGTTGCTGGCAAAGCGCAAGTAGAGGCTCCGGGTCTTCCCGGTACTCCCCAGCCTTTTGGTATAGTTTTCTAGTATCTCTTCGTTATTCATATCCCCTCACCAGACGCCACAGACCACGTTTTAGGGCGTTTATAGCTCCTTCTGGTATTTATCCCTGCGGAAACCCTGGGGGCATTTGCCCGAATGGGTTTCCCCTAGGCATATCCTTAACAGTCAACGGCGCCTCGACTACTACTGCTTTAACCAGGTATTCCCTTCCGCATTCAAGGCAGTGGTCCCAACATAATTGCATGACTGGGCAGGTGAGAGATACTGAAGTTGGCTGTAAGAGAGGAAGCCGAAATGTTCGCGAAGCAACCTCTGCATCCTGAGGAATCTTCCCACTGTCTTTAAAAGGCTGGATGGCCTCCCTGGTTACCGTTGCGACACACCCACATTCAGGGCATTCGTCAAATTCTGCGATTACTTTAATTTCCGGCATCTACTTTCTCCTTTCCTTTTTTATTTCTTAAGAAATAATAGCTGTTATTTTATTCTCAGATAGCTGCTGGACCTTCTCCGGTGTTAATGACATGGGAAATAGAATTAGTAAACCAGAACTCATACTGACTACTAAATTCCGAAGGGATGTTCAGTGTTACTTCAGAATTACCAGCTTCAAGCCCCTCTACTAGGGCTTTTAATCGACACCTAACATCCCACCTGTAAGAATCTTGCCTGTCATCAACGGCATAACAATTTTCACCGTCCCAACCGTTCTCTCGCAGGTCTCCTAATTGTTTGAACAGTGTTCCGGCATAGGCTGTCATAATACGAGAAAGTAGTTCTTGGTTTGGATAATGGATAAGCTCTTTCTTTGATATCATGTCTCTTATTTTATCGCCGAAATAACCAGTAAGCTCAGACGTTAAAGAACGGAAAATTATATTGACTTGTGAGTATCGTTGTCTTTTCTCTACCCTGCCTGACTCATCCTCTTCATACCGAGCAAGAAGGGTTTTTAAATACGGGAGCCTGTCTATATTAAAGGTGATGCTACTAACGCGAGACTTTCTGAAATCCTCCTCCTCCACTAAAGGTAAAGATGACTCTACCCCTGGACTAACCTTCCCTAGAATAACCTTTTCTTTACTCCATGGCCACTTAAACATATTTCGGTCCTCCTTTATTTATTTGGTGTTCTTTGTGGAATACTTACGCGATACTCTTACCAACAGTCTCAGCAACATAACCCATCAACTTTAGTGGTCCAGGAGCCATCCCTGGTAGATATATTACTCCGATTGATAAACTTTCATGTGGCCGATAGATATATGGTTCTTGGAAATATCCCGCCATACGAACATTATATATCGACCCGTCGAAAGTCTCCTTCAGCCATTCTTGGTCCTTACACTCCCCAATAGCCTTTAAGGCAGGCTCAAGGGTCTTGAGTTCCGAGAGGTCATTTCGGCCGATTATCATATTACCCGCTGCTTTTTTGAATATGAGTTTTCTAATTGGCAGGGTACCCTCCGGAGAACTGGCGCCATAAATCATAATTGACTCATGTTGCGTAAGAAGATGGTTGACCCAATTGGTGCCAGACCAGTTATTCTGCTGGTCTGGAGGGAGATCCCAGTTATCTAAACCAAGGTCCATTTCCTCGATTTCTCTGATATAAAACTCATGCTCCATGCACATACGGGAGGCTTTCTCAAACATCTCCCTCATTTTCTCACGGAAGTAGTCTTCATCTTTTATATCCCATGCTGGGACGGTTCTGAATATACCATATTTATCTGACATCCTAATTTACCTCCTTTTTATTTCCGATTATTCTTCGAGGAATACTTATTCATCAGTTAGGTCAGGCGCAAGAGCGTTCTGATAGTCCAGTTCTGTCAGCGGCTCCTTTTCTCCCAAGAGCTTTTTCTCATATTCGGTTAAGTAGGCACTGAATGTGGAGAGATAGTGGATTCCTGGTTGTATTAGGACGATGGCAGGAGTCCTTCTAGGGATAGGCTCGCTACAAGAATTGCACTCCATAGCCTTGATTGCCCGTCCCAGGGCGATGTTACGCCCCTCTTTCCGGATGAACTGATCGAGCGGGCTGCAGAAGGCAATACCGCGGTGGACCAACCCCCCGTTTCGAAGCAGACAAATAGTAGCTATCCCGCCTGCCGGTCGGCCATGTTTGACTTCACCGAATTTCATGTAGTAGTATTTCACTTCCCCGCCCACCGTCTCCAGTGCCTTTAGTTTAGCCTGGTTTTTCATTGATACCTCCTTTATTATAAATAACTGGTTCGTCTGGTAATGCCGCCCTCCAGTTTTTTATCTTCCTGGTCCCTTATTTTCATTGGTATCCGCTGCCTGGTGGGAGAAGGCTGTTTCTCCGGAGGGGTTCCTTTATCGATGTCAGCGGAAGAGCCGCTGCCCTTAATATGAGCGGGTACCGCAGTAAATATTTGACGGATTGGATCTCCACAGGTAGGACAACGGGTAGGATGAGACTCGTCATATCCATGCTTTATAGTGAATACTCGATTGTGGCACCCCTCATTCTTACACTCAAAATCATAAGATGGCATCCGCCCCTCCTTTATTTATCTCTACGAGCTTCTTTACTTTATCTTGCTGGCCATGGTAGAGCGGGGGATACTTCTTTCCCCCCACGGATATTTCTAGGCCCAAGGCATCGATATCCGCCTGGGTATAGTCATCTTTATGCTTTTGATACCATTCGTCGCTACACAACATTTCTATTATTTCTTAACCTCAAATAGACTGCAGATGTCTCGACACCACGCAACAATAACAGGTTCGGGCAGTGCCTTGCAGAAACCGAAACCGCTATCGACAAATTTATACCAATTGCAATCCTCGCATTTCTGCTTTTTACTATCTTTAGAAAGACAGTCGCACGAATCACTCCACCTGCAACCGGCCCCGGGGCCCCCGAACTTTAAAAGCCTATATCCTAGCCAAGCAGCTACCTTTTTAATCATATTCATCCTTTCCCCCTTTGACTCCAAATGAAAATAACTATCGACACAGCTAATGCCAAAAACAAAAAAGTAAGCCCAATACGTATAAAGAACTCTTCGGTCATTAAGGGCTCCTCCCGTAGACCATAGAGTTTATCTTTCTGAGGAGGGCATCCGCTTCTTCAACTGAAGCCTCAGGGGCAAGGCTTTTGAGCTTGATTAAGGCTTCTCCTTTTGTGATCTGGCCATGGGAGAGTAATTTGAATAACTCGGCTCCGGTAATAACGCAGTTCACTGTCTCTTCTGTTATCATTTTCACTTTCTCCTGGTCTTCCTTATGGAGTATTTTCTAATCAGCAAACGACAGTATTAACACAACGCCAACTGCACACAATATAGCCAATAGGACAACAAACCAATCTTTATTCATCAATTCCTTAAGAAATTTCATATTAGCCTCCTTTCCACATTCGATAGACAATATACCAGGCAGCTGTGCAGAAGAAAAAAGCTACAACCCCAATTCCTATTATTATCCACTCATGTAATTCCATCTTTCAAATCCTGAAAGTATTCTATTTAGAATGCTTCAACCTATTAGTGGATCTACTAGATATACTGTGTCACCTTCCTTTGGGGCACGGAGTTCGCTCTTTATCACTACACCTTGAGAGTCTTCTTTTTCCTGTATTCTTTTAACAAGACCGTCAATATACTCATTCCAGCAATCCATACACCTTCTATGTTTCTTACCGCCAGAACGAACTGGTGAGCATACTGGATTAGCCGCAGCTATTTGGTCATCTAAACTTACACCACACTCCTCACTGCAATCCTTATGAGGAGGTGGATTCTCGTGGGTGATACCAAAGTTAATTAAGTCATCACCTAGTATCTCCTTCATCCCTTCCCTTATCCCTTCTCTACGCCAGTTTAATTTGTTATTTTGCCTACAATGTAGCTCGTGGACTTCTTTAATTGATTCTAGTAAATTGGGACTAGACTCAAACACTTCACCACAACCGGGGCAAGTATATTTTATATTCTCTTCTTGCTTAGCCATCAGTTTCACCTCCTGGTATTCTGATAGGAATGCTTATGGTCTAATCTTTAGCTCTTTGAGTTTCTCGAATAATTTACCAAGTTCGTCTAAATTAGGTTTGAATTTAATGCCACACCCGGTACAATGGCAACCATCATATATTGCAGCATGGCGATCCTTTTGTATCAAATCTTGCACAACGGCTCCCCTACACACAATACATTTCAATTCAGGCATGTCTACCTCCTTTAAGTATTCTTTCAGGAATGCTTAGCTTCTCTGCCCCACGCCCGCCATGCACCGTGGGCACAAATGGTAACGAGTACAGGAACACTAGCTATTAACCAAAGTGGCGATAGAAATGAAACTATAAGAGCCGAACTAATGCTCAAACACACAACAGCTGTAAGATATTCACCCCACGGATTAATAATCGCCTTGGGTATCGCTCGAGGTATTTTGATTATTCCCCCTAGATACCATTTCCAGAATTCCATCTTAGCCTCCTCAAAGTATTCCTATAAGAATACTATACGCTAGTAAGCTTGTCAAGGCCTGGAAATAAGAAAACACCCCGGGGTGAATCAGGGTGTTTTCTACATCAAGGAGGTATCCACAATGCTTTTAATAAGTACCATAAAAAGAGTAGCTTGTCAAATGGAGAGGGAGCTTGGGTGGAGTTACCTTTTTCTGCATAACTGCGAGGTAAGCACTCAAGCTCCCGCCCTGCCCCGGAGTATCAATATAGGGGGAGTCCGGGAAAGGCAGAACCTCACCCCCCTGGTGAGTAAGACCCTTCCTTTATAGCCCTATATCCTATGCTCTCCGAGGCAAGCCCTCATTTATCTTTTTTCAAGTCTCTTATTTCACGATCATGCCCATCAACCCTCTGGGTTAATACAGCAGTATCCTCGTGGGTATCACCAATCTTGATGAAAAGGGCTTGTAATCCGCTCTCCTTATCATCAAGCCTGTCTATTATGGCTTTCTGATTAGAGACTATGTGAGCGTCGCGAGTGGCCAGGGCTTCAGCTTGGGCCATATCCCTTTGAGCTTGGTGGCTGCCATTCCTACGCCAGGCAAATATCAAACCCGTACCAGTAACTATCACCCCAAATACAGCGGCTCCGGAGATTATTATTTCAACTGACATGATTACCCCTCTATTTGATTAATCCTTGTTTAGTTACAAAGCGGATAATTACTTGCAGGCAGCCAGCTATTATAGTGATGATGGACGCCGCCGGCGGCAACCCTGTAATGTATTCGGCAATACCAAAGGCTATAATTAAGACTCCCAACCATACCCCTTTCGAAATGTACCAATGCTTGTTCATACTCTTTCTCCTTTCTTTCCTTATACCATATTTATCGTGAAATGGGGAAGGGAGCATATCATCTCCCCAAAAAGAACCGTATATCTACCCCAATGTCCTTTGATATTTGGTCTGTCTGTGGCTCTATAAAGTACAGTTCATCGTTCTCTGAAACAAAGAAATTTAGAGCGTGCTTATCTGTCCACACCGAGCCCGCAAACTTACCAAACAACTCGGCGGCGAAGTCATCACAAGCTGGTATAGGAGCTAATTCCTCACTTCTTTTATCATAATATAAATAATAATTGTCATTTCCTTTATCTCTACGGATACGAAAAGACCAGCCACAATCCAATATCATATCTATCAACCCTGCTAATGCTACTTTCCCGTGGCAAGAGATTTCCCCACGATAACTCTTTACAGGATGACCGTCCCCTGCTATAACACCCTCCAAAAATGCCTTCTTAATTACAGAGGAACTTCCCCACATTTCTTTGTAAATTTTCTTTTCCTTGTTAGAGTAGGACATTGATGTAAAATCTTCAATAAATTTACCTCTACTCCCATCATTATGTCTTTCTTTTGGGGTAACCTCTAAACAATAGAGTGTTTTCTGTCTTGAACCATAATTAGTCATTGAACCCTCTTTATAATCAGGGTAAAGTCGTAATGGGAAAGTCATATCAGGGTAATATCTTTCAAATGCTTGTCCTGCTCTTTCTAGGCAGTCCTTCTTCCACCCTACTATTCTCCAATATGCACCAGCATAGTGTCCTTTTCTCAATCCACAACTACCATCGGCAAAAAATAACCCCAAAGCATAAGCAACTTCTGTATCATAAATGCAATCCATTTCCTCCGGTATATATACTATCTTATCTATTTCATCTAACTTGAGAAACTTTACTACATCTGCTTTATTGTATATCTTACAGTCTGTATCGGGTAAAAATATGTCTGCGTCCTCATCGTAATCAAGCAGGATAGAGGACATCAAGTGGATATCGATGGTCCCCGCGGGTTTCGGTGGATCCGCTGGCAGCCGAGCATTTAATTCTTCAATAACCTGGAGCAACCGGTTCGCTTTATTTACTTGCCCTTCAATCATTCTTTTCTGCCGTTCCACAGAATCTTGAAGCTGGGTGATAAGCGCATCTCTCCGATCCCAGACCGGATCGGGGTTTACTATCGGTTTCCCTGGCTTGCTATTAAATAATTCGCTTAACCAACGACACATATCCCCTCCTATTTCGGTTCGAAGAAGAAATCTCCATAACCAGGGATTGATAGATCTCGATAGCTCGGGTCGGGCTGGCTGGGATCATAAGCTGCCAAACCGAAATCGTATTTATAGGGTCGGAATGATTGGATTTCATAGATTACTAGCAGGGCTGTTCCCCCTGGATTCCACCTAGTCAGTTGCATGTGGGTAATAAGTAGCGGGAATGCTACCCCATCAGGTATCTCAAAGACAATTGTTTCATCTATAGCATAACGGTCTTTGTCATCGATCGGCTTTATAGATATAGTTACATTTTTATCCGTCAGCCCGAGACTCCACATAGTAGCTCCCGCCGGCGGGTTTTTAAGGGAAACCATAACTGTATTAGCTGGCAACCCTTCTTGAGGGATATCTTCTGGCAATTGCTCTTCGGGGATATCCCCGGGTAATTCTTCTTCGGGTATCTCGCCTTCCGGAGCGGCTTCACCAGGCTTTCCCTTCCTGAAGAGAAGCCCGGCAACTGCCAAGGCGGCTCCTATTCCTAAGATTATTGGTCCTTTACTCATATTCCACCTCCTAAATATCTATAGGTAGATTAAAAACATTCTTCAGGTATCGGGAGTAGGCCAGGACCTGCTTTGCGGTGAAAGCCCCATCAATCAGGGCAACCATGAGGGGTTTGGAGATATCGCGTTGACTAGGGGTTTGCTCCGCTCCAATATGAAGGGTAGCTGCGCCAGCACTCATCACACCAGCACTGGTGCTGGTTCCGACGAGACGACCATTCAGGTAGAATGCTATTGCTCCCCCGAGAGTTCCGTTGAGGATAATAATAGCGTAATCATCAATGCTGAAAGCCGAAGTCAATTCTACATTTCTAGCTGTCGCAGAACCTCGGTAATTATATCTTATGTTGGCAGTTCCACTAATTGAAGCTAGCGAAAGTCGGTTATTTCCATCAATGTATGCCTGTAAAATATAATGGTTAGCTATTAGAGAATCATAAGTAGACTTCATCTTCCCGACCCAAACTACAGTTACATCCCCGCTAATATCCACCCCGGCCGAGCTCTCCCCGTGGTCATTTCTACCATCGAGGCTGATTACAGGCTGCTGAACCTGCCCGAAAGCCCAGGTAGCTGCGGTATCAAGAGTTCCGTCGTTACCGTCAGCGCCACGGTCGTAAGCTGTTGGCCCTCTGCCTTCATCTAATGGGTAAGCATTATCTACGGTAGCCGGTGGAATCCCATTAAAGAGGTCTGTTTCTTCATCTGGGGTTAGGTCAACACCCTCTTCGCAGAAGAAGTCGGCAATGACTCCTTTAATTCCAGAGCCTGCGCCTGGGTCGTCCTGGTCACCTATTATGAAGTCTCCACCATTGGGGACATTTGCAGTCGCTGCTCCACTAGTAGCTATAACTGCATTATCTAAAAGCTGCCTCTGAATGCCACCAGCAGTGTCCGAAAGAGAACATAAAATATGATACCATTGACCTCCATTAAGTTCCAGGGGTAATGACAATAGATTAAAAACTTGAGCTCCTCCTGAGTAATGCCTCCAATAGTATCTACCAGTTGCTGAAAGAAGAAAAATGCCCACGAAATTATCAACATCCAAATACTTCCCAAACAGGTGCAGGTCGCCTCCCCCAGTAGTCCAATCCTGGTCCAGCTTGAACCTGAAGCTAATATAGAGCTTGGCTGCGGCATTGTGAATAGCCCCGCAGTTAATATTACTGGTAGCAGCACCGGTGAAATGAACACCATCAGCCGTAGTGCCCTTCCTGGC
>SDBV01000505.1_pt1 | contig 55862 bp, 52 predicted proteins | sample 2277081 | NCBI WGS metagenome assembly SDBV01 (sample SAMN10402039, study PRJNA504765) | marine sediment metagenome | isolation source: marine sediment core GS10_PC15, 223 cmbsf | place: Arctic Ocean: Southern Knipovich Ridge | collected 2010
CGCCGTCTCAATCCTCGACTACCGCCCGGAGCTTGGCGCCGACTACGTCAACCTCGCCGGCGAGGTGCTGACCCGGCTCGGCGATCTAGAAACGCGCGAGCGCGTTACGGCGCTGCGCGGCGAACTCGTCGCGAGCTAGCGAAGCGACTTCTGCTGGCGCCACCACTTGACGCCAACCGCTACGAACAGCCCGTAGATCGCGAAGAACCCAAGCAGGATCAGCCCGGCACCGACCGAGTCGTTGACGGTGTTGAAGATCATCGAAATCAGGACGATGCCGGCGATCGAGATCGCCGCGATGCGACCGTAATGGGTCGTTGTAAGCGGCTCGGTCTTCGGCCGCCGGTTGCGGCTCCGCTCGTCGCGCTGTCTTTCCCTCTGGCTCATATTGCGATCATATGGCAGCGGCCGACCGCTCGGTCGGCCCTAACGCCGCCACGACCGCCTCTCCCCCGCGACTCGGCAAGAGTGCGACGCCGCGGAATATCGCCTTTTCATCCTTCGCCCGCGGCGCTCGCAGCGTGGCCCGCTCGAGGATCTTGCCGATCACGATCTTCATCTCGAGCTGCGCAAACGCGGCGCCGATGCAACGGCGCACGCCACCGCCGAACGGAATCCAGGTGTAGGGCTCGGGCGCGCCTTCCAGGAACCGCTCGGGCCGGAACACCGCGGGATCGGGCGGGTAGAGCGTCGGGTCGCACTGGAGCAGCAGGATCGAAGCCGCTACCTGCGTGCCGGGCTCGATCCGGTAACCGCCGATCTCGACCGGCTCGTTCGGCGCACGCTCGACCTCCATGATCACCGGGCGGATGCGCAGCGTCTCCTTGATCGCCGCGTCCATGTACTCGCTGCTCTCCCCCGCCTTCACCTCCTCGGTTAGCTCCTTCAGAGCGCGCGGCGTACGCAGTAGCCGCTCGAAGGCCCAGCCGATCGAGGTCGCGGTCGTCTCGTGGCCGGCCAGCAGGATCGTGATCAGCTCGTCGCGTAGCTCGTGGTCGGTCAGCCGCTGTCCATCCTCGTCGCGGGCACCCACCAGCAACGAGAGGATGTCGTCGCGCCCATCGAGGTCGGGATCCGCTCGTCGGCGCGCGATCTCGTCGTAGAGCATTTCGTCGGTGCGGTCACGCGCGCGGACGAAACGCCCCCACGGACCGCGCCCGCCGAGCTCGCGGCGCACGATATCGAACGCGAGAATCGGGTGGATCGAGGACAGCTGCGGCAGCAACTGTTTGAGTTCGGCGATCCGCTCGTCGTCGCTGATACCGAACACCGCGCGGATGATCACCTCCATCGTGACCGCCTGAGCGACGGCGCGCGTCTTGATCGTCTCGCCGACCCGCCATCTGTCGATCTCACGATCCGCGATCTGCTCGATCAGTTCCGCGTAATGCGCGATCGCGTCGCCGTGGAAGGGCGGCAGCATCAACTTGCGCATGCGCATGTGCCGATCTCCGTCGAGCAGCAGGATCGACGACGGGCCCGTGATCGGAGACATCACCTCGCGCGGCTCGCCGACGTTGTAGGCATCCGGTTTCCACTTGAAGACCTCGCCCGCGAGCTGTGGATCCGCGAGATGCACGACCTCGCCGAGGATCGCGTCGTTGACGCGGAAGATCGGGCCGTAGCGTTTGCGCAGGCTGAGCTTAGAAGACACCGGGAAAACGACGCCAACGAACGACTGGAGCAGGCGCGGCGCGCGCGGACCCGGAATCGCCGAGGCCGGCCTGGTGGCCACCGCACCGTTGATCGGCGCGGTCTTGTCGGTGGTGTCGGACGTCACTGCCGTCGAATATGCGGGTTGTTGGTGCGAACCACTCATAGCCCCACCACGTCCGCCCCTTGAGCAACGAACGTCAATCGCTTGACCTCGGCCCAGCCCTTGATCTCCGCCTTGAGCGCGTCCATCACGGTGCCGGTCTGATCGAAGTAGCTCCACAGCAGCACCGTCGGGCCGGCGCCTGAAATCGTTGCGCCGAGCGCGCCCAGATCTTTGGCCCGCTCCACGAGGTTCATCGACTTCGGGTAGAGCTTCTCGCGGCGCGGCTGATGTATGCGGTCGCGAAGTCCCCGCTCGATCAGGCCGAGGTCGCCACGCGCGAGCCCGAGCGTCAGCAGGCTCGTGTGCGCGATGTTAAACGCGACGTCGCCGAGCGGGATCTTCGCGGGAAGTGCCGCTCGCGCCGCAGCCGTCGAAACCGGCTCGCCCGGGATCACCGCGATCGCCTCCAAGCCAACGGGCGGCTCGATCTGGGCGACGCCCTCACCGCTGCAGATCACAAACCCTCCGTACAGCGAAGCGGCCACGTTATCGCCGTGGCCCTCGATGCGCGCCGCGTGATCGAACAGTTCTTCCTTGCTCAGGCCCAGCTCGTAGAGATGGTCGGCAGCGACCAGCCCAGCGACGATCGCGGCGCCGCTCGATCCGAGCCCGCCGGCCAGGGGGATCTCGCTCGAGATGGTAAACGCAATATCGCCGGGCGCGCGCAACTCGCCAAACGCGCGCACGCAGAGATTGGTCTCGTCCCGCGGCAGCCGCAGTCGACCGGTCTCGACCGAGAACGTTCCGGTCTCCTCCACGTCCAGCTCCATGTGCATTCCAAGGGCGGCGGCGAGAGAGTCGAAGCCGGGACCGAGGTTCGCGGACGACGCCGGTACTCGCACCTTTCGCTTGCGTCCCATGTCAGTCTCCGAGCACCGCTTGCTCGATCTGACCGAGGTCGACGTCGCAGTGGACCACCTCTGACGCGCCCAGCAGGGCGATGTCGGGATCCTTCAAGCCGTGGCCGGTGATCACGCACACGAGGCGGCCCACCTCCCCCACGCCATGCTTCAGCGCGCCCGCGACCGATGCTGCCGAAGCCGGCTCGCAGAAGACTCCTTCGTTGGCCGCTAGCCAGTGCTGCGCGTCAAGGATCTCGGCGTCGCTGACGGCCGCGATGCGACCATCGCTCTCCGACAGAGCGGCCTCGGCCTCCTTCCAGCGTGCCGGGTTGCCGATCCGGATCGCCGAGGCGACCGTCTCGGGGTTCTCGACCACCGCTCCCTCGACGATCGGCGCCGCGCCCTCGGCCTGGAATCCGTAGAGCACTGGGCGGCCCCGACCGTACTCACCGAAGCCCTTCCACCAGGCGGTGATATTGCCGGCGTTACCGACCGGAATCGCGAGCGCGTCGGGCGCCTCGCCGAGGTCGTCGACGACCTCGAACGCGGCCGTCTTCTGGCCTTCGATGCGGTACGGGTTGATCGAGTTGACCAGCTCAACCGGGTGCTTTTCGCTCAGCTCCTTGACCAGCTCCAGCGCTTGGTCGAAGTTGCCGCGCAGTCCGACCACGCGTGCGCCATGGATAAGCGCCTGCGCCAGCTTGCCGGACGCAATCTTGCCCTCGGGCACGATCACCGCGCCGCGTAGGCCGGCGCGTGCCGCGTAAGCTGCGCTGCTGGCCGCGGTATTACCAGTCGATGCGCAGATGATCGCGTCGACACCCTTCGCCTTGGCGGCCGTAACGGCGACCGTCATGCCGCGATCCTTGAAAGAGCCGGTCGGGTTCATGCCGTCGAACTTCAGATGTGTCTCGCAACCGAGCCGCTCGCTGAGCCGCGCCGCCGGGATCAGCGGCGTCGAGCCCTCGAGCAGCGACACGACCTCCCAACCGGGTTCGATCGGCAGGCGATCGGCGTAGCGCTCGATCAGCGGAACGCGGTCGGCGGCCGCGGTCGCTCCGCCCATCAGGAGACGAACTCCTCCTCGATCACGCGGATCGCGCGCGGCGAGGAGCGCATCACGTCGAGTTTCGAGATCTTCTCGAGGGCACGGTTGAACTGGCCCTCGACGACCGGGTGGACGACCATCACGAGCTGCGCCTCGTCGCCCATACCCCGCTGCACGACGCTCTTCACGCTGACGGAGTTGTCGCCGAGGATCTCGGCAACACGAGCGAGCACGCCCGGTTCATCGGCGACCTCGAGGTGCAGGTAGAAGGCCGACTCGACCTGCTCGCCAGGGACGATCGGCAGGTCGGAGACCGGCTGAAGGTCCATCCCCTCGGCGCTCATCACCGCGACGACGTCGCCGAGCACCGCCGACGCCGTCTGGACGCCGCCGGCACCGGGGCCGGAAAGCGTCACCTCAGTGATCGCCGGCGACTCAACCGTTACCGCGTTGAACGGTCCGACGACCGATGCGAGCGGGTGGCCCCCATATATGAAGCAGGGGAACACGCGCACGCTCACCCCGTCGCCGCGCCGCTCGGCTACACCGAGCAGCTTCAGCACCAAGCCGAACTCTTTCGCGTAGTCGATGTCGTCGGCGGTGATCTCTTCGATGCCCTCGAACGGAACGTCGTCGAGGCCGACCGACGCGTGGAACGCAAGTCGCGCAAGGATCGCCATCTTCGCGGCAGCGTCCTTGCCGCCGACGTCCTCGGCCGGATCAGCCTCGGCGTAGCCAAGCTGCTGCGCACGAACCAGCGTTTCGGCGTAGCTGGCGCCGGTGCGCGCCATCTCGCTGAGGATGAAGTTGGTGGTGCCATTGACGATTCCGTGGACCTTCTCGATGTGAGCCCCGGCGAACGACTCGCGCATCACACGGATCACAGGCACGACGCCGGCGACCGCGGCCTCGTAGCGCAACTCGGTGCCGCCCTCGCGAGCTGCCGCGAACAGCTCGTCGCCGTGCTGCGAGAGCAGTTGCTTGTTGGCGGTCACGACCGGCTTTCCGGTTGCCAGCGTGCGCAGTACATGGTCGCGTGCCGGCTCGATCCCGCCGATCAGCTCGACGATCGCGTCGGACTCGGCAAGGATCTGGTCGAAATCACCCTGCGAGCGGGTCAACACGCCGACCACCTCGGGGCGGCGGCCGGTGGCAACGGCGATCGCATCGGCACGTTCGCCGACAAGCGAGTCGAAGGCGCCGCCGACGATTCCGTGGCCGAGCAGGCCGATTCTGTAGGGCTCGGGGCTCATGGGCCGGCCATTATCTCGGATCGGGAGGACCTCGCCCACTATTGGTCGCGGGCGCCGAGGTCCTCGTAGGTCTCGCGGCGCACGACGGCGCGGGCGTCGCCGTCCTTGCAGAAGATTACCGGCGGTCGTGGCACGCCGTTGTAGTTGTTGGCCATCGCGTAGCCGTAGCCACCGGTTGCGGGCGTGACCAGCACGTCGCCGACCCGCGGCGCGGGCAAGTTGACGTCCTTGACGACGATGTCGCTCGACTCGCAGTGCATTCCGGCGACTGTGACCGGGGCGTTTGGTGTCTCGTCGGCGCGGTTTGCCAGGATCGCGTCGTAGTTGGCGCCGTAGAGCATCGGGCGCAGGTTGTCGGACATACCACCGTCGACCGCGACGTAAGTGCGAACGCCGGGAATCTCCTTGATCGAACCAACCGTGTAAGCGGTGACGCCCGCGTTGCCGACCAGCGAGCGGCCGGGCTCGATCAGGATCCGCGGCACCGGGTCGAAGACCTGCTGCACCGCCTTGACCTTCACGCCTACGTAGTCCTCGATCGTCGGCGGCTGGTCCTCGGCGGTGTAGGCGATCCCGAGTCCGCCGCCGAGGTTCAGCAGGCGGCACTCGAAATCGATGAAGTCGGCCAGCGCCTCGATCGTCTTTGCGTACGGCTCCAGCTCGAAGATCTGCGAGCCGATGTGGGCATGGATGCCAACCAGATTGAGCTTGTCCGATGCGCGTACGCGCTCGACCGCGCGCGCGGCGAGGCCGTCCTCGAGCCCGAAACCGAACTTCGAGTCGAGTTGCCCGGTCTGTATGTAGCTGTGGGTCGAGGGCTCGATGCCGGGGGTCGCGCGGATCAGCACGTCCTGCGGGCGATCGAGCAGCCGCTCGACGCGCTCGATCTCGTCGAAGTTGTCGAGCACGATGTAGGCGACCCGCGACTCGAAAGCGTAGGAAAGCTCGGCGTCGGTCTTGTTGTTGCCGTGCATGTAGATCCGCGCCGGATCGACGCCGGCCTTCAGCGCCATGTAGAGCTCGCCGCCCGAGGCCACGTCGATCGACAGTCCCTCCTGCGCGAACAGCGCGTGGGCGGCGGCGGCCGGAAACGCCTTCGACGCGTAGAGCACCTCGAAATCGTTGGTGCGGGCCGAGAACGCCTCGAGATATGCGCGAGCGCGCGAGAGCATGTCGTCCTCGGCGTAGATGTAAGCAGGCGTGCCGTACTGCTCTGCCAGCTCGACCACGTCGCAGCCACCGACCTCCAGGTGGTTGCGCTCGTTGATACGGGTGCCGAGCGGGTAGTTCTGTCCGAGGGCTGTGGCGGCCATGTATTCCAGATTAGCGGGCGCCGCTGCGTGTAGTCTGCGCGACATGAAGCATGCCGCACCCCCCCTTCCCGCTGAAACCGGCTCGCTTGACGGTATCGCGTGGTGCCTGTGGCTGCCGGACAACACCAAGGGTCCGGTTCCGGGTGTGATCATCCTGCACGGTGCCGGATCGCAGAAGGAAAATCACGCCGACTTCGCTCGCGCGGCGGTTGGACACGGGATCGCGGCGCTGACTTTCGATAACCGCGGGCACGGCGAGACCGAGGGCGACCTTGGTCCCGGCGTAACCGACGACATCGCGGCGCTAGCGCGAATGCTGGCCGGGCGCCCCGAGGTCGACGAGCGCCGTCTAGCCGTACGCGGATCGAGCATGGGCGGCCTGATGGCAATCCACGCCGGTGTCGCCAGCGACTACGTCGCCGCCGTGATCGCGATCTGCCCGGCGGCGGAGCAGCCGATGCTGCCGCGGATGCGAGCGCTAGCCGACGGCAAGCAGCCCGAGCAGGGAAGCCCGTGGGCGGCGATGCGACTCGACGCTGCCGGCCTGGTCCGTTGGCTCGAAACAAACGACGTGTTCGAGGCAGTCGAGCAGATCGGGACCAAGCCACTGCTGCTGATCCACGCCAAGGGCGACGAGACCGTTCCCTACACGCGCTCGGAGGAGCTGTACGAACGTGCCGCGGATCCGAAGAAGCTGTGGTTGCTCGAGGGCGGCGACCACCACTCCGCCCAGCACGACGAGGAGATTCAGGGGGAGTCGCTGCGCTGGCTGATCAGGTCGCTGGACGCGTGAGCGTCCGACGCGACCTGGCAACTGACAGCCACAGCGATCCGGCGACTACCAATCCAATGCTCTCGAACTGGGCGCCAGTCAGGCCGAGTGCGACATCGTCGTTGCGGCGCACGAACTCGACCATGAACCGCTCGAGCCCGGCCAGCACCAAGTAGAGCGCAAAGAGGATCCCCGGCCGGACCCGGTCGCGCAGATTCCATAGAAGCAACGCAACCAGACCCATCGCGAACGTTTCGTAGACCGGCGTCGGGTGGACCACTTCGGTGGTCGACACAGTGCCCTCGGGGTAGGCCATCGCCCACGGCAGGTCGGACGCCTTGCCGTAGTCGCCATCGCCCGAGAGCTGGCAGCCGACACGGCCGATCGCGTAGCCGAGCGCCAGCGCAGGCGCGCCGAGGTCTAGCAACGCTACCCCAAGGAACCCTCGCCACCAGGCCCACAGGCCCACTGCCAGCGCGCCACCGATCGCGCCGCCATACCAGACCAGCCCCGAGCCAGAGACGATGTTGCCGAGCAGGTCGTCGTTGACGTCGTTCCAGTTCTGTGCGAGGAAATAGACGCGTGCTCCGACCAGCCCACCGACGAGCGCCGAGAAGACAAACTCGTAGGACCAGTCGGGGGGGAGGTCCAGCTCTTTCAGCCGCCGGAAGATCAGCGCCCCGCTGGCGACGAACGCCAGCGAGAACATCACACCAAAGGTCTGCAGCGTCAGCGGGCCTAGATGTATCTCGGGGAGCACGGCCCAGGATTATGCCGCTTGTGCCGTTAGAGGTAGTTGAGCGGGCTCTGAACGGCGCCGTTTACCCGCACCTCGAAGTGCAGGTGGTCGCCGAAGCAAAGGCCGGTGCAGCCGACAAGGCCTATCACCTGCCCCTTCGTGACCGACTGGCCGACGCTCACCTGAATCGACGACTGGTGCGCGTAACAGCTCGACAGCCCGCCGCCGTGGTTGATGCAGGTGTAGTTGCCGTAGCCGCCAGTCGGGCCGGCCAGGACGACCGTGCCGTCGTCCGCGGCACGAATCCCGGTGCCGGCGCTGGCACCGATGTCGATGCCCGGGTGACACGACTCCCACGAGCGACGCTCGCAGAAAGGTGATGTGATCGGACCGTTTACCGGCCAGATCATCTGCCCGGAGCCCTTGCGGATCGGGCCGGCGACGCCGCCGCCGAGTTGCGCCTCTATCTGGGCGGACATCTTCGAGAGGTCGCCCTCGAGCTTATTCCGGTCCTCTCGGACGCCGCCGAGCACCTGCTTTTGCTTCGAGCGAGCTTCGGTCAGGTCTGAGCGCCGCGCGGACAGCTCGCCGCGCGTTTTCGAAAGCTCACGCTTCTTGTTTCCGATCGCCTCGACGGCTACAGCGGCTTGACGCTTGAGATCGACGAGCTGCGCGCGCTTGCGCTCCGACTCGGCCTTCAGCGTCTTGACGCGAGTGACGATCTTGGCGTCGCTGGAATTGACCTTGTCGATGTACTCGCTGCGCGCCAGCAGCTCCTCGAAGCCGTCGGATTGAAGCAGCACGGTCGTCATGTCGGGCCGGTCGCTCTTGTAGATCCGCACGAGCCGCTGCGCCAGCAGATGCTGGGTGCGCTTCAGCTCCGTGCGCAGGCGAACGAAGCGGCGATGCTCTAGGTCGTAGCGCTCCGTCGCCCTCTCCAGTTCGGATTCGCGCCGCTGGAGCTCGATCCGGGCGCGGTCCTCCTTGCGTTGAAGCGAGCTGATCTCGCCGCGCAGCCCGCCGACCTTCTTGTTGATCGACGAAATGTTCGCCTGCAGGTCGCCGGCCCGGTCATTGACGCGATCGAGATGGCGGCGCTTCGCTTCTATCTTCGACTCCAGCGAGCGACCGCTGGAAAACGCCGGCACGAGCGCCGGGGCGGCGAGCGCGGTCAGCGCGGCGACAACGACGAGCGCCGTCCTGCGCTGATCGCGCATGGGCATCCTGCGATTGCGAAGCGTGTGCTTGGCGTTCCGGACAGCGCCCGGGGAAGCTTTCTCAGACATATTCTCTTTCTGGCGCTTACGGGGTTAGCTGTCGGGCTCGCACAGAAAGAGCTGCGCTACGCGTCTTGACCAGAACTTTTGAGTTTCCGGTCTGTCGGCGATTCGCCCCTAGGGTTTCCGCTTAGACGGACCCCCGCTATCCAGGCGGCGATGGGTCCCCCGCTTCCTCTTTGCGAGCCGGCTGAGCCGGCGATCGCCCAGAGGAACTCAGCGATCGTTGCTTGGCCAATACCTCCGAATCGAAAAAATCCACAGTTCAGTGCTGCAAAGCGTGGTCAATCTAGCAGTGTCGTCCGGCGAACGTGCGGCGGTCCTTCCAAACTCCCTGCAATTGCAAGGATTATTTCGCTCTACAGCGGGTAATTGAGCCTCATACAATTGATGCCAATGGATCTCGGTTTGAGCGGCAAGGGCTGCATTGTCACAGGCGCAAGCCGCGGCATCGGTCGCGCGACGGCCGAGCAGCTATGCGCCGAAGGCGCGAACGTCTTGATGATCGCCCGCGACGAGCGAGATCTGCGCCAAGCGGCCGAGACCTGCGGTGCCGAGACGCTGGCCTTGGACGTGACGGCCCCCGACGCGGGGGAGCGGATGCTCGGCACGGCAAGCGAGTCGTTCGGCCAGGTCGATGTGCTCGTCAACAACGCCGGGGTCGCCAGGTGGCGCGACCTCGAAGACGTACCCGACGAGGACTGGCATGCGGCGTGGAATCTGAACGTGATGGCACCGCTGCGCGCGATGCGCGCCGTCGTTGATGGAATGCGCCAGCGCGGATGGGGACGAATCGTCAACGTTTCCTCAACCGCCGGCAAGCGCCCGTCGAAGCAGATGCCCGAGTACTCGGTGGCGAAGGCGGCCGAGTTGTCTCTCTCGCGCCTGTATGCGGATCGCTACGCAGGCGACGGTGTGTTGATCAACGCGATCTGCCCCGGCCCGACCAAGTCGGAGATGTGGATGGCGCAAGGCGGCCTTGCCGACCAGTCGGCTGCTCTTTCGGGCGCGGAGAGCAAGGACGAAGCGCTCGCGCAGGCCGGTGCTGGCCGTCCGATCGGACGTCTCGCCGAGGTCGATGAGATCGCCAACGCGATCGTGTTCCTGTGCTCGACCAGGGCGTCCTACGTCGCCGGCTCGGCCTGGAGCGTAGACGGCGGCACCGTCCAAGTAATCATCTAGCGACGGCCGTAGGCCGACCGTTATCCCGACCCAAGCTGGATTGGCGTGTCATCGCCGCCCTCACGGACTATCTGAAGCGTCGTGTGATCGATGTCGAACTGCTCGCGCAGCAGCCGTTCGACTCGCTGGCGAACGAGATCGCGGTCGCACTCGGCGTCCACGACGACGTGCGCCGAGAGCGTCGGAAACCCCGACGTCACCGTCCATACGTGAAGATCGTGGATCTCCATAACATGCGATACCGAGGTCATCGCGGCGCCGATCCTCTCTGCATCCATGCCCGGCGGCGCGGCCTCCATCAACACATCGAACGGCTCCTTCAGCAGCCTCCAGGACCCGGCCGCGATCAGCGCGGCTATCATGATGCTGATCAGCGGGTCGACCAGGTTCCAGCCGGTCGTCAGAATCACGACGCCGGCCACGACCACCCCGATCGAGCCAAGCGCATCGGCCGCGGAGTGGCGCAGGACGCCCTCGAGGTTGATGTCGGCGCGCTCACCGCGCGCCAGCACCCAGGTCGCAGCGAGATTGCCGATCAGGCCCACGACGCCGAGCACCAACACACCAACTCCGGCGACCTCGGGCGGATCCGAGAAGCGCCCGATCGCCTCGACCACGACCAACGCCGCGACCGCGACCAGCGTCAGTCCGTTGATCAGCGCGGCGATCACCTCGCTGCGCTGCAATCCAAAGGTGCGCACCGCTGTCGGAGCCGCGGCGGCCAGGCGCGCCGCTATCAGGCCGATCGTGATCGCGCCGACGTCAGAGAGCAAGTGGCCGGCATCGGCCAGCAGCGCCAGCGATCCAGTCAGTATCCCCCCGACGATCGTCGCGGCAAGCAGTACGAGGTTGATCGCCAGTGCCCAGAGCATGCGGGCACGATTGCCCTCGCGGCGTGCGTCGAGCCCGTGATCGTGGTCGTTCCCCATGCCTGCTAACCAGGCTAGCCGCTTGGCAAGCTGGACCGGCGGATCTTGCTAGCTGGCGACGGTCGCGACAACCTCGCGGGCCCGCTGCTCAGCGGTGCCCGTCGCGCTGGCGCCATGCGAAGAGCCGTTGTGGCCTGCCTGCGCCGCGTCGGCAACTTCCTTCGCGTAGCCAAGTCGTTCGGCGTACTCGGCGGTCTGCATGCGCGCGACGACAAGCCGTTGAATCTGGGACGTCCCCTCGAAGATCTGGTAGATCTTCGCGTCACGGAAAAACTTCTCGAGTGGGCAGTCGGTCGACTGCGCGTACTCGCCGACCAGGTCCATCAGGGTTGTCGTCGACCACATTGCGACCTCGCCGCCCTTGAGCTTCGACATCGAACCCTGGCCTCCGGTCATCGGTACCCCGTGTCGGCCCATCCAAGCTGCGCGCCAGATCAGCATGCGCGCCGCCTCAATCTCGGTTGCCACGTCGGCGATCACCTGCTGCACGCGCTGCTGCTCCAGCAGCGGCGTGCCGTCCTCGCTGCGGCCGGCGAGGTACTCGAGCGTCCACTCGTATGCCGCCTGTGCGACCCCGATCGCCGAAGCGCCGACCTGCGGACGCGTAACCTCAAACGTCGCCAGCGCACCAGAAGCACGCGAGCTTTGGCCCGAGCGAGCGCGCTCAAGCTTCTTCTGCAGCTTCTCCTCGCCACCGAGCAGCGCGTCACCGGGAATGCGGCAGTCCTCAAGGACAATCTCGGCAGTCTGCGAAGCGCGAATGCCGAGCTTCGATTCCTTGTGGCCAAGCTTCAGTCCGGGGTTGTCGCCCGCGACGACGAACGAGGCCTGCCCCCTGTGTCCGAGGTCGGGATCGATGGTCGCGACCACGACCGTCACGTCGGCGATGCCGCCATTCGAAATGAAGGTCTTGACGCCGTTGAGGATCCAGTCGTCGCCGTCGCGCTTCGCGGTCGTGCGCAGCGACTTGACATCGGAGCCCGCTTGCGGCTCTGTCACGGCGTAAGCGCCAATCTTGGGGTCCTCGGCGTTACCGAACACCTCCGGGATCCACTTCCCGACCTGTTCCGGCGTACCCGACGAAGCGATACCAGCCGCGCACAGTGACGAAGCCGAGATCGAGAGCGCGATTCCCGCGCAGCCATAGTGCAGCTCCTCCGAGTAGATGACACCCTTCAAGCCATCGGTGTCGGTAGTGACCTGCTGGACGAAGTCGATGCCAGCTAGCCCCCACTGGTAGGCCTTCTTGATCACGTCGTAGGGGACCGCTTCCTCGCGATCGTATTTGGCGGCTACCGGGCGAATCTCCTCGACGGCGAACCTGCGGCAGAGCTGCTGCCATTCGAGGGTGTCTTCGCTTAGGCGGAAGTCCATGGGATCTGACCCTCCATAAAACTCGGCTCGGCCGCCGCGTGCTCGGCTCGACTGGAACACACCGTTCGGCGGTTGACTGATTAGTCAGCCAACACAAGTGTACCGCCAAAGCAGCGGGGTTGGCATTTTTATTACGCAGAGTAAGCGGCACTAGAATGCGCAATTTAGGTCGTTTTGGGGGCTTGGCGGTAGACCCGGCGGGGGCGCGCCACGAAACCCAGGAGTGGCGGAGGTGGCCCCGCCAGCCGGTATGTTGCGCGGTCCCATGGGTTTAGCGCGAAAATCGCATGCAGGGCTGGCGCTAGCGCTAGTCGCCTGGGTGCTGGCCGGCTGCGGCGAGGGTACCGACGCGATCGAGGCGCAGCTCGGCAAGAAGACCGAGAAAACGGCGGTGCTCGGCTTCCCCGCGCTCGCCACCAAGAACACGACCCGCGTCGCCGGAGCGAACGCGGTCGAGGATGCCGCGGCGGTTGCCCAGGCGGTGTTCCCGAGCCAGACAACCGGCCAGCGCCCGCGCGCCGTGACGCTGATCGACAAGAACGACTGGCGCGGCGGTGTCGCCGCTTCGGTGCTGGCTGCTCCACCTCTCCAAGCACCGCCGCTATTGACGGACGGCGGCGATATCCCAGGCGCGACCTCACGGGCGCTCGCGACTCTGCAGCCACCCGGCTACAAGCCATTGAAGGGTGTCCAGGCGTTCGCAATCGGCGAAGCCGGCGTTCCGGACAACCTCAAAGCGCGGCGCGTAACGGCCCCCAACCCCTACGCGCTTGCCGCCGCTATCGACAGCGTCCGCACGGCGATCGCCGGTAAACCATCACGCAACGTAATCATCTCCTCCGCCGATCAGGCTCCGTACGCGATGCCGGCCGCAGCCTACGCGGCCCGCTCGGGCAACCCGGTGCTGTTCGTAGCACCCAAAACGGTGCCGCCGGAAACGCGCAAAGCGCTGCGCCGCCACCGCAAGCCAAGAATCTTTGTGCTGGGCCCGCCGACGGTGATCTCCGCGTCGGTCGTCAAACGGCTGAAGAAGCTCGGGCCGACCGTTCGCATAGCGGGCAGCGATCCCGCGGCTAACGCGGTCGAGTTCGCGCGCTTCACGAACGGTTCATTCGGTTGGGGCGTGACCGACCCGGGCCACGGGTTGACGATCGCCAACATTGAGCGGCCGCTCGACGCGGCCGCCTCGGCGCCGCTCGCGTCGACAGGCGCCTTTGCCCCGCTGTTACTGACCAACTCCTCCAACAGGCTGCCGGAAGCGCTCAAGACGTTTCTGCTCGACATCCAACCGGGGTACCGGGTGGATCCCGTGCGCGGCGTCTACAATCACGTCTGGTTGCTGGGCGACGAGACGGCGATCAATCTCGAAGTTCAAGGTGAGATCGACCTGCTGGCCCAGATCGTCCGCATCAAGGAGCGGGTAGTCGAGCCACTCAAGCCCACGACAGGCACAACTGGAGCGACCATCCCATAGGCAGGTGTCGCGTGAGCAGCGCTGAGAACCCAGAGCTCGAACATTCCAGACGAACCACGACGCCGGAGACGATTCGCGAGTTGACCGGAGCGGCAACGCCGCAGTTCGCGCTTCAGCTTCGAGATCGAGTGCGCAACCTGATCGCCAACCTCGCGCCCGACGATCCTGCGCGAATCGAGGGCAGCCGCCAGATAGCGATGCTCGAGCGGCTCGCGCGCGACGGCCAGGCGGGCGGGCACATGCAACAAAACGAACAGCCCCTGCCCAGCCTGACGCTCGAAGCGAAGCAGACCGAACGCGGACTCGATTGAGCCCCACAGCAGATTCGAGTCTCGGATCCGCCAACGAGCGCACTGAGCCTCTGCTGGCCGGGGGAGCGCGCGAGCGCGTCATCGAGACCAACGGCTACATCGATCTGATGCCCGACGACCTGCAGGTCGAGGGCATCACCCAGAACCTGATGCGATCGAGCACCGTCAGCCGCATCTACGAGCGCTGGTGGCGACCCGCGCTGGGCCGGCTCGCGAAGGGAGCAATCGGACCGGGCATGCGTGACGAGCGGCGGATCGCGCGCCTGCTGATGGGCCTGCGTCCCGGCGATGGAGTGCTCGATGTCGCATGCGGGCCCGGCAATTTTTCACGCGAGTTCGCGCGCACGGTCGGTCAGGAGGGATTGGTGGTCGGAATCGACGCATCGCGCGTGATGCTCGAGCGTGGCGTCGCCGACACGCGTGCGTCCGGCGTCTGCAACCTGGCGCTCGTGTACGGCGACGCCACGCGTCTACCTTTCCGCGATCGCTCGTTCGACGCGGTCTGCTGCTTCGCCGCCCTGCATCTGTTCGACAAGCCGCTCGCCGCACTCGACGAGATGACGCGTGTTCTGACGCCACGCGGTCATATCGCGCTCCTGACCAGCTGCCGATCGCGATCAGGACCTGTGCGCAGCTTCGAGCAGCTGATTGGAGCCAGCAGCGGAATGCATATGTTTGAGCGCGACGAGATCACCGGCGCGCTACGCGAGCGCGGTTTCGGACACGTGCAACAGAGGCTCTCCGGCCTCACCCAGTTCGTCGGCGGGCGGCTGACCGAGCCCGGGTAGGACGCGGCGCTGCTTGGCACGATCGACTCGCTGGTGGATGAGGCCGCTAGGCCGGGACCGCGACCTTCGCGGCGTCGACGACGAGCCGCGCCACGCGTTCGCGCTGCCAGGCCGCGTCACCGAACAACGCCGCGGTGCTGCGCGCGCGCTTGAGCCACAGGTGCAGGTCGTGCTCCCAGGTGAAGCCGATGCCGCCGTGCACCTGCAACGAGTCGCCGGTGACGTGGTTCGCCGCATCGGACGCGTAAGCCTTTGCCATCGCCCCCGCCAGCGGCGCTATCTCGGGCTCGTTGTCGGCCGACCAGCCAGCGTAGTAGGCGAGCGAGCGAGCGCCTTCGGTTACGAGCAGCATCTCGGCACATTTGTGTGACACCGCTTGGTAGGCGCCGATCGGCCGGCCGAACTGCTTACGCTCTTTGGCGTATTCGACCGCCATCTCCATCGCGCGCTGGGCGACACCGACCGACTCCGCTGCAAAGACGCTCACAAGACGCAACCACGACTGCTCCAGCGCGACCGGGTCGAGATCGAACTCCATTTCCTCGTCCACCTGGACGCCCTCCAGCTTGACGGAGTACTGCTTGCGTGTGGAATCGATCGCTGGCATCGGCGTGACGGTAATGCCGGGAGCATCGCTGTCGACGACGAAACGGCGGCCATCGGCACCACCGACAATGAAGAAATCCGTCCGTGCGGCGTCGAACACGAACAGCTTCTCGACATCAAGGGTGATGCTGCCGCTCGACGCTTGCGGGTCGAGCTGTATCTGGTCCGGTGTGGCACCGCGGTTCGGCTCCCAGTAAGCCAGCGTGCCTCGCTTCTCGCCCGCGGCAAGCGGCGCGAGGTAATCGCGCTTGATCGGGTCCGGGGCTGCCACCTCCAAAACGATCGCGGTCAGCGTGTTGGACAGGAACGGCCCGGGCAGCAACGCGTAGCCAACCTGCTCCATCAACACGACCAGCTCGACCATGCCAAGGCCCTGGCCGCCGTATTCCTCCGACACGATCAGGCCCGGCCAGCCCAGCTCGACGATCTCACGCCAGAGCGCCTCATCGAGGGCATCGTCAGATGCGGCGAGGGCGCGGATCTTGTCCGAGTTGAGTCGCGCGGCAAGCATGTCCTTGGCCGCCGATTGGAGCATTCGTTGCTCGTCAGTTAGATCAAAATTCATCGCTTGGCTCCTCCTTACCGCAGTTTCGGTAGGCCGAGCACACGCTCAGCGACGATGTTTTGCAGGATCTCGGTCGTGCCGCCCTCGATCGAGTTCGCGCGAGTACGGAGGAAGCCGTACTGCCAATCGCCGTCGGCGATCGCGTGCTCACCCTCCAACAGTTGCGAGTAGGGGCCCTCGATTTCCATCGCTAGCTCCATCAGCTTTTGGTTGGTGTCGGACCACTGCCATTTCCCGAGCGATCCCTCGGGGCCAGGCACTCCGGTCTTCATGGTCGCGGTCAGCCCTCGGTAGCCGGTCAGGCGCAGGATCTCGGACTCGATCTTGAGCTGTGCGAGCTTCTGGCGGATCACGGGATCCTCCGCCGCGCTACCCCCGTTCGAGGGCGTGTCAGCCGCCAGCGCGACCAGCTTTTCGAACGCCAACTGAACAGCTGCCTGCGCCGCAAATGCGAGCCCGGCACGCTCATTCATCAGGGTCGTAATCGCCACGCCCCAGCCATCGCCTTCGCCGCCCAGGACGTTCTCCTCGGGGATCCGCACTTCCTCCATGAAAATCTCGTTGAACTCCGCTTCGCCGGTGATCTGGCGAAGCGGCTTGACCTCGATGCCGTCCTCCTCCATGTCCATCAAGAAGTACGTCAGGCCCTTGTGCTTGGGCGCGTCGGGGTCGCTGCGCGCGACGAGCATGCACCACTTGGCCTGGTGTGCGTAGGTGGTCCAGACTTTTTGGCCGGTCACTCGCCACTCGTTACCCTTCTTGACGGCTCGCGTTCTCAGCGAGGCGAGATCGGATCCGGCCTCCGGCTCGGAGAAGCCCTGGCACCAGATCTCCTCGGCCGACAGGATCGGCTCGAGGTAGCGCTGCTTTTGCTGCTCGGTGCCGTGCGCCATCACGACCGGGCCGCCCATCGCGAGCCCGAGAATGTTTGCCATCCTCGGCGCCTTCGCGAGCACCAGCTCCTCGTAGAAGATCGCCTGCTCGATCAGTGTCGCGCCGCGGCCGCCGTACTCCGTGGGCCAGTGCACTCCCGCCCAGCCGCCCTCGTGCAGCTTGCGCTGCCAGTCCCGGGCAAACTGGAACCCCTCTTCGTCACCGGGGGGCCCTTCCCCCGGGTGGTTGGCATCGAGCCACTCGCGCAGCTCGTCGCGAAATGCTGCCTCGTTCGGGCTGAGCGTCAGGTCCATGACGCAGGCCTCAGACGCGCTGAATCAGCGTGGCCGTGCCGAGCCCGCCACCGCAGCACATCGTCACGAAGCCGATCTCCCTGTCGGTTCGCTCCAACTCGTGCAGCAGCGTCGTTATGAGCCGTGCGCCAGTCGAGCCGAGCGGGTGCCCGATCGCGATCGCGCCACCGTTGACGTTGACCTTGTCCATGTCGGGACTGCACTCGCGCTGCCAGGCAGCGACAACCGACGCGAACGCCTCATTGATCTCGATCAGATCGATGTCATCGATCTTCATCTTGTTGCGTTCGAGGATCTTCTTCGTCGACGGGATCGGACCGGTCAGCATGATCACCGGGTCGACGCCAACCGTGGTCTGGTCGATGATTCGTGCGCGGGGCTTCAGGCCGTACTCGTCGGCCTTCTCGCGCGTCATCAACAGAATCGCGGCGGCGCCGTCGGAGATCTGCGAGGCGTTGCCGGCTGTTACCTTGCCGTCCTCCTTGAACGCGGGCTTCAGCTGCGAAAGCGTCTCGATGCTCGAGTCGGGGCGGATGCCCTGGTCCTTGACGACCGTTTCAGTCGTGCCGTTGCTGGCGACCTCGATCGGAATCATCTCTCGCTCGAAACGACCCTCTTCGGTCGCCCGGGCGGCGTTTCGATGGGAGCGCACAGCAAGTTCGTCGAGCTCGGAACGAGGGATCTCCCACTTGTCGGCGATCATCTCGGCCGAGATGCCCTGCGGTACCAGGTTATAGCGCTCGACGAGCTCAGCCGGGAACGGGTTGCCGACCTTCGCCGACCATTCCTGGTCCATCATGCCGACGCCCATCGGGATGTGGCCCATGTGCTCAACGCCACCGCCAATCACGACGTCATGCACGCCCGAGGCGACCAGCGACGCGCCGAAGTTGACCGCCTGCTGCGCCGACCCACATTGGCGATCGACGGTCGTGGCGGGGGTGGTGACCGGAAGGCCCTGCTGCAACCAGGCGTTGCGACCGACGTTGAAGCTCTGCTCGCCGTACTGCTGCACACAGCCCGCGATCACATCCTCAATGGCCTCGGCGGGAATGCCGGAGCGATCGATAACAGCCTGGAAGCTCTTGCCGAGCAGGTCGTTCGGATGCTTGTCGCGGTAGATGCCCTTCTCTTTATGGCCGCGCCCGACCGGGGTGCGCGCCGCCTCGACTATTACGACCTCGCGTCCAGTGCCGTTCTGCATGCTTTGCCTCCAAGTGGGAATAGCGGCTCTTGGCCAGAAATCTTGCTGCCCCTGCCATAGCTATGTTATCCGATTGACTCATGAGTCAATCTGCGCACAGCGGCCCCCGAGCAGGCGTCTCGATCGGACGTGAACGGCTCGCGATTGCCGGCTCGGGCACGGTCGCGATCGGGCTCGCAGTCTGTGCCGTCCACAACCGCGGCGGCCACGCGGTGGTGTGGGCACGTAGCGATGAATCGGCACAGCGGGCGGCGGCGAAGGTCACGAGCCTCTGCGAAGGGCTCGACCACCCCGAAGCCGTCGACCGGGTGCGGCTGACAACCGACCTTTCCGACCTCAGCGAGTCGACCCTGGTGATCGAAGCGGTGCGCGAGGATCCCCAGATCAAGGCCGAGATTTACGAGCGGCTGCGGGAGTTCCTGGCGGCCGACACGCCGATCGCGACCACGACCTCGTCGCTGAACGTCGAAGCTCTGGCGAGGGTGAGCGGTGATCCTGCGCAATTCTTCGCGCTGCACGTGTTCAACCCTGTGGTGAAGATGAAGTTGGTCGAGCTTTGTTTCGCGAGCGAGACGGCCGATGTCGTGCGCGAGCGGGCCGTTGCGTTTTGCGAGGCAATTGGCAAGACGCCGATCGAGGTGCCAGACGAACCCGGCTTCGTCGTCAATCGGCTGCTGTTCCCTTACTTGTTCGACGCGGTCAGGCTGCTCGAGCGAACGAGTATGGCCGCCGCCGATATCGACTCGTCGATGAAGCTGGGAGCCGCCTACAAGATGGGACCGTTGGAGTTGCTGGATCTGATTGGGCTCGATGTCGCCGAGGCGATCGGCGAAGCGATCCACGCCGACAGCGCGGATCCGCGTCACGCTGCCCCCGGCCGCATCAAGGAATTGATCGGCGAAGGCAAACTCGGCCGCAAGAGCGGCGCGGGTTTTTACCAATACGGCTAGGCAGCTTTGCGGCTGCGCCGGGTCGGGCGCTTGCGGGATTTGGACGAAGACGGCTTGACCTTCGCGGCGCGAGGCTCCTTCTTGCGGCCGGCCAGGTCCCAGATCACGTCGGCCACTGTGATTCCCTGGGTCTCCGCTCGGGCGATCACGTCGTTCCAGGGCAGCTGAGCATCCGGCAGGTCGTCCCAGCGAGCAAGCTCAAGCGCTTCGAGCGCGCCCTCCAAGTCCGGACCAACCTCTCCCTGGATCTTTATCAGTTCCTTGAGAATTTCGAGCTGACTTTCGGTGAACCGTGCGCACCACATGGCGGCCTCTCCCCGAAGCGTCGCTTACGTATGCGTAAGTGTCCAAGGCGGCGCGGACGGTGCGTACGGAAAACGCCCAATCGCGCGCTACTGCGACGAATTCCACGCCTCAGCCGGGTCGGGAAAGTCCTGAACTCAGGTCTCGCCGGCGTTCACTGCTGAGGAGACTTGGCGCGAATTCGCACAGCCTCCACGCGATTCTCGCGTAGCGACTCGACCCGGATCAGGTAGCCGTTCGAATCGATTTGGTCGCCGCGCTTTGGCAGCCGACCGAGCTCTGCGAACACGTAGCCGCCAACCGACGTGTAGGCGTCGGAGTCGACCGGCAGCTCAACGCCAGCGTCCGCGAGGTCGTCAAGCGACACGTGGCCACGCACGAACCAGTCGCCGTTGACCAAGCGCCGCACCGATGACAGAACCGGGTCGGTCTCGTCGACGATCTCGCCGACGACCTCCTCGATAATGTCCTCGATTGTCGCGATGCCCGCCGTGCGTCCGAACTCGTCGACGATCACCGCCAGCGAGGTGCGCTGACGTTGCAGGTCGGCGAGCAGATCGTCGAGCGGCTTGGTCTCCGGCATGATCAGCGCGTCGCGTACCAGCGGCGCCAGCGGCGCGTCATCGCCATCGTTCATCAGAGCGCGCGCGAGACTGTTGGCGTGAACGACGCCCTTGATCTTGTCGGGGTTGCCGTCCTCAACCACGACGAGCCGCGTGTGTCCGGAGTTGACGCAGCGGCGCAGGGCGACCTCGACCGTACCCTCGAGGTCGATCGTTACAACAGCAGGGATCGGCGTCATGACCTGCCGAGCTTCCTGTTCGTGCAGGTGGAATACGCCACTCAACATCCCGGCCTCGCCGGGGTCAAGCTTGCCGCCCGCGGCACCACGCGTAATCAGCACGCGCAGCTCCTCTCCGGTCGCGGCCTCATTGTCCGCGTCAATCTTGATGCCGAGAATCCGGGTGACCACGACGTTGGACGCCTTGTTGAGGGTCCAGATCAGCGGACGAAACCCTGCCCGGAACCAGCTGAGCGGGCGCGCCGCGTACTTCATAGTGGTCTCGGCACGCGTGATGGCCATCATCTTCGGTGCCTGTTCGCCGACGATCACGTGCGCGCCGGTGACAAGCAGGTACGCGACCAGCACCGCCAGCGCGACCGCGAGCCCGTGCCCGACGATGCCTCCGAACAACGGCTCGAAGATTTGTGCGGCGACCTGCTCGCCGAGGAAGCCGAGGCCGATCGAGGCGAACGTGATGCCGACCTGGGCCGAGGCAAGGTACTCGTCGATGCGGTCGAGTTGGACAAGCGCATGGGATGCTCCGCGTGACCCATCGTTAGCCAGCGCCTCCAGCTTGGAGCGGCGCGACCGGACCAGCGCGAACTCGGCCGCAACGAAAAAGCCGTTGACGAAGACCAGCAGAACGATGAAGACGATTAGCAGCGTGCTCATCTCATGCCCTCAGGGCTTGGCCGAGCAGCCGTCGCCGGGCGGCGCGTCCGCTGGGACTTCGAGGAAGGTCGTCGTCGTTCATCAATACCGACGCGAGCAAACTAGCAGAAGGCACAGAGGGGGCTGCGACACAGCTAGCGCAGCCGCGCGCGCAGCGGCTTGAGGGCCGCGCCCAGCTCCTTGCCGCTCTGCTTTGCGACACCGCGCAGCCCCGAGGGCCGCTTGCGGGCCTGGCGCATGCGCAGCACGACCAGCGCCGTACCGGCCACCGTGCCGATCGCGACCGCGGCGACCGGCTTGACCCAGTTACGCGGATCGCGGAAGGCTTCGGACTCCCATTCCGACAGGTCCTCAAGTGCCTCGAACGCCGCCGACTGGACGTCGGTCAGCCGCAACTCCAGTTCCTCGGCGAGACTCGCCGGCGGGTCGACCGGAGTCAGCACCGCCTCGAGCAGGCGCATCACCTCGACGCTTGGGCTGTCGTGCGCTCGCCCGTCGCCGGAGCCTGAATCGTCTGGACCCATTACAACGCACCGTCCTTTTCAAGTTCCTGTTCGAGTTGTTTGATCGCACGGTGGATCAAGACCTTTGTCGCGCCTGCGGTCTTGCCAAGCGTGCGAGCTATCTCCTTATTGTCCATGCCCATCGCAAATCTCATGATCAGCGCCTCACGCCGTTCTTCCGGCAACGCCTGCACTCCGGCGAGCACCGCGGTCGCTTCCTCCCTGCCGACCACGAGATCCTCGGTCGTACCTGGCGCGCCCAGCGTCCCCTCGACGGCATCGAGCGCCGTTGTCGGCCTGCGCGCCTTGTCGCGGTAGTAGTTGGCCGCCAGGTTGTGCGCAATACGGACCAGCCACGGTCGTAGCGGCCGCCCGTTGGACTCGCGATTGGCACGCTCGAAGTGACGGTAGGCCTGGATGAAGGTCTGCGTCGTGAGGTCCTCGGCATCGTGATGGTTGCCTGTGCGGTAGTAGGTGTAGTTGTAGATGTCGCGCAGGTGCGCCCGGTAGAAGTCCGAGAATTCGCGATCGAGCGCGGCCTTGTCTGAGGTCATCTCCACATCTGCAAGCGTACTCGGCGCACGACGAGCACGGCGCCCGAACGATCCGATAGAGGATCACGTTCGGCCCGCGCTCACGGGCGATCCGATGTGCCTGCTCAACGTCCATGGAGGTAAGTGTTGTTACCCCCTGGCGGGGTCACTGGTTACACGCGCCCAGACCAGCCTGGACATCCGCCCAAGCGGAAGCAGCACCCGCCTCGCTTACACTGAACCTGGGCTAGCATGCCGGAGTAGCTCAGTTGGTAGAGCACCGCTCTTGTAAAGCGGATGTCAGGAGTTCGAGTCTCCTCTCCGGCTTCCAATCTGAGTACGACACCAAGGACGGCACCGTGTCCGTTACGGCCTTCAATGATCAGGTGTCGAGGTCAGAGTGATCGACGACACGCCCGAGCAGACGCCGGGGCTCAGGCCGGCCAGGCGCCGCCGACTGCTCAACAGGGCGCCGTGGTAAGCAGCGCCATGCCCGAGGCCGAGTACCGATCGCTACAAAGCCCGTTGCCGGCCCACGGCCGCGAAGCAAACGACCGCGGGAACACGGATAATGCCGACCCGCTGTGTCCGCTCCACGACCGAGATACCTCACGACCGCAGCCGTCGCGGGCGTCTTAGCCGCCGCCGCGATCGTCGCGGGCTGTGGAAACGGCAACGCCAACGACCCGGCCGGACAGCCCGGAAAGCAATTGTTCGCCGAGAAATGTGGCTCGTGCCACATACTCGAAGCGGCGGGCACAAAGGGGGTCTTGGGCCCGAACCTCGACGCCGCCTTCAAGGATGCGCTCGACTCCGGCATGAAGCGCAGCACCGTGGAGAGCGTGACGCTCAAGCAGATCAGCCTGCCGGCGGGCAAGGCCATGCCCGCCGACCTCGTAACGGGTAAGGACGCCGAGGCCGTGGCCGAGTATGTCGCCGAGTCGGTTGGCGAAGGCGCGCCTCGGCGGCCGTAGCCGAATCCGTCTGCAGTTAGGCTCTGGTATCGGGCTCAACGCCAGAAGCACGCGACGAGCCGCGGCGTGACGGCCACCAATTCCACTCGCCAAGCTTGAAGGCGATCGCGGGCACGAGGAATACTCGGACCAGGAAGGTGTCGACCAGTAGGCCCAGCGAGATCGTGATGCCGATCTGGAACAACGACTCGATCGGTAGGATCGCGAGCGCCATGAAAGTCCCGGCCAGAATCAGGCCGGCACTGGTGATCACGCCACCCGTCTTCTCGAGCGCTGAGATGACACCGTCGCGGATTCCGAGCTTGGCGTCCTCTTCACGTACGCGGCTGATCAGAAAGATGTTGTAGTCGACGCCGAGCGCGACCAAGAACAGGAACGCGAAGGTCGATAGCGCAGGCTCGATCATCTGCTGGTCCATCAGCTGCGTGAAGATCAGGGTGCTGACTCCGAGCGCGAATGCAAACGAGAGAACGACGGTCACAACCAGGTATAGCGGCGCGACCAGAGCTCGAAGCAACAGTGTCAAGACCAGAAAAACGAGCAGCAGGATCGCCGGAACGATCAGGCGGGCGTCGCCTTCTATCGTCGTGTTGGTGTCGTAGTTCTCGGCCGAGGTGCCGCCCAGCAGCACGGTCTCACCGGCCGCGGCTCGATCGGCGATTGCGCGCCACTTGGGAACCATGTCGGTTGCGTCCTGATCGAACGGGTCGACACTCGGCACCAGAGACAGCCGCACAAGCTCGCCATCCTTGGCCCGGCTCTGCTCGCGCACGGCCGTTACGAGTGGCGCGTCGCGCAGCGCAGCCGTGACCTTTCCGGCGGCGGCCCGCGTGACGATCACGTTGCCGGTCCCGACCTCACCGGCGGGAAGCTTCTTCTCGAGCAGCTCGGAGCCCTCGGTTGAATCTGTCGTCTTGCGGAACCCGGAGCCGAAGCTGAGGCTCTCGGTATCGATCAGGTTGCCGAGCGCGCCACAGAACAACAACAGGATGCTGACGCTCATCACGAGCACAGGGCGATCGCGCACGAGGTGGCCGACGCGCCGCCACACCCCGGCCGGTCTCCGTGTATCCGAACCGAGGCGCGGCACCCGCGGCCAGAATGATCTTCGGCCGAGCATCGCCAGTACCGCCGGCAGCAACGTCAGGCCCGCGGCGACCGAGACAGCGATGCCGATCGCGAGCGCCGGTCCGAGGTTCTGAGTCGACCTCAGGTCGGCGAACAGCAGGACGAGCATCGCCGCAAAGACCGTGCCACCAGCCGAGAGGATCGCCGGCGCCGTACACAGGGTGGCCTTGGCCATCGCCGTGTGTTTGTCCTCGTTGGCGCGCAACTCCTCGCGGAAGCGCGACACGATCAGCAGGCAGTAGTCGGTTCCGGCGCCGAACATCAACACGATTAGGATTCCGGTCGTCTGGCTGTTGACGGTCGAGTCGACCGCGTTCAGCAGCAGGTAGACCAGCCCCGCAGCAATCGCGTAGGCAAAACCGACAACGAACAGGGGCACCAACGCAACCAACGGCGAGCGGTAGACAAGCAGCAGCAGGATCAGCACGAGAGATACTGTCGCGATCAGCAGCGTGCCGTCGATCGAGTTGAAGATCTCGATCGCGTCGACACTGAGCCCGGCGGGACCTGTCACGTGCGCCTCGAGGCCGCCGTTCTCGGCGGGAGATGCGTCGGCGCCGATCTGCTCGCGAATGCGATCGACGTTCTCCATCAGCCCGTCGGAGTCCTCGGGGCTCATCGGGATCAGCACGACCGCCGTCGAACCGTCCTCCGACAGGAGGCCCCGATCTCGAGCGCGTGGATCGACGTCGCCGTTCGCCCTGAAAGGGACGATCGCGCGCCCGGCCTCGTCGAGAGTGCCGGGCTTCGTGACCGTGGTCACCTCGGAAGCGACCTGCTCACGCTGCGCTCTGGTCAGCTGGCGTCCGTCGCCCGACGCGAACACGACCACGGCGGGCACGTCGCGCCCCTCGGGGAACCGCTGCTTGAGCAGCTCGGCGACCCTCGTCGCATCGGCCGTTTTCGGCAGGTACGCCTCAGGGTCGTTCTTGGTCACTCTTTCGAGCTTCGCCGAGAACTGGCCGAATATGCCCACGGCGACGATCCAAATCGCCAGCGCGACCCACTTGGACTTTCGACCGGACGAGAACGATGAGATCCGCCTCAGCATCGGCCTCCGATCCTACAGCGGCGCGCCGAGTGCTATGTGACGAACGTCTCCTTCGACACTCAGTGGTCGGATGCGAGCGTGCGGTCGCGCGTCAGGTCGACAACGATGTGAGTGATTGACACAGGGAAGCGCGCCCTGGCACGACGTACGACATCCGTCTCTAGCCAATTGGATCTGCCCGGCGGATGCGTCGAGACGATCACCTCGTCGGCGCTGAAGATGCGCAGCGCATCTTCGATCGCCTGGACTGGGTCGTCATTCCCGATGTCGCCGCCGGCGTCGATACCGAGTTCGGACAGCCCGGCGAGCACCGCGTCCACTCGCTGCTGGGCGGCCGCCCTGGCATCGTCTTCCTCGTTGGTCCAGTGCCGCAGCTTTGTGTTGAGCGCGGGGCAAACGACGCGAACACTGGTGGCTCGGCCACGAACGCGATACTCGATCTCGTCCCGCAGGGCAGAACCGGAAAGAGTCTCGTTGGCAACAACGAGGATCCGGTGGTGATCGTCGGCCGACGGCTTGGCGAGCCCGGTGGCCGCGCCGGGGGGTTCGTTGCGCGCCTTCAACAAGACGATCAGGCCGGCGAATGCTAGCCCGCCAGCTACGCCAACCGCCGGTCCGCCGCCGAACAGCACGGCCGTCAGCGCGACCGGCGCAGCGATCACGAGCACCGCGAGCGTGATTCGAAAAGCGTCTTCCTCGGACCTGAGCGGATTGCCCACAGCAATCGCCTCCCAGATAGAACGCCATGACTACCTAGAGAAGATAGACGGTTGTGAACACGATGATCCACATCACGTCCACAAAGTGCCAGTAGATGCCGGCAGTTTCGACGCCCATGTGGGCTTCGGGGCTGAAATGCCCGCGGAAGGCCCGCACCGACATGATCGTCAGCAGCGTCAGTCCGATGAACACATGCAGCCCGTGCAGGCCTGTAAGGCCGTAGAAGACCGAGGCAAACGCGCCATCGTGGATCGAGAAACCGGCTTTGAAGTACTCGTTGACCTGAGTGAACAAGAAGACCGCGCCCAACATCAGGGTGACTACGAGACCGGCCTTCAGCCCTCGCCGGTTACCCCTCTTGATCGAGTGCAGCGCGTAATGCATCGTGAAGCTCGACGAAACGAGGATCACGGTGTTCATGCCCGCAACCGCCTTCGGGAACTCGAACGGATCCGGCACCCATTCGGCGCCAGCGACAACACGGACGAAGAAGTAGGCGGTGAAGAACGACCCGAACAGCATCGCCTCGGAGACGAGGAACAACAGGATGCCGAGCAGCTGCTTGTCGACCCGTGAGCTGTGGTGCGCTTCGGGCGGGTGCTCTTCGTGAGCGTGGCCGTGAGTTATCGACGCAGACTCCATGACCTAAGCAGCCGCCCTTTCGGTCGAGGCAGCTTCGCCAATGACATGTTCGACGGGCAGCCCCGTTGCTTTGCGCGCTTTTGCGATCAGGTCGCCCTTGAGCCAGTTGCTCTGGTCCTCGGGGAAGGTCGAAATCACAACCTCGTCGGCCGGGTGATACTTGACCGCGTTCTGAATCGCGGTCAGCGGGTCGCGGTCCATCACCTGGCCGACTACCTCGAGGCCGGCGCGGCGCAACTCGCCAACGGTCTTCCCGACCCGCTCTCGCGCCTCTGTCAGGTCGTCGGCACTGCCCTCGCCACCGATCGGGCTAACCACCGTGTAGCGGTGGGGCTCAGCCGATGCGCGCCTCTCGAGGGCCTCCAGCAGCGGGCCGCCCGCGACGGTCCGGTTTGCGACCACGATCACGTGTTTGACCGGTTCGTCGTTGAGGTCGACCACGACGTGCTCGACCGGCACGCCCGACCATTTCTCGATCCGCTCGGGGAGACCCTTAAGCAGAAAACCCGATCGCGGGTACGGCGTCGTCGAAAGAATGATCTCGTCGGCGCCGTGAAATCGCACGGCGTCTTGGGTCGCCAGGTACGGGTCCGGGTCGCCGATCTCGCCGGCCGCCTCGACGCCCGCCCTGTCGAGGTGTCCGAGGGTCAAGTCGAGCCGTATCTGAGCCGCCGAGCGGGAGCTGTCGTCGTAGATCACGTAGCCGAACGGCGGCGGCGTCTGCGGGCAGATGACCGTGCACCGGATCGGACCGCGCTTCGCGCGAGCGTCGATCGCCGCGATCAGGCGCTTGCCACCGATCGTCTCGTCGGCAACGACCAGTACGTGCTTGCGGTCTGCCCTGGCAGACTCGCCGGAGGCTTCCATCACTACTCGCCGACCCCCCTCTGACCGTTGCCGGCATCAGGCTCCGGAGCGTGGCCGTCGCCGTTGCCATTGCTGACTCCCGCCGCGACCTTGACCTTCCCGCGATCGCCATTGCTCAGCACAGCGTGCACCGCACCCGGGGTCCCGTACTCGTATGGCCCGCCGACGACCTGCGGAATCTCGTCGAAGTTGAACAGCGGCGGCGGCGAGGAGACCTGCCACTCGAGCGTCTTCGCGCGCCAAGGGTTGCCGGGTGCCCTTGGCCCCCACTTCCAGCTGACGACCATGTTGTAGATGAACACCAGTGTCGACAGGCCGAGGCCGAAAGCGGCGATCGAGATGAACATGTTCCAGCCCGCAAACTGATCTGCGTAGTCGGCCACGCGGCGCGGCATGCCCTCGAGGCCCACCCAGTGCATCGGTCCGAAGGTCGCGTTGAAGCCGATGAACGTAAGCCAGAAGTGGACCTTTCCAAGTCGCTCGTCATACATTCGACCGGTCATCTTCGGGAACCAGTAATAGATTCCGGCGAAGATCGTGAACATGCTGCCCCCGAATAGCACGTAGTGGAGGTGTGCCACAACGAAGTAAGTGTCGGAGACGTGGATGTCGATCGGGATCACGGCAAGCATGATTCCGCTGATACCGCCCAACGTGAACATCGTCAGGAAGCCGAGGCAGAACAACATCGGCGTGGTCAACTCGACCACGCCCCGCCAGAGGGTGGCTAACCAGCTGAAAATCTTGATGCCGGTCGGGACGGCGATCAGCATCGTCGTGACCATCATCGGCACGCGTATCCAGCTCTGCATCCCCGATACGAACATGTGGTGCGCCCACACGGTGAAGCCAAGCACCAAGATCGCCAGCAAGGACAGAGCCATCAGGCGGTATCCGAAGATCGGTTTTCGGGATTTGGTAGAGATGATCTCGGAGACGATCCCGAACCCGGGCAAGACCATGATGTAGACGGCAGGGTGCGAATAAAACCAGAAGATGTGCTGGTACGAGAGCGTGTCGCCGCCCTTGAACACGTTGAAGAAGTCGGCGTGCAGCGCCCGGTCGAGCAGCAGCAGGAACTGCGAGCCGGCAACGAATGGCGTCGCGATCACGACCAGCAACGACGTGGTGAAGTTGGCCCAGACGAGCAGCGGCAGGCGCCAGAACGTCATTCCGGGCGCACGCATCGTGATGATCGTGACCAGGAAGTTGAGCGCCGTCATGATCGACGAGGTGCCGGCGAACTGAACACCGATCGTGAAAAACTGCTGGCCTATCGGCGCATTCGTGGACAGCGGCGTATAGGCGGTCCAGCCGGTACTGAAAGCGCCGCTGTCGGGGATCAGGAAGCTCGACATCATCATGATTCCCGCGACCGGCAGCAGCCAGTAGCTGAGCGCGTTGAGGCGCGGGAACGCCATATCGGGTGCGCCGATCATCAGCGGAAGCACGTAGTTGGCGAGCCCGGCGAAGACGGGAATGATGACGAGGAAGATCATCAGCGACGCGTGCACACTGAAAAGGCCGTTGTAGGCGTTGGTCGAGATGAACTGTTGTCCGGGGGTGGCCAACTCGGCTCGCACCAGCTCGGCAAGCGCGCCGGCGACCAGCAGGAAGAAGATCGATGTGACCGTGTACTGAATCCCGATCACCTTGTGGTCGGTGTTGACGCGGAAGTAGTCGCGCCAGCTGCGCGCACCGTGGCCGGAGTGATCTTCGGGCTCGGTCGGCTTGCCCCGCATGTAATTCCACCAGTAGTCGAAGCCCCCGATGCCGACCAGGAAGCCCATCGGCGCCGCAAGCAGGATCACGGTCACGATCGGCTCACTGTTGAACACCGGGTATCCGTATATCGCGCGGAGGCCGACGACCAGCCCGTAGGCGAACGCGGCCATGAACACCGTCATCCAGCCGGCGCGCAGCAAGCCGGGCGCCATCATGCTCGCCTTGAAACCGCTCGGCGGAGGGCTCGCCTCGGGTGGGCCGTGAGTCTCAGTTGCCGTCGCCACGCTGCCGGTCATCCTAGTTCCGATCCCTCCCCGCTCACTCGAACGACGGCGAAGAATCGCCGCCTACGGTCGCTTGGTTTCTCTTGACCTTGGCCGCCCAGCGGTTCCAGGACGCCTGATCTTCGACGACGACCGGGGCGCGCATCGTCGAGTGGCCGAGTCCGCACAGCTCCGCGCAGACGACCGAGAATCTTCCGGTCTTGATCGGCGTCACCCGAACCGTGGTGGTAATCCCGGGCACAGCATCCTTCTTCATGCGGAACTCGGCCACCCAAAAATCGTGAATCACGTCGAGCGAATTGAGCTTGAAGTAGTAGGGCTGGTCCTTGACGAGATGTAGCTCGTTCGAGCGAAATCCCTGCGGATACTTGAAGGTCCACGCAAACTGCCGGCCTTGAACTTGCACAGTCTGGGTCGAAGCCTGCGGCTCCTCGATCTTCGCGAGCAACAACGCGGCGACGACCGTGGCGACGATCATGATGACCGCCGGGATCGACGTCCAGAGCACCTCGAGGCGAGTGTTGCCGTGAATCGGCTTTCCGTCGCTCATGTCGCCGTGGCGGCGGCGGAAGTGGACTACCGCGACGATCATGATGGCCGCTACGAGACCGAAGATGTAAGCCGAAATCACGGACAGGATGTTGAAGAAGGCGTCGATGTCGCCCGCCTGACTGGATGCCTGGGACGGCAGCCAGTCGGCGTTGAGAATGATCACCGTCAGGATCGTGCCGATCGCGACCGTCCAAAGCGCGACCTGGAAGAACGGGTTTCTAAGCATCGACACAGCCGTTCTACTCGACCTTCAGATCGAGCTTCATGCCCGACTGCTCGTGCCCGGGCACGGTGCAGTAGAGCGTGTACTTGCCCGACTCCAGGTTGACGTTGAGCTTGCCCTTCTCGCCTCCATCGAACAGCGGCGACTTTGCTTCTTCGATGCCGTTGCCTCTGACTGCCAGGTCGTGCGGCACCTCGCCCGCGTTGACGACGTCGAAGACGACGTCTCCCGATTCGATAGTGTCGCCGCCAGGAAGATCGATCTTGAACTCGGTCTCGATCGCCTCGACGTCGATCGGGTTGCCGGCCTCGACCTGCTTCTGCGCCTTGCTCTGAGTCTCGTCCTCGCCGATGTTCTTCTCCTCTTTCTCCAACTCGGCGGCGCGCTCCGCGGCCTCGGCGGCCTCGACCCGCGGATGCTCCTTGTGCGTGGTCGCCATCAGCGCAACCGTTGCCCCCACCACCAGCAGCGCGGTGAAACCGATCACGGCTCGCATGCCACCAGCCGTGGCCGGGAAACTCTCACCTCTGAGGCCGATCGCGGAGAGGATCAGCGCCCAAGCGACCACGATCGCGCCCATGATGTAGTAGGCATTCATGAAGGGCGCGAACTCTATTAACTGGCTCGGCCTCGTGTCTGGCCGGCGCGGCTAGATACAGGGGTTACGAGGACCACCACGAACGCAGCTTCGGCGCCACCTATGCCGCCACCCACTCGAGCGCGTCCGGAACGAGCGCGCGAGCAGGCTTATTTGCGACAGACGCAGGTCCACGCCGACATCCTGATGGCTGCCCAGCTCGTCCACGATCGCCTCCGTCGAGCGCGAACCCTGCTGCTCTAGAGTCTCATATAACTTCTGACGCCGAAGGGGAGAGATGAAATGAAACTCGGAATCGGACTGCCGAACGCGATACCAGGCGCCGACGGCGGCGCCCTGACCGAGTGGGCACGCCGCGCCGAGGCAAACGACTTCTCAAGCCTTGGCGCGATCGACAGAATCGTCTACCCGAATAGCGAGCCGCTGATTTCACTCGCGACGGCGGCGGCTGTCACTGAAAAGATCAGGCTTGCAACGACGATCTTGATCGGACCGTATCGGACCAATACTGCCCTGCTCGCGAAACAGCTGGCGACACTGAACGCGCTCTCCGGCGGGCGCCTCGTGCTCGGGATAGCGGTCGGTGCGCGCGACGACGACTACGAAGCGAGCGGTGTTCCCACTAAGGGGCGCGGTGCAGCGCTCGAGCAACAGCTGCTCGAAATGAAGCGAATCTGGAGCGGCGAGCCGAAGGGCCACGCCGGTCCGATCGGCCCGGCATTCCCGAACGGTAAGGGGCCCGAGATCTGGATCGGCGGTGGCGCCGACGTGGCCTTCGAACGAACCGCGCGGCTCGCCGACGGGTGGATCATGGGCGGCGGCGCGCCCGACCAGTTTGCCACGGCCGCCGGGAAGGTCGACACGGCATGGGCGGCTGCCGATCGCGACGGGACCCCCTACAAGGCTTCGCTCGCCTATTTCTCACTCGGCGGCAGCGCCCGCGAAAGCGCCGACTCCTATATCCACGACTACTACGGCTGGCTTGGCGAGTACGCCGATGGCATTGCCGCGAGCGTCGCGACCAGCGCCGAGATGGTCCAACACTACGTCGCAGATTTCGAGCAGGCCGGTTGCGACGAATTGATCATGTTCCCCTGCTCGCACGATCCAGGGCAGGTAGACCTGCTGGCAGAGGCGGCTGGAGGCTGATCTTGCAGGCGCGACTCCGCCCTCCCGTGAGGGGATCTGGCTCAGGCGCCTGTACACTCAGCTCAGTTGCGCGGGAGGAACCTTGAGTTGGACCGTCTGGACATGGGTTTTCATGCTCGTGATCTTGAAGATCCCGATGGCGGCTGCCTGCTACCTGGTCTGGTACGCGATCAGGGTTGAGCCCGACCTCGACGGCAAGACAGACTCCGGGCCCGAGTGGGGACCGCGGCGAAAGCCGCCGTCGTTCCCGCGCTGGCCTCGACGCGGCCCGGTCGGCGACGACCAGGAGTGCGACCCTCTGCCCTGCCCTGAAGAGGCACCACGCGCAGCGCGTCCCGCGCCGGCGATCGCTCGCTCGCGCGACCGGTAGCGGCGCGCCCGCTCAGACCGAGTCCGGCACGGTCCTCGAGTCGAGGTGGAATCCGACCTTGCGCTTCACGCGCTGGAGTGCGTTGTCGACCGTCTTCGTATCGCAGTCGAGCCTCTCAGCGACATCCTCGTAGGAGCGCCCGTCCAGGTAGAGCGACAGCACCTTGCTCTCCAACTCACTGAGGACGCTCGTTATGCAGGAGACGAGGCTCTCGATCTCCTCGCTGGAGATCACCTGGTTGACGGGATCGTGAACGTTTGACGATGGCAGGATATCGGCCATCGTCGGCTCGCCGTCGTCACTCGCCGACGCTGGAGTCTGGCTGAACGAGACGTACGAGTTGAGCGGCGTGTGCTTATTGCGGGTTGCGGTCTTGACCGCGGTGATGATCTGTCGCGTGATGCAAAGCTCGGCGAAGTTGCGGAAGCTCGACTCGCGCTCGGTGCGGTAGTCGCGGACCGCCTTGTAGAGGCCGACCAGTCCCTCCTGGATCAGGTCGTCGGAGTCGCCTCCGATCAGAAAGTAAGACGAGGCCTTCAGCCGTACGAAGCCGTAGTAGCGGCGAACCATCTGCTCGGTCGCCTCCTTGGAGCCGGCCTTCGCCATCGCGACCAGGTAGTCGTCGTCCGGCTCGAGCTGCGCCTCGCGCCGGTCGTTCGCGACCGGGGCCGGGCCCGAGACTCTCCTCGCGATCTTGGTCGAACTGCTTCTTGCGCGGGTTGCGGTACCTGCGAATGCTCTGCGCGGCGTAGATGCGGCCACTTCCATCCTCCTCACTCCACGATCAGCGGCGGCCGATCGTGTCGACGGGTGATGGCGCGTACCTCCCCCTTGCGCCCCTTATGGGACTTCGATCCGAACCCGAAAGCCTCGGCCTAAGCCTCAACTTCAACTTCAGATTGCGCCCGAGTGTACGGAGTTATGGAGACGTGTCAAGAGCGGTTTGAAAGCTGCAACCGCGCCAGTCGAACGACTGTTCTCAAGTCGTTCGTTGGCGAACGACTTCATAGATCAGAACAGCCGCTGTCGCCGACACGTTCAGCGAATCGACCTTGCCGCGCATCGGAAGCGAGACCAACTGGTCACAGCAATCGGCTACACGTTGGCGCAGCCCCTTGCCCTCCGAGCCGAGCACGACCACGACGCGCCCGGCGTAGTCGGGCTTCGTGTACAGAGTATCCGCCCCAGCCGCTGCCCCGTAGACCCAGGCTTCGCACTTCTTCGCCTTGAGCAGGAAGTCGGCGAGGTTACCGACGCGCGCGATCGCAAGGTGTTCGACCGCCCCGGCCGACGCGCGGCAGACCGCTGGCGTGACCTCGGCCGAGCGTCGCTCGGGAATCACGACCCCGGTCGCACCAGCCGCCTCGGCGCTACGGCTGATCGCGCCAAGGTTCTGTGGGTCCTTGACCTCGTCGAGCGCGACCACGAGCGCGTCGTCGGGCGAGAGCAGCGAATCCGCGTCGGAGTAGGGATACGCCTCGGCATTGCAGGCAAAACCCTGGTGGTCGCTCGAGCCACAGATACGTTCGAGTGCATTTGGATCGACGACCTCCAGGTCCAGGTCGGCGGGTAGGCCCGCGGCGGCGTCGCTATCGGTGACCCAGGCGCGAATCACGCGGCGGCGGCCCGTGACCGCCTCCAGCACGGCGTTGCGACCGTAGAGAATCACTGGATCCGAACCACGAGTGGCCCGTCGGCCGTATCGCGGATCTCGTAGCCGCGCGCCGCGAGCTGGTCGCGAATCCGGTCGGCGCGAGCAAAGTCACGGTCGCGACGCGCCTGCTCGCGCTGTTCGGCCAGCGCCTGAGCGTCGGCATCGACATCGTCGGTCTGATCGAGCAGATTCTCAAGTCCCACGACCTGGAGCATCTCTGCCAGGGCGACCTTGACTCCACCGAGATCGAGCGACCTGCTGTTGGCCTGGCCGACCAGTTTGAACAGCGCCGCGAGCGCGTCCGCCGTATTGAAATCGTCGCGCAGCGCGGCAAAGAAAGCCTCGCGCAACTCGTCGGTGCGCTCGTCCGGGGTGCCGGGCGGCAGATCGGCAAGTGCCCTACAGAGGTTGCGAATCCGCCCGACCGAGGCCTGTGCCTGCACGATCGAATCGTCGGTGAACGCCAGCGGCTGGTGGTACTGGCCGGTAAGGAAGTAGAGGATCAAGGCGTCGCGGCCGGCCTCGTCGAGCGCCTCGTGCAGCAACTTGACGTTGCCAACCGACTTGGCCATCTTCTCCTCGCCGAACTGGATCATGCCGTTGTGCATCCAGTTGCGCGCGAGCGACCCGCCACTGGCCGCCTCGCTCTGCGCGACCTCGTTCTCGTGGTGCGGAAACAGCAGATCGATTCCGCCACCGTGGATGTCGAAGTCGAGACCCAGCCATTTCTCCGCCATCGCCGAGCACTCGATGTGCCAACCAGGTCGGCCCTTGCCCCACGGCGAATCCCATGCGGTGTCCTCCCCTGCCTTCTGCGCCTTCCACAGAGCGAAATCGAGCGGATCATGCTTGAGTTGGGTGTCGTCGTCGGGTTCCCCCTGCTCACCCGACCCGATCTCGCTGACCTCCCGGTTCGAGAGCTTTCCGTAGTCGGGGAAACTGCGCACGGAGAAGTAGACGTCGCCGCCGGACTCGTAGGCGCGACCGCGTTCGATCAGCGACTCGATCAGCGCGACAATCTCGCCGATCGTCTCGGTCGCGAGCGGTTCGTGGTCGGGGCGGCCGAGCCCGAGGCGATCGGTGTCGGTTACGTAGGCCGCCGTCATCTCGCTCGCGAGCTGTGCCGATGGCACGCCGGCTTTGTCTGCCGCGGCGTAGACCTTGTCGTTGACGTCGGTGATGTTGATCACCAGCGTCGTTTCATAGCCCTCGTGCTCGAGCAGCCGCTTGAATAGCATGAATACGACGAAGGGCCGCGCATTGCCGACATGGATTCGCGAGTAGACCGTCGGGCCGCAGACGTAGATCGCGACCTTGCCTGCGTCCCGAGTCGCTAGGTCGACCGTCGCGCGGCGGAGCGTGTCGCGTATTCGGATGCCGGCCGCCACCAGGCCCTACCGTTCGATCAGCGCGACCGCCATTGCAGCGATGCCTTCGCCGCGTCCGACAAAACCCATCTTCTCGTTGGTCGTCGCTTTGACGTTGACGAGCGCGTGCAGGATGCCCATCGCGTCGCCAAGCTTCTGTTCCATGTCGGATTTCTGCTCATTGATGTTGGGGGCCTCGGCCATCACGGTCACGTCAACGTTAGCGATCTTCCAACCGGGCTCGGAGATCAGCAGCATCGCTTCCCTGAGCAGTTCGATCGAGTCTGCGTCGCGGTAGTGCTCGCTGGCGTTTGGAAACTGCATGCCGATGTCGCCGAGACCGGCGGCGCCTACCAGCGCGTCGACCACGGCGTGAGCGACGACGTCGGCGTCCGAGTGACCTTCAAGCCCGCGCTCGCCCTCAAATGTGACGCCGCCCAGCACCAGCTTGCGGCCGTCGGCGAACGGATGCGCGTCGTAGCCGATGCCCGCTCTCGTCTCTTCGCTCATCCAAGCTCCTCCATTCGCCTGTTTCTTTGATCGAACACGCATATCTCCTGCACGCCGGCCTCGCGAAGGTACTCGACAACGCCGTCGTAGCCAAAACCGACCTGTTCGGGGGCGTGCGCATCAGACGACAGCGCGACCGGCCTACCGGCCTCGAGCAGCAGCTCAAGCAGTTCGCGCGACGGATAAATCTCGCCGACCGGCCTGCGCAGGCCGGCTGTCGAGACCTCGATCGCCACATCCGAAGCCGAGATTCGCTCGACTGCCAATTCGTAATAGCGCCGTAAGCCGCCGGTCGGCCTTGGCCGGCCGGCGCCCCAAACCTTCACCAGGTCGGGGTGGGCGAGGATGTCGTAGAGCCCGCTCGCTGCGGCTTGGCCGAGCGTTTCGAAGTACTCGGTCCAAACCTGTTCGGGGCTCGACACTCGCCAAGCGTCGTAGTCCTCCATGTCGATCGCGCGGTCGGCGATAAAGTGCACCGAGCCGAGCACGTAGTCCCACGGATGGCCCGCAAGCAGGTCGGCGATCTGCTCCTCCCGGCCCGGCACGTAGTCGACCTCGAGGCCGAGTTTGACCGGATGGCCGGCGCTCTTCATGTCCGACACGAAACTGACGTAACGATCGAGATCGTCGATCGCGCTCTCCTGCCAGAACGGATGCGTCCAGATGCCGAGCGCCTGGCGGAAGCGGTGCACGTGTTCGGAGAAGCCGACCTCGCCGATGCCGGCCCTGCTCGCCGCCTGCAGGTAACGCTCGACCCTCGCCGCGGTGAAGAACCGATCCGCAGTCGCGTCGAGATCGTCCGGGCGCAGGTGCGTGTGATAGTCAGTCAGCATCGGCCAGCAGAAACGCGGCAAATTTTAGATCGGACGCCACGGTCACCTTGATGTTGTAGGCCGGCGCCTCGACGACCCGCACGTCTCCACCCGTTTGCTCGACGAGCATCGCGTCGTCGGTCGCCGTGGCCAGGTCCGTGGCGGACGCAAGCGCCCGGTGCAGCGCTTCGAACCGAAACACCTGTGGCGTTTGGACCGACCAGAGCGTCGCGCGGTCGAGCGTTTCGCTCACCTGGCCGTCTGAGCCGACACGCTTGATCGTGTCGGCCGCCGGTGCCGCCGCCACGACCGCGTCGCAACCGATCCGATCCAGCTCCGCCACGCAGCGATCGAACAGGCTGGCGCTCGCCAGCGGTCGCGCCGCATCGTGAACCGCGACGACCTCGGATCCCTCAGCCGCGGCCAGCGCTCGCGACACCGACTCGGAGCGGCTCTCGCCACCCGTCAGGACGGCGAGCGCCAGCGATGGCGCCGCCTCCACCGCGACCACCTCGACGCGCGTCTCGAAGTCCGGCGGAGCGGCGACCACGGCCCGATCGATCGACTCGGCCTGCGCCAGCGCGCGCAGACTCCAGGCGAGCATCGGCCTGCCGGCGAGATCGACGAGCGCCTTCGGGGAGCCGGCTCGCAACCGCTCCCCGGATCCCGCCGCGACGACTAGAGCGGTGGCCATCTAGTGGTCCCTCCGGCCATTCCCTGGCGCTGCCCGCGCGCGCCGGCGCCTGCCCGGCGCGCGCCTAATTGGCCGCTACTACGCGGCCCTCGTTCGTTTCCTCGAGCAGGTTGTCGAGGTACTCCTCCGCCTCTTCGTCCTCTATGTCGAGCGCGTACATCAACTCGGAGGAGAGAATCTTCTTGGCGCGAGTGAACATCTGCTTCTCACCCGTCGAGAGGCCCTTCTGGAAATCACGGATCGCGAGGTTGCGAACCACCTCCGACAATTCGAACACGTCGCCGGTCTTCATCTTGTCGCGGTTGTGCTTAAAACGGCGGTTCCAGTTCTTGGGCATCTGAGATATGTCGTCCTTGAGCACCGACAGCACCCGCTTCACGTCCCGCTCGCCGATCACGCGTCGCAGGCCCGCGCGGCCGGCACTTTCGGTCGGGACCATCACCGTCATGTCGTTGTGCAGGATCTTGATCGTCAGGTACTCGTGCTTCTCACCGAGGACTTCCTTGCGTTCCTTCTTAAGGACCTTGCCTGCACCGTGCTGCGGGTAAACGACTTTGTCGCCGACTTTGTACTTGATCGGCGGCACTGAAGGCTTGACCTCGACATCTTGCTCCATTGTTGCCTGTGGAATGACAGTCCTCCTTTGCATCCTGCGCTCCTTCTACACGACGTAGCGAGCCAGTCCGTCAGCTCACCCTCCCAGCCGTGGCTCCTACGTTTGCAGATACCTGTCAACCAAATTGATCTCCTGAAGTCGGCGAAGACCTTCCCGGATCTCCTTGGCTCTCACGTCTCCCACTGTCTCAATTGCCTCCAGTTCCTCGGCGGTCGATGCGAGCATCGTGTCGAGGCCTCCGAACTCGCCGACGACGTTGTCGACCACCTGATCGGGGAGGCGCGGGATGCGCCCCAGGATCCGGTAGCCGCGCGGCGTGACGGGAAAGTCGAGTGTCGACATCTTGCGGTCGTAACCGAGCACCTCGCTGAGCTGACCGAAGTCGAGCAGGTCCTGGTTCGGCAGCCGCGGCAGCGACTCCATAACCGTCGCGAAGCTCGCCTCTCTGTGATCGACGACGTAGTCCTTGATCAGCGCCGAGCGGTCGGCGGACACCCCGACCAGCATCTCCTCGAGCTGCATCTCGATCAGGCGGCCCTCGACGCCCAGCTCGACGATGTAACGCTCGATCTCGACCGCCATGCGGGTCGACATCTCGGCTCGCTGTAGCACGGTCAGTGCGTCGTGCAGCATCACGCCGCCCTCGAACTCGAGCGCCGTCAGCCGCATCGAGACCTGGTCGAACCTGGCGCGGTACTTGTCGAGCGTCGCGAGTGCCTGATTGGCCTTGGCCAGCACCGCGGGAATCTCCTGAAGGATGTACTTCGCCCCCTCGGCGAACAAGGAAACGACCTCGCGACGCTCGGAGATCGAAACCACGAGCGCTTCGGTCTGCTTCGAGACACGTTCAGCGGTGCGGTGCCGAGTGCCAGTCTCGCGCGAGAGAATCGTCGGGTCGGGCGTCAGCTGCACGTTCGCCCAGAGAATCTTGGTCGCGTTCTGCGACATGATGATCGCTCCGTCCATCTTCGCCAGCTGGTAGAGGATCCCGGGCGTGTACTCGATGTCGAGCTTGACGCCTCCCGACAGCAATGGTGCGATCCCATCCTCGTCGCCGATCGCCAACAGACCGCCGGTGCGTGCGAGCACGCAGTTGTCGATGCCCTCGCGCAGTGCGGTGCCGGGGGCGACCATCTCGAGAGCCCGGAGCAGCCGGGGCTCCTGCCTAGACTGAAGCTCCTCGATCAACTCTGCAGTTTCCGCTACTCTCGGCACGCCAAGGATGATGGCAAATGCCCCGTGAATCGGTCGGCTGGATCGCCGCCACCGGCTGCGCCACCGCGCGCGCAGCGGCTGGCCCGACGTTTCTCGCCCCTCGACCGGAGCGCAGCGCCGCGGTTCATGCGAGCCTATGACACGGTCCGGAGGGTTCGGATCCCCGTTCATGGCTCTTACCAGGCGAAAGTTCGTTTCGAGATCGATGCTGGCTGCCGCCGGGCTGGCTGCCGGTCGCCTAACGGACGGGCTGCCCGCGGCCACCGCCGGCGAACACCCGGCGAGCGCGTCTGCGTTCGACCCGAACCCGCCCGAACTGGGCCTGCCGCCCATGAACGACGCCACCTACTGGCGCTTCGCCGACTGGGTGTCTGGTTACTTTGATCGGCTATGGCAGGACGGTGGTGGCCACTACGCGTCCGGCAGCTCGACCGGCGGACGCATTTACCACAACGCCCTGATGCTGACCGGGCACTCGGTCGCCGCTCTTTCAGGCCACCAAGGTGCGATCCGAAAGGACGAGCGCGCCCGCAGGCTGGCGAGGCGGTTGGTCGACTCGCCACCGTGGAGCGAACTGATCGAGCCGATCAGGCCCGACCAACAGTTCCACACGCCGGGTTGGGTCGAGTCACTTGGAACGCGCGACGCGTCGATGGACAAGTCGATTGACCCGAAGGTCGCCGAGGGCCTGATGTATGCATGGCGCGCGCGCGAGGCACTCGCCCTGCCGCAGGAGACCGTGGACCTGATCGTCGACCGCATAAGTCGCTGCGCTCACGGACCGTTCTTCCGCTTCCCCAACCTGCGCCTCAACCAGATCAACTGGCACTGCGAGCTGTACTCGCACTCGGCGACGGTCAGCGGCAACCCCGACCTGCTGCTGGCCGACTACCGGCAACAGGTCGAGAGGTTCTGCGACGGGATTCCCAAGGCGCAAACGCCAGGCGGCTCGCCCAACCTCGGGCCCAGCTACAAGTTCAGCTACCTGCCGGAGCGGCCGCGCACCCACCCGTTCAACCTCGACAGCTCCGAGTACGCGAACGAGGTCGTACACTTCATCCTCTACTACGAGCAGGCATTGGCACACGGGATGCGGCCGCTCAGCGAGCAACACATGAAACTGTTGCGTGCCTGGGTCGAGCACATCGTCTGCAGCTACTGGACGCACGGCGGCTACCTCAACTGGGACACGGGCTGGAGCTTTAAACGCTGGCACGCCGGGCGCACCTTTGCGTTCGCGCAACAGGGCTTGCTCGCGATTGCTGCCTCGCCGCGCTTTCACAACATGCCGGAGTTGGGCCAATGGGCGAAGTACTTCCTCGACCGCGGGATCCAGCTCTACGAACGTTTGTCGCGGGAGGCCCGCGACGGCCAGCCCTTGGCTCCCTCCGTCTTCTACGACCTCAGCGTCGCACCTCTGGGGCCGAGCATCCGCGAGTTGACCGCCGCGCGGATGATGGCCAACGCCGTGCGCGCGGTTGCGCTGGGAATCGGGTCGAAGCCGGCGGCGGAGCCACCCCCACTATGGTCTTACGACTCGGACATCGGCCGCGTCGCGATCACTACACCGAAGTACAACACCGCGATCCTCGCCGTCAACCAGCACGCGGTCCCCTATGGCGGCGTGGAGCTCGCGCGGCTCTATGACGGCGACCAGCGCGTCGCGGCCAACGTCGGCGGCGTCCCGACCGCAAGCTTCGGCGTCGTCGTGCGCGACGGCGCCGGGCGCCGCGTAGCATCGCAAAAGCCGCGCAATACACCGCCGAAGGCGCCGCCGCTCAGGATCCTCCGGTCGCCCCGCGGTCGCCTGCGCCGGGTCCGAGCCTACGCGAGCAGGCCGTACTGCGGACCGTTTCGGACGCTCTCGGTGCGGGGGCTCGTGAGGGGTCCGTCGGCCGCAATCGAGACGACACACCGGTTTGGCACGAACGGAGTCGAAACGCGCTGGAAGATCACGCGACGCTCGTCCGGGCGACACTCGGCCGACGTCCTGTTCCCGTCCTGGGGCCGTAAAGCGCGCGTCACCGCGTTCATGACAAACGGTAGGAAAATCACACTTGCAAGGGCCGGCGCAAAGCGTAAATCCGTTTCGCTTCGCCGGGTACGATTCTTCTACATCACCAGTGACGACGGGGCCGGCTACGTCGTCGTCCCGATGGCGCGCCCGTCACGCGCAAGAGCGCAGATCCTCAGGCCACGAAAACAGTCATCCTCGCCGCGGCCAGGGCCGACGCTGTCTGTCGCGCTGGCGAAGCGCGTCGCGTTCCGACGGCTCAACTTCACTGCGCGGGTCGCGCCGGCGCATTCGCCCGAAGAGGCAGCGAGCGTCGCCCGCGCGCTGCGGCGCGGCCTGTAGCATGAGCCCCGGTTCTGCTGAGGATCAAGCCCAGGCGCTACGCGCTCAGTCTGAGTCGTCGCCGTTCTCGTCGTCGGACTCGTCGGCCGAGCCCTCGTCGTCGTTGCCGCCGCCACCGACCGGCACCGGCTTCTCTTCCGTTTCCGGAGGCTTGTCGACCGGGGGCAGGACCGTGATCTTGAGCGTTTCTTCGATCTTCTTTTCCTTGGCCTGCGCCTGAAGCTCCTCGTCGCGCTCAACCAGCACGGTCGAATCGGGCTTGATCGGCTTTTCGAGCACCTTGTCGGCGAGCGGATCCTCGATGAACCGCTGGATCGCTCGGCGCAGCGGCCGTGCTCCCATCGCCGGGTCCCAGCCCTTTTCGACAAGGAAGTCCTTGGCGCCTTCGGACAGCTCGATCTGCAGCTGACGCTCGGCCATCGAGGTGCGCAGGTGGCGCATCAGCAACTCGACGATCGTCTTGATCTCGACCTTGCTGAGCTTGTGGAACACGATCACTTCGTCGAGGCGGTTGAGGAACTCGGGCCTGAAGACGCGCTTCAATTCACCCATGATCTTGCTCTTCATGTCCTCGTAGGTCATTCCGGTCTCGTCTGAGACCGCGAAACCGAGCGGCGTGTTGCGGGCGATTTCCGACGCGCCGATGTTCGACGTCATGATCACGATCGCGTTGCGGAAGTCGACCGTGCGTCCCTGGGCGTCGGTCAAGCGACCGTCCTCTAGGATCTGAAGCAGAATGTTGAACACGTCGGCGTGCGCCTTCTCGATCTCATCGAGCAGCAGCACGCAGTACGGCTTGCGCCGCACGGATTCGGTCAGCTGACCGCCCTCGTCGTAGCCGATGTAGCCCGGCGGCGAACCGACGAGACGCGACACGGAGTGCTTCTCCATGTACTCGGACATGTCGATTCGAACCATCGCCTCTTCGTCACCGAACAGAAACTCGGCTAGCGTGCGACCCAGCTCGGTCTTGCCGACGCCTGACGGCCCCAAAAAGATGAACGAGCCGGTCGGGCGTTTCGGGTCCTTGAGCCCGGCACGCGAGCGGCGGATCGCCTTCGAAACCGCCTCGATCGCCGTGTGCTGACCGACCACGCGCTTGTGGAGTTCCTCCTCCATGCGCATCAGCTTCTTCGACTCGGCCTCGGTCAGCTTGAAGACAGGGATGCCGGTCCACATCGAGACGATGTCGGCGATCTCTTCCTCGCCGATCTCGGGCCGATCTCCGCCCTCGCCGGATTCCCACTGGTCTTCGAGCTCGCGCTTCTTGTTCGACAGACGACGCTCGCTGTCGCGCAGCCCGGCGGCCTTCTCGAAGTCCTGGCCCTCGATCGCCGCCTCCTTCTCGCGCCGCGTCTCGTCGATCTCCTCTTCGAGCTCCTTGTAGACCGGCGGCGCGGTCATTGCCTTGATTCGCGCACGCGATGCGGCCTCGTCGATCAGGTCGATCGCCTTGTCGGGTAGGAAGCGATCGGAGATGTAGCGGTCGGCCAGCTCAGCCGCAGCACCGACCGCCTCGTCGGTGATCGCGACACGGTGGTGCTGCTCGTAGCGCTCGCGCAGACCCTTGAGGATCTGCTTGGTCTCGTCGATCGAAGGCTGGTCCACCTTGATCTGCTGGAAGCGGCGTTCGAGCGCCGAGTCGCGCTCAAGGTACTTGCGGTATTCGTCGAGCGTGGTCGCGCCGATCGTCTGAAGCTCACCGCGGGCAAGCGCGGGCTTCAATATTGAGGCCGCATCGATCGCGCCCTCGGCCGCTCCCGCTCCGACCAGATTGTGCAGCTCGTCGATGAACAGAATAATGTCGCCGCGCTGCATGATCTCCTTCATCACCTTCTTAAGCCGCTCCTCGAACTCGCCGCGGTACTTCGAGCCAGCCACCAGAGCGGCCAGATCGAGCGTGTAGATCTGCTTGTTCTTGAGCAGCTCCGGAACGTCACCGTTCGAGATGCGCGAAGCAAGCCCCTCGACAACGGCGGTCTTGCCGACGCCGGGCTCACCGACCAGCACGGGGTTGTTCTTCGTGCGCCGTGAAAGGATCTGCATCACGCGCTCGATCTCAGTCTGACGACCGACGACCGGGTCGAGCTTCCCCTCGGCGGCGAGCTTGGTCAGGTTGCGACCGAACTGGTCGAGCAACTTCGACGACTTCTTACCCTCGGGCCCACCGGCACCCTGGCCCTGCCGACGGCTGCCCGGACCGGACAGCATGCGGATTACCTCGTTGCGGATCTTCTCCGAGTCCGCGTCGAAGTCGAGCAGGATACGAGCCGCGACGCCCTCGTTCTCGCGTACCAGACCGAGCAGGATGTGTTCCGTTCCGATGTAGTTGTGGCCGAGGCTGAGCGCCTCGCGCAGGGCCAGCTCGAGCACCTTCTTGGCGCGCGGCGTGAACGGGATCTGGCCGGACGTGACCTCCTCGCCGGAGCCGACGATCCGCACTACTTGGGCGCGGACGCGCTCCACGGTGATGTCGAGCGACTCCAGCACGCGGGCGGCGAGGCCCTCCTCCTCGCGCAGCAGGCCAAGCAGAATGTGCTCGGTGCCGATGTAGTTGTGCTTGAGCTGCCGGGCCTCTTCCTGGGCTAGGACAACAACCTGGCGGGCTCTTTCGGTAAATCTCTCGAACACTTGGGGTTCTAACTCCTCGAACTTCTACTTAGCTCGACTTTGCCGGTTGTGCTCGCCTGTCCCCCTGTGAGGAAGCGGTTGTTTGCTGGAAGACTGTTGCTTTGTTCTTCGGCAGAACACTCCCGTTAGATCAGCCCAACGAACGAATTTCTTGCAGTTATCCGCCGGAGAGCCAGTATAACGAAGGCCTCAGAGCTGCTTTTCAGTTCAAATCGCGCTCGTGAGGCGGGTTTGCGGGGTTTCGGTGAGGCACACAAAAGTCCTGTAAAACCACGCCGTTTCCGGCCGGCATCGTGTGGCCTTCGTGGCAAGCTCGCCGGCGTCGTGTGGGCCTGTGTGTATTTCGTGTGAATTTCGGCACCGGCGCTGCCGCCCGGCGCCAAACGGTCAGTCGCGCCCGCGCATCACTGGGAACAACACGACTTCGCGGATCGAGCTGCGGCCGGATAGCACCATCACCAGCCGGTCGATGCCGACGCCGAGTCCGCCGGTCGGGGGCATGCCGTACTCGAGCGCCTCGAGGTAGTCCTCGTCGTAGGGCTGGGCCTCGTCGTCGCCGGCGACCGCCAGCTTTTTTTGTTGCTCGAAGCGGGCACGCTGCTCGTCGGGATCGTTCAACTCGCTGAAGGCGTTGGCGATCTCCAAGCCGCCTACGAACGCCTCGAAGCGCTCGACGACCCCAGGCTCGGAGCGGTGCGGCTTTGCAAACGGGGACAGCTCGACCGGATAATCCATCACGAAGGTGGGTTCGATCAGCTTTGGTTCGACGTACTTGGAGAGCAATGCATCGACGAGCTTGCCCCACCCGAAACTCGAGCCATCCTCGATGTCGACCTCGGCCTGCTTGATCGCCATCATCAACGAATCACGGTCACTGTGCTCGGCGATGTCGATGCCGGTCCCCTCCTCGATCGCGTCTCGCAGCTTGACTCGCCTCCACGGTGGCGAAAGGTCGATTTCGACCCCATCCCGCTTGACAGTCGTGCCGCCAATCGTCTCGCGCGCCACGTACGACACCAGCTCCTCCGTCATCTCGGCGACGCGCAGGTAGTCGACGTAGGCCTCGTAGGTCTCGAGCATCGTGAATTCGGGGTTGTGCTTCGGCGAGAGCCCCTCGTTGCGGAAGTTCTTACCTAACTCGTAAACCTTCTCGAGGCCACCGACGATCAGCCGCTTCAGGTATAGCTCGGTCGCGATGCGTAGATAGAGCGTGCGGTCGAGCGCATTGTGATGGGTCGTGAAGGGACGCGCGAGCGCGCCTCCGTAGATCTGTTGCAGCACCGGCGTCTCGACCTCGATGAAGCTGCGCTCGTCGAGAAACTCCCGAACCGCGGTGACAATCTTGCTGCGCAGCACGAACAGCTCGCGCGCGTCGAGGTTGGCGATCAGGTCCAGCTCGCGCTTGCGGAACTTGGTCTCGACATCGGTTAGCCCGTGGTGCTTGTCGGGAAGCGGGCGCAGCGATTTCGACAGCAGCACCCATTCGTCGATCCGCACTGACAACTCGCCACGACGTGTCCGGAAGGGAGCGCCGACTACGCCGATCAAATCCCCGAGATCGAGCAGCCCAAGCCGCTGATACGCCTGCTCGCCGAGCACGTCAAGCCGCGCGTGTAGCTGGATCCGCCCGGAGCGATCGACCAGGTCGAGGAAGGTCGCCCTGCCATGGCCGCGACGCGCCGCCAGCCTCCCGGCCAGGCGCACCTGGTCATCGCTTTCCGCCGCCTCGCCCAGATTCGAGTAGCGCTGGAGCGTGTCGCCGATGTCGCCGCGTTCACCGAAGCTGACCGGGAACGGGTCGATACCAGCCTCGCGCAGCTCGTCTAGCTTGCGCCGGCGCTCAGCGAGCAGGTCGGGAAGATCGACCTCGGTACCTTCCTGGGGGTTGTCCTTGTCCTGCGCCACCGTGGCGAAGCCTATCTGCGCCGCTCGCCGGACAAAATTTCGCCGACCGGACGATACCGGTGCCCGACAGGCGGCGCCGCCGCCTGTCGCCTAAGCCAAATCGATCTTCGTGATCTTGAGCTTGCGCCGCGGCCCGCGCGGAACTGGGACCAGGATGATTTCGCCGCGCTTGTGACCGATCAGCGCGGAGCCCACTGGAGACTCGTTGGAGAGCTTGTTCTCAGCGGGATCGGCCTCCGCCGAGCCGACGATCTTGTATGCGACCGACTTGCCGGACTTCTCGTCCTTGACCCGGACCGTGCACCCGACCGAAACCACGCCGGCCTCGAGGTTCTTCGAATCGACGATCGTGGCCAAGCGCAGCTTCTCCTCGAGAGCCGCTATCCGCGCCTCCAGCATCGCCTGATCGTTCTTCGCGTGGTCGTACTCGGCGTTCTCGGAGATGTCTCCGAACTCGCGAGCCTCCTTGATCCGCTCGGCGACCTCACGCCGCCCGACCGTGCTGAGTTGCTCAATCTCTGCCTTGAGCTTCTTGTGTCCGTCTTTTGTAAGTACTACTTCTCTGGGCATCTCTCCACCTCGGCAAAAAGCCCCTCGTAATCGCCGATTCCGCAGCCGACCACCCTGAGGGATCGGCAAGTATAGCGCCGCGCCGGAGGGCCCCCGCGACCCAGCGGAATCGCTGGAAAGCCGCTTTAGCCGGCCCTGCGCTCCCAAATCAGCCGCAGCCCACGCAACGTCAACATCTCGTCGACCCGGTCGATTGTCTCGGTGAAACCGGCGATCACACCAGCGAGGCCGCCTGTTGCGACGGTCGCCGTGGCAGACCCCAGCTCCGCCCTCATCCTGGCGACGATCCCATCGACCTGTCCGGCGAAGCCGTAGACGATTCCAGCCTGGATATTGGCCTCGGTGGTCTTGCCGATCAGCGCCGGCGGGGCCGCGATGTCCACCTTCGGCAGGCGCGCTGCGCGTGACGTCAGGGCCTCGACCGAGATTTCGATCCCGGGCGAGATGACGCCACCCAGGTACTCTCCTTTGGGCGAAACCGCGTCATATGTGATCGCAGTGCCGAAGTCGACGACGATGCAAGCGTCGCCGATCTGCTCGTAGGCGGCGACGGCGTTGACAAGACGGTCAGCGCCCAGTTCGCGCGGATCGTCGACCAGGATCGGCATGCCGGTCTTGGTGCCGGGACCCACGATCAGCGCGTCACTCTCAAAGTAGCGCTCGAACATCTGGCGGTACTCCGAAACCAGCGGCGGCACGACCGTCGAAACCGCCTGCCCGTCGATTTGGCTGAAGTGGGTTCCGCGCAGGGCCAGTAGGTCGTGGACGACCATCGCAAGTTCGTCAGCCGTCGCCTCACGCTTGGTGGCGAAGCGCCAGTGCTCGACCAGCTCGTCGCCTCGAAAGGCGCCGAGGTGCGTCTGGGTGTTGCCTACGTCGATCGCGAGCAGCATCGCAGCGATTATTGCGGTTGGGGGTCCAGCGAGGCGATCCGTTGCACGGCCTGTCCCGGCCCGAGCGCGACTAGCGCCTCGGCCAGTGACCCTCCGGACGGAAGCGTCAGCTGCGAATCCAGCTCCAGCAACGGCTCGAGCACGAAACGGCGACTCGCCACCTCGGGATGGGGAAGCGTCAGACGACCGAGGTCGGCGACTTCGTCGCCGACCAGCAGAATGTCGACGTCGATCGGCCTGGGGGCGTGGCGGGGCCCGCCGGGTTCGCGACCGAGCTGGCCCTCGATCGCCTTGCAGGCGGCCAGCAGCTCGAGTGGCTCGAGCGATGTCTCGATCCGCAGAGCGGCATTACAGAAGTCTCTCTGGTCGGGGATCTCCCCGACCGGCTCGGTCTCGTAGACGGAAGAGCGAGCGACGACCGAGATCCCCTCCGCGCGATCGACCAGGGCGCATGCCGCCCTGACGTTTTCCAGCCGATCCCCAACGTTGGAGCCAAGCCCCAGGTAGGCGATCGTCAGCGTGTCACCTCGACCGACACCTCGTCGACCCGCAACGGGATCGGCGGTTCCGGCTTGGTCGCCCGCACGACCAGCCCCCTGGCGCCGAAGCGCTCTTCGAGCATGTCGGCGACCGAGCTGCAGACCCTTTCGAGCGTCCGGTATGACCGCTCCGTGGCGACGAGCTCGACCGCGTCACAGACGGCCGCGTAGTCGATCGTGTCCTCGAGCCTGTCGGTCACGGTCGCGTCGCAACCCTCGACCTGAAAGCTGATGTCGAATACCAGCCTCTGGCCAGTTAACTGCTCGGCATCGCTGACGCCATGGTGGGTGAAGATCGAGAGGCCGGATATCTCGACCGTGACCGTGTGGTCCGACGACAACTCGCGATCCTCGTACTCCTGTCCTTCGTAGCTTTCCATCTCTGTCTCGCTGTCTATTCGACTGTTTTTTGCCCTACTCGCCGTGTCGATTCAAGGTAGCAGCCGCGACCCGCAGGGCGTCGCAGGTCTCGGCCACGTCATGGACCCTGAACATCGTGGCCCCTCGCTCGTAGGCCATCAGGTTGGCTGCGATCGTCCCGGCAACCCTTTCGTGCTCGGGCCGGCCAGTGACCTTCCCGAGGAAGCTCTTCCTCGAGGCCCCAACCAGCAGAGGGCGGCCGATCGCCGCCAGCTCGCCCAGGCGCCGAAGCAGTTCGAGGTTGTGATCGAGTGTCTTGCCGAAGCCGATTCCCGGGTCGAGCCAGACCCGTTGCTCGTCGATTCCCTGATCGACGGCGAACCTGACCCTCTGTTCGAGAAAAGACTTCACCTCGCTTACTACATCGTCATATCTCGGGTTCTCTTGCATTGTCTTGGGCTCGGCCAGCATATGCATGAGGCAGACGTCGGCTCCGCTCGTCGCCACCAGCCCGGCCATCGCAGGATCGCCTCGCAGAGCGGTGACATCGTTGACGAAGGCCGCTCCCGCTGCCAGCGCCCGCTTGGCGACCTCGGCCCTCCTGGTGTCGATCGAAAGCGGCGCTCCAGCTGCACCGAGCCGCTCCACCACTGGCATCACCCGACGCAGCTCCTCAAGCTCCGAAACGGGCTCCGCGCCGGGCCGGGTCGACTCGCCGCCTACATCGACGATCGAGGCGCCCACTGCGAGCATCTGCTCACCGTGGGCCACAGCGGCCGTGGGATCGAGGTATCGGCCGCCGTCAGAAAAAGAGTCGGGCGTCACATTGAGGACACCCATCACCGAGGGACGCTCTAGTTCGATCACGCATGCGAATCTACCTTCTTGCGCGCTAGACCGAGGGCTTCGAGGGCCCTTCGCCGCGCATCTCGGCGGTTCCTCCGGCGAGCCCGGGCCGCGGTCGCGGCATCGGGCGGCTCTCGCCAACCGGGCGGCGGCGCTCCGCCTCGACAGGTGGAGGTGGCGGTTCGATCTCCTGCTCGGGCAAGCCGAATACCTCTTCCTCGGACTTGCCTTCGAGCAACGCCACGAACTGCTCGCTCTCGATCGTCTCCTGATTGAGCAGGATCCTCGAGATACGATCGAGGTCTTCGCGGTGCCCGCCGAGGACGCGCTTGGCGGCCTGGTGGGCCTCCTCGACGATCCTACGGATCTCGTCGTCGATCTCGCGCGCGATCTCGTCAGAGTAGTCGGGCTCGGCCGAGAACTCGCGGCCCACGAACGGCATGCTTTGATCGTGGCCGAAAGTACGCGGTCCGAGCTTTTCCGACATGCCGTAGCGCGTTACCATCTGCTTGGCGGTCGCGGTCACCTTCTCGAGGTCGTTCGCCGCCCCGGTCGTGATCTCGTCGAAGGTGATCTCCTCGGCGGCCCGCCCGCCGAGTGTCATCGCGAGCGTATCGGACAGCTCCGCACGGGTGGTCAGGAACTTGTCTTCGGTCGGCAAAGAGATCGTGTACCCGAGCGCCTGTCCGCGCGAGATGATCGAGACCTTGTGCACCGGATCGGTGTTGTCGAGGTAATGCGCGACCATCGCGTGGCCCATCTCGTGGAACGCGGTGACAAGCCGCTCCTTCTCGCTCATCACGCGCGTCTTCTTCTCTGGTCCGGCGATCACCCGCATGATTCCCTCCTCCAGCTCGAACTGGGTGATCTCGCGCTTGCCCGAGCGCGCCGAGAGCAGCGCCGCCTCGTTGACGAGGTTGGAGAGATCGGCGCCGGTGAAACCGGGGGTCTGCCCGGCGAGATTGTTGAGGTTGATCTCCTTGGCCAGCGGCTTGCCGCGGGTGTGGACCTCGAGGATCTTGATGCGACCCTTGCGGTCTGGGCGATCGACCGCCACCTGGCGGTCGAAGCGGCCCGGGCGCAGCAGGGCCGGGTCGAGGATGTCGGGACGGTTGGTGGCGGCGATCAAGATGATGTTGTCTTTCATCTCGAAGCCGTCCATCTCGACCAGCAACTGGTTCAGCGTCTGCTCGCGCTCGTCGTGTCCGCCACCCATGCCGGCACCGCGGTGGCGCCCGACGGCGTCGATCTCGTCCATGAAGATGATGCAGGGCGAACTCTGCTTCGCCTGCTCGAACAGGTCACGCACGCGGCTTGCGCCGACACCGACGAACATCTCGACAAAGTCCGAGCCGGAGATCGAGAAGAACGGAACGCCGGCCTCACCCGCGATGGCGCGCGCGAGCAGCGTTTTACCCGTGCCGGGTGGTCCGTAGAGCAGCACTCCCTTGGGAATGCGGGCGCCGAGTGCCTGGAACTTCTTGGGGGTCTCCAGGAACTCCTTGATCTCGTGTAACTCTTCGACCGCCTCATCGACCCCGGCCACGTCTCGGAACGTGATCTTGGGCGTGTCGGGCGACACCCGCTTGGCCTTCGACTTGCCGAAGCTCATCACGCGCGATCCGCCGCCCTGCATTTGATTCATCAGGAAGACCCAGAACGCGATCAGCAGTACCAGGGGCAGGAGGATCGGCAGTATGGAGCCGAGCAGCGATGAGGTTCGCCGTTTGACGTTGAAGCCTTCGGGCGGGTTGGCCTTATCGATCTTGGTGGTCAGTCTCGCCTCGAAGTCCGGCGGGTAGCCGGTCGTGTACTTGGTCTCCTTGCCGTCCTTGGTCGCCTTGACGGTGATGCTGTTGGACTTCGGGTCCATGTCGACGCTCTGGACCTTGCCCTCCGCCAGCTGGGCCTGGAAGCCTTTGAAATCGGGGGTCTTTTCGGTCTTACCGGTGTTGACGTACTTCGATAGGAAGAAGGCCAGCACGACGACGATGATGATCGGCAAGGTCGCGTTCTTGAAGAATCTGCTCATCTGGAATCAGGGCTGGCGGGGCCTTTCCTGTGGCCTTTCCTCATCGTTGAACTCAGCACGAACATAAAAGGGTACATCCCGAGCCATTGGGCGGCTCCGGGAGCCATATTCGACAAATGCGACCCCTTACGGATCGGATGAGATTCGACCTGGCTTGAGCCCGTCCTGCGCCGTCCTTGGCGCCAAGCGCATCTAGCCGCGGTCGATCGCCGTCACATAGGGCAGGTTGCGATAGCGCTGGTCGAGATCGAGGCCATAGCCGACGACATAGCGGTCTGGGATCTCGAAGCCCGTGTAGCGGATCGGCAGGTCGATCTTGTGGCGACTTGGCTTGACCAGCAGCGCGCAGACCTCGAGCGACCGCGGCCGGCGGCCGCGCAGGTTGCGCAGCAGGTAATTGAGCGTCAGCCCGGAGTCGACGATGTCCTCGACGATCAGCACGTCGCGATCCTCGATCGGAGCGTCGAGATCCTTGAGGATTCGCACGACGCCCGAGGAGTCGGTCGACGAGCCATAGCTCGAGACGGCCATGAAGTCGAGCTCACAGGACAGGTCGATCGCCCGCGTGAGATCGGCGATGAAGTAGACGGCGCCTTTCAACACTCCCATCACGAACAGCTCGCGACCGGCGTAGTCGGCCGTGATTTCAGCGCCGAGCTCCGCGATTCGCTCCTGCAGCTGCTCGCTCGTGGCAACCACGTCACCTAGCTCCCGCTCGGCCGCGGTCTGCACTATCTGGGATTCCTCCGCCATCGGTGCTGGAGTTTAGGGGCCGATCCGCGCTCGCAGCAGCACGGCCCGGTCTGTGGTCGAATCGACCTTGAAGGATTCCGACACCGCGACACCGGCGATCCACGCGATCTCGCCCCCTGAGATGACCACCGGCAGGTCGTCTCGCAGGGAGCGCGGAATCTTGCCATCCGTGAACAGATCCTGGAGCGACTTGCTGCCGCCGAGGCCGAGCGGCAGCATGCGATCGCCGTCGATGCGACCCCGAACCTCCAGCCGATCGGCCAGCTTGGACCTGTCCAGCACAACCTCGTTGGGGAAACGCACGCTGGCGAGGGCCGCCTCCGGATCGGCCGCCAACTCGCAGTCGAGCATCCATCGTCCAAATCGAGCCACGCCGGGCACCGGCCACTCGACCGGCTCAATGCGCTTGGCGGGAGCCGTGGTCAGGAACCTGATCACGCCGTACTCGCAGGCCACCCGAACGCCACCGCCGAGGTCGAGATAGGAGCCACCCGGTTCGCCGGAGAGTCGTTCGAGCCGTTCCAGTTCGACGACACCGAGCGACACCGGCCGACCGGACGCACGCTCGGCCAGCGTCCGCACCACGAGCCTGCGCAACGGCGGGGTTAGCGACATCAGCCGAGCGGCCTCGACGGAGGGCGGGCTACCGCCGACGCCGATCTCGTCAAGCGCCCGCTCCACAGCAGCCTCGAGTAGCGCGGCCTCGTCGCGCAATTCGGCCGCGGTGGCGGCGATGTTCCGCTCGGCGGCCGGGTGGATCTCGTTGAGGGCCGGAATCAACTCGTGGCGGATGCGATTGCGAGCGAAGGCGGTGTCGAGGTTCGACTCGTCCTCGCGCCATCGCAGACCCACGTCGAGGCAATGACGCCGAGTTGCCTCACGATCGATCGCCAGCAACGGTCGCACAATGCGCCCGCGGCGTTCCGGGATCCCCAGAAGCGCCCGCCGCCCGGGCGACGTCGCGAGTCTGTAGACGACCGTCTCGACCTGGTCGCTGGCGGTGTGGCCGGTCGCGATCAAGTCGTAGCCCTCGGCGGCGCGCACTGCCTCGGCCGCCGCATACCGTGCATCTCGGGCCAGCGCCTCTATGTTGCCCGGCTCGCCCGTAATTTGCGCCCGCGTGACGTGAAAGCGGATCCCCAGGGTCGCGCAAAGCTCCTCGCAGAAGCGCTCGTCCTCGGCAGCCGCGGCGCGCAAACCATGGTTGACGTGCAGAGCGCCCAGCAACCCTGCCCCGATCGACTGGTGAAGAGCGCTGATCAGGCAAACCGAGTCGGCGCCGCCAGACAGCAGCACCAGCACCCGAGCGCCCGGAGGAATGAGGCGATCGGGACCGATCGATCCGGATAGGTCAAGCGGGTTAGCCATTTGTCCTATGAACCGTAGTGCGCTGCTGGTGAGTATGGCTCGACCGCCCGATACCCAACCCAATGGACAGGATGTCCGCGCATGTTCAGGGACGGACGCGTGCCTTTCTGCTGGCTTCTTTGGCTGCAGCGACCGCGATGTTCGGAGGGCTCTCTACCACCGGTGAGGCGGTCGGTGCGGGCGAGGACGCCGAGGTCGTCCCTGGCGAACTGGTGGTCGGCTTCGAGTCGGGCAGCTCCCGTGGGCAGCAGCGCCGGGCCATCTCCGGCGCCGATGCGCAGATCGTGCGCAAACTCCCCTCTATAGATGGTGCGGTAGTCGAGACTGGCGATACCTCCGAGGCCCTGCAGCAACTCGAAGGGGAGCCCGCGGTCGAGTTCGTCGAGCCCAACTACGTGATCAGGGCGAGCAGGCTGCCGAACGACGATGCGTTCGGCAGGCAGTGGAGCCTGCGCAACAGCGGCCAGTTCGGCGGCAAGCCGGGAGCGGACATCGATGCGACATCCGCCTGGGACATGACCACCGGTGGGGGCGTGACGGTGGCGGTCATCGACACCGGCGTTGATTACAACCACCCTGACCTCAGATCGAACATCTGGCGCAACCCGAACGAGTCGCTCAACGGCAGCGACGACGATGGCAATGGCTTCATCGATGACCTTCACGGCGCGGACTTCGCTAACGGCGACTCCAACCCGAGTGACGACGCCGGTCATGGCACACATGTAGGCGGCGTCATCGGCGCCGAGGGCAACAACGGCTTCGGCATAGCTGGCGTGAACTGGAACGTCAACCTGATGCCACTCAAGTTCCTCGATCAAAATGGCGAGGGCAACACGGCCGACGCCGCAAGCGCGATCGACTACGCGGTCGCACACGGCGCCAAAGTGATCAACGCGAGCTGGGGCGGTCCGGCATTCAGCCAAGCGCTTTACGACGCCGTCAAGCGGGCAGCCTCCCACAGCGTCGTGTTCGTCGCGGCAGCCGGCAACGAGGGCAACAATTCCGACGCCGTGCCCGACTACCCGGCCGCGTTCGACCTTCCAAACGTCATCTCGGTGGCAGCCTCAGGTCGCCTCGACAGACTCCTCTCCTACTCCAACTACGGTCAAACCTCGGTCGACCTGGCCGCGCCGGGCGACGACATCTACTCAACCGTGCCGTTCAGCTCCGACCCGAGCGGATACGCGAGCTTCAGCGGCACGTCAATGGCGGCCCCGGCCGTCAGCGGTACGGCAGCGCTATACCTGGCACACGCCCCGGGCAGCAGCGCCGAGCAGACCCGTCACGCGATACTCCAGTCGGTGACGCGAAGCGCTGCCTACGCAGGCAAGACCGCAACCGGCGGCCGACTGAACGCAGCTGGAACGTTGGGCGTACAGCCCAGCAGCGATGCCTCCCCTGACCGCACCGCCCCCTCATCGTTCCGGCTGCGACGGCCTCGCAACTACTACGTGAGCGCGCGCCGCAGGCTGAAGTTCAAGTGGAAGCGCTCGCGCGATGAGGGCGGGATCAAGCGCTACAAGCTGTTCGTCGACGGCCGCCGGGTCAAGACGATCAAGGACCCCGATGGCCGCGGCGGCCGCAAGCCCGCGACCAAGACCCGGGTCAGACTGAAACCTGGCAAGCACACCTGGTACGTCAAGGCCTTTGACTGCGCCGGCAACAAGCGCCGCAGCCGGGTCCCGCGCCGGGCGGCGAAGTCGAGCCGCTCGCTGTTCGTCGGCAAGCGCTACAGGAAGGCCGCCAAGCGCTACCGGGCCTCCCAACGGCGCAGGGCCGCCGCCAAACGGCGCAGGGCCAGCTAGACCCTCGACCCCCTCTCATCTGGAGCGGAATCACGAGGGGCATCGCCCCTTCGAACCCCACTCATGTTGGAGCGCCGGCCTACGGCCGTCGCAAACCTATAACGGCGGCCGCCGACCGGAATGACGGGGGAACTACTCGTCCCCCTCGACCCCCTCTCATGCTGGAGCGTCCGCCTAACGGCGGCCGCCGACCGGAATGACGGGGGAACTACTCGTCCCCCT
>SDBV01000506.1_pt1 | contig 55841 bp, 38 predicted proteins | sample 2277081 | NCBI WGS metagenome assembly SDBV01 (sample SAMN10402039, study PRJNA504765) | marine sediment metagenome | isolation source: marine sediment core GS10_PC15, 223 cmbsf | place: Arctic Ocean: Southern Knipovich Ridge | collected 2010
CCCGGGCGTCTATGCCTGCACGCTTGTTGACGATGACGAGCAGTTCGATCTTGGCGACACGCTCCGGGAAAGTTTCGAGGTCCGCATCCGCCTGAAGCATCACCGCTGCTACTCATGCTTTGCCTACTGCTCGACCTGCAGTGAGGGGACGTAGTTAGACCGACGCCGTGTAAACTAACGAGCGGGAGTACCGGCGGGGACTTGGCCTCAATCACGCAATCCTCCTGCACGATTGTCTTGACGCTCCGACCACGCCGTTTCCAAGGGTGCGGTATCTTCCTTCCCCAGAATCTTATCGATATCCAGCAGAATCAGCAAGCGATCGTCGAACTTGACCAGGCCAGTGAGGTATTCCTGTCCCAGGCCGGCAACCGTCGGGGGCGGCGGGGCGATCTGGTCTTGCGTTACCCGCAGCACCTCGCTGACCGCGTCGACCATGATGCCGACCGTCTTCGTGCCCACGCTGAGCACCATGATTCGGCTCTCGTCGGTAAGCTCCCCTTCGGGCAATCCGAAGCGGGTGCGCAGGTCGATGACCGGGATCACTGTGCTACGTAGATTGATCAGTCCTTTGACGTAGTGAGGTACTTGGGGAACTTGCGTGATTTCGGTGATGAGGATGATCTCGCGGATCTTGGTGATTTCGATCCCATATTCCTCTTCGGCCAGACGGAAGCTGACCATTTGCAGGGTCTCGGTCCCGTCAGAGATACGGTCTTGTTGGAAAAGGGTTTCTTCTGTGGCTATGGACATGACATGGCTCCTATTCTAAGAGTCTATGGCTATATACGGCGCAAAAAGCCCCGTGGTCTATACACCGTTCTGATTGTGCAGCGCTGATCGGTCGTCCAGTTGCTGGTGGAGCATTGGCGCGAGGTGGGACTTCCTGCTTACTGCCAGTTCGACAACGACAACCGCTTCTGCGGTCCCAAGCAGTTCGCCGACGTGATCGGCCGTGTCTCGCGGCTCTGCTTGGGCTTGGGTGTCTCCCCGGTGTTTGTGCCTCCCAACGAAACGGGCTTTCAGGCGGCCATCGAGAGCCTCAACGGCCGCTGGCAGATCGGAGTCTGGTCTCGATTCGAGCACCGCTCGCTCCGCGGCTTCAAGAAACGCTCTGCCAGGTACGTCATAGCCGCGCGGCAGAAATACGCCGCGCGGATCGAAGCGGCTCCCTCGCGGCGACCGTTCCCCAAACACTGGCAGTTGAATCTGCAAAAACATCCGGAAGGTATCCTGATTTATATCCGCCGCACCAACGACCGGGGACAAGTCAGTATGCTGGGTCACCAGTTCCTCGTCGATCGCAATTGGGTTCATCGGCTCGTCCGAGCCGAAGTCGATTTGAAGGCCGGACAAATCAACTTCTACGCCCTCCGGAGACGAGAGCCCACCGACCAACCCTTGTTGAACACGACTCCCTACGAGCTTCCAAAGAAACCCTTCAAAGAGTGAATAACATACACTTACACTTGTCATTTTGAAAACGATCTCTGTTCAATATGTACTGACACTTGGCCGCTAGGGGTGAAATCAGCAAGAAATCCCTATACGTGCCGTATAAACGCTCTGTGGGCGTTATCGTTAGTATGACTCAGTTGAGGGGGTCGGGGGTTTTGAGGTGAAAAAACCAAGTGATGTAGGTAGATATACATCCGCCCGCCGTTGGGGACCCACCCCCGGGTTTTCCTAACATCAAGGTGGCCCATAATTTACATTGATTGATTACGTCCGGTCTGCGTTTTGGTAGGTCCTACGCCTATGGATCAAAGCATCTACACACCCGGCCAAGACACAGCGACGAATAGCCTCAGAACAAGACCGAAAGAGGCTACAAACAACACACCAACTACACGTCGAAGCACACGATAGCATCGCGTGGGTACTCCATCACTGAAGTACTCGAGCGCGCTCGAGCTGTGAGATTACGGCCAGAAGAGGCTGAGAAGAGCGGGGCAACAGCAGGTGAGCAGCAACCGATTCTCGACAGCAGCCTTTTTCCTCCCTCGCCCAACTTATTGTATGCGGCGGCTTGTCCACATCCAGATCAGTTATTCGCCTGCCGACTACCTGGCGATTATTTTCGGAATTCCGGATTCACGCCTATTGACCTACTTGTCGAACATAATATAATAGTAGCAACGTCACTACTATTTATGGCGTTGTTTCCCTATCTCTTTCAAACTGGAGACTCTATTATGTCGATGCTCACCCGCTCTTATCTTGGCCGTGACCGGAACGGCAATCGATACTGGCTAGCTCCCAACGGTCCGTACGGTGGCTACGTCTATTATCACGTCGCTTCCGATTCACGGGACTGGCTCTGCACCCGCAAGCGAATTGTATTCCTGCACGGCCTGATTGTTGTTGTTTAATCCCCTTTTGCCCCTTGTTTACTGGAGAATCCCATGCAGTTGCACGAACAATACCGGCCGACCGAATGGTCCGACTTAGCTGGCCAAGACACAACCCGCCAGAAAATCGACAAGCTACGGCCGCGCGGCCTCACTGGTCGCGCCTACTGGGTGTCGGGCGCCAGCGGGACTGGCAAGAGCACGGTCGCGCGTCTCTTGGCTTCCGAAGTCGCTGGCGATGACGCCGAAGAATTGGACGCCGAACAGCTTACCCCCGCCAGACTCGCGGAAATCGAACGAAGCCTTGCCCTACGCGGTATGTTTGGCAATGGCGGTCGAGCCCTGATCGTCAATGAAGCCCACGGCCTCAAGCGCGCCGTTGTGCGTCAGTTTCTGGTTATGCTGGAGCGTCTCCCCAGCCATGCCGTTGTGATCTTCACGACCACGACCGACGGGCAGGAAACTCTATTTGACGGGATCGAGGACGCCCACCCGCTCTTGAGCCGTTGCCAGTATCTCCCGCTTTCCCGTCGTGGTCTGGCTGAACCTTTTGCCGCCAGAGCCAAGCAAATAGCAGAGGCCGAAGGATTAGACGGCCAACCGATTCAGCGATACGTCAAATTGGCGCAGAAGCACCGAAACAACCTTCGGGCCATGCTCCAGGAGATCGAATCCGGCGGTATGGAACCCGAATAGCGAACCCACAACCCCAGGGGGCGCACATCGCGCCCCTTGCGTTGTGTGTTTTCTGTTTCCCCCTACCTTCACACTGGAGAATGTACTATGACACAGTACAAACGCAAGGCGGAAGAGGCCGCCAGAGCCATTCTTGAGGCGTTCAAGGCTGGCGACGTACCGCGCGCCATCGCACCGGTGTTCATCAACCGCAACGACGAGGACCTGCCCTGCAATAAATGGTCCTGGGGCAACCGCCTCTTGGCCGCGATCTACGGCGACGGAGACGCCAGAGGCTATCGGCAATGGGAGGCCGTAGATCGCTATGTCAAGAAAGGCGCGAAGTCATTTCCCATTCTAGTGCCTTGCGTCGGCACCCGGACAGAACGGAACGAAGAGACCGGCGAAGAATCCAAGCGGCAGTACGTCTACGGGTTTACATCCGCGCCAGTCTTTGGTGTATTGCAGACCGAGGGCGAACCGTTGCCGGATCCCGATCCTGAAGCCACCGCATGGCTGGAGACGCTACCTCTGCGCGACGTGGCCGAGTCGTGGGGCTTGTCTGTTGCCGCATTTTCCGGCGAGGGCTCCCGCTACCTTGGCTACTATCGGCACGGTGCCGGGATTGCCCTTGGCGTGGAAAATCTGGCCACGTGGGCTCATGAACTGGTCCACGCGGCCGATAGCCAGGCCGGGACGATCACCAAACTTCCCGGCCAACAACCGGATAACGAAGTTGTGGCCGAACTCGGCGCGGCCATCCTCCTGGAAATCCTCGGCTATCGCGTGGAATCCGACCGTGGGGGCTGTTGGGATTACCTGAAAACCTACGCGGAAAAGGCCAAACTGGAACCGATGACGGCGTGCTATCGCCTGTTGAACCGCACTTGCAACGCGGTGGCCCTGATTCTGGACACGGGCGAGGAAATCGCACAAAACACAGAGACGGCTAAAGCGGTAGCGTAAACCCGGAACGGGCGGCCGTCCTTCGACGGCTGCTCCTCCCGCGTTTACTGTTTGTTATCGATCACCAAGCCGCCAGAACCGGGGCACAGCGGTTGGTCATGCTGGGGGCGGCACTTGACGCCTAGCCCTTCGGCCGCCCGGCTTGGCGGGGCGAGGCTTTCCATTTCAAGAAACTCGCCCGGTCGACCAGCCAGAGATTGGCCGCCGGGACCGGCTTATGGGCCTCGATCACGCCCCGACGGATCAGTTCGGAGATCCAGCCGACACTGACGCCCGCCTCGGTGGCGGCCTGGGAGACGGAGATGTACTCGGGTTTGCTTTTAGTAGGCATGTTGCAAGTATATGCCGCCAGAAATGTCGAGTCAACCGGGTTGACAATAGTTGTAACATCACTATGATTAACGGTTGATGAACATATTGCCTTCCCTCAGCAAACCGCCAGAAGACCGGACCGCTTCGACCGCTTTCACGAGAATCCAGACTACATTAGAATCTTTACACGAATGGGCTAGCTGGTTAGGGACCAGTGAACGCGGGGTGGCGTCCTCCAGTCGCCGCTCCGCCCGCCCGTTCCTTTGCCCTGGAAGGAGAAGTCTCATGTCACCAGTCGGCACTAAGATCCCGCCAGAAGAATGGGCTCGAATACAAAAGCTCCTCGCCAAACACCGCAAGAGAGAAGACGAAGACCGACCGCCGGGCATCTACGGCTACCGTCGCTGCTCTCACACCGACAGTGCCTTCTCGCAGTACGGTCTGGATGACCAGCAAGACGACCTGGAGCGGTTTGTCGAGCGATTACTGACCGAGGAGGAATTTAAGGGCTACACCAACGGCGGCGTCTATACCGACGAGGTGGTTAGCGGTGCAAAGATCGCGTTCTGTTCTCGTCGCCAGGGACAACTTCTCAACGCCAAACTACGACCGGGCGACGTGGTCGTCTTTCCCCGGGTTGACAGGGCCTCACGTAACGTTGCCGATTTTGCCCACACACTGAAAGTGTGGTGGGACCGCGGCATAACCGCCATGTTTGCACAAGAGGGATTATCTTATGGCAGACCGCGTGATCGCACGACGATTTACATTCATGCGGTGATCGCCGAAGACCTAGCCACCTCCGCCTCGGAGTCAGCCAAGAGGACCGCCGCCCGCCAGATCGCCCAGCACGGCCAGAGCGGCGGCAAGGCGCGCTACGGCTACCAATGGACCGGCCCACGCGGCAAACGACGACTGATTCCCGACCGCCAGCAACGCCAAATCGGCCAACTCGTTGTGCGGATTGTCGACAAGCATCCCGACTGGAGTTGGCAAGAGGTTTCCGACGAGGTGCATCGTCGCATCGCCGCCGCCAAAGGCGAGTCGCTGCCCCCACTGGCACAGCGCAAGGGCTGGTGCCGTAGCGTCTGCAAAGCTGCCGACCGCGAGGAACGGAAGCTGCAAGTGCTGGAGCGGGAACAGCGGGAGAAGAAGCAGCCGGCAAACTAACTGTCGTCCCCGTCGAACATTCGACAGGGACTTCCTCTACGCCCGGCCTGGTCGTCAGATTTCGTCTTCGCTGAGATTGCCGAACACTTCGGTGTACAACTGATTGATCGCGGCCAGGGCCCGTTCGGCCTGGTGGGCCGACTTCGCGGACCAGTAGGTCAACGCTCCGCAGGTCCGACAACAGAATTGAGTTTCGCCCGGCGAAAGGTAGAGTTTCGCAGCGCGCTTTTCGCAAACGGTACAGTGCAACCACCACCGCCGACCGCCGAAGTTTTGTGGCGTTGCGGTCATGGGAACGGAGAACTGCTCCCCGTCGTGAACACCACGATAGAGGCGAATGAAGAGAACCGGTTCGTCCGGGTGGGCTCCCATGAAGATTTCTGCCTGGGCCACGACTCCGTCAGCGCTGCGCCACCGCAAATAGCCGACCTCTTCCGGAACCAAGTAACGACGGCGTGCCAGGAAGTTAACGTCCAGGATAATCGCGTTCTCCACGAGCTTCTTGCCACCATATCGAGTCCAACTTCCGCTACCTCGACCACCCATGATAACTCCTCGTTTTTGCCAAAATAATGTATAGAATGTACTGATAATAATCCCCCATAATAGACCGAGACCAGCATCGCTGGCCTCTTTGAAACCCGTCTGCATGGCAGCCTATCGGCTGCGAGCGATAGAGACCGCAGCTAAAGCCGATCGCCGCTAGGCGGGCAGGGTCGTCGGCGTTTTCCGCATTCCAGCGTCTTGTGCCAAGCGTCTTGCTGTCTATGCTATCGCCTCATGAATTCCTCGTAGGCCGCCTTATCCTCGGGGCTCCATGCCGATTCATTTGCTGGATCAGATTGTAGGGGTGATTTTGCGTCCCCAGCGTCCCCGCACGGCTTTGACGCGGTCGGACAAGCATCTTCGGTAGATGCTCGGTGCGTCCCCGGTGGTCGCCTTTGCGTCCCCAAAAGCTTCTAGTTTTCCCGTGTTGGGGACGCTGGGGACGCTGGGGACGCAAGAATCCGGCATCTTTCTGATCGTGATACTGCGGCGCTTGGCCTTGCCCCGCCCCGTGTGGCCACTAGTCACATCGATGCCTGCTGCCCGAAAATTGGGAGCCAATCGCTTCAGGTTGCCCGAAAGCGTCTGCCCGGTCTTAGGCCAAGATTTCAGCCGCAGCGTCTTCTCGTCGGCCGTGCTGTCCAGCTCCGCCAACAGTTCGGTCGCACTGCCCTCCCAGCAGGGTCTGGCTGACATCATCTCCAGCAGCACCTTGGCAACGGGAGACGACTCCAGGACCAGTTCGTTGGCTGACTCCTCGTTGCCCTTGTAGTTAGTGAGGAACTCGCCTTGCTCAAGCCCCAGGGCCGGCTCCGCCGCGGTTACCCACAGGGAGAAATCTGCCATACGAGGGAGCTCATCAAGTTTCGTGCCGGGCAGTTGCTTCATGGCCGTCGACACGGCCGTAAGCAGCGCACCCAAGATCGAAGCCCTGACGACTTCAAAGTCCTTCCAGAATTCGCGCTCCGGTCGTCGGCGATCTGGCGGGATGGACTGCAAGTTGACCAGAAGCGAACGATCCAGCAGGTCACCGCGGTTGGCTACATCTTCGATGCTCGTCAAGATCGCGGGTCGTTGGGCATCAAAAATCGTCTCCTCGTCGTTGGCGTAGAGTGTTCGCGTAGAAAAACCACCGCCCGTTGAGAGCCGGCATAGGGAGTCTGACAGCCAACTGGGGATTTTGGAAAGGTTGTCGTACGCCAAGACCCAACCATTGTTGGCTGCAATCATCAAATCCCTTGTTTCCCGGGGTTCGGATCGCAGAGGCGCCGAATTGGGATCCACCAACGAACGCAAGACCCGGGCCGTGGTACTCTTGGCTGAACCCTGCTCACCGAGAAGACAAAGCACCGGATAAGGACCGCTCGGGCGAAATGCGGCCACCAGCCATGCTAAGACAAGCACCCAGTTCTCGTCACTGCAGTTGACAAACGCGCGAAGCTGCTCGACCGATCCCCCGGCGGCAGGAGTCGGGAGTGCCAGCATCGCCTTCGCGCGTCGGAACCGCACTGGTGACGTGTCCAGGACCTGCCAACCAACGGTTGTGATTTCTACGACACGCCACTGCGGATCGACCAGGTCCAAGTAGATATTGCCCTCGTGTTCTGCAATCCTCGCGTGCACCGAATGTTCGGCCCCTTCAAATAGGGCTTTGCCTTCAAGGACTCCGAGCGCGTCCTGCATCGCTTGGCCGTTGGCGGCGGATTCCATCGCCAAATAGTAGCGGCGCGCCAACCAGCGCTTGAAACTCTTGGATCGAATGGGCCAGGTTTCCTGATGCCCGTCAATGCAAAGGGTAACAAACCCATTGCCATCCGCTGTATGCCACAAGTCCTGGTGTTCGGCCAGGTTTACCAGCTGCGTGGCCTGGGAAGGGCGTCCCGGCGGTTCCATTTCGGCAACCTTGTCCGCTTCGGCATCAGCCTGATCATCAGCCTTATCGGCCGCCTGGACCAATCGATTGTCATGCGCGTTAATCAAGTCATCGATGGGAACCTCCAGTTTGATGGCAAGTCCCCTGAAGAATGTTTTGCGGGAAGCTTCGGAATTCGTGTTCAGACTCCCCCTGTGCAACTCGTCGCCCTCGGCCGTGACAGCGATGACAATTCGCTGGGGTTTCCCGTTACAGGCGCTAACTTCGAAACAGATCTCTTGAGAATTCACGACTTGCGCCTCCTTCGCATCCTGGCGTTTACGGCGATCCGGTTTTCCCGAGCAATCGCCGGGGGAACCATCTTCCCGTTGCCGTTGGGCCGCGTGTCACGGTGTGACGGTTGTACGCCGGATCGAGTGGGCGGCCCGAGAGCGGCCTTGAATTCCTGCCACCCTTTTTCGCTGCACGAATTGTGGAAGCATTTTGCTGACAACTTGCCATCAGAGTCCTGCATGATGCAGGCATCACCATCCCGGTGTGATTCGTTGAACGGGCACTGTTTCAACGCGTAGATCGTCTGGCCACGGGCGCCGACCTTATCCTTCACGAAAAACTCGACGCCCCTTTCGGTCAACCAGGCCGCCACATCCAGCTTGTCGCCAGCGAATCCGTTGCTGTTGTAGGAGACTGGAACCAGGGTAGTATCGCACTTGCCAGCTAACGATTGCAACTGATCGACAGAAACGATCCCGATGGCATCCGGCACGTGCAACAGCTTCGCCACCCGATGCGGACGATCCTCGGTGTGGTCGCCCTTGCCCGTGGCAGTTCCGTACAGTTTCCAGATCCGGGAGGCGTTATACACGCCCGTGTCCACCTCAGACTGCCCATCGGAATACTTCTGGCCTAGGGCCTTCAGGCCGTTCTCGACCAGCGTTCTTGACTCGTCATCGTTTTGCAGATCGATCTGGAATAGCAAGTGCGAACCGTTTCCCGAGTCCGCTGCTACCGGCTCCGGCCACCCCAATTCCCCAACCAGATACCGGTGAATCTTGCGGGCTTTCTCGATCGCGTCTTCGTGCTCGTCATTGCTGGCAGAAATCCCCGCAGGGCGCTTAGGGTCTACATCTATCGGGAACCATCGACGGCGGGTGACCTGATTGTCGGATGTTGTCACGCTGGCAAAGTCTTCGGTTCGATTGACGCGCCGCGCGAGCAGGGCCGGATCGATCCGGTTCAGCGTGACGTAGACACCGCCGGCAACCCGATTGACCTTGGCCGCATCGGTTGCCAGCTTGCCAAAGTCGTCATAATACCCGGAGATCGTGCATCGCCGGGACTTGAACGCTCGTAGTTCAACCACGTCGCCGGGCTGAAACAGAACATCGAGTGCCTGACGGATTTCCGGGATGTTGGCCGTTGGTGATGTAGACTGTTGCATGGTGTTCAAATCCCCTGCCGCCGAAGTTCCTGCTCGGCTCGTTCGATAGCCCGTTTTCGAGAAGTACGTTGTCCAGGCGACTGGCCCGGCTGGGACAGTCGTTCAAAGAATCGCTGAAGCGCTTCACGAGACGTATGCAACCGCCCGCCGACGGCCAGCGTCTCCAGTCGAGTACCACGTAGACCGCGCTGCGCCCAGCGGTATACCGTGCATACGTGCAGTTTCTTGCCCTTCCGTCGGGGCAAAAACTTCACAACGTCCCCCAGGGGCAACAGTTCCTCATCAGTGAAATTCAGCATCGCGTAACCTCTCAAAAGACACACAGTAATTTGCAACTGTGTGATAGGTTACGCGTTTGCCAGAGAATGTCAGGGGCTAGTTAGGGACTAGTTAGGGGCTAGTTGGGGTGGAAACGGGGCCGTCGATGGATCACTCCAGATCAACTGCGTTCGGCGGCGGTGCATCGAGTCGGAAGTAGCCGACGCCTCGCTTGTTGTCCACCTTTTCGAGATCCATCAATTCCTTTATGCCGCCAGGTTTGTAGAGCCGACTTGGGTCGATCTTACACTCCGCGGCTAGCTGCTCCTTCTTCAGGGCACGACCATCTAACGCTTTCATTATGGATACTTGAACGGCAGTCAAAACGTGTTTCTTAGAGCGTGGGTTTTTCATGCGACCAACCAATTCCCTTATTGCCCGTTGCTCTTCTTCCGGCAAATCGGCGAGCGTCTTAGTATCTTCGCCCGGCGGGTAGAATCGTTTCCATACGCGAAACAGCTCTTGTTTCAAGTGGTAGCCGTAACGTTGGAGTTTATCCCCATTATACCAGCGCACCTGCTCCAACATCTCTTTGAGTCGGGCTTCGTCAAACTCCTCCAACAACATTTCGGGGGAGAACGAATAATCCTCTCCGAACGTGGCAGCGAGTTCTCTAAGATCCCAAGACTCGCGAGACGCCCGAAGTATATTTTCGAAAACAATCGTCCCACACTGGGCCACCCACTCATGCATGGAAGCCGCAACCGCTTCCCACTCTTCGATCACACCTTCAGCAACAGCCCCAAATTCCTCCTCGACAGGTCGTAATCTCTGCTCAGTTCTGATTGTGGCATTACGCACCTCTGCGACCGTACACGCGAAATCAACGACCAGTTCCCGCTGCCGATGAGAATAATACTCTGACGTTTCAGACTCTTCGGCGTCCCGGTGTTTATCAATGGCTTCGACGCAAATCGTTGCCTCGTGAATCCAATAGATGACATCATCAGCGGATAGGAACAACTCAACCAGATTGGCTGGCGCTCTTTCGGTCCAATGGCCTGGCTCTAGAGTTGCCTCTTGGTCATTGTCTACGTTCGACATCATCTCGCCTACCTTTCTCCGGACCGACCAGCCGGCCGTCATGACGGTAGGTGAAGTCACGACAGCCGGCCAGCCTGAAGCGGTGATCAACCGCAGCCCGGCAAATACCAAATATGTTACTGTCTCAGTCTAACCGATTTTTCGGATCACGTCACGGGCCAGCTCGGCGTCCCGCTCGGCGTAAACTTGCGAAATGTCGGCCGAAGCGTGCCCCAAAACGACCTGGGCCGCTTCCAGACCGAATTCCCGGCGGACCTCGGTAGCCGCACTGTGCCGCAGTCGGTTCGCCCCCCAGTGGTCGATACCGGCCAAATCGCAGGCCCGGTGAATCGCACGCCGGTAGCTATCCCGTGTGTAGTGGTCGCCCGGATGCCGTTTGGGCTTCCGTCGCCGGTTCGTTCCCGGCCGGTTCCCGCACGAAAGGGGCGTTTGCCGATTCGCGTGCTGCTCGGCCCGCCGCTTTTCCTCGGCTTCGGCAGGCGAAAAGCAGTACGCCTCGGCCGGTCGCAACAGGTAGGGCGTCAAGATCTGCTGTGCCTTCGGGCCAATGAAGATGACCCGTTCCTTGCCGTGGTGCTCGGTCTTGTGGGATTCCGGTCGATAGGCCCACACGTCCTCGCTACGGTCAATGTCGCCGGGTCGCATCATGCAGACCTCAGACGGCCGACAGCCCGTCAGACGTTGCACCAGCACCATATCGGCCACAATTGCCGGCAGGTGCCCCAAGACGGCTTGCACATCGCTTTCGGGAACCGGTTTGACGCGCGCCGACTCGGCGGCAGGGCTCCGTCCAAATTGCAGCCCGGCCACGGTCACCAGGCCATGATAGACGGACGCCGGCACCAGTTCTTCGGCTGCCGCCCACTTGAACACTCGCTTGATACACCCGATCCGCTTGTTGATCGTGTCGCGGACCAGCCCGGCGTCAATCATCGTCTGCCGGACGGCCTTCAGGGCCAAGGGACCAAACTGCGCCGCCGGAGTACTTCCGTACAGACGCCGAATTGGCCGCAGGGTCGCCTTGACCTCCTGCAAAGAGGAAGTGGGCTTGCCATCTTTCCTGTAGTGCTGCTTGGCAAATTGCCAGTAGCGGACCAGCAGTTCGGATACGGCCAAGCTGTCTTTCCGGCTGACCGGAACTTGCCGACCGTTGGCTAAGAACTCGGCGATCAGCCGGTCGTATTCGACCAGACTGGCCTTGGATTTCCAGGGACCGAGGTAGTGATCGGTCCCGTGGAGCGTGACTACCGCCTGCCCGGAGGCCCGGTGCTTACGGTACTTTGGGAGGGATTCTGTGAGTTTAGGCATTTGCGACCCTTTCCTAGTTTGCCGCAAAACGGTAATTACCGTTTTGGCTCCAGGATTACAGGCCGCACTGCCGACCACCGGCAGGTATCTAAGTACTTGATTCGGCTAGGTTTACGTCGAGTGGGCGTACGAGGATTCGAACCTCGGACCTCATCCTTATCAGGGATGCGCTCTAAACCGGCTGAGCTATACGCCCGCGTGCTAGACCGCCGGGAAATGTCGCCCGACGGTCCATGCATTGTAAGGTCGGCCAATGGGCGACCGAACCTTCGCATTTTACCTCCCGTCGCTCATCTGTCAAACCCGCCGGCACGGGCACCCGTCCTCTGGGCGGGTAACTGTATTGCCCGGTAATATGCTCATAACTGGAAAAGTCTGCCTAAACGGATCATGTTGTGGGCGGACTTCGGCCGAAAATGAATCAGTACCGGTTTGTCCGGTGGTCCGTTTTTGGTCGGAATTCAAGGAGACAAAGACCCATGAAAATCAAAGTTTACCGTTGGAATTTCGCTGTATTTGCCGTCCTATCGGCCGTTGTTTGGTCGCCGTCCGCCCACGGGGCCACGCCGACAGCCGATCAGGCGTTGAAGCTAACGCCGATCCAGAGGGGCATCGACTATTCCCAACCCGAGGCCCAGCAGGTCGCCCAATGCAAGCTGACGGCCCGCAAGATCGACGGCAAGGTCGGCTGGATCGTACAGGATCCCACTGGCCTGATTCTGCGGAAGTTCGTCGACAATAACGGGGACAACGTGGTCGATCAGTGGAGTTACTACAAAGACGGGCTGGAGGTCTACCGGGACATCGACGTGAACTACAACGGCAAGGCCGATAACTATCGCTGGTTTCACACCGGCGGAAGCCGTTGGGGATTGGACAACAACGAAGACGGCACGGTCGACGCCTGGAAGACGATCTCGGCCGAGGAAGTCACCGCCGAGGTCGTGGCGGCCTTGGCCAACCGCGATGCCGCGCGGTTTGCCCGTGTGCTGCTCACCGCCGACGAGTTGAAATCGCTGGGGCTTGGGCCCGAGAAAAGCAAAAGTGTGGCGGAAAAGGCAAGTCAAGCCGGCACGCAATTCGCCAAGCTGGCCGCCGCTCAGAAAACGATCGGCCGGGATACCAAGTGGCTGCAGTTCAGCGGAAGTGTGCCCGGTATCGTGCCGGCCGGAACGAATGGCTCCACCAAAGACCTCCGCGTCTACGAGAACGTCACGGCCATCATCGAGGCCAATGAAGAGCACGCCCAAGTTCAGATCGGCACCTTGGTCAAAATCGGCGACGTGTGGCGGGTGATCGACCTGCCGCAAATCGGCGACGGCACCCAGGACAGCCTGGCGTCGGGGTTCTTTTTCCGGGGACCGGCGGCCGATCGTCCCCAGCCGGATGGCAACGGCCCCAGCGAAGCGGCACAAAAGGCGATGGACGGCCTGGAAGAACTGGACCAGGCCACGGCCACGGCCGAGAACAATGTGCAACGTGCCGCGTTGTTGGAGATACTGGCTGCCGAAGCCCGTACGCCGCAGGACCGCGCTACCTGGGTTCGCCAACTGGCCGACGTGATCAGCGCGGCCGTTCAAACGAGTTCGTTTCCGGGCGGGGCCGAGAAGTTGCAGCAACTCCTCAAGCAACTCGAAGGTGGCGACGCGACCGACAAGCAACTGGCGGCATACGTGAAATTCCGACTCCTTACGGCCGCCTACACGGCGAGCTTGCAGGCCGAGAAGCCGGATTTCGCCAAGATTCAAACTCAATGGCTCAAGGACCTCGAACAATACGTGGCCGACTATCCCGGCGCGGACGATTCGGCCGAGGCCCTCTTGCAGTTGGCCATTTCGCGCGAGTTCGCCGGACAAGAGGACGAGGCTCAGGAGATGTACGGTCGGATCGTCAAGGACTTCCCCGACTCGACTACCTCGCGAAAGGCGGCCGGTGCCAAGAGGCGACTTGGCTCGATCGGCAAGGCCATTCGAGTTTCCGGCAAGGGCATCTCCGGCGGGACGGTCAGCTTGTCCAAATATCGCGGCAAGGTCGTGGTCGTCCAATATTGGGCCACCTGGTGCGAGCCGTGCAAGAGCGACATTGTCGTGTTGAAGGACTTGTTGGCGAAGCATGGTCAGTCGCTGGCCGTGATTGGAATCAGCTTAGACGCCAGCCGGAAGGACCTGGCCGGCTACCTGAAACGCAATCGCCTGCCTTGGCCGGTGATTTTCGAGGAAGGCGGGTTGGACAGCCGTCCGGCCAATGATTTGGGGATCCTCACGCTACCGACCATGCTCCTGATCGATCAGCAAGGCAAAGTGGTGCGTCACAACATCCAGGTGGCCGAATTGGAAAAAAGCTTGAAAAAACTGGTCCAAACGCCGGTGGCCCGCCAGCGCTCCAGTTCGACCGCGTCCCGCAAGCCCAGCGGGAGCCGCTAGCGGAGCGTTGAAAAAGGGCACCGTTTCCGAAACTGGTGTGCCACTGCTTCGCAGAAGCAGTGTTTTTCCCGAAAACTCAAGCAGCACTGCTTCTGCGAAGCAGTGGCACACGATTTTCAACGGACTGCCAGCAGAGCGTTCGACCGATAAAACGGACCTCTCAGGAGGGTGGCCAAGGTGCCGCCCTCCTTTTTCGCGCAAATTGCCCTTTGTGCCGACCGCCAGCCCCCCAATGTTTGAGGGGGGTGCCGTTTGTCTATTGGCGTGAAAACGACTATGATTAGGGATAGTAGAATCACCACGTCCCGGCGGCCAAATGATCGACGCAATATCCACCAACCCGATACGGCAGATGCTCGCCAAGCAAGACTCGACGACCGGCGTGATCTTCGATGTCAAGCGATACGCCATCCACGACGGGCCGGGTATCCGTACGACGGTCTTTTTGAAGGGCTGCCCGCTTCAGTGTCGGTGGTGCCATAACCCGGAAAGCTGGCAGACGACTCCCGAGTTGTCGTTGCGAACCAGCCGATGCACGGCCTGTGAGCGATGCGTCGAGGCATGTCCCCACGGAGCGATTACCGACACGTCCAAGTGCAACCTGTGCGGCGCATGTGTCGAGGCCTGTCCGTCCGGCGCCCGGGAAATGGTGGGCCGTTCGATGACGGTTGCCCAGTTGATGACCCAGATCGAGCAGGATGTGCCGTTCTTCGATCAATCGAAAGGCGGCGCAACTTTCTCCGGAGGAGAACCGCTCGGCCAACCCGACTTCCTTGAGGAACTACTTGCCGAGTGTCGGGTTCGGGAAATCCACACGGCAGTGGATACCACCTGTTATGCACCTTGGCAAATCGTCGAGAAAACGGCCCGGTTGGCCGACCTGTTTCTCGTCGACATCAAACACATGGACCCCACCGCCCACCAGCAATACACGGGCGTCTCGAACGAGTTGATCCTCGATAACACACGCCGGCTGGCCGCAATGGACACCGAGATGATCGTTCGCGTGCCGCTGATCTCGGGCATCAACGACGACGAGTCGAACCTGACGGCTACGGGGGAATTCATCGCCTCGTTGAAAACGGTTCGTCGCGTCGATTTGCTGCCGCACCACGAGGCGGCCCGTGCCAAGATGGGGCGATTGGCAGCCGTACGATCCTTGCTGCAAGTCGACCCGACCGAACCCCGGCGGCTCGACGAAGCCAAGGAACAACTGGAAACTTTCGACCTTTCAGTCCAGATAGGCGGATAGACCATGAACGCACGTGTTGAACGTCTTCGTCGAGAAAGCCTCGACACGAAACCCTACATCTCCACCGAGCGTGCCGAGTTGATCACACAGTTCTACAAGAGCGACGCGATCCATCGGGTCTCCACGCCGGTCGGCCGTGCCTTGGCGTTCAAGCATTTGATCGAGAACCGGACCATTTACCTTGGCCCGGACGAGCTGATCGTCGGCGAGCGCGGGCCCGCCCCGAAAGCCACCTCGACCTATCCCGAGCTTTGTTGCCATAGCCTCGAAGACCTGCAAATCCTCAACCGACGCGAGCGCACGCCGTTTCTCGCCGACGACCGTGTGATCGAGACCTACCAGAAGCAGATCATCCCCTTCTGGTCGGGCCGAACGATTCGCGAGCGCGTGTTCGAGCTGATGACCGACGAGTGGACCCGGGCCTTCGAGGCCGGCGTGTTCACCGAGTTCATGGAACAACGCTCACCCGGCCACGCGATCCTCGACGACAAGATCTATGGCCGCGGGTTCCTCGATTTCAAGCAGGACATCGCCCAATGCCGTGAAGGCCTCGACTACCTCAGCGATCCCCGGGCTTACGAGAAGAACGAGCAGTGGAAGGCCATGGAGATCTGCGTCGATGCGATCATCACGCTGGCCCATCGCCACGCCGACTTGGCCGTCGAAATGGCCGAGCAAGAGTCTGACCCCACGCGCAAGGCGGAACTTCTGAAGATCGCCGAGGTCTGCCGCCACGTCCCGGCCCATGCACCGAGGACCTTCCACGAAGCCTTGCAAGCCTATTGGTTCGTGCACCTGGGCGTGATCACCGAGCTGAACACGTGGGACTCGTTCAACCCGGGCCGGCTCGACCAGCATCTCTACCCGTTCTTTGTCCAAGAGATCGAGGCCGGCACACTTTCTCGCGATCAGGCCGAGGAGCTTTTGCAATGCTTCTGGATCAAGTTCAACAACCAGCCGGCCCCGCCTAAGGTCGGCATCACCGAAGAGCAAAGCGGCACGTATACCGATTTCGCGCTGATCAACATCGGCGGCTTGCAAAGCGACGGAAGCGACGCGGTCAACGAACTCTCCTACCTGATGCTCGACGTGGTTCAAGAGATGCAGTTGATCCAACCCAGCGCGTGCATCCAACTCAGCAAGCGAAACCCGGAACGATTCGTCCGGCGGGCATGCCGCGTGATCCGCACGGGCTTGGGCCAACCGTCGGTATTCAATAGCGACGTGATCATCAAGGAATTGCTCCACGACGGCAAGACCATGGCCGACGCCCGAGCCGGCGGACCCAGCGGGTGCGTGACCGTCAGCGCCTTCGGCAAGGAGAGTTGCACGCTGACCGGCTACATCAACTGGCCGAAGATCTTCGAGTTGGCACTAAACGACGGCCGCGACCCGAAGACGGCCCAACAGTTGGGCCCCCACACGGGTGACCCCCGCGACTTTACCACCTTCGACGAACTCTTCGAGGCCTACCGACGGCAACTCGCCTACTTCGTCGACCTGAAGATCGCCGGCAACAACACGATCGAACGGCTGTTTGCCAACCAGATGCCGGCCCCCTATATGTCGCTGCTGATGAGCGACTGCCTTGCCCGCGGCCGCGACTATCACGACGGCGGGTCGCGATACAATCCGACCTACATCCAGGGCGTCGGCATGGGTACCGTGGTCGACGCCTTATCGGCTGTGAAGTGCACGGTCTTCGACCAGCAGTCGTGCGACATGCCCCAACTGCTCGACGCCCTGGCCGACGATTTTCAAGGCCACGAGCCGTTGCGGCAGCAGTTGGTCAACAAAACACCAAAATACGGCAACGACGACCCTCGGGCCGACGACCTGGCCGAGGACGTTTTCAACGCCTATTTCGACGTGCTCAACGGGCGGCCCAATACCAAGGGCGGCAAGTATCGCGTGAATCTCTTGCCCACGACCGTGCACATCTATTTCGGCTCGGTCGTCGGGGCCCTGCCCAACGGACGCCCGGCCGGGGTGACGCTCTCCGAAGGCATTTCACCCAGTCAAGGCGCCGACACCCACGGCCCGACCGCCGTACTGAAGTCGGCCGCAAGGATCGACCACGCACGCACCGGCGGCACCCTGCTGAACTTGCGGTTCAGCCCCCAAGTGCTTGCCGGCGAGGGCCTCAACCGCCTGAGCGACCTGATCCGCACCTACTTCAACCTCGACGGCCACCACGTCCAATTCAACGTGCTCGACGCCGCCACACTCCGCGAGGCCCAAGAGAACCCCGAGCAGCACCGCGACCTGATCGTCCGAGTAGCCGGCTACAGCGACTACTTCGTCGACATCGGCCAAGAGCTACAGGAAGAGATCATCTCGCGAACCGAGCACGAGGCCGTGTAGGGGAAATGTGTGGGGAGGTAATGGTTGTGGACAGGATTGACAGGATGATCAGGCGTGCTGACGCCCCAAGTCATCGAGGTCGGCGACACCTACTACATGGTCTATGCAGGTAAGAAGGGCAACTAATGGCAGACTGGCTTGGCCAAAACTCGGAAGCCCTAGGCGGTAAGCGGTAGGCGGTAGGCAGTTGACGCTACGACTTGACTCACTCGGTAACTCGGAGAAGGACCATGCCCATGTGTAGAACGTTCCTGTCGACCGTTGCCGTTGTGGCGGCTTTTGGGCTTTTGCCGACTCTTGGGTATGGTGCACAGAGGCCCAATGTCGTTGTGATACTTGCCGACGATCTGGGGTTCTCGGACCTGGGCTGTTATGGCGGGGAGATTGCTACGCCCAACTTGGACCGCCTGGCGGCCGGGGGGCTGCGGTTTACGCAGTTTTATAACACGGCTCGATGTTGGCCCACCCGTGCGGCTCTGTTGACCGGTTACTACGCCCAGCAAGTGCGACGCGACACCTTGCCTGGCATCCGTAGCGGCGGTGGCGGAAAACGGCCTGCCTGGGCGCGGTTGTTGCCCGAGATGCTTCGACCGCTGGGCTATCGCTCCTATCACTCGGGCAAATGGCACATCGACGGGATGCCAATCGCCGGGGGTTTTGACCGCTCGTACTACTTGGGCGATCAGAATCGCTTCTTCAGCCCGCGAGTTCATTGGAGAGATGACCGAAAGCTACCGCCGGTCGAGCGCGACTCGGGTTACTATGCGACCACGGCCATCGCAGACCATGCGCTGGAGTGTCTTAGGGAACATGCCGAACACTATGCGGGCAAACCGTTCTTCCACTATCTGGCGTTCACCGCACCCCACTTCCCGCTGCACGCGTTGGCTGAAGATATCGCTCGCTACCGAGACAAATACCGCACGGACTGGGAACTCGTACGCCGGCAACGTTGGCAACGGTTGCAAACGATGGGTATCGTCGACGGCACGCTTTCCGCGGTGGAGCGTAACATCGGGCCGCCTTATCATTTCCCCGAGGCGCTTGAGAAACTCGGGCCCGGCGAGGTCAACCGACCGTTGCCTTGGGTGGAGCTTAGCGACGAACAACGCGAGTTCCAAGCCACCAAGATGGCCATCCATGCCGCGATGGTCGACCGCATGGACCGCGAGATCGGCCGCGTGCTGGACCAGCTTCGCACGATGGGTGTCTTCGAGAATACGTTGATCTTCTTCCTTTCCGACAACGGGGCCAGTGCGGAGATTATGGTCCGTGCCGACGGCCACGACCGGACGGCCGAGCCCGGTTCGGCCGCCAGCCACCTTTGCCTCGGGCCGGGCTGGTCGACCACGTGCAACACGCCCTTTCGCCGCCACAAGACGTGGGTTCACGAGGGCGGCATCGCCACGCCGCTGATCGCCCATTGGCCCGAGGGTATCGCCGCGCGTAATGAACTGCGTCATAACCCGGGCCACGTGATTGATCTGGTGCCGACCATCCTCGAAGTGGCCGGCGGTCATAGCTTCGAGCAATGGGACGGGCAGCCGGTTCCGCCACCGCCCGGCAAGAGCCTTGCGACGGTCTTTACCGAAGACGGCAGGGTGTCTCGCGATAATCTTTGGTGGCTTCACGAAGGCAATCGGGCCATCCGCGTCGGCGACTTCAAACTCGTGGCCGCCGCCAAAGGCCCATGGGAACTGTTCGACCTAAGCACCGACCGAGCCGAGACCAACGACCTTGCCGCACAGCATCCCGAAAAGGTCCGCGAATTGGAGCAAGCCTGGACGCAACGACTGGAGCAGTGTCGCAAACTGGCCGCCGCGGACGATTAGTGCGTAGAGTGGGTTGCGGAACGATCCTTCTTACGCCACTTGTACCAGGGCCATGCGATCGGCCGTCACGAGCACGTCGCCGAGTTGTTCGCCGATCATCGTAATGTGCGATCGTTGAAGTCCCAGCTCGACGAACAGCTCGACGGGCGGCATGGGAACGTTGCGAACGCCCAGCGAAGGAAGGTCCTTCGTGTGGCAGAAGTAGTTAGCCAACGACACCACGCTGACCAACGCTCGATGTTCCCCTTCGCACTGCATTGGGGAATGATGATAGCCGATGGTCGCGACCAGGTTCTTCGGTAGGTTCCACTGCGATGCCACGTAGGCTCCCAGCGTGGCGTGATCGAAGCCGAGGATTTTCATTTCCAGGTCGCACACGGGTACGTCCTCGCGCAGGGCGTCGACTACTCGGCAGAACGGCTCATGCAGATACTGATCGATCAGGATCGACCCCACATCGTGCAGCAGGCCGGCCAGATAGGCCTCCTGAGGTTTCACTTGGCTGCAGGTTTGCGCCGTAAGCCGGGCGACCATAGCCGTGCCGACCATGTGGTTCCACAACTCGCGCCGGCTATAGACGCCATGGCCTTCGGTCTCTCGGAACAATCGAGCCACGTAGGCGGTCATGGCGAGGTTCCGCACCTCGGTGAACCCCAGCAGCGTGATGGCCTGCTTCAAGTCAGCCACCTTCTTCTTCAGCCCGTAATAGGCCGAGTTGACCGTACGCATCAGCCGCATGGCCAAGGCCGGGTCGCCGCGCACGGCATCCAGCAGGTCTTCGGCCCCGGTCTTGGGATCGTCGGCCAATTCCATAATCTCCAAGGCCACGGCGGGGAACGACGCAACCTCGCCGATCTGCGAAAAAAGCCGTTCGACCAGAACTTCCGGCGACCGGTTGTGAGGATTATTCGAGTTTTCGGAAGGCTCACTCATTGCTTACCTCAGTTTTGACCTACTGCCGCGGCGCACCCTCGGCGCCAAAATGTCCGCTGCTGTGAAAACATAGGTCAGAAACCGGGCCGGGGCGGAAAAGATGACCCGGGTTGAGGGTGCCGCCGTTACGCTTTGGCGGGCGTTAGTTGGCGGCGTGCGATTCGGCCGCGGATCTTCAGCGTGATGCCTGCCACCAGGGCTACCAGGGCGAACAGCGGTAGGATGCCGATCACCAGGGCCAACAGGCCCACGCAGATCAGCGTGGTCGAGCCGGCCGGCTGGGTCAGCCACACGAATCGGCCGGTGCGTGCCAGGTGGATCAAACCGAGGATCACGGCAAAAATGACGGCCACGGTCCCCAATCGACCGAAGTCGGTCATCAGGCGTCGCGACGTAGCGCGGGCGGAGATTCTCGTTTCACCCCGCGGCGTAGTGAAGTGGTAAACCTGGTAGAACCGATCCAGTTCCGGCAGTTCGACATCAAGACTAGCCAGTCCAGCCACTTGCTGCACGGATTCACCCAGTTGCCGCCCCCACCCGCCGTAACGGGCGCCGCCCATGCCGGCCGCGAAGCCTTGGCCGCCCACGCCGCCCACGCCGCTGAGCTCGGTGAGCTGGGCGCCGCCCTTAAGATTGAGCGTGGCGGCCGAACCTAAGTGAGCTTGCACTGTCCCGCCCCGTTGAACTTGCGTTCCCGCCGCCTGCGTCTGGGAGCGTGGCTGGTCGAAGCGTGTATATTGCCGGCCGAGGACTTGCGATGTGCGTTGCTGTCGGTCCTGTTGTTGTTCGAGTTGTTGCTGATATCGCTCCAAGGTATCGCGTTCCTTGCTGGCCGACCTGCGGCGATTTCGGGCGCGGCTTTCACGACTGGCCAACGACTTGGACAACTCGGCCTTGGCCTTACCCTGGGCGACCTCGGGGGCGTTTAGTTGGCCCTTGGCGGCAACAGTAGCCGTACCGCCATGCCAAGTCTTGAAGCGGCGTCCGCCTATCTTTTCGGAAGTCTTCTTTCCCCTCTCGGCTTGGTCCTTGCCGTCCGCCTCGCTACCGAGTTTGTTGTCCGATAACCACTTGTCGTTGAAATAAGAGCGTTTCCCCCCGGCGACCGCTTGCTGCTGTTGGGCAATGTCCCAGTTCTTGTCGTCCTGCTGCACGACGTTTCGCGCCCGAGTGGTCTTCTGGCCTTCGTAGGATTCGTTCAACCGGGCTCGGTTGTCCGTGCCGACGGGCATGGCCTTCTGCTCGGATTCCGTGAACTCTTGCACCTCCTGTTCGGCCTGTCGCAGCAGGCTGCTGTTGGCTTCGAGCTCGGAATTCAGCTTTTCGTTGTAACCCCAGCCACGAGCCTTTTGTCTTGTAACGCGCAGTTCCATCGAAATCTGCTTGAGGTTGTTGTAGGCGCGGAGTTTGGCGAACTTGCCGAAGCCACGGAAGGCCTGCATGAGTTCCTCGGTTTGCTTCGTCTGATAGGAGATCACCCCGGCCGCCAGTTCGGCTTCGTCGGTGACTTGTCGCATGGTGCCGGCGAAGTCGAACCATTGATGGGTCTTAGGTACATAGAGTTGGACCTGACTGAGTTCGACGTTGATATTGCGGGTGTGAACCAGGGGGAAGTCGACCGAGTCGTATCGCCCCAGTGACCTCTGGTCGGAGGACCTCCGTCGCGGGATTTGGCCGCTGTACTTCAGTACGACAAGATAATCCAGGTCACCCGGCGCCGTCTTGACCAGCGGAATGCGGACCAGACGCGTGTCGGTCGCTTTAGGATCGCGGGTCGGTTTGACCGGTTCGCCGGCCACCCGAGCGGCCCAGAGCTTTCCTTGCGGCGGAAGTTGGATCTTCAGATATTGCTCGGTCGTGTTATCGAGGTGATAGGTCACCGCGGCCCGATAGGTCCCGTTGCCGTCGAGCACCAGCACCGTCTGGGCCAACCCGATCCGTGCTCCGGCCGTCTCGACGATTTGGCGGTCTTGCGTCTTGTAGAGCAAGCTGGGTTGTTGGGCGCCGGGCTCCACCATATAGGCCATGGTGATCCCACTGCCGAGTACGGCCTTGAGCGTTTGCCAGTCTTCCTGTTGTCGGATCAGCGGTCGCAGGCCCGAGTGCTTCTCGACGGCAACTTCATCGCGGCCCGTGCTTTGCAGTGCAACGAACCGGCGCTGCGTTTGACCCGTTTCGATCGTGGGTACGGGCGCGGCGTAGGTTTTGCCGGTTTGCAGAAGGCGATCGGCCTCGACCAGCACCTTCAACTCGCCCATCATTTCGTCTTGCAACTGTAGTCGGACGCTTAGCGTTCCATCTTCGTCGCGGTCGATCGTCTTTTGTCGCAACATGGGGACGCTAATGCGGCAGCCTTCCATTTCGGCCGGCAAGCGGAACGACAACTGGCTGATACCCGCGTCACGAATCGTAAAGTTCAACAGGAGCGTTTCTTCGATGGCACGGTCGGTGAGACGGACGTTCGTGATAGTCGTGCACGTGACGACCGCCGCCCGGGGGGAAATCGACAATGTACCGCTGTAATCAGGACTGCGCCCAGGGGAATTGGGGTAGCGGATACCCAGCCGAGTTTCGTTGCGTTGGTCGGGATTCAGCCAGCCGTAGAGCTCTTCGAGCCGATCGATTCGCCGGCAATTCTGCAAGTCGTTCGCTTCCACACGAAATGCCGGATCGATCTGCACGGCGATGTCACCCTGCTGGCGCGCCACGTTGCGCACTTCAATCCGCGGCAAGGAGGTCCGCCGACCAGAGGTCGAGGCAACCTGCTCAGTCGTTCCCGGTCGACCCAGCGTACCGCGCAACAGCACGGGCGTGTCGCCCTGTTGGCCGGCGCCCAGGTAGATCGTCAACAGGCGTTGGTCCTCTTGTTCCACGTCGGTTAAGGCCCATTGGAACTGTCCGGGCGCCGAGACGTGCTTCAGATTCAAGTCGGCCGGAATGAGGATTTCCAGCCGGTGGGCGGGGCGGTCCTGGACGTGCAGCACGATACGACTCTCGAGGCTCCGCTGATATTCGGCAATCCGCAGCACGGTCTGAATGGTCGCGGTCACTTTGGCCGCCACCGGAGCGACCGCCAGACGAACGGCAAACGGCATGGTCGCGAAGCGGTAAGCCTGATAGGGTCGAATCCCCAGCGGACTCTTTTCCTCGTCGACGTTGAGCAGCTCTTCTTCTTTCAGGTCGGTTCGTGTGACACTTTGGCGCTGTAGCGTGCGAAGGTTCAGCAACGGACTGCGCCGGATGGCCAGCCGACCGTTGTGCAGCGCGGCGTCGGCTACGCCCACTGTCGGCACGTCAAATTCGCTCAGCTCATCTTGCCCGACCGCCCCGCCTCGCCAAAGGTGCAACGTGAACGTCTCTTGCTCCTTGGCGACGTTCAGCAGGGTTACGGCTGCGGTCTGCCGCCCGTCGACTTGGTTCAATTCCCAGCCGCGGACGTTCTCGCCCTCGACCCGTTCCAACAGATACTCGGCGGGTACTTCGATGTCGAAACGGTCTCGCTCGGCGTCGCGGAACTTCAACTGCAACCGCCACACCAGCCGCAACCCGTCTTCCTGCACATCCAACCGCGCAAGCGACTCGGCCGTGAGGCTGCGGTCGATCTGGCCTTGGGCCACCTTGGGACGCCATTGGATGTCGACCGTCCCGTTGGCTGCCAAGGCCGTTTCGGTCGTTTCGTCGGGCTGTTGCGTCTCGAACACGGGCCGATCGGCGACGTGCGCGAGCCGAACTTCCGTTTGTGCCTCGGGCGCGGTCAAGGCCAGTGCCGTGGCTTCGGCGGCCGGTACGGCGCCTCGGGCAATCCGCCAACCACCACGCCGGGTCAGCCGCAATCGAACGGCCACCTCCAGCCGATGTCGCCCCTTGCCGGTCACGTAGAGCATGATCAGCGAACCGTCGGGCCGTAATTGCGCGGCCTGTTGGGATTGCTCGGCCTGTTGAGCTTCTGGCGCAACTTGGGCAACGCTCAGCCGTGCCGGCTTGCCGTCCAATACGGCCCGGGCCAAGACGCCGCCGCGAAGGCCCAGTGGAATGCTCACGTGGCCGTCCACGTAGACGTCGATGTCGACCCAACCGCTAAGCAGCAGGAATTCATCGTCTTGCAGCGTCGCCTCGTACGAGGCGCCGGCCAGCGCGTAATCGGCCGGCGGTTTACGGTCTTCGATCTTCTTGTCCGGAAACGCCCGATTCCAAAGTTCCACATACTTCGCATAAGGCACCAAGATTCGGTCGGCATTCTGGATGCCGTCTTCCGATTCGGAGTCATAAGGGACGATCAGGGCGTCCTCAGGCACCTCGACCGGTGGGGTCGGCTCGACGATCTGAATCACGTAAGGGCCCGTTTCTTCGGCCGCAACACTCGGTCCCGCGACGCCCATCAGTAGCATCAAAGCCACTGCCGTGGCGACCACGGGCGACGGCCTCCATCGCCGGACAACGAGGCGGCAAAACCATTTCGCCAAGGCCACGACAAGATAATAGGGCACCAGCCCCACGGCGGCATAGAACAGCGTGTTACAGGTGCGCACTACTTCGAGGTTGTCCCAGAACAGGGCCCCGGCCGTGGTCACCAATCCTACGGCCAACAGGAATCGGACCTTTACGGCCAAGGTCCGGTTGGTGATCGCCAGTCCGATCAGCACCAACCCCAGCGCCAACCCCCAAGCCAACGTTCCTCGCCGATGACTCTTGGCCATGGTAAGTTCCAAACGGGGGTCGGTCCCCAGGCTGCGAAAAGCGACCCCGTCGGAAGCGTATTGCGATACCCTTTCGAAATCGACTTCGAGACTCCGCACGCCAGCCAACGATTTCGCCACCGGCTTCTTCGGAGCCCGCGTTTCCCGGCGCGCCCCGCCATGATCCACCTTGAGTTCCAGCGAATCCAAGACAGTTCCTTCGGCTCCGAGAGATTCTTTCACGGCAACTTCAGCCGGACGCGATTCGGGGGGCGCTGGTTCTTCAGCATCGGCAGGCATATCTTCGGCCGGCGCTTCTTCCTCGGGCAAATCTTCGCCGAACGGATCATCTCTGTCATAGTCCACACCGATTTCGCCCGCGGCATCGTCGAGGCCTTCGAAGAGTTCCTCGCCGGCATCCATGCCGACTTGATCGAACCTTCGGGATGCCTCCCGGGAGGCCGGAGCGAACAAAGCAAACGGATAGAAGCCGCCGGAAAGAGCGAACAGCCCCTTGGCCGTGGTGATGGCGGCCGGCTCGGGTTTGGGGAGCCCTTCGGTGGCGACCGTTCCGCCGGTGTTGACCACTTCGTAACCGGCCGGCGGATGGACCAACCAGCGCAAGTCGGCCAACGGTACTTCAATCGGCTCGGCCGAAGCCTCGGGCAACAAGAACAATTTCGGCGCCTCGGCCGTGACTCGATTGCCGAAGAGACTCGCGTCCGGATCCGTGGCATAGGCTACGCGCAGGCTGCGAGGCGTCTCGACATCCTGGGCCGGTAGGCTTACCAGCAGCCGATCGTCCTTGCGCTGAGGCTTCAGCGGCACGTCATCGAGAAAGGCAGACCAAAGCTCGGAATTCGGCGGCAACTTGACCTCCAGATAAAGCGCCTTGGTGCGCAAGGAGAACTGGGCCTGTGTCTGATTGGCTCCGTCGGGGGCGAAGAAGGTTCGCAGCTCGGCCGACTGCACGATCGCCGAGGGCAACTCGTAGGCCGGGTCGCGCGAGACGTCCACCGTCACCTGCGGCGAATCGCCCACAAACTCGTAAGCCCCCAACAGACGTCGTCCCGGTTGGTACTCGGCGTCGACCAGCTCACCCACATCGACCCGACGCAGATGCGTCTTCACGTCCACGTCCAACTCGGCACTGCCCTCGACGGCCACCAGTCCCGACTGATAGTCTACGCCGTCTGCCTTAACTAGCGGCAGAGCGAATTCGTCGAGTGTTTCATCCGGCAAAGGTCGTTGGAAATCGACCGCCAGACGCACCGTGTCGCGACGCGGCTCGGCCAACTCGACATTCCAGCGACGCATTAAGTCGACAGTTTCCGAATCGTACTGTTTTAGCTGCACACCGTCGAGGCCCGTGATGGTGAGCGTCTCCGGCGTAGTATCCTTCGGTAAAAGCAAGGCCAGGCGTCGCGTGCGGGCTTCCTTGATGTCGTAGATTATTTCGTAACGGGCGAACAGGGCGCCCGGTTCGATCCGCAGGAATGAGTAGGTCTTGGCCGTCAACTGAGGTTGCGTTCGCTCGACGCGCAGGGCGGCCTCGTAGTGCGGCCCTTCATGGCGATAGGCCAGATTCGTAGCCACGCCTTCCAATCCGTACTCGGCCTTCTCCGCTTCATGTAACGGGATGGGTAAATCGTCGCCTTCCGGCCGGACGGTCATGTCGTCGCGAGCCTCGATGGCAATCGCCCCCCGGTAGCTCTGCGGATCGGCGCCTTCGACCACAAACAGCGGAAACGCGACCGCTTGCGAATCCCACTCGCCGAGCCAGTCGGGTGGCGTGTAGACTGCCTGAAAGTTGGCCTGATAGACACTGCCTGGCGGAATCCCCTCGGGCACGCGCACGTGAATCCGCGCTCGCCCAGCCTGGGCCTTGTACCGCTCGAACGGTAACGGTTTTTCTCCCGCCGCCGTGACGCTCTTGATGTTCCAGCCTTCCGGCATGGTGAAATCGAACGCAAACCGTTTCTCGACGTCCGGGACCATGGCCAAACCGCCGAGCACTTCCTGGCCCTGGTCGCTGAGCACCAACAGCAGGTTGGAAGTAACCGCCAGCTTGGCTTCCGGTCGAACGATGCGAGCGCTCAGCGTGAAGTCGCTTTGCGGGGCGTAGTAGGCGACGACCGTCTTCAATCGGGGCCCAATCCCTAGAAGGTGGCCGGGCTGGGCCTCGAATAACGACGCCGGCATGGCACGGCTGAGCACCTCGACGTCGATCGGGATCAGCAATTCTTCCTGGCCGGCAATCGAGTCGGCCTGCAGATACTCCTCGACCAACAGGCCCAAGACGGCCACCTGGCCCACCACGTCCTCCGCGACCGGGCGCAAGGCGGGAAACTGCCAGGACCGGGGAAAGGTCCACGGCTGATCGGCCGAAGGGGTCTTGATCGCCGCGATGTTCAGAACGACCGTCTCGGTGGTCGGCTCGCGAAGCCACGCATTGAGGATTCGCTCGCTGGGTTTACCATCAACAACCGTTTGCTGGACGTCCCAGCGCGATAACAGGGGGGAATCGATCTTGGTGATTTCGAAACCCTCGGGCACGACGAACCGGAAATGGTCGACCGCCTGATGTAGAATATCCAGCGAAACGGTCGCATGGAGCTTCTCGTAGGCCGAGGTGACCTCGTCGACGAACACACTCCGCGCGACGACCGCCCGTTGCTGTCGCTTGAGCCGGCTGTTGAGCGTCATCACCAGCGAGGCGTCGCCTGCCGGCGGCAGGAGTTCAAAACGAGTCACTTCGGCCTGAGCGTCGACCACCCGGCTGACAACCTCTGCACCGCCCTTGATTTCCACGTCGCCGGGTACGGTCAACGTCATCCGCGCGGCCGCCGCGCGTGGCAGGCGAAACTGCAGCACCTGTCGGGCGGCCGTGGTCTGAAGTGGGGCAACCATTTGCAACGTCAACTCATGCCGGCCCATGCCCTCGACGAACAACACGAGTTGTCCCTTGTCGCTGCGACCGATCGCCGCGCCTTGGCCGTCCAAAGTTGCACTGCGCAGGCCCACGCCGCCGAGATCCAAGGGCACGGCGTGCAGTCCTTCGCGCAGCACTTCGATCACTAGGGTGCCGGAAAGCTGCGCGCGGTCTTGTCCCACCGTGGCCGTGTACTGGGCATCGGCCAATACGGCCGCATGAGGGGCTATCGAGGTCGGCGAGGTCTTCGCCTTGGCCAGCAATTCGTCGTATTCGGTCCGCGAAAGAAAGACCCGGCGAGGCTCCTTCTGAAGCAGCACGTGAAGATCCTCGAACGGAATGAAGAGTTCCCGGACGAGCAACTCTTGATCGGCAGCTTCGTTCTCGGCCGCCATGGTGAAGCAGGCCGCCGTCATGCAAAGGACCACCGCCAGCAGCGCCATGGCCAGTGGTGTCACGCCCAGTAATGACAAGCCCAGTAATGACAAGCACTGGGCCGAATTCAGTAAGGTCGGATGGTTACGCATCGGCCTGCCCTCCTTTGTCGCTCTCGGGTGTGTCGAGGTTGGCCGGCGACGCGGTTTCCTTGCGGGCAAGGATCATCGGGCGAACGCGTGCCACATACCACATGATCCACATCACGACCACAATGAAGATAGCCGAGGCCAGCACGCCGTCGAGAATTTGCAGCGAGAAGGTGGGCAGAAAGACTCCGCAAAGCACCAACGCCACGATCAGGGAGCCGACGGCCAAGGCCTTGTCCGACGCGGACCGACGTACCAGCAACAGCCCAGCGACGATCACGATCAGAAAGACGATCCCATGCAGGAAGGTTCGGTCGATCGTAGTCAGGCACAAGGAGCCCTCCGGCGGTGGTTCGGGGCGCAAGGTCGAGAAGACGTAGAGCCGCCCGTCCGTCGCAAAGGTTCCTCCGGCGCCGGCGGTCATCTCGATGTTCTCGTGCATCTGCTGGATTAGCGAGGTTATGTTGGGCCGGAACACGGGCTCCCAGTTCAACGAAGTGTCGAGCACCCAGCGGTGCTCTTCATTCCATGGCCCGCGAAAACGCATCAGGTCCCATTCCCGCGGCATGTAGACGCCCAGGTAGAGCTTCTGTACGGCGGCTTCCTCGGGGAACGTGGGCAGATCCAACCGGCTGCCGGTCCCTGAAACCGTGTAACGCAACTCCAGCAGGAACGGCTTCTCGTCGCTCGAATCGATCAGCGGCACGAAGTAGCTGTTCTTCTGGCTCTGCAACGTGACCGGCCGGCCGTTGATCCGCGCCGGATCCGTGTCGAACGTGGCGCCGTCGGGTAATTTCAATTCGAGCCGCTGCCGGGCGCTGCGCATCCGATAGACGGCTTGGACCGGGATCTGCTCGGCTCGCGTAAGCACCATCCGTACGACCGCCTGCTCGATGACCGTTCGCTTCAACTCTTCCAACTTGTATTGGGTGGCCACGATGGAAAGTTTCCAGTCGTCGTGGAATTCGAACGCCCGGGCGGCATCCTCGACCGGCGTCTTCAGGTCGTGCTGGGGATCGATTCCGCGTAGACCGGGTGAAGTGTCCTTTTCCCGCACGTCGATCGTCTCGGCCTTGGCCAGGACGATTTGCCCCCAAACGCGGTCTGCGCCGATCGGTTTCAGATAGGGCACGCTCAACGTGACCGGCTCGCCGACCGCCAGATTCGCGATCGGTTCCTGACGCACCAGTTTGATCTGACCGGTGCCGATCAACTCCGCCTTGCCGGTGAAGTTCCAGGCCTCGTAACCGGCCTCTGGCTTGGCGTCCTCCGGCGGTTCGATCACCTCGTCATTGATGCCTTCGGTCAGGTTTCGCCATTGGCGCGTTGCAGCGTCCGGCCCGTCGTCATCGACCACCGGCAAGTCGATTCGCAGCGACTTCACGCCACTGTAAAGGATGTTATAGAAGAACGTGGCTTCGTACTTGACCATGCCGCTGTCGATCCGGGTGACCAACAGTTGGCGGATCGTCACTTGCGGTTTCCGCCGCTTGGCCGAAAGCGACAGGCTAATCGCCTCGCGGCCGAAGGTGCGCTCGAGTACGCTGCGCACGCCGGGGGACTTCTTCTGTCGGACGGGTTCCATGCCCTGCATGGCCTCTTGCAGTGAAACCTCTTGCAGACCCTCGCTCTTGCTCTGGCCGACTTCCAAACTCTCGGGTGCAAAGACCACCAGACGGCCGCTGTCGCGTTGAACCGTTCCGGGGGCGATCCGCGGAATCTGAAGCGGAATCTCGACCTTGTTGCCGGTCGGCGTCATCAGGTCCGGCTCCTGGAGTTCCTTTTGCAGATTGACGACCAACGCCACACGGCCGATCGCCTTTCGAGCCAAATTGACCACCAGCCGCGTCTGGGTGTCGCCTTCGAGATGATGCGAGTCGACCACGACCGGCTCGGCGCCCGCCGCCTTGCGACCTTCGACGCGACGGATCTCGTAGCCGGCCGGCACGTCCAGTTCCAAGCGGAAGACGCCGGCCCGTTCGATCGTATAGACGGCCAGCATATCGATCGCCAGCCGCTGCGGCTGAAGGTGTGCCTCGACCAGAGAATCGACCGCAATTCGCGGCTGAACCTTTTCGACCCCCAGTTGCAATGCGAACGGGATCAGGGCGTAGCGATACGAGAAGGTCCATTTTCCTTCGGCCAATTCCTTGGGCAACTCGGCCGCGTCGAGCTGAAGCAACCCGGCTGTCTCGGTCGCCTCGGCCCGAAGTCCTTCGGCCACATGCACCACGATCACACCCTGCTGCCGCCCGACGTCCAGGGCCCCAGGTCCAAGAGCTCTGACCACGGGAACGGCGACTTCGCTCTTGTCCTGGTCCGGGAAGAACTTTTCGAGCTCGACGGTCACTTGCTGCGACTTCTCGGCCGGATCGAACAACTGGACCGTAATCCGTTGCCTCTCATCTACCTTCTCGACCGTCCATTGTCGCACGTTCGGATCGGCTACGGCCACCACCTTCTGGTCGGCCGGCACTTCGATCGAGAGCTGGGGAAGTTCCGCCCGACTGATCGTATAGGCCAATCGAGTGCGAGTTCGAACCACGCCCTCGTTGACCCAGACCTGTTGTTGGGAGTCGACGCTGGCCAAAGCCGTCAGGCCCGTGGCGCCCTCGGCCTTGGGAGTCCAGTCGATGCGAACTTGCGGCGCCGCGCCGACAAATGCCAGTACGACCGTCTCCTCGAGCAACGCGCCTTCCGCCGGTTCTTCACCTTCCTTCGACGGCACCTCCGTGGCAGCGATCAGCGGATGGACGTTCACTTTCACGCCCGACTGCGGGATCCGAACCCGCCAACGACTCACCGGCGCTTGCGGCGCCTGGAACGATACGCTGTTCTGGCCCGGCGTGCGGGTGATCGCCTTGGCATATTCCAGGGTTAGTTCGATTTGCTCGGGCTGTTTGCCTTTCTTCTCCAACAAGATGCGGTAGTCCGCCCCGGCGCCGCCGAGGATGCGTGCCGGTTGGTCGCCCAAGGTGGCCCGCGTGATGGCCGCGTCGGCCAATCGTAACGGCACCTCGTGCCAGCCCTCGGTGAGGATCTCGATCTTCAGTAGCGCCTTGACGCGAACCACGTCCTTCGAGACGGTGGCCTCATTCTCGGTCTCGGTAATCAGGGCTCCGACCGGCGGTTTCACCTCGGTGGCCGGTTGGCCCTTGTCTCGGGCGGCCTGCCAAAGCTCCTGAAACTTCTCGTACGGCAGGAACACGCCCCGGCCATGCTTCTCGAAGACCTCGCGGAGCTTCTCGTAGGGGATGTAAATGCTCTGCTCATGGATGGTCTTTTCGGCCTGATCATCACCGCCGGCGGCCGGAGCCGGGTCCTGGGCCAACAACGTTTGGCCCGCCAAGCAAGTCAACAGGCCCAACAAGGCCACCAGAAGAAAGGTTGATTCGAGCCGACGTTTCATGACTGGATCCTCACGGTTACAGGGTCGTCAAGTATTGGGTCGTCAAGTACTGGTTCGTCAAGGTTTACGGAGGCAGGAGCGTTTTGTTTCTCGCGAAATGCCACTAGTGGGTGGTGTGCAACCTAATTCCAACGGCGCATACCGATCTACCGTGGATATACCATGTATCACATGCGGTTGGACGCAATGGGGCCCGCAAAAGTTCTCAGAAGTCCCGATTTTCGCATCATCCGGGCAATTTGTGCCGGCCCGGCCCATCAATCGGCCTTGGGCGTGGCTGGTGGCTGAGCGCAGCGAAGCCCCAGGACCCGGACAACTGGGGCACCGCTGCGCTATGCCCCAGCCACCCATCGTCAATCGGCCTGGCGGCTTGGGCCGTTGAAGAGCCGCGGCAGCACTATATAGCGGAGAATCAGCCCTGTGAGAATCATCCCGGCCCCGACCATGGTTGATGAGAGCGAATGACCAATGGTCATTGAACATTGGTCATTCAAATTCCCCTACAGGTCTGAAAAAGGGATCAGAACGGTTTTCCGCGCAGTGAATAGTTCTGACCCCTTTCTTGCTAGTCGTCGTTGCCAACATTGATCGGTTCACCCACCACAGGCCATCCGTCCTTCCAGGTCATCCGACGGACGTTCAATACCCGCTGGGCCTTGAGATTCCGTGCGTCGTAGCATGCGTGGACGAGGTAGTCGCCATCGGCTGTCTGGAGAACACTGTTGTGGCCAGGGCCTCGCCATCTCGGTGTGGTCGAGAGGATGACAGTACCATGACCTTGAAGCAGCTTTTTCCCGTCACGGTCGACGTACGGTCCCAGCACGGATCGGGCCCGACCAATGACGATCTTGTACGTGCTCTGCATGCCGGCACAGCAGAAGTCCCAGGAGACGAAGAGGTAGTAGTAGCCGTCGTGGGCGATGACGAAGGGCGCCTCAATAGCCGGGGGCTCCACGCCGGGAGCACGCACGGCAACCGGCGTGATTTTCGGCGGGGAATGCGCGGGCTTGCCCGTCGTCGGGTCGATCGGTGTGGCCTTCAGCCCCGTCCAGTACGAGCCCCAGAACAGATACGGCGTGCCGTCGTGGTCGACGAACAAGGCCGGGTCAATGGCGTTGAAGTCGCACTTGCCGGGAGCCGAGTCAAGCACGAGTTCCTGATCCTCCCACAAGTAGTCCGGATCGTCCGGGTCGAGTGTTTTGTTGGTAGCCAGACCGATGGCGGACCGTTGGGAACCGAATGTCGAGACGGAGTAGTAGAGGTGGTACTTGTCGGCAAAGCGGGAGATATCGGGCGCCCAAATGCCTCGAGTGCCGGGAACGGCTTTGGCGGCCCACGGCGGAACATTCGTCTTGAACACGCGGCCGATCCTGGTCCAGTCAACAAGGTTACGCGATCGCCAGATGGGCACGCCTCGGCCGGTGGAAAAGATGTAATAGCCGGAGCCCTCGCGGGCCTCAATGATAGTCGGGTCGGGAGTGCCGGCCAGCACCTCCTCGATCGGATCGTCGGCTTCGGTGGCCCTCGACATACAAAGGCAGGCCGTCAAACAGAGCAGGAGCCAGGATGGGGGCATGATTCTTCCTCGGTAAAGAAAAAGGGGACGGGAGTCTTTTTCATGGCTATCACTGCACGAACAACTGCAAGTAAAAGACTCCCGTCCCCTTTGTTCCTCGACGGCGATGCGTTGCTGCGTGGCGTCCACGTGCGACTCCAAAATCCGGTCGAAACTGGTGTTTTTGTTCTCGCAAAAGCGATAGGCGGCAACCATTTCAGCGCGTCCACCGCACGCTGCGGGAATGCTCGCCGTTGGTCGCGCCGCCAATTGCGCCAGCACTTGCCCGAACCGCGTGTTCAAACGCTTATCGTTGAGCTTGGCTGTTTTCACTTCATCCAATATCCACGGAGCAAGCATGTCTGGTCTTCCTTGACTCGATTTGCCTCCCTGCGTCCATTCGCCAGCCACCCATGATGCCCCATCGCCCCCATTTCGCCAATGCCAATCAAAAGATGTGTGTAACAACGAGGGCTGACGCCCTGGGCTATTGACTGTCGTCCCTTCGGGACTGAAGAATGCGACACGTTTCCGATAGAAGATGCGTCAGGGCGAGCCCTGACCTACGGCTGTTGATGATTTCCGAGTTGCCCCGGTATACCTGGGCAATTAACCCGGTATACCGGGGCAATTAACCCCAGGGCAACTCCGACTCGGACGAGGGGGGTCGGTTTTCTTGCGGCGTAACGTGCTTCAGCGTAAGAGCTTGCGACTTGCTCGCCCGGAGCTCTCGCGACGTAAGTTCAACGCGCAAATTCCCGAGAAATTGAATTCCAAAATCCTTGACATAACCCCTTGCCCGGCAATATCTTAAGGACCGTTTTGGGCCACCATTGTTGACCAAACGGGCTGTTGTTAATCGTCTGTGGCAAAGTTGATTCTAATCGACGTAAGTCCAAGTCTCAAGGCAACTTATCGGCCACGATGGGACTGAAAAGTTTGATTTTTTGCTAGGCAAAGGGGTGCGCAAAAACTCGAAATGCCAGGGGCTAGGGGCTAGGGATTAGGGGCTAGGAAGCAACGACGCTCGGATAGAGGGCAGGGCTCGAGGAACAAGTTTGCCCGGAAACGCTTATCCCTAACCCCTAGCCCCTAACCCCTTCGCTAGCCGCTACGGGAGTTCCTTGCTGACCAGCACCACGCCTTCTTCCTGCTGGTCGCTGATCTCGAAGCCGCGGTTGGCGAAGGTGGCCAGTGCACGGGAGTTGTTCCTGGCCGTTTCCGCCACCAGGCGCTTCACGCCCCAACGCTTGGCTACGTCCAGGCAGAAGTCGGTTAGCAATCCACCCAGGCCGTGACCTTGCCAGCGATCGGCCACGATGACCGCGTATTCGGCCGTTTCGTGATCCACATCGGCCACTAGGCGGCCCACGCCGATTAGTTTGCGTTGCCCTTCTTCTTCGACTTCGGCCACTATGGCCAACTCGCGGTCGTAATCGATGAAGCAGTAACGGGCGGCCATCTCGTGCGTGGTCTGTTTGAAGAGGTAGTTGAAGCGGAAACGGATCGTTTCGGTCGAGCAACTCGCCACCAGATCGTGCCAGAGCGGCTCGTCTTCCGGCTTGATCGGGCGAAAGATCACCTCGCTACCGTCCTTGAGCTTGCGATCCGTCACGAATTCATCCGGATACGGCCGAATGGCCAGGTGAGCAAACGGCCGGACGGCATGGGTGACCAGTTTGCGATCGATGATCACCCGGGCGTCCAGGGCAATGACGTCCTCGGGCGTAACCAGCAGCGGATTGATGTCCAACTCCTTGATCTCGGGATAGTCGGCCACTAGGTAGGAAAACCGCATCAGAATCTCGACCAGCCGGTCGATATTGGCCCCCGGCTTACCGCGATAGCCTTGCAGCAAGGGCCAAGACTTCAAGGACTCGAGCATTTTTCGGGCCAGCGATTCGTTCAGCGGCGGCAGGCCCAACGCCCGATCGCGGAACAACTCGGCCGCCGTGCCGCCCGTGCCCACCATGATCACCGAACCGAAGACCGGATCTTTCTTCGTGCCTAAGATCAGCTCGAAGCTGTTCGGGAAGGTGACCATTTTTTGCACGGTAACGCCGCGGATATCGGCCTCGGGGCACATCTTGCCGGCACGTTCGGTCATCTCTTCGAATGCTGCGTGGACCACTTCGTCGGAAGCCAGGTCCAACATCACGCCGCCGACGTCCGTTTTGTGGGTGATCTGCGGCGAGTGGATTTTCATCACGATCGGGTGTCCGAATTGCCGGGCCACGGCCACGGCTTCCTCGGCCGTCCGGGCGGCGATCGGCTTGGTGACCGGGATTTCGTAGGCGTCGAGAAATGCCTTCGAGACGTTCTCGGAAAGGATTTCGCCCCCCTCAGTCAGGAGTGTGTCGAAAAGGCCTCGCACCCGCTTGCGATCCAACGTAAACTCGATCGGGATATCTCGCGGCGTTTCGTGGAGGATCTCCAGATTGCGGGCGTAGGAAACCAAGTGCATGAACGCCCGGATGGCTTGCTCCGGCGTGCGGTAAGTGGGAATGCCGGCCGCGGAGAGCACGCGCACGCCCTCGCTGACCACGCGCCCACCCATCCAGGCTGCCAGGACCGGCTTTCGGGCCTTGGCCGCGATCTCGCTAACCGCGTGCGCGGTGGCCGTCGGATCGGTCATGGCCTGGGGCGTGAGGATCACCAGCACCGCGTCGACTTGCTTGTCTTTGAGCACGATCTCGATCGACTGGGAGAAACGCTCCGGCGGCGCGTCACCCAGCACGTCGACCGGATTGCCGTGCGACCAGCACGTTGGGAGCGTCTCGTTGAGCTTCTCGATCGTGTCGTCGCTCAGTGTAGCCAGGGTGCCGGCACGCTCGATCAGTGCGTCGGTGGTCATCACGCCGGGCCCGCCTGCGTTGGTGACGATCGCCAGCCGATCTCCCTTGGGAGTTTTCTGCCGGGCCAGCAACTCGGCACAGTCGAACATGTCGTCGATCTGGAAGATGCGTTCGATTCCCGCCCGTTGGAACGCCGCCTCGTAGACCGCGTCCACGCCGGCCATGGCCCCGGTGTGAGAAGCGGCCGCCGCGGCCGATTCCGCAAATCGACCGGCCTTGTAGGCCACGATCGGCTTGGTGCGTGCAAAGGCTCGGGCGGCCGACATGAACTCGCGGGCTTCGCTGATCGATTCGATGTAGAGGATGATCGATTCGGTCTCGGTGGCCGAGCCCATATAGTCGATCAGATCGGCCATGGTGACGTCCAGCACATTGCCGACCGACACGAAGTAGGAGAACCCGATGCCCTCGTCAATGGCCCAATCGAGCACCGAGGTGCACAGGGCCCCCGACTGCGAGATGAAGCCCAAGTGCCCGTCGGCCGGCGTGGCCGTGGCGAAACTGGCGTTTAAGTGAATGCGCGGTACGATGATTCCCAGGCAATTCGGGCCGATAATCCGCATCCCGTCGAACTTGCGTTGTTCTTCGAGGATTTGCTGTTCGAGCTGAATGCCTTCCTCGCCCACCTCGCGGAAGCCGGCCGAGATGATTACCAACCCTCGGATTCCCGCTTCGCCACAGGCCCGCACGATGCCGGGGACCGTGGGGGCCGGAGTGCAGATCACGGCCAAGTCGGGCGTATGAGGGATGCTCTCGATATCCTTGTAGGCATGGATCCCTTGAACCGACTCGCGTTTGGGGTTGACCGGATAAACGACGCCGGGAAACCCGGATCCCACCATGTTCTTCAGGACGGTATACCCGACGCTGGTGGGGGTGTCGCTCGCGCCGATGACGGCGACGCGATTCGGGTTGAAAATCTTATCGAGGTTCCGAATGCTCACTTTTGTGCTCCAGCAGGCATAGAGGATTGGCCGGCATGAGGATTGGCAGGTCGAGAATCTGGGTATTTAAGTAGGATCGGCATAATAGTCCGGTCGACTTGCTTCCGTAGACTGCCAAAACATTGAGGATTACTGCATTGGGGGCAGTTTGTGAAGAGTATAAGGTCTCTGACGGACACATTTTTCGACGCCTCCCTTCCCGCCGGGGCCGATTTCTGACTACAATCGGGCGGTTGTAAGGGCTTTTTGATGGCCAGGGGGCCTTCTCCTGGAAGCGAGTATGCATGGCTGAAGATCGAGACCACGGATTGGTGCAGCGCGCCCAGGCCGGGGATTTCGACGCGTTCGAGTCGTTGGTTGTCGGGTATGAGCGGCGAGTCTACGGGTTGGCTCGGCGGATTGTGGGCCAGGATGCCGATGCGGACGAGGTCGTGCAACTGACGTTCCTCAGCGTGATCGAGCACCTGCGAGAATTCCGCGGCGAGGCCAAGTTTTCGACCTGGTTGCTGCGGATCGCCACCAACCACGCGCTGGTCTTGTTGCGAAAACGGTCGCGGCATCGAATGGTTCCGCTGGGTGAAGAAGACCGTTCGGCAAACCACGGCGACACGCCGCATCCGGAATTCATCGCCCAGTGGCAGGAAACGCCCGAGTCGATCGCCGCGCGACACGAGACGCGCGAGATCCTCGACGAGGCCCTCGGGCACTTGGATGAGAAATACCGCTTGGTCTTTGTGTTGCGCGACGTCGAGGGGTTTTCGGTCAATGAGACGGCCCAGATGTTGGATATCAGCGTCTCGAACGTCAAGGTCCGACTGCTGCGAGCCCGGCTGATGTTGCGTGAACGCCTGACCAAACAGTTCGGCGACCAGGCCACGCAGCTCTTTCTGGGCGATGATCACGCGTAAAATGGGATCATGCGTAAAATGGGATCATGCGTGAGATGGTCCTCGGACAGAATCTTAGGCTTTTCCTGCCGCAACTTTCCGGCACACACTGGTGAAACGGTCCGAACTCGGCTATATTTGTGAAACTGAAGTAGAGATTCGCGGCCGAAAGGCGGCCCGTCTGATCCCCCAACCCCTTGCAGGAAGCGGTTCCATGAGCAATTCCGTCGTTTTGGAAACGTCGCTGGCCGGAGTCCCGGTGCGACGCGGTAAGGTGCGGGACATTTATGACCTGGGCGATCAACTTTTGCTGGTCAGTACGGACCGAATCAGCGCGTTCGACTGGGTTCTGCCCAGCGGGATTCCCGACAAGGGCCGCGTGTTGACCCAAATCGCCGCCTTCTGGTTCGATCGGCTGGGGGAACCGAACCACCTAATCACCGTGGACGTCGACCAGATGGACCTGCCGGCGGACGCGGATCGTGCGTCGTTGGCCGGCCGGTCCACCCTGTGCCGGAAAACCAAGGTCGTGCCCATCGAGTGCGTGGTTCGGGGCTACTTGGCCGGGTCGGGCTGGAAAGAGTATCAGCAGAGCGGAACCGTCTGCGGTATCCAACTTCCCGACGGGTTGACCGAGAGCGCTCAACTACCCGAGCCGATCTTTACGCCCGCGACCAAGGCGGAATCGGGCCACGACGAGAACATCTCGTTCGAGCAGATGGTCGAGGTTGTCGGTCCAGAGGTGGCCGAGGAACTGCAACGCCGCAGCCTCGACATTTTTCGACGCGGAACCGAGTACGCCCAGGAGCGTGGGATCATCATTGCCGACACGAAGTTCGAGTTTGGCGAGGTGGGGGGACAATTGCTCCTGATCGACGAGGTGCTTACGCCCGACAGTTCCCGTTTCTGGCCGGCCGACCGGTACCAGCCGGGCCACGGTCAACCCTCGTTCGACAAGCAGTTCGTTCGCGATTGGCTTTCGGCGACCGACTGGGACAAGAACAGCCCGCCGCCGGCACTGCCCGAGGAGATCGTGACCAAGACCCGTGCGAAATACGTCGAAGCCTACGAGCAATTGACGGGCACGAAGTTCGCGACCTGAGCGGGATTTCGTGATTGTGGGCGTTGGCCCGCCCCCTTGCAGACGGGTGTGCCAAACCCGGGCTGACAGATCTATCGAAGGCCGTTTCGCGGGCGCGTGAGGATCAAATCACCCCCCCTCACAAGCAGGGCCTGCAAGTCCGTTCTTGGTCGAAGCCCCGCCTCGGGGGGTGGAGCGCATACATCCATAGGCTGTGTTTTTGGTCAGAAAACCGGTTGTATCGAGATAATCCGAATTACTTTCCCAAAAAGCACAGGTTGCAGATAGCAAATCATTGACAAAAACAGGATTTATAGTAAGATGAGGGGAGTTTGTTAGACGCGATTAGAAGGATTGTTTTAGTTTCGTTGGACGTAGCGGTTGGTAGGTTGAGGAGTTCTAGGCCGAGCGATGTCGCCGTTCTCGGTTGTTGAAGGGGGCGGCGACGGTCGGATAGACTCAATCAAGTAGATCGATTGTAGTGACAATTCCTCCTTTGTGCAGACTGAGGATTGTTTTGTTTATTTTGGTTTTTAGACACCAAAGGTCGTTTCAACTGGGCTGATTAGCCTAAGGAGGCAGCGGTGCGTCATGACAATTTATTCGGAGGGCCGACTACGGTCGGGCTCTCGGCCTTTCTATGCGCGTTGCTTATGACGCCCATCGCGAACGGAGGCCAAATCGTGATTGACTCATTCAATGAGCCAAGCTCCGGCGAGGCCTTCTTTCTGGAAGGGCCCGCGCCTGGCAGTGCGAACCCGATAGCCTTTGAGCATTCCGGGTTGACCGAGGTCATCGGTTCAGAACGCGACTGCCTGATCGAGGTAGTTGGCAACCCAACTCCCATCTCTGCCTCTGGCATCATCGGCTACGAGCCGGTCTACGAAGTGGGTGCTCTGCAGATAAACACTCACGAACCTGGCACGCGCGTGATCCTTCAGTATAACGGCGAAGACGACGTCGGTCTGGAAGGAAGGGACCTTACCGAAGGCGGAATGAACGGTAGAATCAATTTGCACTTCTACACCGTCGACACGGGCGGTCCGGATGCCCCGCCGTTGAGCCTAAAAGTCTCTGTAAACGACGAGGATCCGATCGAATTCTTCATTCCCGAGGGCAATGAGTTCGACTTCTTCGTTCCCTTCAGCCGTTTTAGGGATGGGTTGTTCAGCAGCGTCGACAGCCTCACGTTCGGCATTAACGATCTCCAAACGCCTATACCGAACATCGATTTCAAATTGGATTTTATCGAAGTCGAACCTGTTCCCGAGCCATCATCCCTTGCGCTTCTTTGCGGTCTGGCAACCTGCCTGCTGGTCGCATTGGCCCGACGCCGAAGACAGACATCGTAACGACTCCGCCGATCCTAACGACTGCACACCGTTGCATCAGCCTCCCGCAACGGTATCACCAGCGGCAAGCCCACGGCTTGTGGGTTTGCCGTTTTTGTCATAATTCCCCGACAGACGACTGACTCCCGAGAGACGACTGAGCACCAGTGAACCGAAAACCGATCCCTGGCGTATTGCTGAAAACGGCCTTCGTCGGCTACTTGATCGTGCTGACGGTGTTGCTGCTGATGGACGAGCCAAAGAGGCTAGTGATTCCTCCCACGTTCTTGGAGCAATTTGCCCACTTTATCAGCTTCTTTCTGCTGGCCTGGTTGGCCATGGCTGCCCGGTGGCCGGTGCCAAACTGGGGAGTTTTCGTCTTGCTGATCTTGTACGCCATGGCAACCGAGTTGTTGCAGGGCTTGGTGGGTTGGAGGAGTTGCGAGTGGCGCGATTGGGTTCAAGATGTGTTGGGGATCGGAGCGGCATTTGGTGGATGGTGGCTTTTTGTGATGATCAACTCCGTCGCCGAGGCGTCCGCCACAGCAGACAAACCACCACAACAGGGCAATTAGCATGATCCGAAAGAGGATGTCAAGGCTGGTTTCCCTCCTAATTGATGATATAATGGGTATTTTGGCGGATTGTTGTTTCTGGTCGAGTAGGGATTCCGAAAAGTCATAACGAGGCGTTGTAACGGGCCGTATTGCCAGGAAACTTTCCTGAAATCGTTCTCGATCATCTTTTGGCCGCCCTGGTCGGCTCGAACCTGGTCGGCTCGAAGGTCATTAATCACTTAGTGAGCATTCGTTGCACTTCCCTGGGGTGCGGATGCTCAGACCGTGAGGCATTTTCATGAAAACTCTGAACGTTCGTCTGGTAATCATCCTTGTCATTGCGGCCGTGGTGCTCGGCGGTGGCGTTGTTGGACTGCGCCATTTCCAGATGCGTGGCAATGCGGGCTTCTTTTTGGAGCAGGCGAATCAGGCGGAAATGCGCGCGCGATCGTTGAGAGAACGCGAGGATTTCGAGCAAGCCCGAACCGAGTACGAAGAGGCCGTCACAAAATATGGATGGTTTGTCAATCTCAACCGTGAAGACACTGACGCGTGGGAGAAACTCGCTTTTCTTCAGGCAGACCTTGCCCAAACGATCTTCGAAACGATCGATTCCGACGATTCGCGGGTGATCCAACGGAAGGCACTTGGCGAGTCGAGCCGAGCGAACATGCGGTCGCTTTCGTCGTTGGAGCGCGTGCTGCGTCTGGATGCCGACCGCCCGGATGCGCGGCGGAAGGCCGTCAATCTGGCGACCGCCTTCGGACGATATTCCGACGCCATCGAGCACCTGGAAGGTTTCTTCGAGACGCTACAGAACGATGCCGAATTGTTGCTCTTGTTGGGGAACTGCCGCGAGAGGCTTCGCCAGGACGAGGAGGCCGTTACGGCGCTGAGCCGGGCAATTGAACTCTCGCCGGATTCAGTGGATGCCTATCTATTACTGGTGAGAATTCTGGCCAGCGAGAATCGCTTGAACCGGCCCGAGAAAGCAGACGTCTGGATGGAGAAGATGGTCGAGGCAAATCCCGAATCCTCGTCAGCCCACGTGTCGTTCGGACGATACTTGATGGGCCTGGCCGGCCTTGACTCGTTGGACACGATAAGGCGACATCCGCTCATGCTGAAGAGGATTCTTCCCAGCATGATCGGCAAGTCGGTCAACGAGACGATTGAAGGCCTTGAGCTTTCCGAGGATGATCCGGAGAGGATCACACTGCGCGAGAAGCAGTTGCTGCTGGTCGATGCAGTAGAACGGGCACTAAGCTTATGCGACAGCGAACTACCGTTGGACGAACCCGAGACGCTGCTGCTGAACTCGATTGGCGGAGTGAAAGTATCGGCAGCAGAGCCCGAGGCCTTGACCGCGGCGCGCGACGAAGCGTTGACGGCCCTGAAGGACGAGTTGAGCGCCGAGGACGTGGCTACGTTGCAGGCGGCCTCGAAACACGGAGTCTTGGTTTCAGCGATGCAATCCACGCTGAAGAATCTCGGCGACGGACGAATCCTAGCTGAGTCTCTAAGAAATGCGGTTCTGGATGAGGTGATGAGCCACGCTGAGACGGCGCGTCGGTTGGCCGCGGAAAACCGCGAGGTCTTGGCAACGGCACAAGAACACGGCGTGTTGGCGGACGCCATTGGACGTGCACTGGAGAAACTGCCTACCAGTGATTTGCGACTTACGGCCAATCGCAACGTGCTCGAAGAGGCCTTGGACGATGCTGTGAAGGGCCTTGCCTTGCCGGCCGATGACGAGGACGGTCGTCGACTCGCGGCGAAGCAGGGCGTGTTGCTGATTGCGGTCCAGCGCGCGATGCGCGACAGCCAATTGGTGAGCTGCAACTTGTCTTCGATACCGGAAGACCAGAATGACGCCGTGTTGGCCGATACAGCGGAACGCACGGCAGAAAGTCGTTCCGCACAATTGGAAGGCCATGATCGTGATGCGTTGCTGCTGGTCGTGCGTTACGTGCTGCTGAACAAAGAATTCGATCGGGCGCGGGAGATCATTCAGCAGGGGCTGGAACTCTACCCGACCAGCTCGCAAATGCACGACACGCTTTCGCGGGTCGAGCTGCAATTGGGTGATCGTCAACAGGCGATTGCCGCCTTGCGACGGGGACTTGAAGCCATTGAAGATGCTCCAGATCTGCTTTGGCAGTTGGCCAATCTGCTGATCGACGCGCGGAATCTGGAGGAGGCGAAAGAGGTGATCGAGGACTTGGTGGCGACGGAAAGCGGCGGCACACAAGAAGTCCCACCCGCCGCGGTTGCCGCAGCCTACTTGAAGGCCCGGATTGCTTTTGCCGAGAGTCAGTGGCGCGAGGCGGCAGAGGGTTTCACGCAAGTGCGACCGACGTTGTCCGATCAGCCGCGGTTGTTGGCTCAAGCGGAGTTCCTGGCGGGCCAGTGTTATCAGCGGCTGAGCAACCTCGACAAGGCCCAATTGGCCTTCCAAAGAGCACTGGTCATCAACCCCCGCTACACCCAGGCCCGAGCGGCCTTGGCCAGGGTACTCGGCCAGTCTGGGAAAACCGACGACGCAATCGACCAGTTCAAGGGCCTCGGCTTCGAGGGATTGCTCAATGCGGCCCGAATCATGATCGCCAGGAATCTGCGTCAGGATGAATCGCAACAGGACTGGTCCGAGGTGGAGCAGACGCTGCGTCAGGCAGCTTCGATGAATCCAGAGTCATCCGACGTGATTATCATGAGCGCGGAGGTACTTGCCGCCCAAGGCCGCGTTCCTCGGGCGACCCAGTTCCTCGAGCGCGCTCGAAAGAGAGATCCCGAAAACGACAGCTTCGTATTGGCCCTTGCCTCACTGGCCCAGAAGGAAGAAGACTGGAAGCAGGCCGAAAAGCTCCTTGACGAAGCCGAGCAGACCTACGGAGACAAGCTTGTCTTGCGGTTGGCTCGGGGCCAATACCTGGTACGTCGCTACAAGCAGGCTGCCGCCGATCGGGTAAAGCAATTGGCCGGGAATACCGACCATTTCAAGGAGGAAGAGCGGATCAAACTCGTTGTCGGATTGGTCAGGTTGGCCCGACAAGAAGAGATTTGGCAACTGATCGAGCTCTTGTTGCAGCAGGGAGACGAACAGCTTGGCGACCACATTCAATTGCGGTTGGCCCGGGCTGAGTATCTGGCCAACCGTTATAGGGCGGAAGCGGCGGAGAGAATCGCGAAATTGGCCCAAGACGTCGATCAGTTCGACGAGAACACCCAGTTGCAGCTTTTCGAAGGACTTCTCTCGATTGCCACTCAAATTGGCGACTACGAACACGCTAAAACATTCTGCGAGTTATTGGCCGAGAAACGCCCCCATAACCTGCGGATTCTCTCGATGTTATTCGAGAACGCGTTTCGCACGCAAGACGTCTCGGGAATGGATGACACCTTACGGAAGATCGAGGTGATCGAAGGCCAAGGTCCTCAATGGCATTTCAGCCAAGCCGCGCGACTTTCGCTGCAAGTTAAGGACGCCGACGATGCTCGGCTGGACCAGGCTCTGGAGCATTTGGTCGAGGCCGAAAAGGAGCGGCCCTCCTGGTCGCGGGTTTCGCTGTTGATGGCCGCGATTTACGACCAAAAGCGAGACTATGCCACCGCGTTGAAACGTTACCTCAAGGCGATCGAAATGGGCGAGCGGAATCCCGGCGCGATCCACCGGACAGCTCAGCTCTTGGCGCAACGCGGGCGTTACGCCGAAGCACGCGACACGATCCGCAAGGCGGAAATCCGCATCCTCCGACTGGATCGCCTCGACATGCGGTTGGCGCATCAAGTTGGCGAATTGGATGAAGCTTTGCAGTTGGCCGAAAAAATCGTACCCAAGAGCGAGAATTATCACGATCACATCTTCCTTGGGCAATTGTGTCAAGCCAAGGCCCGAGAAGCGGCCGGCGCGAACCAGGTTGACGAAGCGAGAACCTACCTGAAGAATGCCCATGCATCGCTGCAAAAGGCCGTTGAATTGGCCGATGACGTACCGGAAACGTGGGTTGCGATGGTGCAGTTCTTTGGCCCGCTGAAGCAGACCGATGAAGCGGAAAAGGCCATCGCGCAAGCTCGCGAGAAGCTCTCGGCGGACGTGCTGCCGCTGGCCTTGGCGCGCTGCTATATGGCCATGGATCGAGACAAGCAGGCGGCTGCGGAGTTTGCCAAAGCCCTTGAAGCGGGGCCCGAGGATTTGGATGCGGTACGCGCGGCGATTCGGTTTTATGTGCGGACGAAGGAAGGTGCATCGGCCAGGAAGCAAATCAACCGCATTCTATCGGGCGATCTGAAGGCGCCTTTGGCCGACCAACTTTGGGCCCGTCGTGAGTTGGCACGGATGATTGCTCGGAAGGGAGACTTTCCCAGTCGCCAAAAGGCCCTCGCTCTCATTCAAGAGAACCTGAAAGTCTCGCCTATGTCGACGCCGGATCTGAATGAATCTGCCCTGTTGCAAGGGACGTCTCCCGCCCGACTCCAGCGTGAAGCGGCCATCAAGACGTTGGAGAGCTTGAAGAATCCCTCGGTCAAACAGGCGTTTCAGTTGGCTCAGCTACACTACGATCAAGGTGATTGGCAAAAGGCGAACGATCAGATGCTGCGACTACTGAGCGAGCACAACGACCAACCGACCTACACGGCAAGATACGTCGGGTGGCTGCTCGATCGCGACGAACTCGACAGCGCGGACTTATGGATCCGGACTCTTCAGCGAAATGCGCCCAACCAATTTGGCACGACGTCGTTGAGGGCAAGGTGGTTGTTCGGCCGAGGGAGTTACGAAGAAGCTTTCGATTTGCTGCGAGGCTTCGTCAGCAAGCGCGATGCCCAACCGGCCAACGAGGCCACCCGCATGCGTTTGGTAGCCAATAGTCTCGAGTGGTACCTTACCAAACTCGATGATCCCGAGCAGAAGGACCTGCAAAATCGATTCGCCATGCTGGCCGACACGCTCTATCGAAGATACGTCCGATCCAACCCACCCCAAGGGCTGTTTCTTGCCTCATTTCTCGCCCGACGCGGACGGCTTGACGAAGCGCTGGATATCATGGAAGTGATGCAAAAACACGCCAAGCCAGCGGCCCTGGCACAAACCTGTCGCATTGTTCTGACCCACGCTAACGCCACAAAAAAACAGATTCAACGCGGCGAGAAGATCGTCAAAGTGGCCCGGGAACTGCATCCCGGATCTACTGCGCTGACGATTGTCCTGGCCGACACGCAGATCGCTCAAGGGCAATATGACGCGGCCGAAAAGCTCTATCGTAATTACCTCGAAAGCCACGAGGAAGATACGACCGCGATGAATAACCTGTCGCTGCTCTTGGCACTTCGGGGAATCAAGCTCGATGAAGCGCTGGACTTGATCAACCAGGCAATCGAACTCGCCGGACCGGTCGCCGCGATACTCGACTCCCGGGCGAGTGTGCACATGGCGCGGAGAAAACCCGACGAGGCTTTGGCCGACCTGAAAACGGCTATCGACGACAAGACCACGCCCGTGCGAGTCTTCCATCGGGCCCAGGCCTATTTGCAGAAAGGCGATCGGGAAGCAGCCGGCAAGGCTATGCAAGAGGCGATCGACTTGGGGCTGGCTCGCGACATGCTGCAGTTGCTCGAACTGCCCGTCCACGAGAAGCTGATGGCCTTGATTCAGTAGCCGGCTCGGGACTTTCTCGCAACGAGTAGTCGCAGACCCAGGTGGATGAAGCTACTCAGCGGATTCGAGAAAACGGATCAATTGATCGTAGTATTGCCAGGGCTGGGGATCGTTGTGATCGAGGCCGGGTAGCACGATGAACTGTTTCGGCTCGTTCGCGGCGTCAAACAGGCGCCTTCCCAACTCCAGCGGAACGATCGTATCGGCGTCTCCGTGGCTCTGTAGCAGCGGACCATCGTAGGCTTCGATCTTCCCGAGCGAGTCGAGCCGAGTACGCATCATCGTGTGGACCGGCAAGAAGGGATAAAGACGGGCCGCCATGTCGGGAAGCGACGTAAACGTGCTTTCCAGGACAAGTGCCTTCGCGCCGTCACACGCTAAATCGACCGCCACGGCGCCGCCGATCGAACGGCCCAAAACCACGATCTCGGTTTCTTCGATACCCGCGCGTTGTGCAAGCCATGCCCGAGCCGCCCGGGCGTCGGCAAGGATTCCCGTTTCGTTGGGTTTCCCCTCGCTACGACCGTAACCGCGATAATCGAAGATCAGCACCGAGACGCCGACATGATCGTGCAATACCCCGAGCGTTCCGATCCGATGGCTGAGGTTTCCCGCATTACCGTGACAAAACAACACGGTTGCCCGAGGATTCTCGTGCGGCAAGTACCAGCCGTGGATTCGCGTACCGTCGTGGGCCTCGAACCAGGCATCTTCGACGGGGGTCCCCTGGGGTTGCCAATCGCCCGCGGGATATCGTGCGGGAAAGAAGATGAAAGCTTCTTCGAATATCATCAATACCACCACCAGGAACGTGGCTACGAGAACAAAGCCACCCGCAAGCCGACCGGCTGTTCTCACGACACCTAATCGCCCACGGGATTCTTCGACGGGATGAACAGGATTCACAGGATAGGAACTTTGGTATTCTGTTGATCTATCGAAAGGGAAAACCTTTATAAGGGAAAATGGAAAAGGAAGAAAAGGGAAAACAAAGGACCGAAACAAAGGACGAGGACTCTCTTTCCCCTTTTCCTTCTTTCCCTTTCTTCCCTCCTCTCTTCATATCCTGTCCATCCTGTTGATCCTGTCAAACCACCTTCCCGTCAATTGTCCGTAAACGGTCGACAAGAAACGAACGACCCCGCACCGCCGAAGAGCAGCGCGAGGTCGGTAAGTCCGATGCGGGCCGGGCCTTTCCGGCCGGGTTATTTGAAGTTGTAGTTGGGATTCTTGGTGTCGAAATCGGCGTCGGTTAATCCGGTATTGAGTTTCAAGTTCAGGTAGGTGTACTCCTCGAGTAGTTGAGGAGCGCCTCCCGGTTGCTTCGGCCAGTCGTACGAGGCATATCGCAGGGGAAGATCCCACTCGTCATCGACGAAAATCTCCGCCACGTGGAATCGGAAATTACGCCGCGCAACCGGATGGATGACCTTGATGCACGTGCACAAGCGCTTATTGACCGTGGCTCCCTTGAGGAACTTCACTTCGCACTCGCCGAACTTGACGTCCTCTTCGGCCACTTCAGCCAAGCGTCGAACCAGATTCAAGATCCCAATTTCGGTCACTGGGTAACGCTGCCCCCGCATGGCAATCATCCCGTCGGGTGCCAAGGGGATCGTTCCGAGAAGCCTGTTTTGCACACCCGTGCCGTGGGCCAACATCTTCCCGTCGTTTTGCCCTTCGACATAGATCACCTCTCGGCCCTTGAGATGTTTGGGCGCCAGGAAGTAGAGATAAACGCTGAAGGGTTTGTGGCGGACCTTGATGAACATGTATTCCTGATCACACAGTTTTCCGTTGATTCGTTCCCTTTTGACCAGCGTTGCCGAGTAGTCGTGGATCTTCTCGACGTTGCTGATGCCGTTATTGGCCCAACGCAGCGCCGGCATCAGGGGATGCTCGTTCGGATCGCCCGAAGGCACAAGCTGATCGGCCGGCGACTGGGAATCCACGCCAGAACGCTCCGCCAATCGATAGGTAGGGCGATTGGGGCGACTGTTGCGTTGTTGGGAAACGCCCATCCTCGAGCCCTGCCGATTGGACCCCTTGCGATTGGACTCGTAGCGATTGGGTATCGAAGTCCGCGAGCCGATTCGGTCCTGCCCCGCCACCGGCGAGAATAACAGAGCAGTCAACATCAGTGCCGGCATCCAACAGGAGCCAAATCCTTTACGCGAAACCATACAGTCCTCCTTGGTTGGTATGGCTGCCGAACGTCGACGAGACCGCTTCAGTCGATCAACTGTCGTACATTCGGTGGCAAACGTCTTCCCTGAGCCGGGTATATTCAGCAAGTTGCGTTCCAACTTGATCGAAAAACTATCCCCGCCGGAATGGTGGCCCCAAATATCCTCGAAAACAGGCGATTTTCGATTACCTACACTTTCCAGACTTCCTGGTTGACACATATCCCCGTTCGACCTTATCGCAATATTTTCCAGGGAGAATTACAATGTTTCTTTTGCAAGCGGCCGTTTACCCAACCGGTGTGACACGACTGTCCGAACCGTCGAGGGCGACCCTTAAAACTTACCCAGTTTCCGACATTCTGTGGAGATCAATCCGTGAATATGCCAAAGATTCTCGTGAAAACCATCCTCTCGACCCCCTTCCAGGAGAATACCTACATAGCCCGACTCGATGGGTCGGCGGCCTGTCTGGTCGTCGATCCCGGCTTGGAGCCGGAGAAAACGCTGCATTTCCTGGATGCCGAGGGCCTTCAACCGGCCGCCATCCTCAATACGCACGGCCATAGCGATCACATCGGCGGCAATGCGGCTTTGAAGGAGCGGTGGCCCAAGTGCCCCCTGGTTATCGGGGAGATCGAGGCGGCCAAGTTGACCGATCCGATGCTGAATCTTTCAGGCATGTTCGGTGCTGCGTTGGTAAGTCCCGCGGCCGACGACACAGTCGAGGACGGACAGATCTACTCGGCCGCCGGGATCGATTTGAAGGTCCACGTCATCCCGGGCCATTCGTCGGGCCACGTGGTGTATGTTTGCCAGGCGGAAGATCCGCCGCTGGTTTTCGTAGGCGATGTAATCTTCTCGGGCAGCATCGGCCGAACGGATTTCCCCGACGGCGACTTCCAGCAACTTGCCAACGGCATCCATCAGAAGCTGTTCACGCTACCCGACGAGACGGTCCTCTGGCCCGGCCACGGCCCGCCCACGACCGTCGGTCAGGAAAAGCGCACCAATCCCTTCGTGGGTCTTCGATAGTTGTCCGGCTTGCTCAGTAGGCCAGGATGAATCTCGTTCCCACGCTCTGCGTGGGAACGGGCTGCATGGCCGCTCTGCGGCCCCACTTGGCGCAAACCATAGCCATTGCTTCAAAGGTGAGTTCCGCTTCAACGACGCGGAGCGTCGTGGCATTGCGTTCCCACGCAGAGCGTGGGAACGAGAGGTAGTCCGGGATGTAGGAGGCCCGGACAACTCAGTTGGCCAGGATGTCCAGCAGTTCCAAGAGATCGGCCGGCAGCGGTTTGTGGGTGGCATAGGTGCTTTGCAACGGCGTAAGGGTCGGCTGGCCTTGGACGATGCCGGCCATGGCACCGGTTTCGCCGTCGAGGATCGCCCGGACAGCCAACTCACCCAATCGACTACCCAAGATCCGATCGGCCGGGACGGGCGAGCCGCCGCGTTGCAGGTGCCCCAGTGTGAGCATACGGGTCGAGAAGGGGCATCCGGCTTTCTTCAGCCCCTCGTTGAGCGCTTCCGCGCCGCCCGCGTCGTCACCCTCGGCCACCACGATCATGATCGACTTCTTTCCGCGGGCCTTCAGCAACTGGAGGTGTTGCACGATCCCGGCTACGTTCGTTTCGGTTTCGGGCAGCGCCACGACTTCCGCCCCGCCGGCCAGTGCCGTGTAGAGCGCGATGTAACCGCTGTGGCGGCCCATAACTTCCACGAGGAACAATCGCTCGTGACTCTCGGCCGTGTCGCGCAGCTTGTCGAGCGCCTCGACGGCCGTATTGACCGCCGTGGGGAACCCGATCGTGAAGTCGGTTCCCATCAGGTCGTTGTCGATCGTGCCGGGGCAACCGATGATCTGCCCGTCCCAGCGTTGGGCCAAGGCCACGGCGCCGTGAAACGTGCCGTCGCCCCCGATCGGGATCAGGGCCTCGATCTCGTGTTTGTTCAACACGTCGACCGCCTTCATGCGTCCGGCTTCGGTGCGAAACTCCTCGCTACGGCTGCTGTGCAGGATCGTGCCGCCGAGTTTCGACAGATTCGACACGCAGCGGAGCCCCATGGTCGGCTGGCCGGACGGATCGACGTGAAAATCCTCGTCCAACAGCCCTTGGAACCCGCGTCGGATGCCGACGACTTCATGCCCGGCCGCGATTCCGGCTCGAACGACCGCCCGAAGACACGGATTCATTCCCGGCGCGTCGCCGCCGCTGCAAAAAACCCCAATTCGCATGGTCGCCTCGCAATCTCGGTTAGAACTGGACTTTTGCAAAATGGTCCCCTCTCCCAAAGGGAGAGGGGAGGTTGAATCTGCGATTTGCAAAAGTCCAGTTAGAATGATTCGATTTGCAGTGAATGTTCTTCCATAAAGGCTTCGGCCTGCCGGCGGTCGAAAACGCTTTCGGTGGCACTGACCGCCCGCACGCAACTTGCCCCCAAGGCACTACCCCAGCGGACACATCCGGCCGGGTCCTGCCCGTCCAACATGCCGGCGATGTAGCCCGCGTCGAACGCATCGCCGGCTCCCGTTCCGCCGACGAATTCGGTCGGATACACACCGCATCGCAGCCGCTGCTCGTTGCCGATCAACAGCGTCCCCTGGTCACCTTGTGTGATGACGACCGTCTCGGCGCCCGCCTGACGAAACTTCTCGGCCTGCCCAATCGGGTCGCTCAGCCCGGTCATCGCGGCGGCCTCGTCGTCGTTGGGGAAGAAGATGTCCGTTTCCGGCAACATCATGGCCACTCGATCGTAGGCGTCCGGCGCGTTGATGCCGACCACGTCCAGCAGCACTTTCGTTCCCGCCCTGCGGGCATCGCGGAGCATCTTGACCGTTTCGTTTGTTTCGAAGGCATGTAACATCAAGTAGCCGCCGATGTATAGAATCCGCGCTTGCCGCAGCGCCTCGGGCGGAATGTGCTCGACGGTAAGTCGCGTGTTGGCCGCGGGCGCGGCAATGAACCGGCGGTCCTGGCCTTGGACGTTGATCACCATGGTGCAGGCCGTGTTGATGCCGTCGAGCCGATGGATCCCGCTGACGTCGACCCCGCCTTCCGCCAAGGTGTCGATAACGAACTGGCCGAACACGTCCTTGCCGACACATCCGGCCACGCCTACCTTCACACCCAACCGGGCCACGTTCAAGGCCGTATTGCTGGCACAGCCACCCAAGGCCAACTCGATGCATTCCGGCGCAACCAGCTCGCCCTCATGGGGTGCATGGTCGATCGGAGAACAGACCACGTCGGCAAACAGAATACCCGTGCATAAACAGTCGATCGCCACGATTGAACTCCGCTGCTGTTGTGTCCCCCCTTGCACAGGGGGGTGGTTTCGGCATGTGCAGGATTACGTGATAGCAGCCGGAGGCTTGTTTTTCCAGCCCCCCGCCAGGATGCCGGATCAACGGGGCTGCTACAAAACGGCGGCGTCGGCGGCCGTCATCTTTCTCAGTTCAACCTGTTCGTAGCGGCGTCGCAGCACGGGCAACAGTCCGCCCATGATCGCCGAGCCGAGGATCCCGAGCAACAACAGCGGATACCAGACCGCGTACGGTTGAGATTGGAACAAAGCCACGATGCCGGCGACTGTCAAGAGCAGGCCGAGCAGGCAGATTGCCTTGACCAGGCCCAGGGTGAAGCGTCGCGCCTTGCCCATGCCCCCCAAGGTTCCAATGAGCCCGCCCAGGCAACCCAAGACCGAACCGAAGATTCCGCCGATCAGCCCAGCGGTCCGGCCAGTCCACCATACACCGGTGGCGCCGGGGATGGCGAAAGGGTCCTCGTTCTCGTCGTACTGAACAAGCTGCAGCGGCCCCAAGTGGACCGTCCCGCGGCCGGGAAGGAAGATACCCAATGCAAGAGCGCTCGGTTTCGGTGAATCAGCCCCGAGGATAAACGGCAGAGAAAAGGGACGCCAATCGGACGAGCCCTCCAAGTGCTTCATCAAACCCGAATCGGCCAAGGTTCGCGAAAAGTAACGCTTGTTGCCCGGAAAGATACTCATCATTTCCAGGTAGGCCCGGCCATCGACATGCTCGTAACGCACCTGGCCGGTAATCGCGTAGCTCGCGCCCGTGATCTTGGGCTGTTCAACCAGGAGCAAGCCAAGCTCCCTGGGAAGAGTCTCGGGATTCTCGATCATAAGGAGTTCCTCAGGTCCCCCAACAGCTCCCCTCTGCAGAGGACTGGAAATCACTTTCCCGGCATCTTTCATCTCTTTCCAAGAGATCTCGCGAACAACCTCTTTAGCCAGCACCACGGGCGTGCAGGCCAACACAATCAGACTACTTACGATCAGGCGTTTCATGGCAAACCTCCAATTCTTCTTGATGGGCCGAAAGCAACAGCTTCAGCGTGCTAATGTCGATTTTCCCTTCCGCGTAATGTGTCCGAAGGAGGCGCTCGAACGCAGATGTGATCCGCTGGTCGTCGAGCACCTGGATCTTGGCAATCAACCGATCCAGCCGCAGCCGCACCGTCGGATAGCTGATCCCATAGGCCTGGGCCATCTCCTTCAGCGAGCCGGAAGCCAGCACAAATCGCTTGATGAAGGCCAGATCCTCCTCGCTCAGCGAGTCGGCCCAGTGGGCATCGTTTCCGGAGTGCTCTAACATGATCCATCCAGAGGGGGGCCAAAGAGTCCTTAGTGCTTACAGTGTAACACGTTACGAAGAACTGATCGCCCTGGCTTACATTGATTTATTTTACCCTCATTTGAATTATAGCTTTAGGAAACTAAATGTCAAGCTTGATATTATTTATTTTTGGCCATGGGAGATACCTGCTCGAGCGCACGATGAAGGGCCACAGGGCGACGCGGTATTACGCGGGAGCGGCCAGCCGCTGCTGGATGATGCCGAAGACTTCCCGGCTTACTTGCTGCTTGTCGCCGGAGAAGCCGGCCACCACTTGGCCCTCGACGTCGAGCACTTCGACGCTCGTGTCGGGCGCGTGGATGGCCCCGGGGCCGTTGACCACGATCAGATCGCAGCTCTTCTTTTCCAACTTTTGCATGGCCCGAAACCGTTCGTCATCGGTCTCCAGGGCGAAGGCGACCATCCACTGGGAATCCTTGATCGCGCCGAGCAGGGCGACCACGTCGGGCGTTTCGATCAAGTGAAGCCGCAATAGCCCGCCGGTGCGGCGAATCTTTTCCGAGGCCACCTTGACCGGCCGATAGTCGCACGGCGCGGCCACGGCAATCAGGCCGTCACAGGTGGGGAAGATTTCCAGACAGCTTTCCAGCATGTCCTCGGTCGAAACGATCGAAACGACCTTCGCCTTGGCGGGATACTCGACATCGACCGGGCCACTGACCACGACAACCTCGTGGCCCGCCTCGATCGCGGCCGCCGCCAACGCCGCCCCCATCCGACCGCTCGAAGCATTCGTCAAATAACGCACCGGGTCGAGGTACTGGTGAGTCGGACCGGAAGTAATCAGGATGCGAGCCATGGGGGTGGGAATTGTTAATTGAAGATTGAGAATTGCAGATTGCAAATTGGACGCAAGGACGCACCGGGGCGACGTCAACAGGTGGGCTGCATGGTCGCTGAAGCGACCAGCCCTGGATGCTCTTGCTTATTGTTTACTGGGCAGTGCTTTGGTGATGGCCTGGTAGATCGTTTCCGCCTCGGCCATTCGACCGGGGCCTCTGGTTCCGCAGCTTAAGTAACCTTCTTCGGGTCCGATCAGGATCACGCCGTCGTCGCGTAGTTGGGCCGCGTTCCGCTGCACGGCCGGATGTTGCCACATCTGTGTGTTCATGGCCGGGGCCATGATCAGCGGCCCGCCGAACGAGAGCAGCGTGGTGCTCAACAGGTCGTCGGCCAACCCCGAAGCGGCCTTGGCTAGGAGGTTGGCGGTGGCCGGGGCGATGCAGAACAGTTCGGCCGCCTCGGCCAGTTCGATATGCGGATGGGCCCCGCCGTCGAAGACCTTGGTTCGCACGGGCCGACCGGTCAGGGCTTCGAACGTTTTGGGCCCCACCAGCCGCGTGGCCGATCGAGTCATCACGACCGACACACCGGCCCCTGCCTGGACCAGACGGCTGACCAAGGCCGCCGTCTTGTAGGCGGCGATACCGCCGGTTACGCCGATAAGCAATTCGCGACCGTTCATAGATTGCGGAGGTCCAACTCGGGCGGGGCGCCTTCTCCGGCGCCTGCTGCCACTTGGACATTCATCTCGGTATCCAGAAAGATCTTGTCCTGCAGGATCTCCTGAATAACGATGTTCATCTTGTCTAGTCCTTCCTTCTCGACCATGGGCCGGGCGCCGGAGTTCAGCGACACCAACCGCTTCTGAATTAGGGTCGAGAGCTTGAAGCGACCACCCACCTTGTTGACAAGTTCGTCTTCTCGCAGTGCATCAATCATCTAGTTTGGCCTCCGATTCTTTGACCAGAATCTTGCAAATGTGTTCAACGGCCTG
>SDBV01000507.1_pt1 | contig 55781 bp, 66 predicted proteins | sample 2277081 | NCBI WGS metagenome assembly SDBV01 (sample SAMN10402039, study PRJNA504765) | marine sediment metagenome | isolation source: marine sediment core GS10_PC15, 223 cmbsf | place: Arctic Ocean: Southern Knipovich Ridge | collected 2010
CCAATGATTTTATATGGTATTGAATGCTTGATGAGTGCTTCTTCTATTGCACGTGATTGAAAATGTGCACGATATAAAATTGCTACAGATGTAAGCTTATTTTTTTTGGCTATAGTTTTGAGCAAATATGCAAGCGCTTCTCCTTCTTGATATTCTGATAAGCAAGCTAAGCTATTGATTCTATTCGTTCCTGTTTTGGATGACCAAAGTTCTTTAGGGTTTCGTTTACGATTATGTTGAATTACCTGATGGGCAACCGTCAAAATTGGTTGCACTGATCGATAATTTTGTTCAATTTTAATTGTTGTTGTTTTGGGAAAATCTTTTTTGAAATTAAGAATATTAGCAACAGTTGCGCCGCGCCATGAATAAATTGACTGATCTTCATCGCCAACAATACAGATAGAATCGATAGCAAAAGTATTTTTCTTTTTTTGCTTTTGGTCTGTTGTTTGTTTTGTGCGGGTCGAAGCTTTATCATGAGTGTGTTGGGCTATGTGTTTAAGGAGTTCATGCTGCACTCCATTGGTATCTTGATATTCATCTACCAAAAGATGGCGGATAGTTTCTTGTATGCCACGTTTAAAATCTTTATTAGTACGAAACAGTTTTAACACTTCTAGTAATAGGTCATCAAAATCAAGACACTTACTTGCCTTTTTTTCTTGTTCATAGGCAGTATATACATCATGCAGCAGTGGATTAACTGCATATAATTCATTAATTTTTTCTGACTGAACAGCATTATTTTTTATTTGTGAAATTTGATAGCGCAACTGCTTAGCTGTTACTTTCTTGCTCAAGTTGTTGCGTTGAATGATATTATGCAATAAGCGCTGTTGATCATCTTCATCTAGGATAGAAAAAAATGGCATATCGATTAATTCTGGATAACGCTTAAGAATTTGCAAACAATAGGCATGAAATGTACCGATAAAGGGTAGCTGTTTATTATCTCCTAAAAAGGTGGTAATACGTTTTTTCATTTCATTAGCTGCTTTGTTGGTAAACGTAAGTGCAACAATAGCTGAAGGCAAAATATCTTCATTAAGAATAAGATTGGTAATACGTGATGTAATGACTCGTGTTTTTCCTGATCCAGCTCCGGCGATAACAAGTAACGGTCCACTTTTATGTTTTACTGCCGTTTGCTGTTCTTTATTCAGATGCTCTTTTAAAAAGGTATTAAAATGTTGTGCATGATTAGTCATACTATTTTTCCTGTTAAACAATTTCTGTACTTTTTGCTAATAGTTTAACGGAAAATTTGTATTATACTAATTCATTATCAAAAAAAGTTAGTTGTTTTTGTGTTTATATAACTTAATATTATCTTTTAAATTATAGCAACTTTGTCCGGTTCTTCCTGACTATGCATTACTCATATCTCTTTTCTAAAATAAAGAAACTATACTTAGATATTTTTATATTCGTTCTGGTGGCCCTGAGTGATTTCATTTCGACGTTACTCAGCATACCCTTCGAAATTATATCGAAGGGTATGAACACAAAGCCAGATCGCAAATTTCTTGTGGTTTGTCCTTGTGCTGCATGTCTATTGGCTTTAAAGTTTTATTGTAGAATTGACTTCTGGATTTACAAACGATTTGTTAATACCATTGGTAAAATGTACCAAAACCATTTTAATAGCTTTTTCTTTGCCAATTCCAATCATGATCTGATTTGTTTGACTTGTACATAGTCCCTGGGCCGGCACAAAAAATGATGTGATTTTTTTTCCTGATTCAGCTTCAACAACAATTTTAGCGCCAACGGAAGCAGGCTCATTTTTTAGAATAATTTTAATAAAGTTATTTTTATTTCCTTGGTTTAGAAAAACACGCAAAGGGCCGTTAAGATTTGTATACACTAAATCAGGAAAACCATTGTCGGTGAAATCAGCAATTAGTGGAGAAATTGCATAATATGGATTAACAACACCCGCTGCCTTTTCCACTGTCGCAAATGTATGATCTGGGCGTTGAAGCAAAAATCGACATGGCAATTTAAATAACGCATGCGGTGGCCAACCGATATAGTTTTGGGCAAGCACAATGTCAGGATAACCCTTATGGGTAAAATCTTGAAATAATGTTCCCCAGCCAAATCCATAATCAGCAGTTTTTGTTTGAGTAGCAACATCGGTAAATTTAAAACCCCCTTCATTTTTCAGAAAAATGTTCTTTCGCAGAAGATATTGATTCTTCTTCAAATCACCTCGGACGATAATGTTAGGCGGTGTTGCACCAATATTCCACCAATAAAAGGGGCCTATATTGCTAAAGAAAAGATCTGGGCGACCATTACCATTATAATCTCCCACAGCTATACCCATTGGATAACTGTATACTTCTGTGGTTGGATTAGGCATCATTTTAAACTTAAGGTTGCCTAAATTTTTATATGTACGTACGGTTCCAGTATCATAAGCTACTACAAGGTCAAGCTGGTCGTTACCATCAAGGTCAACAAATGCCGCCTGAAATGTATTGTGTGTATAGCTAAGGTTTGCCTCTTCAGTTATATCAGTAAAAGTATTGTCACCATTGTTTTTCAAAAGTAGACTTCGCCCCCCATATTCTTTTTTGTTAAAAATTGATTGACCTTCCACATGTGCAACTTTGACATATGAGCAAATAAATAAATCAACGAGACCTTTTTTTTGTAAATCAGCTGCTGCGATAGAGATCGGCGCATGTTTTGGATCTAGCGGAATATCAAGCTTTTTTTCAGAAAAAATACCTTTGTTGTTAGTATAAAGATAGACGCCGCTTTCACGCGCGATAAAAAGATCAACTAAACCATCTCCATTAGAATCGATTGCAACAACCCCATACGTTGTGTCATGCGCTCCCTTAGTTAATCCAATTGATTTGGTAATATTTACAAAAATCCCGTTTCTATACACAAAAATTTCATCTGGCTGATTATAGCCACCTCCAACAAAAATATGTTGCTCACCACCTAATTCAAAAATAGCTCCCGCCATAAAAGGCAGTGATTTTGATTTGTCATATTTGTGTACAAAATCAATTGAAATTTCTTTAAAAGAAGGTACCTCTTCAGCTGGAACAGCTACCGGGGAATATGGATCAGGTAGCCATGTTAGCTTTCTAAGTAAAAAAAGAAATAGCACCACTAATAAAAAAATAATAAAAAATCTTAAAATCATTTTAATTCCTACCTATGCACTTCACTTTTGAATTTGGGAATAAAAGACACATTAACAAGTTAGCATAAAGAACTTTTTCAAATCAATAATGATTCACTGCGAGTCTTATCAATTAGTTGTATTGAGAGCTATATAAATTCGATTAATCTCTACAGGTTTAATTCGATATTGGCCTATATAAAAAATCAAATTATTTACAAAGAGAATTAATATCTAGTATTATGTTAAGTGAGAGATGGTAAGTAAATAAATACATAATAATAATAGGAGAGATATGAAAAAGAGCATTATATTAACTTTAATAGCTGGCACCATGTTATCAACTGGTTTACAAGGAGTAAATAATGGTATTTCAGTTGTGCTTGCTGGGGGGCAACGAAGTACGATAGAAACTAGTGAACAATTAACAAATCTCATGCTAGCTAGTGGGACAGTGCGTTATGAGATTTATGCTGTAATTGATCCTCGAATAAGCAAAAAAATAGCAGATGATGCTGATCAATTAGCAAATCGCATGCAGGTTGATGAGGCGGTACGTAATCAAATTTTTTCAATCGTACAAAAACAGAAAGAAGCTTTGATTTTTCCGAATGTTGATCAACCAACATTTGAACGGATTTTGCAAATTTCTGGCCAGCCTTCTAATGAACAATTGGCAACTATAATGGTTTATTCTGATAATGAATTAATTGATTTTATAAATGCGCTAAATTATCTAGATGCTGAGAGATTGTTAAAATCTGCAACAAGGATATTTTCCCAGAAAGTATTTTTTGATGCTCATCTTAATCGATTATTGACTCCCGGAGGTTTTGATCAATATTATGAACAACTTGGTCTTCCTGCAGAAATGAATAATGCTATAGCACAGCACCTTAGGGAACATCAAGTAGGTCAGGTGCTTGTTCGTAGGTGGCCTATTCCTTTTCATGTACTTGGAGGAGATGAAGGGCATACAGGGGCGATCTGGGCAGTTGCAATCAGTCAAGATAATCGGTCTGTGGTGACAGGATCTGCGGATAATACAGCACGTATCTGGGATCTGGAGAGCGGTGAATTTCGTCGTACACTTGAAGGGCATACAGGGGCGGTCCATGCAGTTACAGTAAGTCCAGATAATCAATCTGTGGTGACAGGATCTGCGGATAATACAGCACGTATCTGGGATCTGGAGAGCGGTGAATTTCGTCGTATACTTGAAGGGCATACAGGTTTGATTGGGTCAGTTGCTATAAGTCAAGATAATCGGTCTGTGGTGACAGGATCTGTGGATAATACAGCACGTATCTGGGATCTGGAGAGTGGTGAATTTCGTCACACACTTGGAGGGCATACAGATTTGATCTGGGCAGTTGCTATCAGTCCAGATAATCGGTCTGTGGTGACAGGATCTGCGGATAATACAGCACGTATCTGGGATCTGGAGAGTGGTGAATTTCGTCGTACACTTGAAGGGCATAAAGCTGCGATCAGGGCAGTTGCTATCAGTCCAGATAATCAATCTGTGCTGACAGGGTCTGATGATGGAACGGCACGTATCTGGGATCTGGAGAGTGGTAAATTTCGTTATACACTTGAAGGGCATACAGGGGCGATCAGGGCAGTTACAGTAAGTCCAGATAATCAATCTGTGGTGACAGGATCTGATGATGGAACGGCACGTATCTGGGATCTGGAGAGTGGTAAATTTCGTTATACACTTGAAGGGCATACAGGGGCGGTCTATGCAGTTACAGTAAGTCCAGATAATCAATCTGTGGTGACAGGATCTGCGGATAATACAGCACGTATCTGGGATCTGGAGAGTGGTGAACTTCGTTACACACTTAGAGGGCATACAGATTCGATCTGGGCAGTTGCAATAAGCCCAGATAATCAATCTGTGGTGACAGGATCAGGAGTATTTGATAAAACGGCACGTATCTGGGATCTAAAAGCATTAAAACAAGTTGAACAAATAATGAGTCGCCTTTCACTTGAGCAAGCACAGCTGATTATCATGCTTATGAAGAATAAAGTGACAGTTGCGACGATGCCCGAGCATTTAAGAGGAATATATGATTCAATACCAGATGTTATAAAACCATTCCTTATCCCCATTCATGAAGAGCATGAGGAGGTTGGTTGAGCAAAAAGCAACTATTAATTGAAATCAATCAAAGAGAGTTAGCGAATTAATTAATCCTGTTCATAATGATGATAGGAGAGATATGAAGAAAAGCATTAGATTAATTTTAATAGCTGTCACCATGTTATCAACTGGTTTACAAGGAGTAAATGATGGTATTTCAGTTGAGCTTGCTGGTGAGCAACAAAGTGTGATAGAAACTGGTGAACAATTAACAAATCTCATGCAAGCTAGCAAGGTAACGCGTGATCAGGTTAACGATTTAATTGATCCTAGAGGTGATGCTGGTCAACTAGTAAATCGCATGCAGACCGATGCAGAGGTACGTAATCAAATTTTTTCGATAGTACAAGACGAGAGTTTATTTTTCCCTATCATTAATCAACAAACATTTGAACGAATTTTGCAAATTTCTGATCAGCCTCCTAATGAACAATTGGCAACTATAGTGGGTTATTCTAATGAAGTATTGATTGATTTTATAAATGGACTAAATTTTCTAGATGCTGAAAGATTGTTAAAATCTGCAACAAGTATATTTTCCCGTAGAGCATTTTCTGATGCTCATCTTGATCGATTATTGACTCCTGGAGGGTTTCGAGTATACAAAGAACAGATTTATTCTCTAATTCCTGGAGCGATGAATAAGGCTATAGCACAGCACCTCAAGGAATATCCAGCAGGTCAGGTTCTTGCTCGTAGATGGACTATTCCTTTTCATACACTTGAAGAGCATATATCGGGGATGGGTGCCGTTAATGCAGTTGCTATAAGTCCAGATAGTCAGTATGTGGTGACAGGATCTGGTGATAATACAGCACGTACAGGATCTGGTGATAATACAGCACGTATCTGGGATCTGCAGAGCGGTGAACTTCGTCACATACTTGAAGGGCATACAGATTGGATCAGTAAAGTTGCTATAAGTCAAGATAATCGGTATGTGGTGACAGGATCTTTTGATGATACGGCACGTATCTGGGATCTGAAAACCGGTGACCATCTTCATACACTTAAAGGGCATACAATAGGGATTAAAGCAGTTGCTATAAGCCCAGATAGTCAGTATGTGGTGACAGGATCTGGTGATACAACAGCACGTATCTGGGATCTAAAGACAGGCGAGCATCTTCGTACACTTGAAGGGCATACATGGGTGATCTATGCGGTTGCTATAAGTCCAGATAATCGGTATGTGGTGACAGGATCTTTTGATGATACGGCACGTATCTGGGATCTGAAGACCGGTGATCATCTTCATACACTTGAAGGGCATACAGGTTCGATCGATGCAGTTGCTATAAGTCCAGATAGTCGGTATGTGGTGACAGGATCTGGTGATAATACGGCACGTATCTGGGATCTGAAAACCGGCGACCATCTTCATACACTTAAAGGGCATACAATAGGGATTAAAGCAGTTGCTATAAGCCCAGATAGTCAGTATGTGGTGACAGGATCTGGTGATACAACAGCACGTATCTGGGATCTGAAGACCGGTGAACTTCGTCACATACTTGAAGGGCATGAAGCTTGGATCAATGCAGTTGCTATAAGCCCAGATAGTCGGTATGTGGTGACAGGACCTTGGGATAATACAGCACGTATCTGGGATCTGAAGACAGGGGAACATCGTCATACACTTGCAGGGCATACAGATTTGATCGATGCAGTTGCTATAAGTCCAGATAGTCGGTATGTGGTGACAGGATCTGGTGATAATACGGCACGTATCTGGGATCTAAAAGCATTTGAGCTGCTAATGCGTGATCTTACCCTCGAGCAAGCACAACTAATTGTTATGCTCATGATGAATAAAGTGACAGTAGAGACAATGGACGAACATCACGAACACGAACATCTAAGAAAGATATATAATTCAATACCGGATGTTCTAAAGCCATTCCTTATCCCCATTCATGAAGAGCCTGAGGAGGTTGGTTGAGCAAAAAGCAACTATTGGTTAAAACTAATTAAAGAGAGTTAGCGAAAAAAATTTAATTTTTTAACGTGAGTTCTTATGGTTCGATACAATTTCGGAGCCTACGCTGAGCAACGTCGAAGTGAAATCACTCACCACGAACGGGATTTAAATATATATTAAGTGCGGAGCCCGTTCTGAGCGAGGTCGAAGTGCAATCACTCGTGAATACATTGTTTAGTTGGTATTGTACGATTTTTCTTCCATAATGTTGGATCCTAGAAGTTCACTAATCGAACGTTTAAGATTATACCGTTTATCATTCGTTAAGTATGTGGTACGAACAAGATCGATAAATTCTTGATCAAATAGTTGCGTACATTCTTTGTTACGCATAGCTTCTTCCAAATCCCACAACGTTTCAAGAACTTTTAATAATTCTTGCATTAATTGATCCAGTTGTGCAGAAGGTTCGACATACTTGTTGTATAAAGTTTGGGCATTATCAAGCAATTTTTTTATATTGTGCAACTTTGCCTCATCTTCAATGCGGTTCATTTTTATTTTTAATGTTGTCATTTTATCGATAAATTCTCCAAATGAAGTTTCTATGGTTATGGAATGTTTTGCATGTTGAAGTATTGAAGACAACGTTATATTAATATCATGCGTTGTTGTAGAAATAGGAGTGATATCTTCAGGGAGTTGCTGATCTATCATAGATAATAGTTCATGTATTTTTTGCAATGCAGGATTATATTCTCCTGGATACTGTACAATAAGATAAGTAAGGCCAAGACCTAAGTGTGCATCTTCATGATCCGGTTGTTCTTTAAGAATAGTATGATAGAGAGCAATAGCATCATTATAGGAGCTCTGCATGAGTAATGTATTGGCTTGATTAAATAGTGTTTCAATGGTATCAATTTGATTGCATAGGGTTGCATTGGCAACAATTATGCATATTGCAGTAATATGGTAGTGCATCTTCATTAGTACTCCCTGAATTAGTTATTTAACGTACTCGTTTTGTTTTTTCTTCCGTGATTGTTGATCCTAATAGTTCGTTGATTGCGCGTCTAAGATTAAACCGTTCATCGCTCGTTACATATAATTTTCGTGCCAAATCTATAAAGTCTTGATCAAATAGTTGCAGGCGTTCTTTTTTTCGTATTTTTTCGTATAAGTTCCACATTTTTTCATTAAAATGAAACATTTCTTGTGTTAATCGATCAAGTTCTGTTGAAGGTTTAATATGTTTAGCGTAGGTTGCTTTGAGACTGTCGAGTGCTATTTTTATGTTATGTAGCTTTTCTTGCTCTTTAATGTGGTTCATTTTAATTTCAAGAATAGCTATTTGATCAATAAGTTCCCCAAAGGAAACATAGCGTACTATTCTGTTTTTGGATCGTTTTGGCATCAAAGATACTATTTCAATTATTTTTTGTATTATCTGTTTGCGGATTTCTGGCTGCTTGTGCTTGGCAATAAGATAAGCAAGGCCAAGCATTACGTGAGCTTTACCGTTATCAGGTTTTTCTTCTATTATTTTGTGGTATAAAGAGATGGCTTCATCACAAGCTTCCTGAATAAGTAATTGATTAGCTTGATGTAATGATGGTTTAATTGTGTTAGCTTGACTGTTAACGAGTTTGCATGTTGTTACTGCTATGCATAGCAGGATAGTGCGATAGTGTATAGTGCTCATTACTTTCTCCGTTTTGTTTAAAGTTTCCTTTTATTAAATGGGTGAATCCAAGACCGATATGCGCTTCTTCATGCTCAGGATTATGTTCAAGTACTTTTTGATACAGTGCGATAGCTTCATCCAGTTTGCCAAGGTTTTTGAGGTTGGAAGCAACAATCAGTATTATTGCAGTATCATCAGGTTCTAAAGAAAGTATTTTAGCATAGGTTTGAATTGCTTCTTCTTCTTGGTTGTGCATCTGTAATATATGAGCTAAATGCAGCAGTGCATCAATATTATGTGGTTGTATGTTGAGGGATTTTTGTAGATGTAGTATCGCTTTATTATATACACCTTGTTGATACCATAGTTGTTCTAAAGCAATATGCGTATCAATGTGATGGGGAGCTATCTCCAGAGCTTTATAATACTGTTGTAATGCTTTATCACCGTCGCCTTGTTTTTGTAAAACATTTCCTAACTGTACGTACGCTCGCGTAAAGCGAGGATAGAGCTCTATTGCGCGTTGTAAATGATATATTGTTTGATCATATGCTTCTTTATCTATGAAAACCAAGCCAAGATCATAATGAAGCTGAGCACAAGTCGCATGAGCTTTAAGTGCTGTTTCATAGTAAGTAATTGCTTCATCAACATTGCCTTGTTTATGTAATTGTCTGGCAAGATTATAGAGCGATTCAAAATGATATGAATCATATTGAATCGCTTGTTGATAATTCGTAATAGCGTCTGCAGATTTACCGTGATGTTCATTGATTGCTCCTTGCATAAAATATGTCTGTGCATGATCTGATACAATAGAGCTTGCATAAATATTTACTGCTATGACTGCTACATGTAAAGAAACTAGGTAGAATGTCGTTTTCATCATCACTGCTCATCCTTTTATTTATTTCCTTCAATAGTGCTCCATTAGGACTGACAACAGTTGCGTTGCATTATTTATTGATAAATAGCATGATTTGTGTCTATGAGTTCCTTTATTTGGGTTTTTATATATCTTTTCAAGTTATTGGCATAATATGCTTTGCGGGCGATTTCTATAAACTCTTCATTGAGTACTGAATGTTCTGTTGATTGTAATTGTTGATCAAGCTTGAACAATTGTTTGTTTATCTCTGCTAGTTGCTCGTTGAAATCATTAAGTTCTGGTAGTTGTTGTTCATAAGTATCATATGTTTTTTGCAGGTTGCTACGCTTTTTGAGTATAGCATGTAATTGCTGTGGATCTTTGATCAGCTCAGATTGAATGGTGAGTATACTTATAGTATCAACAAGATCATCGAGTGGTAGAGAAGATTCATTATTGCTGTAATTATTGTCATAACTAATATTCGCATAGTTATTAACATCTGCTTGTTCATGATGCTCAGATGTTTCTGCAAATACTTCCTGTAATGCTTGTGCAACATCATGTATTACAGAATCCCAGTCACCGGGAGTAGATTGTCTAAACAAACGCATTGTCCGGTACCATGGTGTATCAGTGCAACCAACCAACCAACGCCAATCTGCAGGATATGGAAGTATAACCCAAACAGGAACACCTAAGCCTCCTGCAAGATGAGCCATGCCAGTATCAACGGTGAGAATCAAATCTAAGTTTTTCATAACAGCAGCAGAATCCATTAATCGACCGTTAAGTTCATCAAAGTTAGCTCCAAAATCATGTAGAACAAATGCATCTTCTAATTCATCCGATAGTTCAGAACGCGTTAACTTGCGCAAATTATAAAGACTTACTCCTTTAATGTGCGATAATGGTTCAAATTTTTTAACGCTCAGCGATTTAGCAGCAACTGCTTTTCTAAGAGCTTGTGAACGATAATCAGGATTTCCTTGCCAACATATTCCGATTTTGAAGTTTGTATCATGAGCAAGTTGTTGTTTCCAATATTCAACTAAACTATCATCAGCTTTTAAGTAAGGAATATTATCAGGTATAGTATCTAATTGCGTCTTGAATGCGAATGGTAGGCTCATGAGTGGGATATGTGCATCAAAGTTTGGTATGGACTGTCCCCGAGCAATAACTTTATCGATATATTCACACTGCGAGAGTATATCAACCAATTTTGCTTGTGTTTCAACAATCACCGTAGCACCGCGTTCTTTAATGAGTTGAGCATAACGAATAAATTGTAATGTATCGCCGTGTCCTTGTTCTGCCCAGAGTAGTAATGTTTTTCCGGACGGATCAGATCCATCCCACATCGGTTCTGAAAACTTTAGTTTTTCATTATAGGCTGCCCATCGCCATTCGTGCTCTTTCCAACCACGCTCAAAATCACCAATCATAAGATAAGAAAGAGCAAGAGCAAAGTGAGCATGTGCATAATCAGGGTGTTTGTCTAGAAGTTTTTGGAAAACTTCTATTGCTTCATGAGCATATCCCTTTTTTTTGAGTGTATAACCAAAATTATATAATGCTTCGCGAAGATTTGGATTGATCTCCAAGATTTTTTTATATAGCTCTAGTGCCTCATCTGTGTTGTTATTGACATTCAATGTATTGGCAAGTTCAAGCATCAAGCCAAGATTATTGGGATTGATAGATAATGCTTTGCGAAATTGTACAATAGCATCTTCATACAAATCAAGTTTTTTAGAAACGGCCCCTGAATGATAATAGGCATTAAAGTTGTTTGGTTCATAATTAATCACATCTTTAAAATGTTTGAGTGCCTCTTTATACTGATGACGTTGTTCTAAGATGAGCCCACATTGAAGGTGAGCCTTAGTATGTTGCGGGCTAAGGTCAATAACATTTTTGAAGCATTCAAGCGCTTTATCTTTATTAAATTCTTTCTGTTTTAGTGAACAAATGCCGAGATTAAAAAGAGCGGGCACACAATCACATTGAATGTCCAGCGCTCGTTTATAGCGTGTCGCAGCGTCAGAAAAATTATTTTGATTGTAAAGTAATGTTGCTGAATCAAAGAGCGTATCAAAATGATTTGGATTGATACGCAATGCATGTTGATAATATTCGAGCGCTTTATCTGTTTTCCCCTCTTTTTTACATATAGTTGCGAGATTATAATACTCTTGATCGATAGTATTTTGGTGCGGCATTTCTAGATTGTTATCAGTTGGCAACTCATAGTTTATATCTGAATCGGCTATTGATGATGAAGTAAGGATACATAAAACAAGTACGGGAAGTATGCAACATTTTGCGGAAATTCTCATCATTTTCCTTTAATAGTTAAAAGTATTGATTGATGTCCTAATGTGATACTAAACGATGAGAAAAAAGTAAACTAATTTTTTAATTTTTTTTACTTAGTTAATACAAGATATGTTGAATATGCTGATGATTATTTAATAACGAACAGTTTGTGTTTTATATGATATCGCATCTAATTGTTCTTTATCATGTTTCCACGAAGCAAGAAAATTAATAAGCGGTTGTAATTCTTCTTTTGATTGTGCACAGATTACAACATGTGGTTGATAGTTGATCAGCATTGGGCGTAATGCTTCTTTGTCATCTATTTTATCAATCTTATTGAATACATAGAGCATCTCTTTGTGTATACCCAAATCTTGTAAAATAGCATGTACCACTTTGATGTGTGATTCCCAATTTGCATCAGAAATATCAACTATGTGGAGCAGTAAATCTGCATAATGAAGTTCTGCCAAGGTTGACTTAAATGCTTCGATAAGATGCGGAGGTAACTGTTGAATGAATCCAACAGTATCGGACATGATGCCTTTGTTGTTTCCATTGATATACAGTTTTCGTGTTGTAGTATCAAGGGTGGCAAAAAGTTTATCTTCTGCTTTAACATTACTTTTGGTAAGTGCATTAAGAATGCTTGATTTTCCTGCATTAGTATAGCCAATGAGGCACATGTGTGTAACATTATACGCTAGACGTTTTTTTCGTTGTGTTTCTCGTGCTTTTTCTATAGTAAGCAACTGTTTTTTGAATTTAAGAATGGCATTCTCAATATGGCGCGTTTCTTTTTCTTTTGCTGTTTCACCAGGTCCTCGTACACCGATCATGCCAGCTTGTTGTGATAAATGGACTCCTTTACCAGCAAGCCGTGATTTTTTATATTGAAGCATAGCGATAGCGACTTGTGTTTTTCCTTCAGCTGAATGAGCTGTTTTTTCAAAAATTTCTAGGATTAACTTATTGCGATCGAATACTTTACATTTAAGAAGATCACTCAAATTGCGCTCTTGTTGTGCAGTCAGTACTTCAGAAACAACAACCTCTTCTATGCTATTTTGTTTGCAAAATGTTTTGACGTCTTCCAGTTTACCTTTGGTTAGGAAAAAGCCAGGGTCAACATCGCGTAGCTTGATAAATAATATTTTATCATAGTCTATCTCATTTGATTTGACCAAATTTAAAAACTCGTCGAAATATGATTGTTTATCTTTAATTTTGTTATATGGAGCGTCAATTCCCAACAAAAGAATTTTTGGTAAGTAATCGGCAGCTGTATGATATATTCTTCGTTTCATAGCACCTCTGCTGTATTATTTCTGTCTTTATTATCTAGACTATATAATATCATGATATGAATTATTCTAATAGAAAACAGGTATTTGTCAAGTTAATATTGTCATTCTTCTTGATTTGCCCCATAGGAGCAATAAAAGAAAATGCGATATTGCAATTTGAAATGTCACCATTCACTGCGATTGCACTTATTGCCCGTGATGCACTCAATATCCCAATACCATCAGCCGAGCCGGTTGTTGAGGTACAGGCTTTTAAAATTTATATTTACAATGCTCCCAAAATAGCTCCTGGTACCAAATATTATTTAAAGCTATCTCAAAGCCTATTTTGACCTTTTAAAGGTGTTTTGTTAGTTTACTTAATAACTTAAGATCAAGTTCTTATGTGAACGCATAAAAATTACGCAACAACGAGGTAAGTATATGTTTGATTTTTTATCGAACAAATTTTCTACTATTTTTTCTCGCATTACTGGTCAACATCGTTTAACAGAAAAAAATATTGATGAAACGTTTGATAAAGTAAAAGAGGCGTTGCTCGAGGCTGATGTTTCTTATCAATTAGTTGAAACATTCATTGAATCAATTAAGACTGAGGTGATAGGTCAAAAAGTGCTGAGTTCATTAAAGCCGGCAGAGCAACTGATAAAAGTAGTACATGAAAAGCTATTGGCTTTCTTGGGTGGCAGTAGTGTTTCTTTTTCATTTCAATTGCCTTCTGTTGTAATGGTCATGGGTTTGCAAGGGTCTGGTAAGACGACCTCAATTGCAAAGATGGCACATTGGGTGCATAAGCAAGCACAGAAAAAAGGTAAAAACCGCAGTATTTTAGCGGCTTCAGTAGATTTTAATCGTCCTGCAGCAATAGATCAGCTTGAAATATTAGCTGGGCAGGTTAATGCTTCTTTTTATCGATCATCGTGCTCAGATCCTATACAAGCTGCAGAAGATATATATAATCACTATCGGCAAGGGCAGTTTGACTTGCTTTTTTTAGATACTGCTGGACGTTTGCATATTGATAATCAGATGTTACAAGAATTACGGGCTATAGATGCGCGTATCAAGCCAAAATACAAAATACTTGTACTTGACGCTATGACTGGCCAGGAATCACTGAATGTTGCACAAGCTTTTGAGCAGAATGTTGGTTTTCATTCGGCTCTATTGAGTAAGATGGACAGCGATACTCGTGGTGGTGCGGCATTTTCCTTCCGCTATGCATTAAAAAAGCCAATTATTTTTGTCGGTTCAGGGGAAAGAGTCGATGATATAGAGCTATTTCATCCTGATCGTATGGCTGGGCGCATTTTGGGCATGGGAGACGTTCAGAGTCTTATTGAAAAGGCAGATGAAAAGATTAAAAAGGCCGAGCAGGAGGCAGCATATAAGTCATTTATGCATGGCAAGATGACTTTGCAAGATTTTGCTGATCAGCTTGCTATGGTCAGTAAAATGGGGTCAATGTCACAGTTGATGAAATATGTTCCAGGGATGAGTGGCATGAATATTTCGCCCCAAATGATTGAAAAAGGGGAGGTAGAATTGAAAAAATTTAAGGCGATGATTAATTCAATGACGCCGAAAGAGCGCTTCTATCCGCATATTTTAAAAGCCTATCGAAAGCAAAGAATAGCTCTAGGGGCAGGAGTGAGCGTTTCAGATGTGAATATATTATTACAGCGCTTTGAACAAAGCCAACAATATGCTAAGCTTTTTAAGAAGACGAATCGTTTTCAAAAGTTTTTTTCATGAGAATTTAGCGTTATATATACAGGAGATATGATTATATGGCAGTTAAGATACGATTGGCACGACTTGGCAAGAAGCACGTGCCATTTTATAGAATTGTAGCAATTGATTCGAGAAGTAAGCGAGATGGCGAATATTTAGAAAATCTTGGCACGTATGATGCCCTCAATACTAAATTAATTCATTTTAAAGAAGATCGCATTAATGACTGGGTTGCCAAGGGGGCAATTCTTTCTGATACGGTCAAACGCTTGTACAGACTACATAAAAGAGCTGGGCAAGCGTAGTTAATGCTTTAAGGGCAAGGTGCTTTATGCTTAAAGAAGTGCTTGAACATATTGTTAAAAAACTTGTTGATCAACCGGAATTAGTTTCTATCACTACACGTCATGAAGAAGGCAAAGATATTCTAGAAATTGCTGTAGGAGAGAGAGATATTGGGCGTGTTATTGGTAAAAATGGGCAAACTATCAAAGCATTACGCATGCTCCTTGCTAGTATTGCTTCCGAAGGCAAGGAAGTTATTATACAAGTCTTGAAGTAAATGAACATTTCAATTTTATCCGTTTTTGAAGAACTATATACGCCATTTTTACAAACGAGTCTCATTCGTCGAGCACAAGAGCAGGATATTGTTCATATTAATGTTGATAGCCTTTTTTCTTTTGTGAAACCTAAAGAGCGTATTGATGCACCAATAGTCGGTCCTGGCGCAGGCATGTTGATTCGGCCTGAAGTAGTTGAAAAAGCTATAGAGGCCAAAGAGCATACATATGGGAAAGCATTTAAAATATTTTTCTCCCCTCAAGGCAAAAAACTCAATCAACGCCTACTCAACGTTATTGTCGATAAAGCACAGAAAATGGGGCATATTATGTTACTTCCTGCGCGATATGAGGGAATGGATGCTCGGGTAGAAGAACACTATGCTGATGAACTTATTTCAGTAGGAGATTTTGTTCTGATGGGGGGTGATATGCCAGCAATGATGTTTTTGGAAGGATTATTGCGTTTGATTCCTGGTGTTGTTGGCAAACAAGAATCGGTAGAAGAAGAATCGTTTACTGGTCCATTTGTTGATTATCCGCATTATGCTGCTCCGATTGAGTGGAAAGGAATGAAAGTGCCAGATATACTTAGATCTGGCGATCATGCCAAGATTCATGCATGGCGTATGAATCAGGCAGCACAAAGGACTGTGTTAGGGCATTTTGATTGGTTACGCTCTAGCCATATGACTGATGAGCAGAAAAAATTAGCTGGTGCACATATACCATCTCATTATGTTGCATTAATGCATACTGATGTCCTTCTTGGTAAAGAAAAAAGGGTTGGCACAACATCTGTGACCTCTATTGATATACATGATATTGCGCGTTCCGCAAAAACGTATGGCGTTAACAATTTTTTTATTGTTACGCCATTAATAGATCAGCAAAAAATTATTCAACGATTGCTTGATTTTTGGCTAACAGAAGGTATCGAGTATAATAAACAACGTTATGAGGCCATTAAACAAATTCGTATTACCGCTCAACTGGATGAAGTTATTTCGCAGATAGAGCAACTTGAAGGTACACGACCGGTATTGGTAGCAACATCAGCACGAGAAGTTAAGCATACCAATTGTATTTCGTTTTATGATCAAGCAAAAGTATGGCCTCTTGGCAGGCCGGTACTTCTTTTATTTGGTACTGGTCAGGGGCTCAGCCCTGCGGTAATTGAGCGCTGTGATTTTATGCTTCTACCGGCACATGGCTTTTCAGATTTTAATCATTTATCCGTCCGCTCTGCAGCGGCTGTTGTGCTTGATCGATGGTTGGGCATCAATGAGCAATAGACTTGAATATTGGCAAAAAAGGCATTTTCAAGTATAGTTTATTAAGAGAAGGCAATTTGAGTGATAAGAAAAGCTACTATTTATTCTACTACACCAGAAAACTCCAGTTTTTAAACTGGGAATGAATGGCGAGTAGGAGGTAGGGTTGGTTTCGAAGAATTTCGCGCGATACAACGGCTTAAAAGCCGTTGAGCGCTTCATTTGAAAGATCGAGGAATAATCAATGAAAGCTAAGAAATATACCAAAGAAACAATTCTTGATATAGACGTAGCAAAGCGTGATTTCCCGGAATTTGCAATAGGAGATACCATCGCTGTATCCCAGCGCATCAGAGAAGGGGATAAAAAGCGCTTGCAAGTCTTTGAGGGTGATGTTATTGCGATGCATAAAAAGGGCATATCAAGCACATTTACTGTTCGTAAAATTGGGGCAAATGCGGTTGCGGTAGAAAAAATTTTTCCTTTTTATGCCCCATTGGTTGAATCAATTAAATTTATCCGCAAAGGCAAGGTAAGGCGAGCTAAGCTGTATTATATCAGAGAGCGTATTGGTAAAGCTGCTCGTATCAAAGAAAAGGTTCTGACCAAGCAACAACGTGAAAAAAGTACCGTTTCTCAGAAAGAAAATACATAAGAGTTTACATAACGTGTTGTTATTGGGAGAGGATTTAATTGGTGAAGAGGCTACCTTTTTTTATATTAACCTGTTTGGTTGCTTCTTGTTCTTATCAGAAATCTAGGCAAGGTCGCGCTAATAATACATCAAAAAGGCTTGAATTTATAAAACAACAAGAAGCCAAGCTTTCAGATATCCCTATCCCATTAAATGCGGAACCATTAGATAGCTATTGTGAGGATGCACCCTCTACAGACAAACTTATACTTGGCTATAGAAGTGACATAAAATCTGATGCAGCAATTTCGTTTTATACAGCTGAAATGGAACGATGTGGCTGGCAACTTGTTTCTTCTTGCTATGGATTGGAATCAATACTCAATTTTGATAAACCAAATCGATTTTGCACTATTTCCATTCAATCGATTGCTAAACAATCAGATATTAAGATCGTTATTTTTACTGGTAGCAAAGAAGTAAATTATTCCTAAGCCTTTTTCTTATGTAGATGCCTTTGCTTACGCAGTTGTTCTTGCTGTTCTTTGCGCTGTTGTAATTGAGTGAGTTTTTGGGCTTTACGCTGGGCATGTTCTAAGCGGTACTGTTCTTGTAGTTGTGCTTTAATAGATTGTTGTTTTTCTTGCTCGAAACGTTTTTGTTCTCGTTTTTGTGTTTTGCGTTGTTCTTCTTGTAGTTTTTTTTCATCTTTTTGCCGTGAGGCTGGCCGATGGGATTGAGACCGTTTTTTGAAATATGGTGGTAAATTAAATATATAACTATTTGCTCCATAACGTTGATTAAAATCGCTTATTGATAGCGATACTAACGGTATACATATAAATAAGATAAGTATAAAAATTAACCTATTGCTTTTCATTACTGGTGCTCTCTTTTTTTATTTGACCGCCAAAATCTATGTTTATGCAAATATAACATTAGTTTTAAAAATTTATAGCGATAGGTGTTGCTGCTTCTGATTATATTGATATGAAAATATCAATTCAAGAAAGGAATCCACGTTATGTTTCTTTATTCCTCTTTTTCTTCTTCTTTTTCGAATTTTCTAAGTTTTTTTTCAAGAGAGTTAACTTCTTTCTCAAGTTTTTTATTGTCTTTTTCTAACGCTCTGGCTTTACTTTTGAGTTTGCTATTTTTTTCTCGTAGCTCGCTATTTTCATCTTCACAATCTTCAACTTTTCTGTCTAGTTTATCAATTCGTTTTTCATAGCGAGTATTTTCCTTTCTGAGTGTTCTATTTTCTGCAGCGAGAGCTCTGTTTTCTTCTCGTAAGTCTTCATAAGTATAATTATCATAATAACGATCCTTATTACCAGTTGCTGCTCCTATGAGCGCGCCAGCTGCTACTCCGGTAGCAAGACCGATGCCAGCGCCTTTTCCTTTGCCGGCTATACCGCCAACTGTAGCTCCAAGAGCACCACCGAAGAGAGCGCCTTTTGCAGCTCTTCTGCCTCTATCATTTCTGTAATATCTTTCTGCCAAAAGTGAACAGTCTTGGAACAATATTCCTGTTATAATAAGCGGCATCAGTAACTTTATTATCTTTTTCATGTTCATTATTAACCCTTTCTTTAACATAAAAATATAGATAGTTAATTATATTTTAATATTTTCAAATAGAACAAATCAAGGGTTGGGTAAATAAATGGTTATTGTAATATATCAGCTAGTTTATTGATTTTTCCTGCTCCCAGCAGGAGTATGAGGTCATCTTGTTGAATAAGCGGTTCAAGATGGTGGATAACTGAAGTGAATTGGGGCTCATATGGTGCATACGTTATAGTAAAATTCGGATTTTTTTGTTGAAGAGCTTGGGCAAAATTTGAGCTCGTTATATGTGGAATTGGTGCCTCACTTGCCGGATAAATATCGGTAATGATCAAATGATCGATGGAGCTATGGATAAATGTCTCAATAAATTGGTTCCATAGTTTTTGAGTTCGCGTATAACGATGAGGCTGAAAAACCACAATAAGTTTTTTTTTAGTCCGTTTTCTTGCGACAATAAGTGTATGTAAAATTTCTTGAGGATGATGGCCATAATCATCAAATAGTTCTGCTCCTTTAAATAAACCTTTGTAGCTAAATCGGCGTTCAATACCTTTAAAACTAGCGAGAGCCCGAGCAATTGTTTCAAAAGATATGCCAAGATCGTGCGAGAGTGCTATAGCTGCTAATGCATTTAAAACGTTATGTTTGCCAGGCATGCTAATGCGTATTTTACCGCGTGGCTGCGTTTCTGATTTATGTCTCACCATAAATGTTGAATGGTCTGATTCAAGACGAATAGTAGTTGCATATATATCCGCATCAGAAGTAAGGCCATATTTTATTGTTTTTATATGCTGTATGGGCAATAAAGACCGTATGTTTGGATCATCATTGCATACGATCGCTTTTCCATAGAACGGTATATTATACAAGAATTGCCTAAACGTTTCTTTAATATCGTCTAAATCTGTATATGTTTCTAAATGTTCTAAATCAATATTAGTAACAATCGCGAGTGTTGCTTGTAATCGTAATAATGAACGATCACTTTCATCTGCTTCTGCAACAAGAAAATCACCATTGCCAAGACGGGCATTAGCAGAGATATTTTTCAAATGTCCGCCAATAATGACGGTTGGATCCATCTTAGCTTCAATAAGAATATGTGAAATGAGTGACGTCGTAGTTGTTTTGCCGTGTGACCCAGCGATGGCAATGCTATACTTAGTGCGCATAAGTTCGGCGAGCATAAGAGCACGAGGAATTGTTGGAATATCTTTTTTTTGTGCTGCGATAATTTCAGGGTTATCCGGTTTAATTGCTGAGGAATAGACGAGAATATCAATGTTATTATGGCAATATGATGTATTGTTGCCCTGATAAATTGTGCAACCTATTGTACGCAGATCATAAATGCTTTGTTGATCCAAATCTGTATCACAGCCTGATATTTCATATCCTTGTATTTTAAGGATTTTTGCGATGCCGCTCATACCTATGCCGCCAATACCAACAAAATGAATATGAGCCTTTTTTTGATACATATATAACTCGCTATATAAAAAAGATCTTAGGTAAGAAAAGATAGCGTAATATATATCTGATGACAAATTCTAGTTAAGCCAATTAGAGCATTTCTCGTAATTTAATGAGCTGTTTTTGTAGATTAATTATCTGTTGGGATAAATCAGAAACGGTATATTCTTGTTGCGATGTAGGTGAATCTACTATTTTTTGCGAGGCGATAATATGCGTATTATTTTTTTGCTTAAGTATCTTTTTTGCACCTGTAATGGTAAATCCTTGTTCATATAATAGTTCTTTGATCTGCTTGAATGTGTTAACATTCTGTTCTTGATAAAATCGTTGTCCGCCAGTTGAGCGATGTGGCTTTAAATTAAATTCTTTTTCCCAGAATCGAACAACAAACTTTTCTACGTTGAGTTTTTTGGCCAACTCTCCTATGCGGAATTGTTTTTTTTGTGTTTTCATGCTCTCCCTTTTTTATTTATTTCCTGATTATAACGTATCAATGGCTACAATGACTACCTCATATAGAGTTATTATATACCATTATTTAAGAATTCGTCAAAAGTTGTTGATGAATAGGCTAACATATACTATTTCTTGCTGGCGCATCAGTCTTTTCTTTGCTATTCTTAATTATAGTTTTTTGATTGTCTGATATATACTGTGATGTGCAGCTATGGCGCAGATGTCTATTTGAATTAAGGCAAGAACCGCTTGCATATAATTGAAGGATAATATTCCGTGAATTTTAAAGATTTGATACTTCCGTTAAGTTTAGCATTGATTACAACATTGGCGATTCAATATTTTTTTGTTGGCCGGTATACATCTGATACTAAAATGCCAGAAGTTGTATCAGGTCAAAGTTTTGAAGCGCCGAAAACTAAGCAGGAGCTTAAGCCATTAAATACAGAAATTGATTTTGTCGATGTCAAACCGGTAAAGCCTACGATTTCAGAGATCGAGACTGATTGGGGGCATCTTGTTTTTTCCAGCGATGGTGCTTCATTAGAACGTTTAGAATTTAAACGTTATATTAATGATTCCTTGAATATTATTGGTACGATATTTCCTGTTACTGATACTGAAAAAGAGCAGCGCTGTTTCTTGGTGGCACTGGCCCAAAAGACGCCATATTTTTATCAACTTGTTGATCAACAAGAAGATGAGTATACCGTTGAATTGATCTATCAAGTGAAGGTTGAAGAGGGAACTATACAAAAAATCTTTACTATTCATAAGGACAAAAACCTGATTGATTTAACCGTGCATATAATGCCAAAGGCAGGGCTTGAAGAACCATTAGAGGCGCGTATTTTTTATCCGGCGCCGATTATGCCGGAAATAGCAAAAGATGACACTATTTCTGCTCTTGTTGGTGGCGAAAATAATTCCATACAAAAAATTGTGAGGAATAAATTAGATATTCATAAAGGATGGTACACACCAACATTATTTGGCGCTGATAATCGATATTTTATTCATACTATGCTTAATGATCCAGACCATTTTACGCAACGAGCATATTACAAATTATCAGATCACAACAAGCTATTTGCTATTCTTGAGGGGCCAGCTATTACGCAAGAGCATTCTTGGAAAATATCCTTTTATTTTGGTCCTAAAGATATGGAAGTTTTAAGTGCTATTGACAACCGTTTAGAGCAAACACTTGAATTCCATTGGATATTAGCTCCTATAGCTAAATTTCTGCTTGCATTACTTAAGTTTTTCTACGGATATTTAAAAAATTATGGATTAGCTATTATTTTGCTTACACTCTTGATAAAGCTGCTTCTGTTACCGTTTAGTGTTAAAGGTGAAGAAAGTATGAAGCAGCGGGCTGATCTTCAAAAAAAACTGAATTATATACGGCAAAAGTATAAAAATGATCGTGAAGCATTAACCCGCGCACAAGCAGAATTGATGCAAAAACATGGTATGCCGGGTATGGCTGGGTGTTTGCCATTGTTGCTGCAGTTACCAATATTTTTTGTTTTGAGTCGTGTATTATCTAGTTCAATAGAGTTATATCATGCACCATTTGCAGGATGGATTACTGATCTTTCAGCGCGGGATCCATATTATGTTCTTCCTGTATTAATTGGCCTGTGTATGTTGTTACAGTCGCTGACGGTAGATTCTAAGCAACGACTTTCAGTAATTGCTATGGCATTAATATTGCCTGCTTTCGCAAGTAATTTTTCTGCGGGATTATCGCTTTATATTTTGATAAGCACGGCATTGAGTGTCGCGCAAGCAATGATACAACGAGGAAGAAAAGCTTAAGGGAATAGTAATGTTTAATGATCTTCCAACATTTGAGCGTTTACTAAAAAGTTTGCAGCAAATACCTTATTTAGCGTCCAAAAATATTTATCGCGTTGCTTCACATTTTTTGCACATGAATCAACAGCAGATAGAACAGTTTTGTGGCATGTTATTGGAAGCAAAAAAAAATATTATGCAATGTTCGATCTGTTTTGCATGGCGAGAAAGAGAAGGGCGTTGTTTGTTTTGTGATTCTGCTCGACGAGATCAAGCAGTCGTATGTATAGTAGAAACGTGGCAAGAATTGCTTGTTATCGAAAAATCTGGCGGATATAATGGCGTATATCATGTTTTGGGTGGTGTTGTTTGTCCATTAGATGGTATTGGGGTAGAAGATTTAACGATTGAGCAGCTTATCAACCGATGTAATTCAAGAGTAAAAGAGATTATCTTCGCTTTGAATCAAACACCAGAAGGAGAGGCAACAGCGGCATTTATTGCTCATAAATTAAAAGGAACATCAGTTGCTATCACGCGTCTTGCGCGTGGTATCCCTGTTGGATCTTCTTTAGAATTTATGGATCGTTTAACTGTGTATAAAGCGTTATCTGAGCGCAGACCGTTTTGAGGAGAAAAACAATGATTTTCCAAGAGCCAGATTATTGCAATTTTACGCCGCATATCGAGCGAAGAAAAAAATTACTCGAAACTATTAAGCATGAATATCCTGATATAACTTCGGGCGTAGTCACATTATTTGCCGATTTTGAAAGCGAACGTTCAGCATTCAGACAGGATAGTTCCTTTTATTATTTTACTGGTATTACCGAACCAGGTGTTGTGTTGCTACTTGATTTGGAAGGTAAGGCAACGCTTTATGTTCCAGGTTATCAAAATAATAGAGCGCAATGGGTAGCTTCACCTGTTGAGTTGATACAAGATAATGCTGATACATTGGGTATTGATGAAATAGCAGCTCTTGGCAAGCAATGTGCTGGCTATCAAATTCATCCATTTTTTTCGCAGCCGGAATATGAAAACGTATTGAGCTATTTTCAGGATGTTGTTGCTTCAAATGGTACAGTATTCACGTTAAATCCAAATAATACAAACGAATATATACAGCAACGGTCAGTGCTTGAACGTATTAATGCATTTATTCCTGGATTTAAAAATCATACTACTGATATTTCTGCTATTGTTGCACAGATGCGGCGTAAAAAGGATAGAGGAGAAATCGAGCAGCTATTTAAGGCTATAGATATTACTAATATAGCTCATAATGCGGCAGCAACTGCTATTGCGCCTCAGGCATCTGAAAGTGAAGTACAGGCACGTTTAGAATACGTGTTTACATGCACAGGTGCCCGAACTGCATTTCCAAGTATTGTTGCAAGCGGTAGTAATGCGACAATTTTACACTATACAGACAACAAACGTATGATGCAGGAAGGTGAGTTAGTTGTTATAGATATCGGCGCGGAATATGGCTATTATTGTGCAGATATCACGAGAACGTACCCGGTTTCAGGAACTTTTACTAAACGACAACGCGAGCTATACGAGATTGTACTTGATACACAGGAATATATAGAAAGTGTAGCAAAAGTTGGGTATTGGCTTTTTAATGCTGAACATCCTGATAAATCATTGCATCATTTAGCAAAGAAATATTTAGAAGAACGAGGTTATGCTCAATATTTTACTCATGGGATTGGACACTTTTTGGGGCTTGATGTGCATGATGTAGGTGATAGAAACATGCAGCTGCAAGAAGGCGATATCATTACTATTGAACCAGGAATTTACATACCAGAAGAACAAATTGGTATACGTATTGAAGATGATTTTTGGATTCTCAATGAAGGAGCTGTTCGTTTGAGCAGTGAATTACCTCGAAGTGTCAAAGAGATAGAAGATATGATGCAGCAACCTCTTCCTGGTAGCGATGATCATGTGTTGGATGAAAACGTAGACTATGATGATGCTGAATTAATGGATGGTTAATGTTGCTCTTTTGCTTCTTCCATCAACATATCTTTGATACTTCTACAATTCTTGTTGCTGATGTTTCTACAATTACCATTGCCGTCGACTATAACTGAATAAATACACAGAGAGCGATAATCTTCTTGGTGAATATTAGTAGTAGGCCACCCGACGAATTTAAGAATCTTATTTTTAATCCCGGCATCTTGATCAGTGACACCAATGTGTTTATGTGGAATTCTTAGATTTTTTAAAACTTTGTGAGAGAAAAGCGCATTGCAGCCGGTTGCTATAGCTATTCTGGGTATGTACCGTATAAAATTCTTTCTACCTAACCTACTAGGGCAACCAAACAAGGAAGCGCAAATGGGTACTGATAATTTGCTTTTAAAAGACTTGTTTGAAAATCATTTTCTTCTACGGCATAACTACTTTTAGAAGCCAACGCTAAGAAAGTACATGTTATTAATACGAATCGCTTTGATATCATGATTAAGCCCTTTTCTTTATTTTTGCGTTAATGCTGTAACAATACGTTCATTTTTCAGTATGGTTGCGGCACTTCCTACAAGGATTGTTCCTCCTACAGCAAGAAATGCTAGCCCCTTTTTACGCGCTGCTTGATCATTATTATTCTTTTGTGTGTTGCCATTGATTGCTTTTTCTATACCTTTTTTCATTAAGAAGATACCGCAACAAGCTGCAGCACAGCTAATGCTATAGAAAGCAGCTGATTTTAATAACTGGTGAATTTGGCTTATAGTTTGATCATCGAGGAGATTGACTTGTACTGCTTTTATTTCTGTCGGTGTTGTATATCCTATCAATAGTGTCATGATTAATATAAGAGTGCTGAATTTAGTTTTTATATTCATATTAAGCTCCCTGTTAATAGTGATTATTAAGTTTTACCACCCCTGGTGCGAATTCTATTTGTATTTTTTTGTCTTCTCTGTTTTTAATATATCTACTGTTAAAGATGCCCAATTGCTATTTAAATGTCAATTGGGGCATGGAGCATCTATCAATAGATTTTTGCTTATTAGACACGCTTTTTATATAACTTATCAGCTAAATAAAGCATGCTGAAGCACACAGTTATGCCGATTCCAAAAGAGATGCTTACATTAATAATTGTATTATAATGCATGAGTAGCCCAGATACTAAGAACGCTAATCCAGAACAGATTAATGCTGGAGCAGCATATGGGAACTGTGTTTGTGCATGATCAATTGGATAGCAACCGGAACTGGTTGATGCCATAATAGTTGTTTCAGAAATAGGGGATATATGATCCCCGCATACTGCACCAGAAAAAATTGCCCCCAAAGAAGGAAAGAGTAATAATAAATTGTTAGGTGTTGTTGGAAGGGGTATAGCAAGCAAAGAAGTAAGCATAGGTATAGCTATGGGGAGCATCAGTGCAATAGTTCCCCATGATGATCCAGTAATAGTAGCAGTAATAGCAGATATAATAAAAAACATAACAGGTAATAACATAATGTTGAAAGAGCCCAGTAGTTGTTCTGCCAAATAGTTACCAGTCAGTAGATCTAATCTGAGTACAGTTCCTAAGGTAGAAGCGAGAAAGAGCATTAAAATGGCTGGAATCATGAGTGTTATTCCATTAATAACAATGCGTGGCATCTCTCGCACAGCAATCATACGTCGAGTAAGTGCTAATATAAGACTTATACCAAGAGTAATGCAGCCAGCTGCAAAGAGTACAAAAAAGGTTTGATCATTTTTTTTAAATGCTTCAATGAGTGTTCGATTGCCACCAAGAAGATAATAACCTCCGGCATAAGGAATTCCTATGACAACGCAGCTGATTAATGTAATAAGCGGGACAACGAGATCTGCGATTGTACCTTGCGCATGTGGAACATCTTCAAGCCTATGAATAGGTGGCTTTTTTCCGCCAAAAAGATTACCAGTTGTTTGTGCGATCTGCTCGTGTGTATGCATAGGACCAAAAGATATTCTTTTTTGTACGATAAACCAAACTGATAATATGATGAAAAATGAATAAAAAATAAATGGGATTGATTGTACATAAATAAAAAATGGATCTGCAATAATTCTTGTTGTACTTATTGCTTGTGGTGCAATTCCAGTCTGATCGAGCTGACTTGTTATCATTGCTACCCAGCTAGAAATAGGGACTAAAATGACTAATGGCCCTGAAAGTGAATGGACTAAAAAAGCTAATTTTGCTCGAGGGATATTAAATCGATTGGTTAGTGGACGCATGATGTAGCCAACGGTTAAGTTACTTAAATAGTCATCAATGAATAGCATAAAAGAAAGAAGCAGTGATGCAGTTTCTACCTTTTTGGTGTTGTTTAATCGTTGAGTAATGACTTGAGCAAATGCATTTATCCCGCCGGTACGGCTTATTAGTATTATGGTAATACTGATAAGAATAAGAAATGAATATGTATAGAGCGTGTCAATATCGCTTATTTGCAGGTACATTCGATGGGTAATAAGCTGTATAAATTTTGGTAAAGAGAAACTGGCTGCGATTAAGCACCCTGTTATAAGGCCAATGGCAAGGGAGAGATGGAGTCTTCTCGTTATAAAAGCACATACAAGAACAATCAATGGAGGCAAGAGCGACAGCCATGTATTCTGCATAGTATCCTAATTCTATTAATTATAGTGATATAGTTTGACCTTATGTCCTTTTTTCCTTACATTATTAAGGAGTTCCGTTCTTAATTTAACTGTATTATTGTATCATAATTTATTAAGAAATATTAATATTAGGTAAGACAGAAAAGGTTGTGCTATGGATATGAATAGAGCGTTTTTTTTGAGAAAAGAAGACAAAAAACCACAATGGAAGTTGATTGATGCCGAAGGGCAAATTCTGGGGCGATTGGCAACACGAATAGCTAATATGCTCAGAGGAAAAGATAAGCCGTGGTATACTGCCCATACTGATTCGGGTGATTATGTTGTGATAATTAACGCGGATAAAATAGTATTGACCGGTAATAAGTGGAGAGATAAGGAATACACACGATATACTGGATGGATGGGAGGATTTAAAATAACAACTGCTCAAGAAATGCTTAAAAAGCATCCTACTAACCTTATTGAACATGCTGTTAAAGGTATGTTGCCCAAAAATAAATTAAATCGTCAAATTTTAAAAAAGCTGAAGGTATATACTGGAGCTGAGCATCCACATAAGGCTCAAATTGCTTCTTTACCTCAATCGTAGAAACTTTGCAAGAGTATCCCAATAAGGTCCGAATATTCTTGCTACGTCTTGTATGCTCAGGTAAATAGTCAGAATAATAAGTCCCAGTATCATTATAAGACTTATATATTCCTTTATACGAATGGATATAGGGCGCCTTATTATTAATTCTATAGTAGTAAACATAATTCTTCCTCCATCAAGTGGCGGTAGAGGCAGAATGTTTAAAACAGCAAGATTAATACTGATTACAGCTAAAAGAAGGAGAAATATCTTAAAGCCTTGCCCTGCGCTTTTAATTGTTGCTGATATAATCATAAGTGGCCCTCCCATGTTGCTAACATCTCGTTTGGCAAAAACATATTTAAACATGGAAAATGTATTTACTATAATAGCGTTTGTTAATTGTATTCCTTGCTGAATGGCGTCGAAAAAGCCATAGCGCGGAAGGGCTATCATTTGATATATTACTCCTAAAGAGCCTACTGTTTCGCCAAGTATTTTTTTTGCTTTAACAGTAACATCTACAGTTTTGCGGCTCCCATCTTTTTTTTCTATTAACAATGTTGCGTTTTGATTGGCCAGCGGTCGTAGCATATTGATAAGCTGTTCAGCACTATTATTGGTATTTTGATTGTTAACAGCTACAATGTGATCCCCCACTTGTAGATTGAATTGAGCTGCAGCTGAATTTTCTTGAATATTATCTACAATTGGTACAGCATTTTTTGGGTAGAGTATGCCAGTTTTTGGCATCCCCAGAGCAAATAAAAGAGAAAAAACAAAGTAGGCAAAAATAAGATTAAATGCTATGCCGCCTACCAGGATAATAAGTTTTTGATAAAATGGTTTACTTCCAAAGGAATATTGATCATGGGAGATGTCTTGCGGCTTGCCTTCTTCGGCTTCAGCCGAATCGGCCATTTCAACGTAGCCGCCAAGTGGAATTGCTGACAGGGAAAATTCGGTTTCACCAATTTTTTTGGAAACTATTTTAGGGCCAAATCCAATTGAAAATGAAGGGATAGATACCTTAAAAATTTTGCCAAACAAAAAATGTCCACATTCATGAAATGCTATAATAAATCCTATGCCAAATAGTGCTATAATGACAGCATATGCGTGTTGAATAATGAGCCATAAAGATTGTACAAAGTACATATTATCTCCTTGATAACTGTTATAATGCGAATTATAATTATAACTTGATTTTCAACTATAAATTTTACAGCAAGTACACAATAGTGTACTATCAATATAAAAGCAAGTCTATGGCGATTATGTTTTGATCCTCTGTCTATTGCCGCTATGTAGCGCCAATTATATATTTGCATAAAAGCCTATAATACAAGATTTTTGAAAAAAGATGTTTTTTTTTACACATTGTTGTGTGTTTTCATATAATTTCCTTGAAAAAATTAACAAAAAGGGTAAAATACTAATAGCTTCTTACCTGTTAAAAATCTATTTTTTTAGGGTTAGTTGGGTAAAAATATTGATTTCTTGAGTAAGAACAGTGTTTTTTAATTGGAATTTTTAATATTAATTTAGTAGGAATCTTGGATATGCCAACTATAAATCAATTATGCCGATTCGGAAGAAGGCGAATTAGGGCGAAATCAAAAAGCCCTGCGCTTAAAGGCTCTCCGCAGGTACGAGGTGTGTGTGCGAGGGTATTTACAACAACGCCTAAAAAACCAAATTCGGCGCTTCGAAAAGTTGCTCGTGTTAAATTGTCTACCGGTGTGGAGGTGACCGCATATATTCCAGGGGAAGGTCACAATTTGCAGGAGCACTCTGTTGTGTTGGTTCGAGGTGGCAGGGTCAAAGATTTACCGGGTGTTAAGTATCATATTGTTCGTGGCGCATTAGATACTGCTGGCGTGGAAAACAGAAGGCAGTCCCGCTCGCTTTACGGTACTAAGCGTCCAAAATAAGTAAAGTATAAAAACAAGAGGCCATAACATGCCAAGGCGCAAAAAAGTCAGTTTTAAAAGAGATATAGGAGTTGATCCTCGTTATGGATCTGAGTTAATTCAAAAGCTTATTAATATAGTTATGTGGCGCGGCAAAAAAAATGTTGCACGCAAAATTGTATACGATGCTATAGATGTGTTGATTAAAAAATCTGGTGGCAATAAAGATAAGGCTTTAGATCTTTTTTTCACAGCGTTTGAAAACGTTGTTCCAGCTGTTATTGTTCGGTCACGCAGAGTTGGAGGTAGTGTTTATCAGGTTCCTGCTGAGGTGCGGTCTGAGAGAGGGCGTGCGTTGGCGCTAAGATGGCTTGTTGCCGCTGCAGCTGCACGGCCTGGCAAGACAATGGGCTTGCGCCTTGCGGATGAGTTGTTTGACGCTCATCAGAGGCGTGGCAGTGCGGTGAAAAAGAAGGTGGATGCCCATAGAATGGCAGAGGCCAATCGGGCATTTTCTCATTATGCATGGTAAATAGAGTTTGCAATGAAAAAATATCCATTAAAAAAATATAGAAATATTGGTATTGCGGCGCATATTGATGCCGGTAAAACTACTGTAACAGAAAGAATGCTCTTTTATACGGGTATCTCCCATAAAATTGGAGAGGTCCATGAGGGCGCGGCTGTTATGGACTGGATGGAATTAGAGCGTGAACGAGGTATTACCATTACCTCTGCGGCAACAACATGTTTTTGGAAAGATCATCAGCTTAATATTATAGACACGCCGGGGCACGTTGATTTTACTATAGAGGTTGGGCGTTCTTTGCGGGTGCTTGATGGAGTTATTGCCGTCTTTAGTGGTGTTGATGGTGTACAGCCTCAATCTGAAACAGTATGGAGGCAGGCAAATCGTTACAAGGTGCCAAGAATTATTTTTGTAAACAAGCTTGATCGCATTGGAGCTGACTGCTTTTTTGTTGTTGATGATGTTAATGATAAGTTGAGTGCTAATGCAATTGCCATGCAGCTTCCTGTAGGCATTGCTGAGGATTTTGTCGGCATTATTGATTTGCTGACGAGAAAGATGGCTACATTTGAAGGTGAGATGGGGGCAACTGTAAAGTGGTCTGATGTGCCAAATGAATATGCTGATCGCGTAGAAGAATTGCGTAATAAAATTGTAGAAGCAGCATGTGATCTTGATGATACGCTGGCAGAAAAGTTTTTAAACGAAGAAGAGATTTCGATTGAGGAAATTAAAACTGTGTTGCGTAAAGGGGTCTTGGAGCAAAAAGTTACACCGGCTTTTTGTGGAAGTGCATTTAAAAATAAGGGAGTTCAGTTGCTCCTGGATGCTGTAGTGGATTATTTGCCTTCTCCGTTAGATGTTCCTCCTGTTGAAGGTATTTTACCTGGTACGAAGGAGCAAGTACTTAGAGAGGCAGATCCTAAAGCGCCGTTTTGTGCTTTGGCATTTAAAATTATGACCGACCCATTTGTGGGCGTTTTAAATTTCATTCGTGTTTATTCTGGGGAGCTTAAAGCGGGCTCATATGTATATAATGCCCGTACCGGCTCAAAAGAGCGAGTAAGTCGCTTGATTAAAATGCATGCTAACAAGCGAGAAGAGATTGATTCTGTGCAGGCGGGAGATATTGCTGCGATTGTAGGTGTAAAAGATACTATGACGGGTGATACGCTGTGTGCAGAGAAGAATATAGTGCTTCTTGAATCAATTGATGTGCCAGCACCAGTAATTTCTACGTCTGTTGAGCCAAAGAATAAAAGCGAGTATGACAAGATGGCGCTCGCATTGAGAAAGATTATGCAAGAAGATCCATCATTTAAGTTTTCCTATGATGAAGAAACGGCTCAAACGGTTATTTCTGGCATGGGAGAGCTTCATCTTGAAATTATTGTTGATCGATTGCGCAGAGAGCACAAGGTAGATGTTGCGCAAGGTAAATTGCAAGTAGCGTATAAAGAGACAATCCAAAAAAGCGCTAATGTTGAAGGTAAGTGCATTCGGCAGACTGGTGGTCATGGTCAATATGGTCATGTTTGGATTAAATTTGAGCCCCTTGAGCGTGGTAAAGGTTTTGAATTTAAAAATAAAATTGCTGGTGGTACGATTCCCAGAGAATTTATTCCTGGTGTTAAAAAAGGTATTGAGGGGGCAATAAATTCAGGAGTGCTAGGAGGATATCCGGTTGTTGACTTTAGAGCAACACTTTATGATGGTTCGTATCATGATGTTGATTCTTCAGAGCTAGCATTTAAGCAGGCTGCTTCTATGGCATTTAGGGCTGGCATGTCGCAAGCATCACCTGTTTTGCTTGAACCTATTATGAAAGTTGAAGTTGAAACACCAGATGAACATATGGGCGATGTTATGGGAGATTTAAATTCGCGGCGCGGGAGAATTCTAGGCATGGAGGCTAAGGGAGGCAAGCAAATTGTAGGGGCAGAGGTTCCGCTTGCTGAAATGTTTGGTTATGCTACTGATCTTCGCTCTATGACAAAGGGTCGCGCAGGTTATTCTATGGAATTTGAATGTTATCGCGAAGTTCCTAAAAATGTCCAGGATAGTGTTATTGAAAAGAAATAATGTGTTATTGATGTATAGTATTAGGAGAATGAACAATGGCTAAAGAGGTTTTTGAGCGAGTAAAACCGCATATTAATATAGGAACAATTGGTCACGTTGATCATGGAAAAACAACGTTAACGGCGGCTATTACAAAGCGTTTGGCTGAAAAAGGGCAGGCGCAATTTAAAGCGTTTGATGAAATTGATAATGCGCCGGAAGAAAAGGCGCGAGGTATAACTATTGCAACCTCGCATGTTGAGTATGAAACGGACAAGCGTCACTATGCGCACATAGATTGTCCGGGTCACGCTGATTATGTTAAGAATATGATTACAGGTGCTGCGCAAATGGATGGCGCAATTTTGGTTGTTTCTGCAGCTGATGGTGCGATGCCGCAAACGCGTGAGCATATAGTTCTTGCTAAAAATGTTAACGTGCCGGCTCTCGTTGTGTTTTTGAACAAAGTTGATATGGTTGACGATCCCGATATGATCGAGATGGTTGAAGAAGAGATCAGGGATCTTTTAAAGAAATATGATTTCCCTGGTGATGAAATACCAGTAATTAAAGGATCGGCACTTAAAGCTCTTGAAGGAGATCAAAGTGAGATTGGCGTTCAATCTATTGATAGGTTGCTGGACGCAATTGATACATACATTCCAGAGCCTGTTCGCGATATTAATAAGCCATTATTAATGCCAATCGAAGGTGTTTTTTCTATTTCGGGGCGCGGTACGGTTGCAACAGGTAGGATTGATTCCGGGAAGATTAAAGTGGGAGAAGAGGTTGAGTTGGTTGGCTTTGGCAGCACGATTAAAACCGTTGTCACTGGTGTTGAGATGTTCAGAAAGATTCTTAATGAAGGGCAAGCTGGAGATAATGTTGGCCTTCTTCTGCGCGGAGTGAAAAAAGAAGATATTGAGCGTGGAATGGTTATTGCGGCTCCAGGTAGTATAGCACCTCATAAAAAATTCAAGTGTAAAGTATATATCTTGACAAAGGAAGAAGGCGGAAGGCACAGTCCGTTTTTTACTGGTTACAGGCCGCAGTTTTATTTTAGGACAACCGATGTTACCGGTGTTGTTACGCTAGAAGAAGGTAGAGAAATGGTAATGCCTGGTGACAATGTTGCGTTTGCTGTTGAATTGATTTCGCCTGTTGCTATGGATAAAGATTTGCGTTTTGCTATTCGTGAAGGTGGCAGGACGGTTGGTTCGGGTGTTGTTACTGATATTGTAGAATAAATAATTGAGTGATTGATGAAAAAACAAAGAATTCGCCTAACATTAAAATCGTATGATCACCAATTATTAGATAAAGCGGTTAAGCAGATCGTTTCAACGGTAAAAAGGACGGGAGCTCAGCTTATGGGTCCTGTTCCGCTTCCTAACAAGAGGCTATGTTTCACGGTGTTGCGGTCGCCGCATGTTGATAAAAAGTCTCGAGAGCAATTTGAATTAACAACGCATAAGCGTATTTTGGACATTATTGCACCTACCGATCAGACAATGGATGCACTCATGAAGTTGAATATATCATCTGGTGTTGATGTCGAAATTAAATAATTAAAGGAATATGAATGGTTAGAGGGCTTTGGGGCAAAAAAATTGGAATGACTCAGGTTTTTTCCGATGACCATGTTGTACCTGTTACGGTAATAGATACCGCAGGCTGGTTTATAACTAATATTAAGACTAGAGAGCGCGATGGTTACAGTGCTGTTCAGGTAGGAAACGTGAAAAAAAGGTATATTGATAAGGCCTTTTCAAAAGATTGGTTGAAAAAGCCTAAGGAATACTTTACCTTTTTAAAAGAAATACGCTTAACTGATGAGCCGCAGGATATTGCAGTTGGCCAATTGGTTAATCCACATGTGCTGCTGCAGGAGGGAGAAAAGGTTGATGTTTTTGGCAAAACTAAGGGGCTTGGTTTTGCTGGTGTTGTTAGGCGTTATAATTTTGGTGGACCTCCAGGCAGTCATGGTTCTACGATGGGAAAACGGCCTGGTTCTATAGGCTTTATGAGGTCGCAAGGAAAGGTTATTAAGGGTAAAAAAATGCCAGGTCATATGGGCAATCGGCGGCGGGTCATGCAAGGGCTCGAAGTGATTAGGATTGATAAAGAATCGGGCGCGATTGCGGTAAAAGGCTCGATTCCCGGAAAGTCTGGCTCATTGATTTTTGTTCGAAAGGCGTAGGCGTTGGTGGAAGCAGGTATGATTATGGAAAAAACACAAAAAAATAACATTCCAAAAACAGGTGCAGTATCGATGCAAGATCTAGGGATTCAATTAGTTAAAAAGCCTAGTTCTCGCGTAGGATTTTCTGTTTGGGTTCATTCATTGTTGCAAAATTGGCGCCAAGGTACTGTTGCGACTAAAGGGCGGTCGGATGTTTCGCGTTCTACTAGAAAGCCGTGGAAGCAAAAGGGAACTGGGCGTGCTCGAGCTGGTTCAGCGCGATCTCCTTTATGGAGAGGGGGCGGTGTTATTTTTGGAGCGCAGCCTCGAACAAAAAATTTAAAAATTACTCAAGGTGTTAAAAAAAATGTTTTGAATGCTTTATTGTTTGATTTTTTAGAAGAAGGTCGTGTCGTTTGTTTAGATTGGCAATTGGAGAATGATAAACCTAAGACATCGACGGCATATAATGCATTACAATCTGCTGATTTGGCAAAGCAGAAAATTAATCTTTTCTTGCCAGTTGATGATGTTTTGGGGCATGCATCATTTGCTAACATTCCTCATGTTAACATTGTGTCTTTTGATCAGGCAAATGCGTTTGATCTGGCCAACAGTGATTTTTGGGTGTTTTTAAAAAGAGATTTTAATCAGTTTAAAGAAATGGTTTCAGCATGGATTTAACTATTTATGATGTAATACTGGGTCCTATACTTACTGATAAGGCTCATAAATTAAATAAGGAACTTAAAAAGCTTGTTTTGAAAGTGCATCCAAAAGCAAACAAGCCTTTGATTGCTGAAGCGCTAGAAAAATTATTCCAGGTCAAAGTTAAAAACATTAGGGTTTTGGTTCGTAAGGGCAAAAAACGCATTGTTGCTAAAAGAATTGTGCAGGGTTCATTAGTAAAAAGGGCTATTGTTACATTGGCTGAAGGTTATTCGCTTGATTTATTTGATCAAGCTGGAGCGCAGGTAATAACCGGCCAACGTGCTGTTAAAGCAGAAAGTAATTAATATTAAGGATATGTGATGGCAATAGTAAAAAGAAAGCCGCGAAATTCATCTTTGCGTTTTCAGTCATATCTTGATTCAAGTGATATAACGAAAACGGTACCTGAAAAAAGTCTTACACGAGGATTAAAAAAGGGTGGTGGCAGAAACACACATGGCCGTATTACTGTGCGTCATCGCGGCGGTGGGGCACCAAGAAAGTATCGCATTATTGATTTTCAACGCAGTGTGCGAGACATTGAAGGAAAAATTGTATCGATAGAGCATGATCCTAATCGTAATGTGCGTATAGGGCTTGTAGTTTATCAAAATGGAGCAAAAAAATATGTATTAATGCCGGAAGACTTGAAGGTCGGCAGTTCAATTATTACAAGTAATCGTGCAGAAGCAAAAGTTGGTAATAGTATGCCTCTTAAAAATGTTCCTGTAGGCTTTATGATTCATAACATTGAAATTACTCCAGGATCAGGAGGAAAGCTTGCCCGTAGTGCTGGCACATCGGCTCAGCTCATGGCAAAAGGCGATAAGCATGTAACGCTGAAAATGCCATCTGGTGAAATACGGATGGTTGTGTTAGATTGTTGGGCAACAATTGGTAAGCTTGGTAATGCTGATTATAAGCACATCTCATGGGGAAAGGCCGGGCGCATTAGAAATAAAGGTATTCGCCCTACAGTGCGCGGTATGGCTATGAATCCGGTTGACCATCCACATGGCGGTGGAGAAGGTCGTTCTAAATCTGGATCTCACCCGAGGACCCCTTGGGGTAAGGGCTGTAAAGGAACGCGAACAAGAAGGCGTAAGAACCCTTTGATTTTGAAAAGGCGTAAGTTTAAGAAAACGCAATGGTAGTTATTGAATATTTTGGGGTAATATATGTTGTATAATGCTCAATTAAGAACAAAGGTGAATATATAATGTCAAGATCAATTAAAAAAGGACCTTATGTTCAGCCTTCACTCTTAAATAAGATTCAAAAGATTAAAGATAGCGGCAAAAGAGACGTGATTAAGACGTGGTCAAGAAGAAGTATGATTACTCCGGATTTTGTTGGTTTAACATTTGCTGTGCATAATGGCAGAAAGTTTATTTCGGTATTCATCACTGAAAATATGGTTGGACATTATTTAGGTGAATTTTCTCCGACGAGAACATTCAGGCTTCATAGTGGTCAACGAAAGGCTGGCATTGCTTCAAAATAAGCGTTTTTTTATATTGCCGTTAGCTGATAAAAAAGATAAACTATAAGTTGTAATTAAATATATTTATTAGTTTGAGGCTATACGATGCTGTTTAATGCAAAAGTAAAGTATATACGTTATTCACCATATAAGTTGAGACCACTTGTGGATATTGTTCGTGGAAAAAGCGTTAAATACGCTTTGAGTTGGTTAGCTGTATATCCTGTAAAAAGGATTGAGCCGATAAAAAAGATGATAGAATCGGCTGCAGCTAATGCAAAACATTTAAATAATATTGATGTGGCCAATCTTGTTATTAAGGAAATACGCGTAGATCAAGGTCCTATTTTTCGTTATTTTAAACCGGGAGCTATGGGGCGATCTACTATTCGCAGGAAGCGATTTAGTCATATGAATGTTATTTTAGAAACCACCGAGAAGAAAGAGATTTAGTATGGGACAAAAGGTTCATCCAATAGGGTTTCGTTTAGGAGTTTATCGAGATTGGCTTGCTCGCTGGTTTGCGCGAGATTCCTATGGCAAACAGGCTTTAGAAGATTTAACAATTAGAAAATTTTTCAAGAATGCATTATCAAAAGCAGAGGTTGCTAAAATTGAGATTGAAAAGGCCGGTGATAGTATTCGTATTATTGTCCATTCGGCTCGTCCTGGAGTTGTTATAGGTAAGAAGGGACAAGAAATTGATGCCTTGCGTAATACGTTGGCCTCTAAGCTGGGCAAGGCAAATGTGGAAATTTCTGTACAAGAGGTGAAAAGCCCTGAGCTTGATGCGCAATTAGTTGCTGAGAATATAGCTGAGCAGTTGATCAGGAGGGTTAATCATAAAAGAGCAATGAAGCGTGCTACGGCCGCAGCTATGCGATCTGGGGCTGTAGGGATAAAGATTTGTTGTTCGGGGCGATTGCAGGGTGCTGAAATCGCGAGAAAAGAGTGGGCTCGAGTGGGCTCTGTTCCTTTACATACTTTGCGCTCTGATATTGATTATGGCTTTGCAGAAGCTAAAACCACGTACGGAATAATTGGTATTAAGGTATGGATTTGCAAGGGTGAATACCAACTAATTTAATAGCATAGATGAAAGAATAAGCTTATGTTGATGCCAAAAAAGACAAAATATAGAAAAGTTCAAAGAGGAACGATGAAAGGGCGATCGAAAGGTGCTCGATCTGTCCTGTTTGGTGAGTATGGCTTGCAAGCTTTAGATCCTTCTTGGCTTACTGCGCAACAAATAGAGGCAGTGCGTGTTACGATATCGAGAAAGCTAAAGAAAGTTGGAAAATTTTTTTTGAGAGTATTTCCCGATAAACCTATAACGAAAAAACCAGCAGAAACACGCATGGGTAAAGGAAAAGGTGGCGTAGAAGGATGGGTTGCGGTAATAAAGCGTGATCGTATTATTTGTGAAATTTCTGGTCTAGAGGAAAGTGAAGCTCGAAATGTGTTAAAATTGGCAGCATACAAATTGCCAATGAAAACAAGGTTTGTGAAAAAAGAGGCAGATAATTAATATTTTTTGCGGTGTATTAAAACAATGAAAAAAACTAAAGTAAAAGATGAGCTTAAGCAGCTTGATATTAATGAGTTGAAAGTAAAGCTGAACTCAGTGCGAAATGAGCTTTTTAATATAAAATTTAATGCCTCCAGGGCCCATATAGAAGATTCTTCGCAGTTTAAAAAATTGCGAAGAAATATTGCGCAAGTTTTAACATATTTGCGGCAGAAGTCTTAGAAAAATAAAGGCATGCAATGAATGATAATAAAGAAAAGAAAAAAATAAATATTTTAAAGGGTACAGTTGTTTCTAGCAAGATGAATAAAACTCTTGTTGCAAAGACTGTGCGGACTTTTATGCATCCACGGTTTCATAAAATCATGAGAAGTGCTAAAAAATATAAAGTACATGATGAGCATCAAGAGGCAAAAGTCGGTGATATGGTTGAATTTTATGAAGGCCGTCCAAAATCCAAAACAAAGTACATGTATCTTAAGCGCATAATTAAGTCAAATGAGTAGCTATATACAGGTACTTTTTATAATAAGGTGATATATGATTCAAAAAGAGTCCTATTTAGAAGTTGCTGACAATTCGGGAGCAAGGGCTTTGCAATGTATTCATGTTATTGGCAGTACGGGAAAGCGATTTGCTGGGTTGGGCGATACAATAAAGTGCTCGGTTAAAAAGGCTATTCCTGGTGGAATGGTGAAAAAGGGAGAGATTGTTACTGCTGTTATAGTGAGGACAAGGAAGGAATACAAGAGAAATGATGGTAGTTATATTCGCTTTGGCGATAATGCTGCGGTGATTATAAAAGACAAGGATATGATTGCTACACGTGTTTTTGGTCCAATAGCTCGTGAATTAAGGGCTAAAGGGTATTCAAAAATAGTTTCTCTAGCTCCAGAGGTTTTATAAAGGAATATGTATGGCGTCACGTATTAGAAAGAACGACGAAGTATTTGTTTTATCGGGAAAAGATAAAGGTAAAAAAGGTATAGTGATTGAAATTTTGCCAAAAAAAGGTAAAGTTTTAGTTAAGGATATTGCCGTGGTTACACGACATGTCAAGGCGCGTAGGCAAGGAGAGGTGTCGGGGATAAAAAAAGGTGAGAGCCACATAGATATAGTCAAGGTAATGCCTATATGTTCTTCCTGCAAAAAGCCTTGTCGTATTAATACAAAGGTGCTAGAAAAAGGAAAGAGGGCTCGCGTGTGTAATCGTTGTAAAGAAATAACGTAGCAGCCTAATATAGGATAAACATGGAAAAGCCTCGCTTGGAAGATTTATATAATAAAGAGATTCGCCTTCAACTAAAGGAAAAGTTGGCCTTAAAAAATATTATGGAAGTGCCTAAAATTTCCAAAATTGTTCTTAATATTGGTGTTAAGGATGCTGTAGCTGATGGTAGAGCATTACAAGTTGTTATGGATGTTGTAAATAAGATTACTGGTCAGCGTTCAGTAAAGACGCTGGCGAAGAAATCTATAGCAAGTTTTAAGTTGCGTGAAGGCATGGCTATAGGGGTAAAGGTAACATTGCGAAGAAGAAATATGTATGAATTTCTAGATCGATTAATTAATTTGTCTTTACCAACAACAAGAGATTTTCAAGGTGTACCACGCAAATTTGATAGTAGAGGCAACTACAACTTAGGCATTAAGGAATGGATAATATTTCCAGAAGTTACGTATGATGTTACCGATAAGGTGCATGGTTTAAATGTAACTATTCATACTACAGCTGAACAGGATGAGCATGCCTTTGTTTTATTAGAAAGTTTTGGAATGCCCTTTGCTAAGGCGGCATAGTATGTATAACTTACCCTATTGAGGAGCATGATGGCTAGAAAGGCATTAATTGAAAAAGCTAAAAGAACTCCTAAGTTTTCTGTGCGAGCACGGAATCGTTGTGCTCTTTGTGGAAGGCCAAGGGGATATATGCGACATTTTTTAATGTGTCGTATCTGTTTTAGAAAAAATGCATTGGAAGGATTACTTCCTGGAGTTAAAAAAACAAGTTGGGGATAATTTTTTATAAGGAAAATAATGGCAATTGATATTATAGGAGATTTTTTAACGATTATAAGAAATGGATTGGCAGCATCTAAGTCTTATGTGTTGGCTCCTTATTCAAGGATGAAGTTTGGCATTGCACAAATCTTAAAAGAAGAAGGTTTTATTAAGGATGTTGTTGTTATAGATGATGAAAGCCCTGCAAAAAAAAGGATCAAGATATTACTAAAATATGTAGAGGGCGAGTCGGTTATTCATAAAATTGAACGGCTAAGCAAGCCGAGTAGGCGTCGTTATGTGGGAGCTCAAACTATTAAGCCAGTTATTGGAAAATTAGGTGTCTCCATATTAACCACTAATCAAGGGATAGTATCACATAAAAGAGCCAAAGAGTTAGGAATTGGGGGCGAAGTTGTCTGCACTGTGTGGTAAAGGATCTAGTTATGTCTAAAATTGGTAGAAAGCCTATAGAGATCGGCGATGTAAGTGTCGAAATTAAAGGGCAAGAAATTCATTATAAAGGCTCAAAGGCTTCTGGTGTTTATATATTGCCTGATGATTTGTCTGCTCAATTAGATGGCAAGAAGCTTATGGTGACCGCACGTAAATTGACAGGCGACACTCATAGGATTTGGGGATTGCATAGGGCTTTATTGGCAAATTGCATTCAAGGTGCTGCTGTTGGGTTTACAAAGCAGATTAAAATTAATGGATTAGGCTATAAGGCTGTATTGTCTGGCAATAAAGTAATTTTTTCTTTAGGGTATAGTCATAAGATTGAGTTTCCACTACCAAAAAACGTTTCTTTAGAAATAGATAAAACTGGGCAATTGCTTACTTTTGGATCTGTTGACAGATCATTGCTTGGTCACGTATGTGGTATGGTCAGATCATTAAGGCCGCCTGAACCGTATAAGGGAACGGGTATTAAATTAGTGTCAGAAGTTATTATGCGTAAAGCGGGTAAAACAAAAACTTCTTAAAGAGTGCTTAAAGAATAAATAGAGGATCAGAGAAGTGAGTTTAGAAAAAAAAATTATATTAAGGACGCGAAAAAGAGCTTTGCGCGTTAAAAGGCGTTTAAAAGGTAAGCGAAATTTGCCAAGAGTTTCGGTGTTCAGAAGCTTAAAACACATTTATGCTCAAATTGTTGATGATAATGAACAAAAGACACTTGCAAGTTGTTCAACATTGGAGCTGAAGGGGCTTTCTGGAGATAAAAAAGCCATTGCTCATTCTATTGGGCTAGAATTGGCAAATCGTGCAAAGGAGAAGGGGGTAACTACCATTCGATTTGATAGAAGTTATTTTCTATATCATGGTAGGGTGAAAGCGTTAGCTGAAGGTTTGAGAGAAGGGGGATTGAGTTTTTAACATAAGGTTATAATAGTATGGCGAGCGATAAAAAAAATAATTTTGTAGATTATGTAGTTAATATTAATCGTGTTACCAAAGTTACCAAAGGTGGGAAAAGGTTTTCCTTTTCAGCGTTGGTTATTTCCGGTGATCAAGAAGGCAAGGTCGGTATTGGACTTGGAAAAGGGCGAGAAGTTTCTTTAGCGGTAACTAAAGCAACAAAAAAAGCTCGAGAGCAAATGATTAATGTTCAATTACGAAAAAATACGATTCCTTACGATGTTTCAGGGAAGCATGGAGCAAGTAGGGTGGTAATTAGATCAGCATCTAAAGGTACTGGTGTTATTGCAGGTGGACCGGTTCGTTCCATTATGGAAGCACTTGGTATAAAGGATGTTTTAGCAAAATCATTAGGTTCCTCGAATAAGCAAAATGTTGTAAAAGCAACGCTCAATGCTCTTGCAAAATTGCGATCTGCTCATCATCTGGCAAAGTTAAGAGGAAAGACAGTTAAAGAGCTTGTTGGGATAAATAATGTTGAAACTAGATAATTTAGTATCGTTAACCAAGAAAAGAAAGCGAGTTGGTCGTGGTGGTAGTAGAGGAGGTACGTCTGGCAAAGGGCATAAGGGACAAAAAGCTCGCTCCGGCGGCTCAATAAGAGCAGGCTTTGAGGGGGGGCAGATGCCGCTGTATCGCCGCTTGCCAAAGCGTGGGTTTACTAATGCACGATTTAAGAAGGAAGTAAGAATACTCAATCTGAAAATGCTTGATGATGCATTTGATACAGGAGCTTTAGTAACTAAGGAGGTTTTAATAGAAAAGGGTTTATTAAGGTCAAAGAAAAGTTTAAAAGGTAAGCCGGGTTTCATACTCAAAATATTGGGTAATGGTATACTGTCCAAAAAGTTAACTATTTGTGCTGATGCATTTAGTGAATCTGCAGTAAAAGCTATTCAGGCCCAAGGTGGAGAGGCTCGATTAACCAGGGAGATTTGATGCTGTGGTACTGATAAAGAATTTCATCAATATTTTTGCTATTTCAGAGTTAAGAAAGAAGGTATTATTTACTTTAGGTGTTTTAATTATTCTTCGATTAGGTAATCATATTCCAGTTATTGGTATTGATGTGAATGCTTTGCAGCAATTTTTAGAGCAAGCGCGGGGAGTTGGTGGATTATTTGCGCACCTTGATTTATTTTCTGGTGGTGCGCTGAGTAAAAGTACCATTTTTGCCCTTGGTATTATGCCATATATCACTGCATCCATTATTATGCAGATGCTTGGGATGACAATTCCTTATTTGGAGCAATTGCTCAAAGAAGGTGAATATGGTCGTAAAATTATCAATCAATATACGCGATATGTAGCCCTTGGCGTTAGCATCATGCAAGGTTTTGGTTTTTCCTTGTGGTTAGAGCGTAACGCTCTAGTGCTTGAACCAGGTTGGTCTTTTCGCTTGATGCTTATTTTATCGCTTACTGTTGGTTCGATGTTTGTCATGTGGCTTGGTGAGCAGATTTCCTTATTTGGCATTGGCAATGGTAGCTCCATGATTATTTTTGCAGGTATTATTTCTCGTTTGCCAAATGATATTATCAAAACTATTTATCAATTAGTAGAAGGATTGATGGATCCTCTCATGGCAATTGCATTACTTCTTATATTTATAGCAATTACTGCATGTACCGTTTTCTTAGAAAAAGGTGAGCGTAAAATTCCTATACAATATGCCAGGCGCATTATAGGTCATCGAGTGTATGGAGGGCAAAGTACCTATATACCTTTTAAAATAAATACAGCTGGTGTTATGCCGGTTATTTTTACGGGAGCGATGTTGAATGTTCCATTATTTGCAGCTTCAGCGCTGTCAGGGGTATTACCTATTTTTAAAGGATTAGCAGATTACATGGTTCCAACTAGTATTTTGTATAATGTATTAGAATTTGTTCTTATTGTCTTTTTCTCCTTTTTCTACACGAGTTTGGTATTTAATCCAGAAGAACTAGCTGATAATATCAAAAAAAATGGTGGGTTTATTCCTGGTATTCGTCCGGGTAAAAAGACAGCTGAATTTTTTGATTATATTTTAACTCGTATAGGGCTTATAGGGGCTATTTACTTGGCTATGCTAGCATTATCTCCAAATATTATTTATATGCTTCTTGGTGTTCCACTTTTTGTTAGTATTAGCGGTACTGGATTGCTTATTGTTGTCAGTGTTGCTTTAGAAACTGCGGCTCAAATTGAATCCTATTTAATCGAACATCGCTATGAAGGCTTCTTATCAACAGGTAGATTGAAAATGCGGGGGGCGCGGTGAATGGTGAATAAGGATGTTTATATTTTTATTGGTCCTCCAGGATCGGGAAAAGGATCTTTGTCCAGTTTATGTGTCAGAGAATTAGGATGGGAGCAACTTTCTACCGGTAATTTATGCAGAAAGTATAGCGTAGAGCAAGCAAAAATCGATAAACAAATAGATTTAGCTTTAAAATCTGGTAAACTAGTTTCTGATAGTCTTATATCCGATATGGTTGATGCGTGGCTTGCAGAGCGACTTGATATTCCAAGATCGGTTATTTTAGATGGGTATCCTCGAACTATTGTTCAAGCGCAGGCTTTCAATATGCTCTTGCGTAAGAAATTTATATCTTGCAAGCTTAGTGTGGTTAGTCTATTTATAGCAGATGATAAAGTGATAAATAGACTATGTTCTCGTTATATTTGTCAGAATAAAGAATGCCAAGAAGTATATTCTGTCATGCCGGGGGTACCATTAGCACCAAAGCAAGCGATGGTATGTGATGCATGTTCGGGTCAACTTGGTCGACGCAAAGATGATGAGCTTCAGGCTGTGCGTGAACGATTAAATATTTATCATAAGCACGAGCAAGAATTATTGGATTTTTATACTGCAATCGATCAACTAGTGATTAAATTGGATGTTGATCAGCCATTGCATGATGTTTTTGAAAGTTTTAAAAAATTGGTACTTGATAATAAATGATTACTATAAAGAATAAGCTGTCCATTCGTAAAATGGAGAAGGCAGGACAATTATTAGCGGAGATTTTTGAAGATATTGGTCCTTTAATTCGTCCCGGTATAAGCACATTGAAACTTAATGAGAAGATTGAGTGTGAGCTGCGCAAAAAGGGACTTATATCTAAAACTAAAGGATACAAGGGGTACAAGCATGCCAGCTGCATTTCAGTAAATGATGAAGTAGTGCATGGGGTGCCTTCAGCGGACAAAATATTATGCCAAGGTGATTTGGTAAAAATTGATGTCTGTGCTGCTTGGAAAGGTTACTGCGCCGATATGGCCAGATCATTTTTTGTCGATACAGCTTCAGAGGAAGCTCAGCAATTAGCACGTGTGGCGAGGCAAGCGTTAGATAAAGGGATTAATAAAGCGCGTGCAGGCAATTGTTTGTCTGATATATCGGCTGCTATACAGCATGAAGTTGAAAAGCATGGCTTTGGGGTAGTGCGAGAGTTTGCAGGTCATGGTATTGGTAAATATATGCACGAAGATCCTGAAGTGCTTAATTATGGTGATCCTGGGTCGGGGCCGTTACTAAGTCCAGGCATGACACTTGCTTTAGAGCCTATGATAACAATGGGTTCATATAAGGTATATATAACCGAGGATGGATGGACGGTTAAAACAGACGATAAAAGCCTCGCGGCTCATGTTGAAGATACGGTGTTAATTACAGAAGGGGAGCCAAGAGTTTTAACGAGAAATAGTTGTGGGAGTGATGAAAAGGTATGATGCAAAAACAGCAAAAGAAAAAAGAAGAAGTTATCAAAGTTGATGGCATTGTAAAAGAAACGTTGCCTAATGCTATGTTTCGTGTTGAAATAGAAGGTGGGCATGAGGTGTTAGGGCATGTTTCTGGTAAGATGCGTATGCATTATATTAAAATTTTGCCTGGCGATAAAGTTGTGTTAGAGCTTTCTCCTTATGATTTAACACGAGGAAGAATTGTGTTGCGCTATAAAAAGTAAGCGCTACATTCAAAAATAAGATGATAAATAAGGTGCATCATGAAAGTAAGAACATCAGTGAAAAAAATGTGCAATAATTGCCGTATTATTAAGCGTAAAGGTGTTGTTCGTGTTATTTGTACAAGAAGTGGACGACATAAACAACGTCAAGGGTAATATCGAGGATTTATATGGCTAGAATTGAGGGTGTTAATTTGCCCAACAATAAGCGAATAGAATATGGGTTAACGTATCTTTTTGGCATAGGCCTAAAGAGTTCGAAAGATATTCTTGATAAGCTTAATATAGATTTTAATAAACGAGTAAAAGATTTAACTGATGAGGAAGTAGCAGCTATTCAGCGTGAAGTCACTAGTAATTATGTAGCAGAAGGCAAACTGCATAAAGATATTAGAATGAATATAAGACGGTTGCAAGAGATTAGCTGTTATCGTGGATCGAGACATAAAAAGGGACTACCGGTTAATGGACAGCGAACCAAAACGAATGCGCGAACAAGAAAAGGTCCTCGTCGGGCTGGGTGTGCTGTTGCGCTTAAGCGTAAAGCAACTAAGAAATAAATTATGAGATAACAGGAGCTTGGATAAAGAATGGCATACAAAAAAAAATCAAAAAAACTTAAACGGCAAGTAGATTCTGCTGTAGCTCATGTGAAATCTACCTTTAATAATACATTAGTTTCGATTACTACAATGGATGGTGATGTATTACTTACTGGGAGTGCTGGTAAGCTTGGTTTTAAAGGGGCTAAGAAGGGGACGCCATTTGCAGCCTCTCAGATAGCAGTAACGCTTGCTAAAGAGATGGATAATATTGGCATTAAAAATTTAGAGATAAATTTGCAAGGGCCAGGATCTGGTCGAGATTCAGTTGTTCGATCATTTCAATCAGCAGGATTACATATTTCTATTTTACGTGATGTAACGCCGTTGCCGCATAATGGATGTCGTCCTCCTAAAAAACGTAGGGTATAATGTATAATAGTTGTATAATGATATTGGTTAAGTTGAGAAGATACTAAATTGGTTAAGTAAATCTATGGAAAAAAAATCTACAGAAAAGTTTGGGCAAAAATCTACTAGACGACCGCGTAAACTGTCTGAATACGGAAAGCAGCTTGAGGAAAAACAGAAAGTAAAACAAATGTATGGATTGCGAGAGAAGCAATTTAGAAGATTTTTTACGATAGCAGTTCAGCGTCGAGAAGGTGCGCCCGGAGAAAATTTACTTAGCTTACTCGAAAGGCGTCTCGATAATACTTTGTACCGATTAAAAATGGCTACTTCTCGAACGCAAGCACGACAAATTATAGTACATGGACATGTTTTGGTGAATGGAAAGAAAGTACATTCTCCTTCATTCTTAGTTTCGGTGAATGATAAAATTTCTTTACCTGAAAATGTACTCAATAAAAAGGCGTTTTTAGAGCAAGTAATTGATAAAAGACTTAAAATTGGTATTAAAGTTCCTGAATGGTTGGAATTAGATGAAAAAGAGCGTGTAGGCCGAGTATTACGCTATCCTATACGTTCTGATATTCGGGCTCCAATCGAAGAGCATTTGATTGTGGAGTTGTACTCCAAATAATTATGTTCATGCTAAGAGTCTAATATTTTACTGATTAAGTGCAGGAGATCAATTAAATGGATATGAAGGAGTACCGACCTTTAATAATTCCACGTTTGAAGTGGGATAAAAAAGTACTTAGCGATACATATGGTGAATTGGTTGCTCAACCATTAGAGCCGGGATTTGGTATTACGTTTGGCAATGCGATACGGCGTATTTTATTGAGTGGCGTTGAAGGTTCTGCGGTAACATCTGTTATTATTAAAGGTGTTAATAATGAATTTTCATCGATTCCTGGTGTTGTAGAAGATGCTATGCGAATACTATTAAACATTAAAGAAATTGTTATTCGTAATAAGGAAGGAAAACCGGGTAAGATGTCGCTAAAAATAAAAGGCGAGTCTGTTACTCGGGTTGCAGATATAAAAGCTGATAGTCATCTGGAATTAATTAATCCCGAACATGTTATTGCTCATGTTGCTTCTGATGGAGAGCTTGATATTACATTTTTTGTAACGACAGGTAGGGGATATAAGCCAGCTCAATGGCCAGGTGATGTTGTATTGCAAGAAGATGGGCAAATTTATTTAGATGCTATGTTTTCTCCGATACGCAAAGTTATGTTTGATACAGAAAAAACTCGTGTAAAAGAAGAAATCGGCTATGATAAATTAATATTAAGGATCCATACTGATGGTTCCGAAAATCCTCTTGATGTTTTGCACTATGCAGTATCAGTGTTGCGAACACAACTTGAGCATTTTCTTGCAGCAGCTGAGATACCATTTAATGAAATTTCTGCAATGCCAGAAGAGGAAGAAAAAAAACCGATCGATCTTGATAAGTTGGGCATGAAGGGAGTGCCAGTTGAATTGCTGCTCAAGCCAATTGATGAACTGGAGCTTTCTGTGAGGGCACATAATTGTTTACTCAATGCGGGAGTAAAACGAATTATTGATCTTGTTAATCTTGCAGAAGATGATGTTTTGAAGATTAAGAATTTCGGTCGCAAATCATTAAACGAAGTTAAAGAGAGCATGCGGGCATTTGGTTTATCCTTTAATATGGATATTTCAGAAGAAGATGTAAAAAGAGCATTAAAATAATAATAATATTGAGATTACTCGTTAATTAATACAAGGTATAATTATGAAGCATCAAAGCGGTAAGAAAAAATTAAATATTAAACCTTCTCACAAACGGTCATTAATGCGTAATCAAGTGATTCATTTAATTGATTATGGCCATTTGGTTACAACCAAGACGAGAGTGAAAGAGGTAAAAAAACTGGCAGAAAAGTTGGTTACTATTGCACGAGATGGTAACACATTTAATGCACGTCGCCGTGCAAAGCAGTTATTACCTTACAAAGATGAAACATTAATTAAGCTATTCAAAGAGATTGCCCCTCGGTATGTTGATCGTCCAGGAGGCTATACTCGTATTATTCCTTTAGGCAAAAGAATAAGTGATACTGCCACAATAGCCAGATTAGAATGGGTATAGAGCATAAAGAAACTATCTCCAAAATAGAAGAAGTCTTAAATAATCAGGTTCGCCCCAAGATTCAAATGGATGGCGGTGATATCGAGTTTATCAAATTTGAAGAGGGCATTGTATACGTAAAGCTTCTGGGTGCATGCGTTGGCTGTCCAATTTCTTTTTTTACGTTAAAATTAGGTGTTGAAGAAGCGCTCAAGGAACAAATTTCTGTTGTACAGGAAGTGGTTGCTGTTGAATAACGTATAAAGTTTCTTGAAAGGATAATTATGCAATGTAAATATCTTTTATTTGTTTTATTATGTTTATCCCCTGGATTTGTCAAAACAATGCATGGCCCTAATGAAGATAAAAAAAAGCTACCTGAGTTGAGTGAAGAAGGTCAAAAACATCTAGTTATAGGTGCTTCTTTAGTAGGGGCTTGTTTTTCTGGAGATTTAGATTCTGTGAAGGATCTAGAGCAAGAATTAGTAAAGCTTAAAGGCAAAGAGACTATTCCAGAGTTCTTAGCGGTAAAAGAGATTGTTCAGGAAGGGTTATTAGCGGTAATTCAAGGTCAAAGAGATTTTCCTGAAGCAAATGAGCACCGTCCTTCAATAATAGAACATTTGGTACAATATGGCGCTGATGTTAATCATGTAGATGGAAGAGGTTATGTGCCATTGCATCACGCTCAACCAATAGCAGATACCACTGGAGAAATGAATGTATTTCAATCATTGTTATACTATGGAGCTGATCCGTGGAATAAGGGAAAGGTTGAATTCAGCCCATTAGAGTGTTCTGCAGCGGATGCTCTACATCAGCAAGATCTGAAAGATGCTAAGAAATCCAGTTAAAACAGAAGGATTGATTATATTATTCTGATTTTTGCTAGTATATAGAAATAGCTACAACTTCTTTCTGAATATCCTATATTTGTTCTCTGTAAAACCAGATTAGAATGGGTATAATATATAAAGAAACTATCTTCAAAATAGAAGAAGTTTTAAATAATCAGATTCGCCCCAAGATTCAAATGGATGGTGGTGATATTGAGTTTATCAAATTTGAAAATGGTATTGTATACGTAAAACTTCTGGGAGCATGTGTTGGCTGCCCAATTTCTTTTTTTACGTTAAAATTAGGTGTTGAAGAAGCGCTCAAGGAACAAATTTCTGTTGTACAGGAAGTGGTTGCTGTTGAATAACGTATAAAGTTTATCGAAAGGATAATTATGAAATTTAAATATTTCTTATTTGTTTTATTATGTTTATCCCCTGGATTTGTCAAAACAATGCATGAGTCTTTAGAAAAAGATAAAGAAAATACACATGATTGTAGTGATTGTTGTAAGCAACGGATGGAACTTTTGAATATTTGTTCGAAGGGAAATTTAAATAATGTAGAGAATATGTTGCAAAACTTTAGCAAACCTATAAATCCAATGACCCTGTCGGGGGGGTTAGCTGGGACAATTATTGGTCAAAAAGAGTCTCCTGATGCAAATAGTGGCCGTCCTTCAATAATTGAAACTTTGATAAAATATGGCGCTGATGTTAATCATGTGGATAAAGAAACTGGTTATGCGCCATTACATTATGCTGGTAAAATAGCAGAGCAGACTGGTGAAATGAATGTATTAGAATCATTGTTAGAACATGAAGCTAATCCACATAATAGAGGAGAAGCCCCATTCACCCCATTCGAATGGGCCGCGTTGATTGCTTTCTGCGAAATAATGGGGTTGCAACATGGAGTTGTTCCACTTCCAGGAGTTGTTCCACTTCCAGCAGAAGTAAGACAATCATTAGATAGTTGTAGTCGAAAAATGAAAGGACAAGATATATTAAAGATTTATCAGAAATATACAGCTAAGAATCCTATGCAAGCTATGAAAGAGGGAGCAGAATCTTCGCGGAAATATGAACTTACGCAAGCTCTGAAAGATGTTCAAATATCTGCTCAGAAGCATTGATTACATTATTCTAATTTGTGCTAGTATATAGAAATAGCTGTAACCACTTCCTGAATACCACATATTTGTTCTTTGTAAAAAGGGAAGCTGGACATCTTTAAATAAATAGATAAAGGTTTATTATGTTCATAAAGCATAGCAGTATATTTGAGTTTGTTATTTCCGCATATTATTTTGGAAAGAAAGGATGATTATGCAGTTTAAATATCTTTTATTTGTTTTGTTATGTTTATCTCCTGGATTTGTTAAAACAATGTTGAAGTTTTCAGATAATTTGTCAGAAGAAGAAAATAAAAAAATAGAACTTGTAAGTGCTTGTTGTCGTGGACAATTAGATTCTGTGAAGAATATATTACAAAAGTTAGAAAAACCTATAGGCAAAGAAACTCTGAGAAGGGGGTTGCTTTTGACAATTAAGGGTCAATTTTCTAATCCAAATGGTAACCATTCTGCAATAATTAATACTTTGGTGCAATATGGTGCTGATGTTAATCATATAGAAGAAGAAACGGGTACTGTACCGTTACATTGGGCTGCTAACGCAGTGAGAGCGACGGGAGAAACAGGAGTATTAATAACATTATTAGACCATGGAGCTAACCCGCATAATAAAGGAAAAAATAAACCAAGCCCATACGAAATTCACCAGAGATATATTGAGTGGGAACGGATAATTTCAGATCAATTCAAACGTTATCAGAAATATGCACCTAAGGATCTTGAGCAAGCTAAAAAAGATATTTAGAAGTCTGCTCAGAATTATAGTTTAATTTCCCAAAAGAGCATATTTAATGGTAGCAGTAAAGTTTTCAAGAGAAAATAGTTGTGCTCTTGGGTCATAGTCTAAATAATTTTTTATATTATCTATGTAGCTTTGATAATCTTCTTTGGTTATACGTTTGAGGAATTGATAAAGTTCTTGATTGCTGTTGAAATCTTCTCGGGCAATGAAACAGGTTTTGGGTATATACTCTTCAATATTTTTTGCGCCCCAGTATACAGGAACACAGCCAGCAGCAAAGCAATCGAGTATTTTTTCAGAAATATAGCCATTGATATTCTTTATGTTTTCATAACAAATACAAAAGCGGTACTGTTTAAGACATTCAATTTTATTGGCTACACTACCTTTGTAGTTTTTATAATGCTTTTTATTCCAACCAATTCGACCATAAAAATCAAAATCATGAGTTCCTCTTTTCTCAAAAAACTCAATAATATTTCGGCGATAAGAATACAGTTCATTCGAGTGATCTGAGTTTTTATTATTTGCCATTAAAGTACATAATTTTTTCTGTTCGAAGGGGATGATAGGAACAATCATTTTTTGTAACCGCGGGTAATAAAATTTAAGGTACCGTTGATTATCAACCAAATCATCATGCCAGGTTATGATTTTAGAGAATGGCCGATGGTAGGTTATAGTATAATTGTATGGCACAACTGATGGAGGTTCCCACAATACCACAATAAGTTTATGTTTAGGATAACGCTGTGGATATTGCAGTAGAAGTTTTAATTCTGTAGGGATATCATCACATATAATGTAAGCAAAGTTTTGTGGTACTTCATAAAGAGAAGTTGCTTGTTGTACCTGATATCCCTGTTGGGCAAGTTCAATACGTAGTTGACGATAAGAGCCTGATTTTTTTTCCCAGCCGGGACCAAATAAAATATCACCTTTGCGAATGATATAAATATCCTTTTCTCCGGCCGATGTTAAGCTGGCAATCAATAGACAAAAAATTAACATATTAAATAATTGAAAACGTACCATTTTCTTTTGATTTTAAGAGAAATTAGTAAGTAACGAGGGCAATATACTATAGCGCCTATATTTTGTAAAGCACGAGGCGGCTGATTCAATTTGAAATAAACCGTGAATTAACCGTGCTCTATGATTTTTATCGTACTTCCATTGGGGCCTTTTTCGGCAACAAAGTGAACAGGGAATTGATCTTTCATTACAGTTAAATGGGATACAATAATAACTTTTGAAAAATCGTCCTGGATTTTGTAGATCATATCCATGATATGAGCAAGACCTTCTTCGTCCTGTGAACCGAATCCTTCGTCAATGATGAGTGTTTGCAGTGAAGTGCCGGCTCGACGAGCAAGGAGCTTAGATATGGCGATGCGTAGCGCAAAATCGATTCTAAATGCTTCACCGCCAGAAAAGAGTTCGTAAGGCCGTATGCCTACAGAATCGGAGATTTTTATGTCTAATGTTTCTTTGGTGCCACCCTTTTTTAAATCTCTCAGTGATTCGATAAATATTTGTGATTGATTATCAGTAAGTTTTGCAAGTAATTGATTAGCTTCTTGTTCTATTTCTGGAATAGCATCCTCAATTAAAAGGGCCTGAATGCCATCTTTACTTGTAGCAGTCGCTATAGTTTGATAATCATATATCGTTTCAGTCAGTGCATTGATAGTCTTTTGTTGCTCTTTGTATTCCTGTTCCAATTGGGCTTGTTTGATTTTTTGATTTTCTAAACTTCCTTTTTCTTGCAATAATAACTCTTTTTGTTTATTTAGCTCTTTCAGTGTGGTAACTAGTTCTGCTTCTTGCTTGTTGATGCGTGATTCGCGTTCATGAAGGTTGTTAAATTGTTCGAGTTTAATTGATATTTCCTTTTTTTGGTGCTTGAGTTTTTTAAGTGTTATGCATAATGCATGAATCTCCTTTTTACGTTGTGTTTGTAGAGAACTTTGCTCATGTATTGTTGCATGATCGATAAGTTGTTGTTCAATAACATTCAATTGTTGTGCGGCAGCTTTGTGTTCTTCTGTACGGTAGATGAGTTGTTTTTTTTCTTGTTCAAGAGCAACAAGTTTTTCTTTGATAGCTTTATATGCTGGATTATTGTCCCACTCTTTTTTATTTTGTTCTTGCAGGTTGCCTACTACTTTCTGCTCTTTTTCTATTTGTTTGTTTACCGTTTTAAGCTGTTTGTTGTAGTTTGAGTTAAGTTTATTTATTTCACGCTGTTCATGCTGAAGTTTTGCATCTGTTTTTCTAAGTTCATCAATTTTTATCTGTAAGGTTTGCCTTTCTTCATGCATTTTTTTATGGTGCTCAAGATGTGCATGTTGCTCAATTAATAATTTTTTGAGGTGATTAATAACTTGAGCTAGGCGATTGAATCGATGTTTTAAAAACTGTTCATCCTTAGCAAATTTATTTTGTAAAAATCGTTTGCGTGATGCAGAAAGGTTTTGTTCGCATAAAGGGCAGCTTGGATTATTGGTATCATATACAAGTTGCTTTTTATAGGTAAAGTTATCAAGTTCATTCTTGATCATATTACCTTGTGTGACATATTTTTGATGAAATTCTTTGCGTTTTTCAAACTGTTGTTGAATATGTGTTAGTTCTTTTGTTTTGTTGTTTTTAGTTGCGACCTGTTTGGTAAGGGTATCTATAGTTTGTATTATCTGTTGCCGCTCTATTTCATATGCTTGTTGTTTCTTTTCTAGCTCTTTGATGTTAGTTGTTAGTGCTTGCTGTTCAATAAAGAGCCGTTCAATATATACTTTCTTGTCGTGTAATGTGGTAGCATGCTCCTGATGGAATTTTTGCTCAAGTTGCTGGGCTATTTCTTTTTGTTTGAGATATTGTTCTTTATTTTCTAAACTTTTTTGTAATAGTGCTTGATGTTCTTTAATTTCATTCGATAAGCGTTTTCTTTCGGTTTCTAGATATGCGGAATTTGGAAGATTAAGTTGTTTCTTGTGTATTGATTTCCATTCTTGTACTGTTTGACGTAATAGAGCTTGTTGCTCTTTTTCTTCCTTGCTAAATTGTTGCAATTGAAAAGAAAGGATTTGATAGGTTTGTTGCTCGTTAAGTATCTTTTTTTGCTCTTTTTCGAGAGCTCTTTTCTTTTTTTGCACATCGGATTCTTCTTGCGCAATGTTATTCAATTTGCCTTGTAGAGAGGTTATGTTAGCTGTAATGCTTTCAGATTTTTGTAATTCTTCTTGCATTTTTTCTTGTAAGGTAATGAAATTATTTTTTTTCAAAAAGGCTTCTTTTGCTTTTTCATTAGCTAGTTTTCGTACTATTTCATATTGGTTGAGGCCTAAAATAGTAGCTAAAATTTCCTTGCGATCTTTAGATGATTTTTTTGAAAATTCATTAGCTTGACCTTGACGTAAAAAGGCAGAATTGATGAATGATTCAAAATCAAGATGAAGCGTTTGTTCTATCTTTGCTTGCGTTGTTCGTATTGTTTTATCACTAAGTGGCATAAAAGTGTCCCGTTCTTCATCGAGCATGCCAAATTCAAGTGCCGCATATGGTTTACCATATGTTTGTGCATATTCTCTTCGTATGCGATAATGCTGGCCATTGCATTCAAAATCAAAGATCACTTTCATTTGTGTTTGGCCTAAATGAAGCAATCCCTGGTCTGCTTTGACTGTGCCTGATACCTTTCTTGCTTGCCCCCATAGTGCCCAGGTCATTGCATCTAATAAAGCTGATTTACCATGACCATTTTTACCAGATAAGCAAATGAGGTGATAAGGAGCAAAATCTATTGTTTGAATATCAGAACCATAACTTAGGAAATTTTTAAGTTGTAGTTTCAAAGGAATCATGTGCACCTCATTGTGAATGAAATAATATAAAAGCGTGCTTATTGTAGCATGTTTAATTGAGGCCTGCTAGCGTAGAAATGGTGCTAATCAAGAGAAGTTATTATTCTTTGTGTATGTTTATTCTACTACGCCAGAACACTCCAGTTTTTAAACTGGGGATGAATGGCGAGTAGAACCCCCCTTCGCTGAAGCTTCGGGGGATTGGCTTCGAAGAATTTCGCGCGATACAACGGC
>SDBV01000508.1_pt1 | contig 55682 bp, 37 predicted proteins | sample 2277081 | NCBI WGS metagenome assembly SDBV01 (sample SAMN10402039, study PRJNA504765) | marine sediment metagenome | isolation source: marine sediment core GS10_PC15, 223 cmbsf | place: Arctic Ocean: Southern Knipovich Ridge | collected 2010
CTCGGCGCCCGCCTCGCGGCGGTCCTTGTCCGAGGCGAAGACCAGCAGATAATCGTTGGGATCGAGCGAGACGTTGGGAAACTGCCACTTGGTCAGGTTGTCGGCGTCGTCGGTGAGGTACCATTCGTTGAGCCCGACCGGATTGTTGGTGGGATTGTGGATCTCGATCCAGTCGGAATAGTCCCCATCGGCGTCGGCCAAGGTGCTATTATTGACCGCCATCAGTTCGCTGACCACCAACGGGCCGACGGCCAGCAGCAGTCGCGGCTCCAACGGTTCGCAGCAGAGCCGTTTGCCTCGCGTGGTTTTCGCACCGGTCTTCGCCTTGCGGCCGAACGACCCCTGCCTCGTACCGTCTCTGTCGCCGTGCATGATTGTCTCCGTCGAAGGCTCACCATCCATCGCGATACGGTGTGCTTTCTCGTTTCCGTGAACCGCCTTTCATGGGGCCGGGCGCACACCACCGATTATTTCCATTATGACGATTATTGCAGAAACTGCAAGCGTCTTAGCAAAAACGCCGGGTTTTGTCGGAAAACTGTAATCTAGCCATCTCGCCGCAGCGAGATGAAGCTTCGTCTCGCCAGCGAGACGGCTACTATTTGCCGGTGGTCAGCCTTCCGACAAAGCCTGAGCTTCAACGCCTTCAACCGTGTGGCTCGGGGGCGGGAACCACGGGTGCCCGCTGGTGCCGCGCCTGTGGTATGATGTCCGGTGTGGTCCACGGCAAGTCCCTTTCCCTACCCCTTTGAGGCCCGCTGCCATGTCTCGTTTCGCAATCCTGCTGAGCTTGCTGACGATCACCGCCGCAACCGCCCCTGTCCCCGCAGAAGCGGCCCGGGCGGCGGATCGGCCGCCGAACTTTGTGATCTTCTTTACCGACGACCAGGGCTACAACGACGTGGGCTGTTACGGCTCGCCGTTGATCGAAACGCCCCATTTCGATCGCATGGCCGAAGAGGGCACGCGGTTTACGGATTTCTACGTGCAGCCGGTGTGCGGTGTATCGCGGGCGGCGCTGTTGACCGGGTGTTATCCGATCCGCGTGGCGGAAGTGGCCAACCGCAAGCAAGGCCATCCGGTCTTGCATCCCAAGGAAATCACCATGGCCGAAGTGTTGAAGACCCGCGGCTACGCCACCGCGCTGGTGGGTAAGTGGCACCTGGGCGGTCAGGGCAAGCGAACGCGGGGCCCGGGCACCGGTCCGTTCCGCAGCGAGTTGATGCCCAACGCCCAGGGGTTCGACTATTTCTTCGGCACCCCCTTGCACAACGGGTTCACGCGCCAGCCGGATCCCGAGAAGTTCATCACCGAGCTGATGCGCGGCGAAGAACTCCTGGAGAGTCCCACCGACATGGACCTGCTCACACAGAAATACACTCGGGAGGCGATCCGATTCATCACCGAGAACCAGCACCGGCCGTTCTTTCTTTACCTGGCCCACAACATGCCGCACGTGCCGCTGGGGGCGTCGAAGGAGTTTCGCGGCAAGTCGAAGCGGGGGCTCTACGGCGACGTGATCCAGGAACTTGATTGGAGCGCCGGCCAGGTGATCGATACCCTCAATAAGCTCGGCATCGACGAGCACACGCTGATCGTCTATACCTCCGACAACGGCCCGTGGGTCGAGCAGCACCTGGCCGGGGAAGGCGGCATCGACGCCTCTTACGGCAGCGCCGCTCCGCTGCGGGGATGGAAGATGCAGACCTTCGACGGCGGCCTTCGGGTGCCGTGCATCATGCGTTGGCCGGGCAAGATCCCCGCCGGCCGCGTGTGTCGACAGATGCTCACGTCGATGGATCTGCTGCCCACCTTCGCCAAACTGGCCGGCGCGGAATTGCCCAACGACCGCATCCTCGACGGGGCGGACGTGCTGCCGGTGATCGTCGGCCGGGCCGGCGCGAAGAACCCCCGGCAGACGTTCTTCTTCTACTGCTACAACCACTTGCAGGCCGTCCGCCATGGGCAATGGAAGCTGGTGTTGCCTCGTCGGGCCCGGCCGCCCTGGTGTTCCTGGTCGGCGCGGATGGTCACGGCCGTCGAGAAGATCTCCCTGTACGACCTGGACTCCGACGTCGGCGAGCAACACGACGTGGCCGCAGGGCATCCCCAAGTGGTCGCCGAGTTGATGGAGTTGATCGAACAGGCCAGGGAAGATCTTGGCGACTACGACCGCATCGGCAGCGGGGCCCGTTTCTTCGACGAAGGAGTGCGACGCCCCGACGCGCTCCGCTGGCAGAAGCCATCCGCCGGACCGGTCGCCTACGACAACGCCGAACCGGTGGGCAGTCTTCGCTTCGATTTCGAGAGCGGCGATCTCCAGGGCTGGCAGGTCGTCGAGGGCCGGTTCGATCTGACCGTCAGCGACCGCAAATCGCTGCCTCGCTGGACGCATCTGCCGTTTAACAAGCAGGGCAAGTACCACCTGTCGACGGCCGAGTGCCGCGGTGACCGGCTCGCCGACGATACGATGACCGGCGTGATCCGGTCGCCCGAGTTCGTGCTCGCCGGCGACGCCATCTCGTTTCTGGTCGGCGGCGGCGACGGCCCGGAGACCTACGTGGCATTGTGTACCGCCGACGGCAAGGAGCTGATGCGAGCCGGCGGGACCAACGGCCCCTTGCTGCGGCGGATCCGCTGGGACATCGGCTCCCACATCGGCCAAAAGGTCTTTCTACGAATCGTCGACCGCAAGAAGCGCGACTGGGGACACGTCACCTTCGACGATTTTAGCGCCGAAGGCCGTGTCGTGAGCAACAGCGGCGCAAGTCAGGAGAATCGTGATCGTGCCAGGCGGGCGGCTTGGAGTCCGAGCGCCGTTAGACATTAGCGATGTGGCTTCGTGCGTCACTAACACCTAACGACGCTCTGCCCCCACATCCCCCTCCGGCTCGACAAGAGGGGTCCGCCGCTTCCCCCTCCACGATTTACAGGGGCAACCACGACGCGACTCCCTGTTCTTTCACAGAAATCGCCCTTCGCATCGTTCTTGTCGTATGATTGCGCAGAAGTGACGGACGGAATTGAGCCAGAAAGCCACCACGGGCTCGAAAGCAGCCGGCAACGCAGGCTTCCGACAAAATTCCTCATCCGGATCTTCACCTAGAGGGGCAGTAATGATCGATTCAAGAACATGGAGCGTCTTAGCGGTTGTTCTCTTCGCGGCCGCTTCCCATGCCTTTGCTCAGCCGCTTGGTGCTGAGTGTCCTGCCACAACGGCAGAGGCAATTCTCGATTATCTGGACAGGGGAAGGCGTCCTGGCTCGGGCGAGACCAGCCCAGCCCTGCGTGCCGTCGAGAGATTCGTCTGGGCCCCAAACTCGTATCAGCTTCAAAGCGTCCCGACGGCCGATGTCGTCGTGCAACGGGCGCTGACCACTTTCTCGAAGGAGGTTTTACGATGAAACGACGAGAAGCATTACTCGGTCTCGGTAGTCTGGCCCTCGGTGGAGCCCTGGTGTTGCAGCCAGGCTCGGCCCGCGCGGACCACCACCAAAAGCATGCGAAACACTACTCACGCTGCGCGGAGGCGTGTTCCAAGTGCATGTGTGAGTGCGAAGAGTGTTACCGGCATTGTTCTGATCTTATCATCAACGAACATGATGAATACGCCGGGTGTATGCGACTTTGCAGTGATTGTGCCGAAATCTGTGGCGCTGCGGCACGCTTGGCCGCTCGCCACGGACCGCTTACTGTCGCGATCTGTGAGGCCTGTGCTGAAGCATGCGACGCGTGTGCTATCGAATGCGAGAAGTTTCCAAACGACACTCACACGACCGAGTGTGCTGAAGCATGCCGCAAGTGTGCCAAGGCGTGTCGTGAAATGACCAAACACGCCGCGGGCTGAATGGAAGCGTCCCGTCGGTTGTTGAAAGTTGATTATGGTCTCCCGTTCGGCGACAAGCGCGGGTGGCCCAGGTGTTTTTCCGGCGAGGACTGGCCACTTGGTTCGATGTTTTCGGAAAAACGCCTGGGTGACAACGTCACAAGAGGACCAGTGGCCGCGAAGAAACCTGTTGTCTCGCCGGCGCCCGGGTGACGCTTGTGATCGTGGCGCCGTCCCTTCACCGTAGGTCAGGGCTTGCCCTGACGTTTACTTCCGTCGTGTGTCATTACTCCGCCGTGTCAGGGCAAGCCCTGACCTACGGAGGGCAAGCCCTGACCTACGGGGCGACGGTCCAGGGGTCGGCCGGCTCGGTTTGAGGCAACTGCGGCCGCAAGAAGTTGGGCAGCAGGTCGAGCTGCGCGGCGAGGTTCAGGTGAAGTCGGCTGCCGATCGCCTGGCAGCTCTTCACCAGGTCGTATCGGTGGTCCGCTTCGGCAACGCATCCGCAGAGCTTTCCGGCGGGTTCCAACTGCCAGCACGGGTTGCCGTATCCCCGCAGCCGGGCCCCTTGGCGGCCGAGCCAGGTATCGCAATCCAAGGTGACCTCGACGGGAATCGGCGGCTGTTGGTGATGGGACGGTTTCAGTCGCGCCACAGCGGGAAAGATACCGGTCATTCTTCGCCAATCATCCGGGGCCACCTCGATTTGTTGGCAAAGATACGCCAGCCCGCCGCCTTCGGCATAGATTCGGCCCCCCTTGCGCAGATGGTCCCGCAAGGCCAGCTTGATGCAATCGTTCTGCGCCAATTCGGCCGCATAGCGTTCGGGGTGCCCGCAGCCGAGGTAGACCAACTCGGTGCCCGCCGGCAGCCGTTCGTCCCGCAGCGGCGAGAAATCGACGATCGTCGCCCCCAATGCTTCGAGCAAGTCGAGCGAGTCGGGGAAGTAGCAGTTCATCGAGTCGTCGTATCCCAAGGCCACTACAAGTTCCGGCCCGGCCGAATCGGCAGCCAGCCGAGGCGAGGCGTCCCAGGGCAACTCCCGGCCAGAGGCCAGTTGGACCACCCGTTGCGGCTGCGCGTGCCGTAGGAATTGGCTGCCCAACTGCTGGCACAACTGAGGCGGCGGGCGGTTGCCCGGCGGCACGGCGTCGACCGCGGCCCGCAGTTGGGGCGCGATTTCCATCGCCCCCAGCACGGCCACGCCCCACTGCGATTGAACCATCTCAGTAATGCGGTCCAAATGGCGGCCCCCATGTCGGGGATAGGCGCCGACGGAGTCGCCTCCCACATCGCCGACGCGGCCCAACAACACGCCGTCGACCTGCTCGGGTCGCTTGGGCAGCCCGTCGGCCTCGATGCGGCGGGCGTCCAACACCACCAGCCTTGGCAAGTCGAGCCAGTCGCAGAGCGTGTCCAGGCTTCCGCCGGCCCCGTTTTTATCAAGAGGTTCGCCATGGCCACCGGCGAACTTGCCTTGAACCACCGCCAAGTCGGAGCCTTGCGCGCCGTGAACGAACAGCGCGCGGCAGAGGTCGCGGGACATCAGCCAACTATCCAAATGCCGCGGAGCCAACCCGCTGGCGGTGGCCGTGCCGTGATACCGGGCGAAACAGGCGCGAGAAAGAAAAGTCTGCACCTGAAGCCCTTGTGCACGAAGGGAATTCATCAACGCCCAGAGGATCGAACGAGAATCGTCGTGCGGTTCGATCGTGCCGATGGCGACACGGGGCAACAATAACATAGGTGCCGGTCCCGAATAAGGCGTACTTTCGGTGTGGTCCTGGCCGGCGATATCACCCACACGGACATTCCGCCCGGGGCGGCACGTCCACAACATCGAAGGCAATGCCCGCCGAATAATACGTACAGCCCCATGTCAATTCTTAGCACCGCCAATTGCCGAGTCAAGTGAAAAAAGAGGGCCATCTCCCGTTCGCCCCGGATCAAGCCAAGTAGGTCAGGGCTTGCCCTGACAAATGGTGGACTTTCAGTGTGGCTTCCTTTTTGTCAGGGCGAGCCCTGACCTACTTGCCGCTCAGCAGTGCGAAGCCGCAAGCGGCGTTGTCCCCGGCTCGGGAAAAGACTCCTGCTCCACCCGCCAGGGTGGTGCGTTTCCCATGCTATTGAGTGACAATCCGGCATAGCGTCTCTCGTATCGTTCTGCTATACTCCCACCCTCTCTTCTACCGAGTCACATCCTTTTGCGGCCGCCGGTTCGCGGTTCGTGCCCTCCGTTGCAAGGAGTCGCCCATGAACGGGAGACAGATTTCCGGGCTTTCAATCGTCGTTCTGACTGCGGCTTGGGGATGGTTTGCCACGGCGGATGCAGCGTCGCCTTGGGCCAACCTGTTGATGTCGAGTCGGGTGGACGCTGACCCCCAACGGCAGTACCAACTGACTGAAGACAACGGTCCGTGGATGATCATGGCGTGTAGTTTCTCCGGCGAGGGGGCCGCCGAGCAGGCCCGGGAGTTGGCCCTGGAGCTTCGCAAACGCTACAAGCTGCCGGCGTATACGCATCCCATGCGGTTCGACTTCGGCGACGCCCAAGGCCGCGGGATCGATCAGTTTGGGGCTCCGCTGAAGCTGCGTTACAAGCGGGGATCCGAGCTTCAGGAATACGCCGTGCTGGTGGGCAACTACCAGGCCGTCGACGACCCGGACGCCCAAAAGACGCTGGCGAAATTGAAGTACAGCACGCCGAAATGCCTCGAACTCGACGAAGGCCGAAAAACCCATCAGTCGTTGGCCGCATTGCGGATCATCCACAAACATATGCTGGCCGCCGGCAGCCGAAAGAAGGAAAAGGGTCCCATGGGCCACGCCTTCGTCACCACCAATCCCAAGCTCCCCAAGGATTACTTTTCCGCCCCGGGCGTCGATTCGCTGGTGCTGAAGATGAACGACGGGATCCGATACAGCCTGCTGGACTGCCCGGGCAAGTACACGGTCCAGGTAAGGAATTTCAAGGGTGCCGCGGTCTTGAATCAGGGCGATATCCGCGCGATCGAGGACGGCAAGCCGATGAGAAGCTCGTTGGACGAGGCCGGCGACAAGGCCACCGATCTGGTCGAGGCGCTGCGGATCAAGGGCTACGAAGCCTACGTGTTCCACGACCGCTACGCCAGCATCGTGACGGTGGGCAGCTTCGATTCGGTGGGTGCCAAGGACGCCGACGGCCAGATCGTTGCGATCGATCCCGCGGTCCGCGACACCATGCGGTTCTTCGGCGCCAAACCATCGAACCTGCCCGGACGGCCGTCGGGAGCGATTGAACTGGAAAGCGTCATCGGCATCTACTTCGACGTGCAACCCAAACCGATCCGGGTTCCCAAGCGATCGATCAGTCGGGCGTTGGCTCGGGGGATGTTCTGAGCGATGCCGCCGAAGCCGCTGCTGGTGCTGGGAACGTCGAATCGCCACAAGGGCCGGGAACTTCAGAAGTTGCTGGCCCCGGTGCAGATCGAGTTGCGCACCCTGGCCGATTTTCCCGAGGCGATTAGCGTGGTCGAAGACGGCGACACGTTCGCCGCCAACGCCGCGTTGAAGGCCGTCGGACAGGCCCGGCACCTGGGCCAATGGGTCCTGGCCGAGGACAGCGGCCTGCTGGTCGACGCCTTGGACGGCGCCCCCGGCGTGTTCTCCGCCCGCTACTCCGGTCCACAGGCCACCGACGAGTCGAACAACCGGCTGCTGCTGGAGGAATTGGGCGACACACCCTTGCCACGGCGCACGGCGCGGTACGTCTGCCATGCGACGCTCAGCGACCCCTCGGGTACAATCCGCGCCGAGAGCGAGGCGTGCTGCCGGGGCCGCATCCTGTTGGCGCCGCGGGGCACGCACGGCTTCGGCTACGACCCGTTGTTCGAGATCGTCGAGTATCACCGCCCGTTCGGCCAACTCAGCCCGCTGGTGAAGGCCCATCTGAGCCATCGCGCCCGGGCCGCCGCCGCGTTGTTGCCCCAACTGATCGAGCTGGTCGACACGGGAGCGTGGGGCCGCGAGTCGGCTCGCCGCCGGCCTTAGTTGGCACTTCGCCCGGGAAAAGCGTATACTGAAGACTGGCCCGTTCGGCAACCTGCGAGCTTCTGCCATGTCCGATTCGCCCGAACTCGAATTGTCGTTTACCCAAGAACCCCCGCTGCCGATCCGATGGCGGAGCTGGCCGGCGCGAGAACGTCTGCTGCAGACGCTGGCGTTGGTAGTCGGGCTATTGGTGGCTGCCCTGGTGATCCAATGGCTCGCCGGGCAAATGCTTCTTACGCTGTTGGCCCTGGTGGCGCTGGTAACCGCCTTGTGGCGGTTCTTCCTGCCGGTGGTCTTCGAACTCAGCGAGGGAGGCGTGGACCAGTGGTTCTTCGGCCGGCAGCGCCACGTCCCCTGGCGGGCTGTCGAAGGTTGCGAAGTCTGCGCGGCCGGCGTGTTGTTGCTGCCAAACAAGGACCGCTGGCCGCTGGCCCCCTTCCGTGGCCTGTACGTGCCCTGGACCTCCCACCGCGTCGAGGTGCTGGCCCACATCCATCACCACCTGGACCGCCCGGGCCAGCCCTGAAATCCCGAGCAGTCCAAAACGCCCACGGGCTGCGTTCCGTGGGGTTAGTGCCGCGATCAATCCTCCACCGTGGAACTCCCAGATTACGCCACCCCGCGGGACGCAGCCCGCGGGCGTTGTCGGAGAATGTCGTCTTGGCGGCCATCGCCGACAGAGTCGCCTCCCACAATCCGAGATTCCCCCATGACCACGCCTGCCGAACCCAACGACCTGCTCGACTCCGGCGACGCCGCACTCTACGAGGTGACCACCCACGGCCGCGGACCGCAAGGCAAATTGCCGCTTACGGCCGAAATGCTCTGCCACCGGCCCAGCGGCGACGCCTTCGGTATGACCGAGGACGCCGGCATGGGCTGGGACCCGCAACGGCTGGCCGGGCCGCAATTCGTGATGCTCAGTAACCTCGGCGGCATCCGGGCAGACGACGGCTCCGTGGTGGCGCTGGGATACCATACGGGCCATTTTGAACTCGGCCTGGCCATGGCGGCGGCGGCCGATCAATTCAAACGGGCCGGGGCCGTACCCTACGCCGGCCATTGCACCGACCCCTGCGACGGCCGAACCCAGGGCACCCCCGGCATGTTCGACAGCCTCGCCTACCGCAACGACGCGGCCGCCATCTTCCGCCGCCTGACCCGATCGATTCCCACCGCCCGCGGCGTGCTCGGCGTGGCCACCTGCGACAAGGGACTGCCGGCGATGATGATGGCCCTGGCCGGCTCGGGCGACTTGCCGTGCGTGCTGATGCCCGGCGGGGTGACGCTGCCGCCGACCGAAGGCGAAGACACGGGCAAGATCCAGTCGATCGGGGCCCGGTTCGCCCGGGGTGAGCTGAGCCTGGAAGACGCGTCGGTGCTGGGTTGCCGGGTGTGCGCGTCGCCGGGCGGCGGCTGCCACTTCCTGGGCACGGCCGCCACTTCCCAGGTAGTCGGCGAGGCCCTGGGCATGGCGTTGCCCCACTCGGCCCTGGCCCCCTCGGGACAACCGATATGGCTCGACCTGGCCCGCCGCAGCGCCCAAACGCTAATGGCCATGGACCACCGCGGCGCAACGATCAGCGACGTGCTGTCTGAGGCGTCGGTCCGCAACGCCATGGCCGTGTTTGCCGCTTTCGGCGGATCGACCAACCTGCTGTTGCACCTGCCGGCCATCGCCTATGCGGCCAGACTGCGGCGGCCGACCGTCGACGACTGGACCGAGCTCAACCGCCGCGTGCCCCGGCTGGTCGACGTGCTGCCCAACGGGCCAGTCAACCACCCGACCATCCGCGTTTACCTCGCCGGCGGAGTGCCCGAGGTTATGTTGCGGCTGCGGGAAATGGACCTGCTCGAGTTGGATGCGATGACCGTCAGCGGCCTTCCGCTGGGCGACGTATTGAATTGGTGGGAGACCTCGCCGCGGCGGGAAGCACTAAGAAAGCGGCTACAAGATTGCGACGGCGTCGATCCCGACGACGTGATCATGACGCCCCAACGGGCGAAGCAACTCGGCGTGACCAGTACCCTCTGCTTCCCCCGCGGAAACCTCGCCCCGGAGGGCTCGGCGATCAAGAGCACCGCGATCGATCCCCGGTCGCTCGATCCCGACGGCGTCTATCGCAAGACGGGGCCGGCCCGGGTGTTCCTCCGCGAGACCGACGCGATTGCGGCCGTCAAAGGTCAAGGCGACCGGCCGCTGAAGCCGGGCGACGTGTTGGTGTTGATGGGCCGCGGTCCGATGGGCGCCGGCATGGAAGAGATCTATCAAATCACCGCCGCTCTGAAGCATCTTTCCTGGGGCCACGAGGTGGCGGTGGTCACCGACGCCCGATTCTCCGGCGTCAGCACCGGCGCCTGCATCGGCCTGGTGGGACCGGAGGCCTTGGCGGGCGGACCGTTGGCCGGCGTCCGCGACGGCGACCGCATCCGCATCGTCATCGACCGCAACAAGCTCGAGGGCAGCGTCGACTTGGTCGGCGACGCCGAAAACGAATTCGGCCCCGAACAGGGCGCCGTCCTTCTGGCCAAACGCGGCCCACACCCCGACCTCACCCCCGACCCCCAACTCCCGGCCGAGACCCGCCTCTGGGCCGCATTACAACGTCTCGGCGGCGGTACCTGGGGCGGATGTGTGTTCGACGTGGAGCGGATCATCGATAAGCTCGGGGGATAGTCTATGCCCATCGGGATTATTTACTGGCTGTTGGTAGCAACCGCATTCATGCGGTTCTTCACGCTTTCGACCCGATGAATCGGGTCACTACGAGCCTTTGCGAATGATCCCGACGAGACGGATGCCTGTCAAAATGGCAGGCTCCCCGCGGGATTCGATGGGCGTTTTGCCAACGTTGGCGGCTGTTGGGGTCTGCGGTCGGAAAACCGAATCCCCTAAGTGACTGCGTACCCAACAGTTACCACATGATCCGCCTTTGGCGCGCCGATTGCTTAACCATTGTCCATCGCGCCAATTCCTCGCAGCATTTGGCAGACGATTTCCCCGGTACCCGACTGGGTAATATGGGGTGTTTAGCGAGCATAGGATAATTTCAAAAGTTCGGAGGCGAACCAGCATGGCGAAAAAGAAGAAGAGTACCAAGAAATCTGCCGGCACCATCAAGATCCAACCGTTGGGCGACCGGGTGGTCGTCGAGCGGGAAGAGGCGGAGGATGTTACCGCCGGGGGCATCGTGTTGCCCGATGCCGCCAAGGACAAGCCTACCCGCGGCAAGGTCCTCAGCGTGGGCGACGGGCGGCTGCTGGACGATGGTTCGCGCAAAGCGCTGCAAGTGAAAAAGGGGGACCGCGTGTTGTTCAGTTCCTACGCCGGCGAGCAGTTCAAGCTGGGAGAAGACGAACTGCTGCTGATGCGTGAAGAGGACATCTTGGCGGTGATCGAGTAACCCCGACGGCAGGCCCTTATCGCTCGGTTGCCTTCGCGCAGCCGGGAACACCCGTACAAGAACCTTTTACGGCGAGTCGACTCGCCCAAGTGTAGCAAGGAGAAAACATCTGATGGTCAAGATGATTGCATTTGATCAGGAAGCCCGCGACGCCCTGCGGCGTGGGGTCGGCAAGTTGGCCCAGGCGGTCAAGATCACCTTGGGCCCCCGCGGCCGAAACGTGATCCTGCAGAAGAGCTTCGGCTCGCCGACGGTGACCAAAGACGGCGTGACCGTGGCCAAGGAAATCGACCTGGAAGACGTCTACGAGAACATCGGCGCCCGAATGGTCCGCGAGGTGGCGTCCAAGACCAGCGACGTGGCCGGCGACGGCACCACCACCGCCACGATCCTGGCCGAGGCGATCTTCAACGAGGGCCTGCGGGCCGTGGTCGCCGGGGTCAATCCGGTGCGGCTGAAGCAGGGGATCGAGAAGGCGGTCGAAGACATCGCCGAGAAGCTCAAGAAGACTTCGATCGCCGTGAAGAGCAAGAAGGAAATGGCCCAGGTCGGCGCCGTGGCCTCCAACAACGACCTGGAGATCGGCGACCTGTTGGCCGACGCCATGGACCGCGTCGGCAAGGACGGCGTGATCACCGTCGACGAGGGCAAGAGCCTGGCCACCGAGGTCGAGTGGGTCGAGGGCATGCAGTTCGACCGCGGCTATCTTTCTCCGTACTTCGTCACCGATCCGAATCGGATGGAGTGCGTGATGGAAGACGCCTACGTGCTGATCTACGAGAAGAAGCTCTCCAACGTCAAGGACCTGGTCCCGGTGTTGGAAGCGGTGGTCAACGCGGGCAAGCCGCTGGTGATCGTGGCCGAGGACGTCGACGGGGAAGCCCTGGCGACGCTGGTGATCAACCGGCTCCGCGGCACGCTGAAGGTCTGTGCGATCAAGGCCCCCGGCTACGGCGACCGCCGCAAGGCCATGCTCGAAGACATCGCCATTCTGACCGGCGGTCAGGCCCTGTTCGAGAGCCTGGGCAAGAAGCTGGAGAACGTTACCATCGCCGATCTGGGGCGGGCCAAGAAGATCATCATCGACAAGGACAACACCACGATCATCGAGGGCGGCGGCAAGAGCAGTGAGATCAAGGGCCGCATCGAGCAATTGCGGCGCGAGATCGAGAACGTTACCAGCGACTACGACCGCGAGAAGCTCGAGGAGCGGCTGGCCAAGCTGGCCGGCGGCGTGGCCAAGGTCAACGTGGGCGCGGCCACCGAGAGCGAGATGAAAGAGAGAAAGGCCCTGGTCGAAGACGCCCTGCACGCCACCCGGGCGGCCGTCGAGGAAGGCATCGTACCCGGCGGCGGCGTGGCGCTGTTGCGGGCGGCCCGGTCGATCAAGCCCAACGGTCTGAGCGACGACGAGGTGATCGGCTACAACATCGTCGTACGGGCCTGCCGGGCGCCGCTGAAGCAGATCGCCGCCAACTCCGGCCAGGACGGCAGCATCGTCTGCGAGAAGGTCTCCGAGGCCAAAGGCGCCGTGGGCTACAACGCCGCGGACGACAAGTACGAGGACCTGGTCAAGGCCGGCGTGATCGACCCCACCAAGGTCACCCGCACCGCGCTGCAAAACGCCGCCAGCGTGGCCACGCTGTTGTTGACCTCCGACGCCTTGGTGGCCGAGAAGCCCAAGGAGGAAAAGGTCCCCGCGGGCCCTCCAGGCGGCGATGATATGTATTGATCGAGGATTAGGGATTGGGTATTAGGGATCAGGGATTGGTGGCCCGAGTCCTGGGGCCCAACGTTTCCTCTGATCCGAAGCGAATACGGCACCCCCTCAGCCCGCCGGCCCCGTCTCCAAGGCCGACGGGTTTTTTTACGCGCCGCCGAAGGGCCGCTTGCGGATAGTAGCCGTCTCGCTCCGCGAGACGAGGCCCCATCTCGCGGAGCGAGATGGCTACTATGGAGTTTTCCGCCAGCGGCTAGTCCGATATCGCCTGGCGGAAGAATCGCACGCTGGGCCGGCCGGCCACGTCGGCGGCGTGGAGGTGATCGGCTAGATAACGCTGGCGCTGGCGGCGGTTGTTCGGCGGGTGAATGCTGTCGCCTTTCTGCAAGACGGGCCTGAGTTCCGGGATCCCGCCGAACGCCCGGGCGCCCGCCGCCTGGCAAGGGAACCAGTGGCCCTGGCCTTGCTGGTCGTGAAGATAAAACTCCGGATAGCAGTGTCCTTCGACCCAGACGGTCCGGGCGGGGATGCCGGCGGCGCGGCAGATGGCGATGAACAGAGAGGTCAACTCCTCGCAATCGCCCGTGCCGTCCTTCAGTGCCGCCAAGGCACCCTTGATCGGACCGTTGCGGTACTCGACCTTCTGGCGGACCCAATCGTAGATCGCCTCGACGCGGTCCCAGGCCTTCTGTTGGTCGGCGCCGATCTGTCGGGCCAGCGCGCGGATCCGGCGATCGGTGCTCTCGATCATCGGGCTGGGGGCCAGGAACAGCCGGACGCTGCGGTCGAGCTTCCGCATGTCGGGCAGCACGTAGCCGTCGGTGTCGTCAGGGGCCACGATCGCGCGGCGGCGGATCTCGAAGGTCACCAGCGCCTTGGCTTCCTCGCCCGTCCGCAGCAGCGGGATCCGGATCTCCATGGCCTTGGCCATGCCGTCGATCATTCGATAGGTGACCTTCACCGACGGCGAAATGTCTTCGTCGACGATGCGGACTTCCTGTTCGGGCCAGTCGGTGGGGACGGCCAAGTGGGCAGAGATCCCCCGGCACGGCCCGCCGGTGGCCCGGACGCTGAGCCCGGCCCGCAACTTCTGCACCTTGGTCTCGCCGAGCCTTGCCCCCTCGGGGTCGTCTTCGATGAACTGGGCCGGGGCAGCCGCCGGCAGAACCAACCACAGCATCAATATAGGAAGCCATCGGCGGACGAACACGGCGGTCACCTCGCGATCGGGACAATCTTGCCTCATATACTGTTATTATAACTCACTTTCATTTTGAGAACAAAAAGTGCTTGCCGACGGCCAAGGGGCGTCACCAGCGGCGTTTCGCCTTGAAAAACTTGGCCCAATCGGGTGAAATGGGGCACCGGGACGAGGGGAAGAGCGTCGTTTAGCCGCCGCGGCCACGCGGCGTGATTTCCCGGCGTGGCCGCCGGGGCCAAAAAGATTGCAGCCCAGGAGATCAACATGCCAGAAAATCGACCCGACCGGCAGCGAATCCTCGAGATGGCGACCGGCTTTCAGCAGGCGTGTGTGCTGGGGGCGGCCGCCGAACTCGACCTGTTCACCGTACTGGGGGACCAACCGACGTCGGCCCACGAGGTGGCCGACCGGATGGGGACCGACCGGCGGGCAACGGCCATGCTGCTCGATGCCGTGGCCGCCCTGCAATTGTTGGACAAATCGGACGGTGACGTCCCTGCCGACGAAATCCGCTACTCGGTGCCGGCCGAGTTGCGTGGGATGCTGATCGAGGGCAGCCCCGAGAGCATCTTGCCGATGTTGCACCACTGGATGAACGTGATGCGGGGCTGGACGCAGTTGGCCTGGGTGACCAAGGCCGGTTTTCCCGCGCCGCGACAGGCGAGCATCCGCGGTCCGGCGGCCGATCGGGCGGCCTTCATCGCCGCGATGCACGTCTACTCCGGGCCGCAGGCCGACGAGCTGATTGCCCGGCTGGGACCGCCCAAGTTCGAGCACCTGTTGGACGTCGGCGGCGCCTCGGGTACCTGGACGCTGGCGTTTCTGCGAGCGGTGCCCGGTTCCCAGGCGAGCATATTCGACCTACCCGACGCCATCGCCCAGGCCCGACAGCGGATTGCCGACACCGAGTTCGCCGACCGGATCACCTTGACGGCCGGCGATTTTTACGTCGACGATCTGCCTGGCGGGGCCGATTTCGCCTGGGTCAGCGCCATCGTCCATCAGCACTGCCGGCAGCACAACCGAGATTTGTTCGCCAAGGTCCACACGGCACTGAATCCCGGCGGCCGGATCGCGGTCCGCGACGTGGTGATGGAGCCCTCGCGAACGAAGCCGCTGTTCGGGGCGATGTTCGCCATTAACATGCTCGTACACACGGAGACCGGCGGCACGTTCACCTTCGAGGAGTTGGCCGAAGACCTCCAGGCCGCCGGCTTCACTGAGCCCGTGCTGAAGGTCAAACACGAGGCCATGGACTCGGTGGTCGTTGCCACCAAGCGCTAGAGAATGACAGCCGCTTGCGGCTTCGCATTCACCGCTCCAAAGAACCCTATCATGACCACCCACGACGATATCCGCATCGGCACGCTGGTGCAGGCCGAGCACGACGCGGCCGAGTACATCCGACAGATCCTCCCGCACGGGTTCGAGAGCTTCCAGTTGACGTTCTTCCGGCACGTCGGCCGGATGGACCTTGCCCGATTGGCCGAAGACGTGGGCCGCGTATTGGGCGACGCGGGCAACACGGCGATGATCAGTTCTCTGGGCCTCTACGGCAATCCGCTGACGGACGAGCAAACCGTCGGCGACTGGGCCCGGTTGATCGATGCCGCCGAGATGTTCGGTTGTGAATTGGTGTGCGGCTTCACCGGCCGGATACCCGGCGAGCCGGTCCCGGAATCGTTGCCAAGGTTCAAGGAGGTGTTCGGGCCGCTGCTGAAGGGGGCGGAGGACCGGGGCGTGCGGCTGGCGTTTGAGAACTGCGACATGCACGGCACCTGGGAGTCGGGCGACTGGAACATCGCCCACGCTGAGGCCGCCTGGGAGATGATCTTCGACGCCCTGCCGAGCGACTCCTTGGGGCTGGAATGGGAGCCGTGTCACCAGATGGTCAGCCTGGTCGATCCGCTGCCGCAGCTTCGCCGGTGGGTGGGCAAGGTGTTTCACGTGCACGGCAAGGACGCCACGGTGCTTTGGGACGTGATCCGCACCCGGGGCATCCGCAGCGGCCAGCCCTACGTCTATCATCGCACGCCGGGCTTCGGCGACACCAACTGGACCGACGTGATCAGCATCCTCCGCCAAGGCGGCTTTCGCGGCTCGATCGACGTCGAGGGCTGGCACGACCCGGTCTATCACGGCGACCTGGAGATGACCGGCCAGGTTCGGGCGTTGAATTACCTGAAACAATGCCGCGGCGGCCCACTGGTGCCGAACCCAACCACCGGCGACGGATGAGCCCCTGCCGCTCGGTTGCGGAAAGTGGTTTTCCACAAAGACGTTTAGCCGCCGCGGCCACGCGGTGCTCGTTGTCGGTACATTTTCCCCGGTTGACGCCGCGAGGCCGCGGGGCCTAAACTTTGCTGGTTCCCAAGCTCCGGCTTGGGAACCTTGAACCGGACTTCCCGTTCGCCGTTCCCAAGCTGGAGCTTGGGAACGAGGGGTAACGTCCTGCAGCAGCACTTTCCGCGGCAGAGACTACTTTGGAAAACCGGAGATCCCGCCATGGCAAAGCAGGCCGACACTTCCGGCCGGCTCCCGAGGCTTCCCGAGGAGCCGGTGCAGCGGATCGTGGAGCCGTTGGCTCGATTCCTTCACGTCGAAGCGGCCAGCGGGGTCGTGCTGCTGCTGTCGACCGCCGCGGCGCTGATCCTGGCCAACTCGGCCGTCTCGCAGCAGTTCCTCGGTTTCTGGAAGACGCCCGTCGGCTTCGAGATCGGCTCTTTCCAGGTTCGCGGCAGCTTGCAGCACTGGATCAACGACGGGCTGATGGCGATCTTTTTCTTCGTCATCGGACTCGAGGTGAAGCGCGAACTGGTCCTGGGCGAGCTGCGAGACCTGACACAGGCGACGGTGTCCATCGCGGCGGCAATCGGGGGAATGGTCGTGCCGGCCGGGATCTATCTGGCCCTTCAGTTCGGCCAACCGGGTCAGCCCGGCTGGGGCATCCCCATGGCGACCGATATCGCCTTCGTCGTCGGCTGCCTGGCGATCCTCGGGTCGCGCGTTCCCCGCGGCTTTCGTGTCATGCTGCTTTCGCTGGCTATCGTCGACGACATCGGCGCCATCCTGGTCATCGCCGTCGGCTACACCGAAAGCGTCGATCTAACCGCGCTGACGCTGGGGCTGTTAGGCATCGGTGCGATCGTGGGGCTGACGCGAATCGGTGTGCGCAACATCGGCGTCTACACCGTTTGCGGCGTGCTGGTCTGGTTCGCCTTCCACGAGTCGAAGGTCCACGCCACCGTCGCCGGTGTCATTCTCGGCCTGATCACGCCCGCTCGAAGCTGGGTCGGCAAGGGACTCTTGGCCGAAATCGTCGACCGGGCCGGGCATTTCTTGCGCGGGGAGGGACGGGGCGCCCACGGGCAGGCCTACGGCGTGATGCGTCATCTGGAGCAAGCCTCCCGCGAGGCCATCTCACCGTTGGAGCGACTCGAAAGCGCGCTGCATCCCTGGGTCGGACTGCTGATCATGCCGATCTTCGCCCTGGCCAACGCCGGCGTACCGATCCGGCTATCGGACCTCGGTCAGCCCGTGGCGGTCGCGCTGATGGCGGGCCTGGTGTTGGGCAAGCCGTGTGGGATCATCCTCTTCAGTTGGCTGGCCGTCCGCCTGGGCTTGGCAAAGCTGCCGGAAGGGGTCACCTGGGCCATGATCGCCGCCGGAGGGTTGCTGGCAGGCATCGGCTTCACCATGGCCCTGTTCATCGCCGGGCTGGCACTGGATGGCGGGCTGCTCGATACGGCCAAGATCGGAATCCTTGCCGGATCGATGATCTGTGCGATCGCGGGTATGGGATTACTGGTGACGCTGCTGCCGAAGCAACCGCAAACTCACCGCGGCGAATCCTAACCGGCGTCCCGGTCAGGCCGACGGGTAGGACAACCACACCACTGATAAGTGCCGACGCGGATATAGGTTACAAAAACTACCCGGCCAGGACTTGAACCTGGAATGAGGGAACCAAAATCCCTTGTGTTGCCAATTACACCACCGGGTATCCCGCGATCGGTCAGGTTGCGCTTGACGAGCCGACTTCCCCCCCTCGCTCGCAGCCCGCGACTCTATCCTATTTTATCGTCCGCCGGGCGACAAGGGCCAAGCTGGCTGCCGTGCGTGGAACAAGAATGCAGCCTTGGGCCACAGCCTCCCCCGAATGAACCAAAAAAGGCCCCTTTCGCCAAGGGCGAAAGGGGCCGAGTGCCTGGAGGAGGTTGCTCGCCTCTGCCGGCGGACGTGCCGGTCTCGTCTAAGGCGTCCATCCTGGGTTGTTCGGCCAGATGTCGCCGGTTGCATTGTCGTACATCCAGCCACTTGCGCCGGTGCCCGGGGGACCGACTCCCGCTGTGACGTTGTTCTGGTCGTTGAACGGGTTCATCGGCAATTGGCCGCCGGTAACGTAGGGGCCATAGGCGCCGGCGGGGTCGACGGTGCCGTTGACAGCGGTCTTCTTCGTCATCTGGTCCGTGAAAGACAAAGCGTCGGTCGGGTAGTCACCCAAGTGGTGCATCTTGTAGAGTTCGATCTGCGATCGCAACATGTGAGCGTTGAAGTCCAGGGAGCTGTCTTTGGCGTCCTTGGTGGATTCGGTGAATTGGGGGATGATCGTGGCGGCCAGCACCGCCATGATGATCACCACGATCAACACCTCGATCAGTGTGAAGGCGTTTCGATCTTGCGTCCTACTCATGAGCACGTATTCCTCTTGCATCGAACCAGTGTCGCCATCCGGCCCCAACCTTGGGTGATCGTTGCTAGCAAACGGGATACGAATCCGTCGCCGAATGACCCTGCATCCATCCGAAAGTCGCCTCATCACCATGCCTAGTCAACCGGCCAAACCACTGCCTTACGTTGGCTGTCCCTTCCGTTCGTCGGGTCCGCAAATCCCGCCCGGCAGGCCGAGCAGTAGACGCCATCATTGTCTATTTAGGTCGCAAACGGGATAAGGTCAAGGAAAAGTTTTCCCAAGGCCTAAATCCTTCGATGTCTGGCGCGAACGGTCACCCATGAGGTACCGGGCGAAACGCCCGAACCGATCCCATTCTTTCGGGTGGAACCGCTCGTTTTCCCCTGAGAACCGATCCAGACGCCGCAGACTCTCCGACCGCGAGGATCGATCGCAGCAGCAACACCGCTGCGTTCGTCGTGACAGATTCGTGTGGCAGGCACGCCGCATCCGCTTGCGGGAGCGCCTGTGTCCCAGAATTCGCACATTCCGCAGGCCCCCTCTCTGTTCTATATCAAGCGGATAGTTCATTTTGACGATACCGAGTGATATTCGGGAGTTGTGGAGCTAGAGTGCAGGTTTTGCTAAAAGGTGGACAGTTTAACAGTCTGCGTCTTATTGGTAATACAGCTAATGTACGTGGAGTGCGTAGACCGAATAGACCCTACACGGACTTCGTTAGATAGACCAGGCTCAATCCGTTTCAAGTGGTGCTTGAAGGAGGCATGACATGAAGAAGTTGTTGTATGGGCCGCTGATCACGGCGGTACTGTTGGCGATTGCGGCCGGCACGGCCAATGCCAGTTACTGCGGCGCGGCGAGAGTCCGCTGCTGTAAGCCGGCGGCCTGTTGCCCGACCGACTACGCCTGCTGCAAGATGCAGTGTCACACGGTCATGAGGACGTGCAAGCAGATCGTCTACGAGAAGCAGCAGTATACCTGCTACAAGACGTGCTACGAGCGGGTCTGTGTGCCCAAGACGATCAACTGCGTGAAGTACGTTTCCGAGACCTGCTACCGTGAATGCAAGTACACGGTGTGCAAGCCGGTCTGGGAAACCCGTGTGCGGACCTGTAACTACACGGTGTGCAAGCCGGTCTGGGAAACCAAGACCCGGGAAATCTGCTACACGGTGTGCAAGCCGGTCTGGGAAACCAAGACCCGGGAAATCTGCTACACGGTGTGCAAGCCGGTCTGGGAGACTAAGACCCGGGAAATCTGCTACACCGTCTGCAAGCCGGTCTGGGAGACCAAGACCAAAGACATCTGTTACACGGTCTGCAAGCCGGTCTGGGAAACCAAGACCCGCAACATCTGCTACACCGTCTGCAAGCCGGTCTGGGAAACCAAGACCCGGGAAATCTGCTACACGGTGTGCAAGCCGGTCTGGGAAACCAAGACCCGGGAAATCTGCTACACGGTCTGCAAGCCGGTCTGGGAAACCAAGACCCGGGAAATCTGCTACACGGTCTGCAAGCCGGTTTACGAGACCCGCGAGCGGGTCTGCCGCTACACGGTCTGCAAGCCGGTCTGGGAAACCAAGACCAAAGAGATCTGCTACACGGTCTGCAAGCCGGTCTACGAGACCCGTACCCGGGACTGCTGCTACACCGTCTGCAAGCCGGTGCACTACACCCGGACCGTCAAGTGCTGTTCCGGCCACTGGGAAACCCGCGAAATCGCCCCGAAGGCTTGCGAGCCGGCGTGCGGGGCGTGCGAACCGGCCGCGTGCGGACCGGCCGCCTGTTGCCCGGTGAGGACCTGCCGGGTTTGGGTTCCCGAGATCATCGAGAAGCAGATCAACTGCGTCAAGTACGTGCGTGAAACCTGCGTGAAGAAGGTCCCCTACACCGTCTGCCGGATGGTGCCCGAGCAGCGGGTGAAGACTTACACCTATCGCGTTTGCCACATGGTCAAGGAGTGCCGCGAGAAGCGGATCCCTTACACCGTGTGCAAGATGGTGCCCGAGCAGCGGGTGAAGACTTGTACCTACCGCGTCTGCCACATGGTTCGCGAGAACCGGGTGAAGACTTGCACCTACCGCGTCTGCCACATGGTTCGCGAGAACCGGGTGAAGACTTGCACCTATAAGGTCTGCAAGATGGTGCCCGAGCAGCGGGTCAGGACCTGCACCTACCGGGTGTGCCGCATGGTTCGCGAGAACCGGGTCAAACAGTGTACGTACCGCGTCTGTCACATGGTTCGCGAGAACCGGGTCAAACAGTGTACGTACCGCGTCTGTCGCATGGTTCGCGAGAACCGGGTGAGGACCTGCACCTACAAGGTCTGCAAGATGGTGCCCGAGCAGCGGGTAAGGACCTGCACGTACCGGGTTTGCCACATGGTCAAGGAGTGCCACACCAAGCAGATTCCGTACAAGGTCTGCAAGATGGTGCCCGAAACGTGCACCAAGATGGTGCCCTATACCGTGTGCAAGCCGGTGCACTACACCCGCACGATCCAGTGCGTGAAAATGGTGCCGAAGCAGGTCGCCTACACGGTAACGCGATGCGTTCCCCGCGTAGTGTGCAAGCAGGTTCCGGTGAAGGTATGTTGCCCGGTCCCCGCCTGCTGCGAACCGCCGAAGTGTTGCGAACCGAGTTGCTGCAACTGAGCCTGAATGAAATGATGCCTGCCTTCCAGGGGCATAGGTAAGGCCTGGTCCAGCCACTGCCGGCGGCCCGACGTTTTGCGTCGGGCCGCCGCTTTTTTTTGCGCGGCAAGGATCTGCACCCGGAGTATTGCGTCGATGAGAATCGCTCTTGTTTCGCCGCGGATAGCCTCCTATACTCCTGCCCCCGAAAAAGATCGCACCGGCAGCGTTTCTCGGTGCGTAACTCTAGAAGAAACAACGGTTTACGGAGGAACCGAAATGTCGGCGCACCGCTGCGGAAATCCTGTCATTACAGTCAAAGGACGCAAAGCTCGGCTCGGCATGGTCCTTGGGGGCCTGTGCGTGGTGATTGCTTGCCTGGCGATACGCTACTATGGGGGGGGCGAGCTGGCCGTCGCCGATTCGTCGCGGCGCAACCCGGCGGCGACGGCGGCCACCGCCAACAGACCGCGACCGCCCGCCGAGGCCGATTCCAGCCGCTCGGTGCCGCTGAAAGTCGTCGCGAAGGTCAACGGCGAAGAAATCACCCGTCAAACCTTGGCCCAAGAATGTCTGCGCCATTACGGCGAGGAAAGGCTGGAAAGCTTGACCAACAAGCTGCTGATTACGCAGGAGTGTCAGCGGCGAGGTATCTCGATCACCCGGGACGACGTGGACACCGAGATCAAGCAGATGGCGCAGCGATTCAACTTGTCCACGGACCAATTCCTGAAGGTGCTCAAGAAGGAGCGGGGGATCGACCCGGCCCGGTATGCCAGCGACATTGTCTGGAAGATATTGGCCCTTGAGCGTTTGGCAGGCAAACGGTTGAGGGTCACCCAGGAAGAATTGCTCAAGGCCTACGAGTCGAAGTACGGCCCGAAGATCGATGCTCGCCTGATCGCCTGCACGCAGCTTTCCAAAGCCCGCGAGGCCCACGCCAAGGCGACGGCCAATCCCGCCGAGTTCGCCAAGGTGGCCAAGGCGTATTCCGAGGACGCCCCCAGCGCCAGTCTCGGTGGCCGAATCGAACCGATCCGCAAGCACGGCACGTTTCCGGAAATCGAACAGGTGGCCTTCACGCTGCGAGACGGCGAGATCTCGAAGATCATTCCCGCCGGAGGACAGTTCGTGATCCTCCAACGCAAACGCGAGATTCCGAAGATCAACCAGGTCGATTTCAAACGGGTGGCGCCCCAACTTCAAGAGATGATTCGCGACGGCAAGCGGCGCTCCGCCGCCAACGACGTGTTCCGCCAGTTGCAGGAGAGCGCCACGGTGGTCAACGTACTGAACGATCCGCAGCAGCGCCGCGCGATGCCGGGCACGGCCGCCGTGGTCAACGGGCGGCAGATCACGATCGGCCAATTGGCCCAAGAGTGCATCGACCGGAACGGCGAGCAGGTGCTCGAGGGGACCATCAACCACAGGCTGATCGAGCAGGCCTGCAAAAAGGAGGGCGTGACGGTCGGCGAGGCGGACCTTCAGGCCGAGATCGCCCGGGCGGCTGCGGCCGCAGTGGATCCCAAGGCGGACGGCTCGCCCGACGTCCAGACATGGATTCAGATGGTCACCCAGGAGCAGGGCATTTCGCTCGACGTGTATCGCCACGACGCGGTTTGGCCGTCGGTGGCCCTGAAGAAGCTGGTCGGCGATACGGTGCGAGTCACCGAGGACGAAATGCGAAAAGGCTTCGAGGCCAACTACGGCCCGAAAGTGCGATGCCGGGCGATCGTGTTCCACGACATGCGCCGCGCCCAGCGGGTGTGGGCCATGGCCCGAAACAACCTCTCCGTCGAGTACTTCGGCGAACTGGCCGAGCAGTACTCGATCGAGCCGGGCAGCAGCGCCCTGAAAGGAGTGGTGCCGCCGATCCGCAAACACGGCGGACAGCCGAAGTTGGAAGAGGTGGCGTTTTCGTTGCAGCCGGGCGAGCTGTCGGGCATCGTCCAGGTGGGCCAGCAGTACATGATTCTGTGGTGCGAGGGCTATACGAACCCGACGCAGGTCGATTTCGCCTCGGTCCGAAAGTACCTTGGCCCGGACATCCACGAGAAAAAACTACGCATCGCCATGGCCAAGTATTTCCAACGCTTGCAGGACACGGCCACCATCGACAACTACCTGGCCGGCACTTCCCGACGCCCCAAGACATCCGCCGTGCGGAAACCGGCCGGCGCAGGACCTGCGGCGTCGGCCGCGTCGCGGGCTGCCCCGCGACGGTAATCGGCGACGGTGTTGTGGGAGCTCGAAAAAGGGGACTGGCTCCGTCGACGACCCGTATTGCAGTGGTAATTCGTATTGCCGACGGTGCCTGTCCCCTTTTTCGGGCGGTGATAGCGAGACTCCGTGGAAAAAGGGGACAGGCACCGAGCCGGCGGAGTTTTTCCGCAAGTCTGGGGTCTATTGCGGCTCGGAGCCAGTCCCCATTTTCCACTCGCCGCTTACAGCTTGAGTCAATAAGAATCAAGCAACGCCCAACCATTGGCGATCTCGGCCGGGCGGCTCCCATGGGCCGGTCGTCGCCTGGCCCGCAATTCGTCGAATTCAGCCAGCCAGTCCAGCTCCTCCGGCCATGATTCCGCGTTTCGCGGCCGCCGGACGGCCTGCCGGAGCACGGCGTCGTGCGCCGCGGCGTCTTCGAGTTGAGCCCCCTCTGCGTCGCCCTTGCCGCCCGGCACGCTGATCAACTTCAGGTCGTTGAGGAAGTGAGTTTGATGGTTCCGGGCGATGAGCAGGTCGACCACGTCGACGCGCGCATCGCGGTCGAAGTCGAAGCGGAAGTCGATCGGCGCCGGCTCGAGGAAGCTGCGTTGGTTGTCCCGGACGCCGAGCATGTCGGCGACGTCGACTCTTGCGTTGGCCGTCGAGTTGCCCGACTCGCCGATCGCGTTGCCGAAATAGAAGACGTCCTCTGAGGCCAGCCCCGTAGTTGCCGTGGCCCGCACCGTCACCTGAAGCCACTGTTGCCGAATTTGATCGACTAGCTCGGCGTTGTCGGACCAAATCAGCGTGATCCGGTCGGAGCCGTCGGTGCCTTCACCCGGACGGACCGTAATCTCAGGCGTGGCGGACAGCGGGAGCCAACCGCCCGGATCGTTGTTGTTGCCGATGCGGAACTCGAAGTCGCCAATGCCTGGACTGGCCCCCGCCGGCATTCCGGCGACGTCGACCATGATCCCGTTGATGCCGTGGACGTAGCTGGTGTAGTTGGCCAGCGTGGCCGAGGAGCCGGGCAGCAAGGCTTCCTTATCGGGGGCGATGGCGTCGTCGTCCCGGGCGTCGGCCCCCGGGTCGTTTCCGTCGAAGGCGGAGTTGTTGTAGAAGATCAAGCGGTCGACCACCTCCGCAACGGGAATCGGGAACGTCGTGGTTCCGGGGGTCGGCGGGGCGGCAATCCAACTGGCGTCCGTGTTGCCCCAGGCGTCGGTGGCCGTGCGATTGAGCGACCGGCCGTTGCCGGCGGCGTTCGGCCAGGGAGCCACGACCTCGTAGCGGACTTCGTCTTCCAGCAGCCGCGGGATGAAACCCGGCTCGTCCGGCGCTGGCCGGCCCGGACGCTGCAACTGGATCCGCTCGCCGGCGTCGCTGAGTCGCTGGCGGTAACCGCCGTAAAAACCGTCGGTGATTGCCGGGTCCAGGCCGTACTCGGCGGAGAAAGCCGACCACCTGGCCGTGTCGCCGAGTTCGAACGGCAGAACGACCAACGCGGAGTACGCCCCGAGCGTGGCGCCGGCCGGAAAGTCGAAATCGATCCCCTTGCGGATCCGCCAGTCGGTCAGGTCGATCGCGGCGGAAGTGGAATTGTAGATCTCGACGAACTCCAGATCGTCGTCCGCCAGGGTGTCGTTCGGGTTGTAGTGGACCTCGCTGATGATCAGCGGTCCGATGCGCGGGCCGCTGTTGAGGCCGTTTTGGGGATTGGCTTTGTCCAGCGTGGTTGTGGTCATGGGGTACATACGCCCGAAGCCGTTGGGCCAGCGGCCCCACGATTCGCCCTCCGCGGCGGCGGTGAACTCGGCGTGATCGGCGAAACGGATCAAGTTGCCGGCCGCGTCGGCCTCCATCAACCACACGTCGTCGCCATGGTTGCCGTTGAGCGCAAAGTCGTTCGGGTGCAGCGGCGGATCGACACCGCCGGAGGGGTTGAAGTCTTCCTCGTCGAAGACGAGGTATCCCCGGGCGGCAATGGTCGTGCCGTCCGGGATGCGGAACTTCTTGTAGTTGCCGTTGTCTTGATTCCACTCCCAGCCCCAGGAGTCGCTCAGGTACCAGCCGCCGACGTCGATTGCAAAGGGGGCGTTGTTGATCAACTCGATCGCGTCCAGCATGGGCGAAGGCGTGTTGGTGAGCACCTCGTTGACGACCACGCCTTCCAGCGGTCCGGTGCCCACCGCGCCCGGTGACCCACCGTACTCACTGCTGCTGCGCCAGTTGTCGCCGTTTTCCAGGAACGCCGTCCGCTCGGGGTCGGCTGGGGGAACCGCCTGCGGATCGATCAACTCCAGCGTAGCCCCTTTGGCGTCCGCCCGTCCGGGCCAACTGCCGGCGTCGTTGTATCGGAAACGGGCGATCGGATTGCCGAAGAAGTCCCGCAGCTCGATCCGCTCGCCTCCGTTTCTCAACTTGCCTTCGTACCGGTCGATCGGGGCGGGGGCCGTCGGGTAGCGGAGCTGATAGGCGGCCGGATTCATCGCCACCACCACCGACCCACCCGGGGCCAGCACACTGCCCACGTCGGTGCCGAACGCGAAGTCCACGCCGTCGGTAAACTTCACGCCGTGCAGCAGCACCGTAAACTGTCCCATGTTGCGAAGCTCGATGAACTCGAAGTCGCCGCCGGTCAACAGGGGCATGGCGGCCAATTCGGCCGGGGTGGGGTCGTGGGGGTTGTAATTGATTTCGCTGATCACCAGGTTCGCGGCGGTGGCCGCTTCGCCGACCAGGAAAAACGCCTCGGTCAACGCCGACCACGTGCCCCCGTCCCGCACCCGGGCCTTGGCCGTGGCGGGCTCGCCCAGCACGATCGAGGTGCCGTCGTACACCAAGGCGCCGGTCCTGATCGCCCCGCCCGGCAATCGCGGGTCGGTACCGTCGAGCATGTAGTAAATCGTGCCGGCCGGGGCGCTGATGGTGAACGTGAAACCGGGCGCGACCTGGCCGCCGTGCTGGCTGAACGTAGGCGGTTCCACGCTCGGGTAGAGGTTTCGGTTGCGGAGTTGACCCAGCACGGTGCCGGTGCGGACCTCCATGTACGGACCCAGTAAACGGTCGCGCTCGGCGATCCATTCGACGTCGCGGGTGTAGGGCGTGGACCGGCGGTTGTCGCCCCAGCGGGCCGATTCGCCCACGATCGCCCGGTCGATCTCGTCGGCGCGGGCCCGGTACAGCGCGCGGGCGTTCTCGACGGTCAGCACGCCGTCGTTGAAGAAGTGCCGGTGCAGGCGATCGGCGAACAGCATCCGGTACTCGGCGTTGGCCGTCAGACGTTGGTGCAGCCGCGTGGGGCCGCCGTCGTTGTCCTTGCCGGTGACGTTGTCGAAGCGCCCCTGCATGCCTTTCTCGGCGTCCCAACTGTGATACCGCCATCGCCCGGCCGGGTCGACCGCGTTTCGCGTGGCGTACCAGTTCTGATGGGCCCAGTCGTCGTTGCCGATGTAGAAATTGGCGATCATGTAGTCGATGAAATCGGGCACGTCCAGATACTCTTGGAGCAACTGGTACTGCGCGTCGCCGGCCAGCCCGCCACCGGCGATGGTGAACATCATGTTGTAATCGCTACGGGCGGCGGCGGCCCCGGCGGGATCTTCGGCCGCGTCGGGGTGGACCACCGTGCTGCTTCTGTGTTTCATCACGTAATAGTCGTCGTCGTCGCCGCCGAGATACGACTGGCCGAAATGTTCGTCCGGCCGTTCGTGGATCCGGTGCAGCCCCCAGTACAGCCCGTTGATGTAGACGTGGGCCGCCACCCCGTGTGGGCCGTAGCCGCCCATGGCGTTCTGGATGTCGGCGGTGAACTGGTCGCGGATGTATTGCGCATCCCGCCGCTGTTGGGTCGGCGAGGATCCGCCGCCGTAGTTCCAGGCGAAGTTCAGCCGGGCGTCGACCACCAGCGTGTCGAAGCGGTCGTCCGCCCCCTCGCCGAAGCTGCCGTCGCCGAAGATCGGAAAATCGAGGTTCGGCGCTCCGTACGGCCGTTTGAACTTCAGCCGCATCGACAGCTTGTCCGACTTCCAGCGGTTCACACTGCTGCCGCCGACGATCTCTACGGAGGCGTCGATCTGGAACCCTTCGGATCCATCGCCGTAGAGCCACTCGGCCGAGACCGCCTTTTCCACGTTCTCGCCCCGCGGGTAGATGCCCTGGGAACTGCCGAACCAATCGTTGACGTCCATCACCATCGAGAGCGTGGGAATCGCCCGCAAGGCGTCCTGGAGGTTGAACTCGTCTCCGTTGGCGTCGATAAACGGCGCCGCGCCGGCGATCTCGGGGTCGACCTCGTAATCGGCGCCGCTACTGCCCCAGGTGTTGGGAAAGCCGGCCCCGTTCTGCTGCACGACGTCGTCGAGGAAGAGGTACGTCTGCGTGTCGACGTTGGTGGGGATGAACTCCGGCTTGAACGCCGCCGCGCGCAGGGTGGTGGTGGTGTCGACGGTGACCGGCGTGGTGAAGATCGACCCGTTGGTGGCGGTCGGCGTGCTGCCGTCGGTGGTGTAGCGGATCTCGGCGCCGGCGGTGCGGGTGGTGATCGTGACGTCGAACGGGGCGTCGTAGAAACCGCGGTCGACGTCGAACCGCGTGTCGCGGACCACGCCCAGAAAACCGGTCGCCGCGTTGGGCGCCCCCGGCGTCGGGTGGTCGAAGTCCCGCATGCTGGTCACCATCAACTCCGGCCGGATCAGGAAGTTGTCGTCGTCGGGGCTGACGTTCATCGCCTGGACGGCCAACACGTTCGTGCCCCAACGCAACGCGCCGAGGAACTCGCTGACGTCGATCGACTCGGGCTCCAATGACTCGGCCACGCTGCGGGCCACCAGCGCACGAGAGTCCCATTGCGGCGAGTCCGGTGCGTTGCGACGGGCGATCTCCTGCCCGTTTAGATACGCCACGAAGCCGTCGTTGTATTGCACCGGCAGCCGCATGGTGTCGAACACCGCCGGGTTGTCCACTTGGAAGGGGATCCGCGTCCAGAGCGAGGCATTGACGTGGTGCACGTCCGCTTGGATATCGACGTCGACCGCACTGCCCAGCCCGGGCCGGTTCGCCTCGAACCCGATACCCAACGACGCGTCCGTGGGAAAGGGGGTCGTCAGGCCGTCGTTCTGCGAGCCTTTCGACACTGCGGCGGAGGTCCAGTCGGAGGAGTCGTCGTGGTCGGCCACGCCGGTGCGCTGAAACGAATCGGTGTCCGCCCCGTCCGGCACGACGGCCGAACCGCCCCAGATGCCCTCGGCGGTTACGTGAAAGTCGTTGATCGTCACGTCGAACGAGGCGATCTCCTCCGTCGTGTAACCCCAGACGACAAAGTCGACGACGAAACCCGCGCCGTCGAGGATGATCACCCAGCCGCTTGCGTTGGTGTACCAGCGGATATTAGCGCCCCAGTAGTTGTCGTTGACGTCATCGGTGCGATAGCGCACCTCGCCGGCGGACATCGTGGGAGGCAGGTCCCAGAGCTGGGTGTGAGCGAGGTTGATATCGGGAGATGAACGGTCCGCGTCGTTGACCGCCACCACCCAGCCGGACGTGTCGACGGTTCGGTCGGCCAGGTTCTGAATTTCGGCGAAATCGGGATTCTCGGTGCCGGCCTCGGTGACCCGCACCGAAACCGATTGGGCGACGGGCGTGAAGGCCGAATCGTCGAACGCCAGCTCGGTCCAGGTGGTTCCCAGCAGTTCCTCGGCCGCCGTCGGCACCAGGTACTTCAGGTCGGCCCCTTCCAACACGGACGATGAGGGACCCTGCATCAGGCCGTACGAGACGTCCGCAAACTGCTCGGGAAATTCGGGGGCGAACTGCCACGCCACCGTGGCGCCGTCGTCGCGGACCAAGGCCAGGTATTCGCCGTCGCCGTCGAGTTGGAAGTTGGTGTGCAGTTGGGCCGGGCCAGGTCCCGTTAAGTCGGTACGGTTCTTGCCCGAAGCGAACACGATGCGGTACTCGTCCGGCGCCAGCGAGACGTCCGGAAACTGCCATTTCGTCAGCTCGGCGTCGTCGTCGGTCAGGTACCAGCCATTGAGGCTGACGGTCGCGGTGGTGGGATTGTGGATCTCGATCCAGTCGGAATCATCGCCGTCGGCGTCCAGCACCGTGGAGTCGTTGACCGCCATGAATTCGCTGATCACCACCGGGCCGGCGTTGAGCATCATCCGTCGCTCGAGCGATTCCGGAGCCGGCCGGCCCCGTCCGGTGCGTCTTGACCCGGCAGAATGCCGTTTGCGGGGAAACCGGCCCCTTGGCAACATACCCAACTCTCTCGCGAAGTTGCGTAGCATGGCGACCTCCATCGATTGGCTCGTTGCTCCGTCGACCTCCAATCAACCACTATAACAGATTCCCGTAGAATTGCAAGGTTTCTGGTGAAAAACCGTCAGGCTTTGTCTCAAAAGGCCAAGGTAGCCATCTTGCTGGAGCGAGATGAAGCTTCGTCTCGCGGAGCGAGACGGCTACTATCCGCCGTTTTGCACGCAATAGATCCGGGCGGTCGTGCGTATCAGCAGTTTGTCGCCGACGATTGCCGGCGAGGCCATGCACATATCGTCTTCGGCCAGGCGGTTGGTGTGGAGGATCTCGAACCGGCGGCCCGCACGCACGACGAACGTCACGCCGTCCTCGTTCAGGCAGAACACCTTTCCGCCGTAGGCCCAGGGCGACGTGGTGAACGCCCTGCCATTGGGAATCCGCTGCTTGCCGTAGACCTCTTCGCCGCTTCGGGCGTCGTAGCAGGACAGAAAGCCGCGATCCAACAGGCTGTAGACCAGATCGCCGTAGACGATCGTCGACGGATTGTATGGACTGGCCGTCGGCTGGCACCAGGCGACATATTGGTTGCTCGTCCGTCCGTCGGTCAGCGTGATGTCGCCGGAGGCGCCGGGACGGATGGCAAAAAGCGGTCGCCTCGGGTCCATCACGAAGCCCGAGCTGACGTAAAGCAGACCGAACTTGGAGTACGGCGTGGGAATCGTGATCACCGACAGCCCGCCGAACTCGTACAACAGGTTTCCGTCCAGGTCGTACGCGCGGGTCTTGCCCGTGCCGGGCGTGATGATCTCGGTCCGCAGCTTGTTCTGCCAGATGTACGGCGTCGACCAGTTGCTCTTCTCGTCCCTCGGCACGCGCCAGACTTGCTCGCCCGTCCGTTTGTCCAGGGCCGCGAGATACGACTCTTCTTGGTTGTCGTTGACGATGTAGAGACGGTCTTTGTGGAGCACGGGCGAAGCGGCGGGGCCCCAGTCGTTGCGGATCTTGTGCGGCTCGAAGCGTCGCGACCAGACGAGTTGGCCGTCCAGGCGATAACAGAAGAGTCCCAGGTTGCCGAAGTAGACGTAGACGTGCTCGCCGTCGGTGACCGGGGTCTCGGAGGCGTAACTGTTCTTGATGTGCATGCCCTCGGGCGGGAGCCCCTGGTGGGCGAGCTTCTCCCAGAGCAGTTGGCCGGTGTTCAAATCGAGGCACAACACCTTCCAGAGGTGGACGGTTTCCTGCGGTTTCGAGCGGTTGCCGCCCATGTAGAGTCCCTTCTTCGGCTCTTCGTACTTTCCCCGGTTGACGACCGTGGTCAGGAAGATCCGATTTCCCCACACAATCGGCGACGACCAGCCACGCCCGGCCAGGTCGCGCTTCCACAAGACGTTTTCGGTCGGGCTCCACGCATCCGGCAGATCCTCGCCGGCCGAGACGCCCAACGCGCCCGGTCCGCGAAACTGGGGCCAGTGCTCAGCGGCCGGTGTTTGGGCAGTCAGGCACAGCGTGACGGTGGTCCATAGTACGGCGGTGAGTTTCATGCGATTGGTTCTCCTTGACGGGTTACGACCAGCCGGAGGTGCCGACGTAAATCCGCGGCTTCTTCATCGGTTCACTGGACGGTGCGGCGAGCAACCAGCCCGATTTTCTCCAAGAAGTCTCCGGCCGCTTCCAGGTCCGCTTCGGCAACTGACCAGCCAAACTTGCGTGCTCCCCTTCTTTGGACGGCTACTATGCGCACAACCCCTCAGCCCTGTGCCTTGGCCACCATGTCCTCGAAGACCTTTCGCTGTTGGATCATCGCCACGACGCGGTCGCCCGGCGTCTGGCGGCATTCCAACAGGATCCAGCCGTCGTAGTCCATCTTCACCAGCAGGCCGATCAAGTCCTGGTACGGGTAGCTGCCGAGGTTCAACTCGCGGACGTGGACGGTGGCGCCGAAGCGGTCCTTGACCAGGTCGAAGTGGTGCTGAAGTCCCTTGCCCCGCAACTCGTCGCCGTTGCAGTTCCAGCACAAACCCACGTGCGGATCGTCGGCGACGTCCATGATCTGCTTCATGATCGGCAACGGGCCGCACGAGCCGTGTACCTCCAGGCGGATCTCCTGGCCGTAGTCGCCGGCGAACTTGCCCAACAGGTTCAGCGACCGGCCGATCTGTTCGATCGTTTTGCGGGGATCGATGCCCTTGGGCAGATCGTTGGGCTTGACCTTCACGCCGCTGCCGCCCGTGTCGTGACTGAGCTTGACGAAGGCCTTGGTGGCTTCGATGGCCCTCTTCAAGGCGGCCGGATCGGGATGGTCGAATCGCTCGTTGCTGCCCGGGCCGACGTGTACCACCGGACTGTCGTCAAAGCGTTTCTTGACCTCCTTGCGCTGTGGCGCGTTGAGGCTCGGCTCGACGCCGTGTTGGTGCGTAGTCCGCGTCTCGACGCCCAGCACGCGGGCCTTTTCGCAGTTGGCGATCAGCGTGGGCAGGTCCCAATCCTTGCCCCATTGATAAGTGACCAGCCCGAGCTGCATCTTCGAGCCCGGCGTCTCGGCGGCCATCGCCCGGGCTTGGCCCAGTGGTCCGGCGGCCATGGTCGTGGCGCCCAGGGCGATCGACTGCTTGAGGAAATCTCGGCGAGAGGAGTGGGTCATAGTACGAGTCCTTAGATCGGGTTATTTGACGGCGTCCGGGAATTCCGTAGGTCAGGGCTTGCCCTGACGCAGTGGGGTGATGATACACGACGGAGTAAACGTCAGGGCAAGCCCTGACCTACGGCGATTTCTGCAACCCATTATTCCGCAGAATCGTCCGACGTGCAACGGTACGGTCCTGGCTGCCGTGGCATCTTCCCTGTCGGGGCCAAAAGGTATAATGGAAAAAGAGATTGCCTGTAGAATATCCGGCGGAAAAAATTCACCCCACTATCTCCCGGCTGCTCCAGTAGACGCCGACCAGAAGGATTACCGCATGCACCGTGATTTGCCGCAGGGAAAAGCTTCCGACCGTTGCCGTCCTGCCCGCCGGGTGAGGGTTCTGTTCGGCTGCAACGGCTGGCCAAGCGGAATCCATGAGGTGGCCTCCTGGACGAGGCGTCAGGAACTGGCCGATGTGGGGATTGTCTGCTTGCCGCCCAGCGACGGCTCATTTGCAGTCAACGAAGAGTCCACTGCGGCGATACGCCGATTTGCCGAACGAAATGGGTCCGCGGGCCGGCGGTTCGGCAAAGACGGTTCGTTGACGGACGCGGCCCGCGACGCCCTGGCCACCCTCGGCGGAAGATTCGTGGAGAAACTGATCGAATTCAACCCGCACGTGGTGGGGTTCCGGCTCGAAGGCGGAGGGTTCCCACAGGTCCAACGGTGCGTGGCGGCCGTGCGGCTGTTCGGCGATGCCGAGATCGTGATCGGCGGCCCGACCGCCACCAGCCATCCGCGAGAAGTGCTGCAAGACACCGGTGCCGACTACGTCTTCGCCGGCGAATCCGAACGGTCTTTTAGCCAGTTCCTGCGTCTGGCGTGGCAACGCCACTCGGCGGACCGGCAGCCCGAAATCCCCGGTCTGGCGTATCGCTACGGCGGTCGCAGCTACGTCAACACGCTGCCTCGCGACGGATACGGGCGCACGATCATGGACGTGGACCACGTGGTCTGCAGCAACACGCTGCGATGCCTGCGGAACCGGGTCCGCCCGGTGGCCGAGGCCGATCTGATCGCCTCCAACCGGCTCGACTGGTCGTTGCTGGACGATCTGACCGATCGGTTCGACAGCCTCTACTTCACCGGCGGCCGGGGCTGTCCGGGATCCTGCACTTTTTGCGCCAAATTGCACGGCAACGAGGTCCGCAACAAGAGTGCCGGGCAACTGATCGAGGAAATCGAGGCCGCCGACGCCCGCGTAGCCGAGGGCGCCATCCGAGTGTCGCAATGGAATCTGTTCGAACACGTGGACGACCCGGCCTGGCGAGAGCAGCGGGTGGCCTGGGCCTCTATTTTCGACGAAGACTTTTTGCTGGACGGGGCGCGGGCGATCGAGTTTTTCCGGCTTTGGGACCAAAGCGAGTTACGCCGGCGGTACCGAATCAGCCTGCAAACTAACCCCTGTTCGCTGTTGGCCGGTGACCTCGAGCCACACCTGGAGTTGTTCCAATGGATCGACCGGCTCAAACCGATGATCCAACTGGGCGCCGAGTCGTTCCACGACGAGCTGCTGACACGCTGGAATAAGCGTCACCGTGTAGGCCAACTCCATCGCGTGCTGGACGCCCTGGACGACACCGGGCAAGACTACACGGTCTTCCAGTTGCTCAGCGACTTCGAGACCACGCCGGAGGAATTGGTCGAGACGTTGCGGCTGTTGATCCTTAGTGGCCTGAAGCACCGGCGAATGCGGATTGCCAGCAGCCCGCTGACCATTCCGTTGTACGATTCCGACACCCGTCGCCGGCTGGAGTTCGGCGGGCGTCTGCCGCCGGGTCGGGTTCGCCACTTCACCGATTTCGAGCGTCCACAGCCTGGCTGGATGGACCCGCTGGCGGCCGAGTTGGCCGATCTGGCCGACGCGGAATTGCAGTTCGCGTTGAATCCCGAGCATCGCGAGGCGGCGCTCTGCCAGGCGATGGAAGCGGTCCTTAAGCGGATTGGAAAAGAGCGGCAAAGCTGGAGAATCCTCCACCTTCGCGACCAGGCCGAGCGGGCCATGGACCAGATCAAAGAGGTCCGGTTTCAGGCGATCGGGGCACCCGCCAGCGGAGAACGAAGCTACCAAAGCTAGCAGTCAGACTCCAGAAGGGCGCCGGGCGGGCCGCGCCGCCGCACGGGTACGGGAATGCCGACGTTCAGGAGACCTCGATCGAATTGGTCAGGCGGTCTCCGCCGGGCACGCCCATGGCGGCGTGTTGGGCGAGCTGCTTGCAGTAGTACGTGGTACACCGGCCGCTGAGCCGGACACCGTCTCGATCGACCTCTACCGCAAGGTTGCGCACTCCGTGGCCGGTTTCTCGTTGCACGGCCCGTTCAATCCAGGCGGCCAACTCCTCGGCCTCCGCCTGGTTCTCCGGCAGCACGGCATCCACGGCCTGTGAGGTCGGTCGACCCTCGGTTGACAGTTCTTCCATGGGTTACTCCTCGAACGTCGCCGATCACGGATTCCTTCAACCGGCGACAATGAAATCTCCGAGGAACCTCCGTGTTCCTGCCCTTTACTTCGCGTATCTGGCCGCAAAGCGTATACAACGTTTCTGCGTAGGCAACGCCCAGTCTCGGTGAAGCTCACGGGGCGTAGGCTATTCGACGCGGATCGAGTTGATTACCTCAGTGTCCTTGCAGACGGAGCGGACAACTTCCTGAGCCAATTGCTTATGGTAAAAGCTGGAAACCGCGCCGGAGATCAAAATTGCCTCCTGGCACTGCTCCACGCGCAGATCGCGTAGTTCATAGATCGGGCTGCTGGCCAGGGCCGTCTGCGCCTGGGGTTGCACGCCGTTGGTCGTCGTCGAAGCCATAGAAGAACCGGATACCTTCCTTGAAAAAACCGTTTCCCCAGAGCGATCGGAGCCGCCGCTCGAGCGAGCCGTGCGAAGATCAAATCAGCCGGGAGGACCGAAACGCCCGCACGGTCGCCCAACAAGTAATCCACCGTCCATCCGTCCGCGGTGCCCATCCCTGTATGCCAAGAACCGTCCTCGTGACCGGGCCGTGTCAAGAGATCCTTACGCAATCATAAATCTATGGGCAACGACCCGGCAGAGTCAACCCCTTTCTGCCAAATTGGTCGATTTCGTGGAAATTCTTTTCTGGGGGCGTCATGACCGGCCGGTTCTTCAACCATCCGCTTTGTCAATGGGCTGCTAGCTGATCTTCCCCGACGCCTTCAGATAGGCGATCACTTCTTCGGCCAGCGCCTCGGCCGACTTGGTGCCGGCGTCCAGGACCAACTCGGCCTTCTCGGGCGCTTCGTAGGGGTCGTCGATGCCGGTGAAGCCCTTGATTTCGCCAGCCCGGGCCTTCTTGTAAAGGCCCTTGGGGTCGCGGGCTTCACACACCTCCAACGGGGCATCGACAAAGACCTCGACGAAATCGCCGTCGTCGACCATCGCCCGGGCCCCGTCGCGGTCGGCCCGATAGGGACTGATGAAGGCCGTAATGGCCACCATTCCGGCGTCGCAGAACAACTTCGCCACCGTGCCGATCCGCCGGATGTTCTCCTCGCGGTCCTGGGCCGAGAATCCCAGGCCGAACCGAGCGGCGAATTCTTCGCCGTGCCGATCCTTGAGCATTCCCGGCCCGGCGTTCAGTCCATGGCGGATGTTGTCGCCGTCGAGCACAAAGCTCCGCACGCCCGTCGAGTGGAGCTTGTGGTCGACCAAGTTGGCCACGGTACTTTTTCCACACGCACTCAGGCCCGTAAACCAGAGCACGCTGCCTGCATGCTCGTTGAGCTGCTCGCGCTGCTCGCGCGAGACGGCGTGTTCGTGCCAGTGGACGTCAACTTTCGGATCGGGGGTCATCAGGGGGGGGTCCTTATCTAAAAGTAGGGCGGGTCAAGGTACGAGGCCCAGGCGGGGGCTCATTATCTCGAGAACCAAACCCTAAATGATAGACGAACCGACACGCCCCGGCAACGTCCCCTCGCCAGGGGTGCAAATCGCGATTTGCAGATTGATTGTAGGCCCACCTTTCTCGGCATTGAGCATTAAGGGGAAGGTGGGCCTCGCTCGGCTTCCCGAAGTTCAAACTGCAATCGCAAGTCCAATCGTCTACCATTGGCAGAGATTTCCAGTGAAGCGCCGCTCGACCCAGCCTACGGTACGCAAAGTGGCCACCGGGCCGAACAACTCGGCGACGGCTCCGGCCGGCAGCCAATTCGGCATGCCGCTCTTCCAGACCAGCGTCTCGCGTTTCAACTTGCCAAAGGCCATCCGCTGTTTCATTGTCGTCCTTGCGGGAATCGTCGAGTTTCAACTCATCCTCCGCGCCGCCGGCGGAGGAATCGTCCTTCGGTTCGGTCTTCTCGTCGCTCGGATCGGCCATGGTCGGTTCCTGCTAGCGCTGATCCTTGCGCGCCGGCTCGGCACGATTCATTGCATCGACATCCCCAGCAGCGTCATGCCGAAGACTCCCAGAACGATCATCGTATTGAAAGCCAGCCCCAATACTGCGAAAACTCGCTTTCGGTCCGGTTGCACCAGGGCGGCGATGGCCAGCCCGAGGCCGAGCAGGCCGACCGCCGCGCCGGCAAGAACGCACAGCCCGATCATGATCGCCGCCGGGGACTCTACATCCAGGCCACCCGGTGCGGACGTCTCCAAAACGCCGGCAATCACAATCAAACAGAACTCCGCGATCCCACACAGGACGGCGAGAATGAACGAGGCGACTCCCATGGCGGAGTGTTTCGACTCTACCCCGCCTCCTGGGGGCTGCCGACCTGGATCGAAATAGTCCACGGGCCATCTCCCGGCCTTCTTTTTTGCCACGAACCGCCAACGCGGAAAGATACCGTGCGCCGGATGGCCCGTCAAGCGTATCCGTGTGTCTCTGTCCGTGTGGGAACATGAGGCCGGGTTTGTTTCCACCCGGATAGAGACACACGGATGAAGGATCGTCAATCTGCAGACACTGACACGGCCTATACTTCCACGCCCGGCCGTTGGGTGGCCAGTTCCATGATCCGCTGCTCGGTGGCTTCCTGGCGGCTGAGCTGGCCGGTCAGGTGGCCTTCGCAGAGCACGAGGATGCGGTCGCAGAGGGTCAGCAACTCGGGCAACTCGCTGGAGGTGACGATGATGCCCAGGCCGTCGCGGCAGAGTTGGTCCATCAGGCGGTAGAGTTCGGCCTTGGCGCCCACGTCGACGCCCCGGGTGGGGTCGTCCAACAGGAGGACTTTCGGCCGGGTCAGCAGCCAGCGGCCGACGATCGACTTCTGCTGGTTCCCGCCGCTGAGGCTGGTGATCGGCGTGTTGACCCGGGCGGTCTTCACGTTGAGCTGTTCGATGGACCGTTGGGCCATGGCCTGCTCGCGTTTAGAGTGGATCAGGCCCAAGCTCGTAATCTGGTCGAGGGCACAGACGCTGATGTTCTGGCCGACGTTGAGGTTGGCGAAGATCCCCAGCCGTTTGCGGTCCTCGGTCACCAGGGCCATGCCGGCCCGCATGGCCTCGGCCGGATGCCTGAACAGTACCTGGCGGCCCTCCAGCAGGATCTCTCCTTGCGGCACCTGGGGACCGGACCCGAACAGGCACTCCAACAGTTCGGTGCGTCCGGCGCCCATCAGGCCGGCCAGCCCCAGGATCTCGCCGCGCCGCAGCGAAAGGTTGATGTTGCGAAGCCGCCATTTTCGCGCATGGCCGGGCCAGGGTAACGACAGGTTGCGGACTTCAAGGACGACGTCGCCGGCGACCCGCGGCTGGCCCAGGTCGGTTTCTTCGATTTCCCGGCCGACCATCAGATGGGTGATTTCTCGGGGCGTGGTTTCGCTGCGTACTGCCGTGCGGACCAGTTCCCCGTCGCGTAACACGGTGATCCGATCGGCCAGTTTGAAGACCTCGTCCATTTTGTGCGAGATATAGAGGATGGTCACGCCCCGGCCGCGGAGCCGCCCGATCACCCTAAACAGCCGGGCGACCTCGGCCTCGGTCAGCGCGCTGGTGGGCTCGTCCATGATCAGCACGTCGGTGTCCAGCGAGAGGGCTTTGGCGATTTCGACCAACTGCTGGTCGCCGACGCGCATTTCGCGCACCAACTGCCCGGGGCGGATCTCGCATTCGAGCTGCTCGAGCAACTCCCCGGCGGCCCGCTGCATGGCCCGATCGTCCAGCAGGCCCAGCCGGTTGAGTTTCTCGCGGCCGAGGAAGATATTGGCGGCGGCCGAGAGTTCCTCGACCAGGTTCAACTCCTGATGGATGATGCCGATGCCGGCCCGTTCGGCCTCCGTAGTCCGGCGAAAGTGGATCGGCTCGCCGCGCAGCAGCAGCGACCCTTCGTAGTCGGTGATCACGCCCGAGAGGCACTTCACCAGCGTGCTCTTGCCGGCGCCGTTTTCGCCCACCACCGCGTGCAGTTCCCCGGCGACGATATCCACCGAGACGTCCCGCAGCGCGACGACGCCGGGGAAGCGCTTAGTGACGTTCTTGAACGATATGGCAGGTGGAGTGGGCATGGCGAGGTCAGATGAGCTGCACCTCGATGGGAACGGTCTCTTCGTCGGCCTGCTCTTCCTTCGACAGGTAATTCAACCGCTCAAATCCGATCACTCGCCCCCGCTGGTCCTTCATCAATACGACGTCGTCATCGATTTCCTCGCAGACGTGTTCCCGCTGTGGGTCACCAAACCACACGATCAGCGAATTTCCGGTGCGGTCATAGTCGACTCTTACTTTTTCCATAGGTCATCGCCGTATTATAGTCCCTTGGTTCATGCAAGTCTGCCCAAGGGCCCTGGTTTACCGCGGTGCTGCGCGGGCTTCGAGGAACTTCATTGTACCCAACAGGGCCAGCGTCGTCACGCCGAAGTGAAGCCGACGAAGGTCACGAACCCGCCGCCTTCGCCTTGGAGATTCCGGGCGGCAGCCGTCTTCAACCCGGCGCGAACCGCGTCCCAGAACGGGGCCTCGGCGTTGGAGATCAGCACGATTTTCTTCTTGCTCTAGCCGCAGCCGCCGGCCACCAGCAGTGTCGCCGCAGCGGCAAGCACCCAAGTGGATCAGAAGAGGCTACTGCGCATGGTGTGAATCCTTTCGCCGGGGGACCTTTTGAGGGATTTTTAGATTCTTGGATTCGTTGCGAAGCCGCCGGCGGCTTAGTCGGTGTGGAAAACCTCCTGGATCTTCAGCCATTGCTCGCCTTCGGGTGTGCCGGGCAGGCGGGTCTGGCAGGGGTCCGTCTCTTTCCACCAGCGCCGGGTCTCGGGATCTTCGCCGATCCTCTTCATGTCGGCGTCGAAATCGTCGCCGACGTATTCGAAGTAGCTGAACAGGTAGAGCTTGCCTTGAAGCTCGGTCATGTAAATCGAGTAGTTGCGAATCTTCGCCTTGCGGATTTGCTTCAGCACCGAAGGCCAGGTTTCCGCGTGCAACTTGACGTAGTAGTCCTTTTTCTCCGGCTTCAGACCGATCACCGACCCGAATCGTTGAACCTTCTTTTTCGCCATGGTCTTTTCCGCCTTGGTCTTTTCCGCCTTGGCGGCTTCCGCTTGGGAGGATACGCCGCAATCGATGCCGGTGATGTTCCCCAGCATGAGCATGGCTGCGATGGCGGCAACTCGACAAGAGTGCTTCTGCATGGTGTGGCTCCTTTCTGAAACGACGGACGAGCAACTCCCCGGCGGCAAGCTGCGGCGACAAACCGCCCCCCCGCAATGTGGGCACTCTACCATTGTGACACGCTCGCACGGCATGTCAAGAATAGGCTCGCTCAATTCCGGCGTCGCGAAAACCGATACTAATAATACAACCCATCGCGCTTGCGTGTTCCCGCCGCGCTAATCGGATGACCCAGACCGATCTCAAACTCCAAAACGACGCTTCGGCGCCGCCCCGCCGCGCCGACCAATCGCCTTCACCCGTTCGGTTAGGCCAGTGGATGCTGGTCGAACCGGCGGTCGAAGGGGATTTTGCCCGAGTCTACCGCGCCCGACCTTGCGGCTGCCCGTCCGATCGGCCGGCGGCCTATGCGGTCAAGGTGCTGCGGCCGCCGTGGCAAGACGATCCCCGGGCGATCGGGATGTTGGCCCGTGAGGCGTTGGTCGGCCAGAGTGTTTCACACCCGCACCTAGTCTCGGTGCTGGAGGCTTGCGTCAGCCGGCCGCCGCGGCTGGTGGTTATGCCATGGCTGGAGGGGCTGACGCTTCGGCAGCAGATGACCGGCGGCGCGCGTCTCGACCTGCCCCTGGCGTTGTGGATCGCCCGGCAGGTGGCCGAAGCGCTTCAAGCGATGCACGCGGCCGGCTGGATACACGGCGACGTCAAGCCGAGCAACATCCTGGTTTCGCCCGGCGGCCACGTCACGCTGCTGGATTTGAGCTTCGCCCGACGCAGCGACGAAACCGGCTCGGTCGTGGATCGTTGTCCGCCGGGCGATTGTCTGACGGGACATTATGTGACGGGCCATTGTCTGATGGGCACGGGCAACTACCTCGCGCCGGAACAGATCACTTCGTCCTATGGGGCGGACATTCGTAGCGACCTCTACAGTCTGGGGGTGGTGCTTTTCGAGTTGTTTTCGGGCCGGCTGCCGTTTCGGGGCGACGACCTGGCGGAGTTGGCCGTGCAGCACCGGCAGGCCACGCCGCCGGATTTGCGCGTGCTGGCCCCTCATCTGCCGGTCGAACTGGTCCGGTTGGTCCGCCAGATGCTCGCCAAGCACCCGCTGCGCCGACCGCAAACTCCCGGGGAACTGATCGACCGGCTGTTGCAGTTGGAGATTGCGACGTTCTCCGAACGGGCCTGATCAGAGAAAGTTTAGCCGCCGCTAAACGTTCCTTTGCGAAGCCGCAAGCGGCGGCTCCGGCTGTTGGCCGCGGTAGCTGAGGTCCAGCAGTTCCATGGGATGCATCACCAACAGCGGATGATTGCCGCGGCGGACCTCGCGGCCGATCTGCAACAAACAGCCCGCGTTGGCCGCCAGCACGATTCGGGCGCCGGTGCTCAGCACGTTATCGAGCTTGCGGCACCCGAGCCGGTCGGACATATCCGCTTCGTTGAGATTGTACGTACCGGCCGAGCCGCAGCAGATTCCCGTCTCCGGCAGGTCCCGCAACTCGAGGCCGGGAATCTTCCCCAACAGCCGGCGCGGGGCGGCGGTGATCTTCTGGGCGTGGCCAAGGTGGCAGGCGTCGTGGTAGGTGGCGACCGCTTTGATCCGTCCGCTGGGTGGGATCGGCCTTAGGGCGTCGAGAAACTCGTGTACGTCTTTGACCTTCGCCGCGAATTTCTCCCGATGCGGCTGAAGCCCGTCCTGCCAGTGATGCCCGTATTCCTTCATCATCGCACCGCAGCCCGCGTGGTTGACCACGATCGCATCGTAGCGGTCCAGTTGGAAGGCCAGTAGGTTGGCGTCGGCCTGTTGCCGGGCGCCTTGGCTGCTGCCGGCGTGAAAATGGATCGCCCCGCAGCACGCCTGTCCCTCAGGGATGAACACGTCGCAGCCGTTTTGCTGTAACACCCGCAGCGTGGCCCAATGGACGTGGCGGAACATGGCGTCGGCGACGCAGCCCACGAAAAACGCCACCCGGGCCCGCTTCCGTCCGACCGCCGGCAGAAACCTCGGCAGCTTCGGCCCGGGCTTGACCGGCGGGGCCAGCAGCGGAACCATTCGCCCCCACCGGCCGGGCACCAGGCCGAGCAGCCCCAGCCTCTCGGCGGCGCCGAGCAGCCCCGTCCGTTGCAGCAGCCGCACCGGCCGGAGCAATCGCCGCATTCGATCGGCGTACGGAAACAGCCCGAATAGGACCAACTCCCGAAACCAGTCGAAACGCGTCTCGATCCTCTCGTCGGTCTGCTGCACGGCCAGACGGAACGGCTCGATCATCCGGCCGTACTGCACGCCCGAGGGACACGCCGTCTCGCAGGCGCGGCAATCCAGGCACCGCTCGAGGTGCCGGCGCATGCGGTCGGTCAACCCGCTGTGGCCGTCGGCGACCAGCCGCATCAGTTGGATCCGGCCGCGGGGCCCTTCGTTCTCATCGCCCAGTTCCGTATACGTCGGACACGACGACGTACACAGCCCGCAGTGGACGCAGTTGAGAAACAACTCGGGGTCCACCGCGGCGGCCAGGCGACCGTCGGGTGAGCCGTTCGAGTTGTCGTTGACGGGGAAACTCATTGTACATCTTCAAAAAACAAAGCGGCCCGGGTTGAGCAGTCCGTGAGGGTCGAATCGATCCTTCATGGCGCGCATCACGGCCGCGCCGTCGCCGGCCCCGTCTTCAAGCACTGGGCCCCAAACGTCACGGCCGGTCAGGGCGGCGCCCTCGGGGTTGGCCAACACCACCAGGTTGCCCCCGGCGGCCTCCGCCACCGGCCGGAGCTGCTCGCTCAGCAGTGCAGCAAACTGTTGCGGGACCCGCGGCGAGAGGTGGACGCGAATCACGCCGTCGCCCGCGTGGGCCTGGATCGAGCCGTTGGGATCCAACCCGCGCAAACGCTCGATGGTCTCAACGGCGGCGCTCGGCGGCACGCTGATCTGCACGTCGGCGGGCAATTCCGTCAGCCAGCCCCACAACAACGCCGCCTCGTCGGCTGCAACCGTCACCAGCGAAGCGGCGCCCAACTGCCGCCACTCGCTGCTTATCTGTTGGACCATCCATTCGACCTCCGCCGCCGACCCCTCGAAGCCGACGACCAGTTGGGCCACGCTCGACTCGAGCATCGGTCCCATCACCGGATTGTGCTGCCAGTTGGGTCCGCTGAGCAGCTCCACGGCCGCCGGCCGCGTCGGCGTGTGGACCAACCCCGCAAGGAGCCGTTCGGCGGCGTCGAAATCGGGTACGTCGCAGGCCACCATGGCGGAGGTCTCGGGCAGCGGCCGGACCATCAGCGTCACCTGGGTGATCACGCCCAAGGTGCCCAGCGAGCCGACCATCAGCCGGCAGAGATTGTAGCCGGCCGCGTTCTTGACCACGCGGCCGCCGCCGGAAAACGCCGCGGCCAGGCCGTCCACCGCGCTGAAACCGAGCAGGTAGTCTCGCCACGTCCCGTAGGCGTACCGGCGCGGTCCGCTGAGATTGGCCGCTACCGCGCCGCCGATGGTCGCCCGGCCGGGTTGCGGAACGTCCACCGGAAGCCATTGCCCCTTGGCGGCCAGACGATCGCTCAACTGGGCCATGGTGATCCCCGCCTCCACGGTGATCGTCATGTCGTCGGCCGGATAGTCGATCACGCGGTTGACCTCGGACGTCGACAGTCCAATCCCCGGCGTGCTCGGGTGGACGCCGTAGTCCAGGCTCGTTCCCCCGCCGACCGGATAGACCGGCGTGGACGTCTCCACGGCCCGGCGGACCACCTTGGCCACCGCGGCCTGGTCGGCCGGCGTAACGGTTTCGATCAACGGCAGGGCTTGGACGGTTGCGGTCATGTTTGCCTAAACGGATCTTGTTTCTGCTAAGACGCAAGCGGCTGGCAGTACCTTGCCCGGGTTGAGCATCATGCTGGGGTCGAACGCCCGGCGGACTCGGGCCATGGCCTGTAAATCCTCGGGGGCGAAGAGCCGATCCATCAACTCCATCTTCTCTACGCCGATGCCGTGCTCGGCGGTCACGCTGCCGCCGAGCTTGATACACTCCTCGAGCAACTCCCGGCCGGCGGTCTTGGCCCGGTTGACCTCCTCTCGATTACGCTCGTCGACCAGCAGCACCGGGTGTACGTTGCCGTCGCCCGCATGAGCCACGTTGACCACCCGCACCCGGTGTTTCTTGCAGATTTCGACGATCCGCCGAATGATCTCCGGCAGCCGGGTCCGCGGCACGACGCCGTCCTGGGTCATATAGCTGGGACTCAGCCGGCCCAACGCCCCGGCGGCCGACTTGCGGCACTTCCACAACAACTCCCGCTGCTGGGGACTGGTCGCGTGCAGCACTTCCCGGGCGCCCGACTGGCGGCAAAACTCGACGATTCGCTCCTGCTGCCGATCGAGCCCCACGGCCGGCCCGTCGACCTCGATGATCAGGATCGCCTCGGCGTCCAACGGGAACCCGAAATGGAACGCCTCTTCCAGGGCCGTCAAAATGGCCTGGTCCATCAGTTCCATGGCCGCCGGGATGATGCCTGCGGCGATGATCCGGCTGACCGCCTGCGCGGCGTCGTCCACGGTGTTGAACACCGCCCGCATGGTGCGGTAATCCTGCGGATTGGGCGTCAGCCGCACCCACGCCTTGGTGACGATCCCGAGGGTCCCTTCGCTGCCGACCAGCAGCCCGATCAGGTCCAAGGCGGCCGGGTTCTCGACCGGGCCAAGCTGCACGATCGACCCGTCGCCCAACACGGCTTCCAGCCCCAGCACGTGGTTGACGGTCACGCCGTACTTCAGCGTATGGGGTCCGCCGGCGTTGGTGGCCACGTTGCCGCCGATGGTGCTGGCGCCCTGGCTGGACGGGTCGGGGGCGAAGTGGAAGCCGGTGTCGGCCAGCTTTTGGCTAAGCTGGATATTGAGCACGCCCGGCTCGACCACGGCCATGCGGTCGCGGAGATTGATTTCGAGGATCCGGGTCATCCGCGTCAGCATCAGCACCACGCCGCCTTCGAGCGGCACACAACCGCCGGCCAGGCCCGTGCCGGCCCCCCGGGCAACCACCGCCACGCCGTGGCGGCGGCAGATCCGCACGACCTCGGCCACCTGCTCGGCGCAACGGGGAAACACGACCGCGTCGGGCCGCGCCCGCTGGATCGTGTACGCATCGCAGTCGTACACGGCCAACTCGGACGGGGCCGAAAGGACGTTCTCACGTCCCAGCCGCTTGCGGAGGTCGCGGACGAACGGGGGGTAAGGCATAGTTGAAAGTACCGGGGGCCGCATGACTTGCACCGGGGTCACCTACGCCATTATAGCCCGGCGCCGCAAAGCGACCAACTCACCCGTCCTGCCCGGAGCCGGTGCCGGCTGAAGGCAACGGAAACAGCCAACCTTGCCGCCAGATCTCGAGCTTCAACCTTGTCCCGCGGAAATCACTGCTTTGGTCATAGTAGATCGAATACTCCACTACGTTGTCAGGTGCGCTGCGATAGGTTGCGATTCGCCATCCGGCCGACCAGATAAAAGGCTTCTCGGCCGGAAGAGTTTTTGGCCCATCGTAAGCCGCGGAATAAGGCCACCTCCCCCAGTCCAGAGGAATCGGCACGCCCTGGGGAAAATATCGGAAGGGCTCTCCGGCAAAGGGATCCACGGGCATCCGATCCAGATGCGGGCCCACCAGGACATCGAGCGATTCGGGCAATTCGCCGCGTTCGCACTTCCACGCCTGAAGCGCCAGCAGCAAGCGCATCGCCCGGCGGCGGGCCTCCATTTCCGTGAAGTCCCGAATCAGGTCGAAGATCAAGTAATCACAGCCATAATCCACCGATGGAAAGTTGACTATCTCTCGCAAGGCGAAGATCTCTTCGGTGTGATAATGCAGACGGGGATATCCACCCCAATCCGGGATCCTCCTTCCCTCGACGGCGGCCCTCTCGATCCCTTGGAACCGCCGGAGATCGCGGGCCGCGATCCGGTTCAGCAGGCGGCGGGCCCGGGCCTGCTCCCAGGGCAGCCAGCGTGCCCAGAGGGTCATCAGGGAAACGTCATTGGGCTTCATGTCGGCCGCCGCCAGGGCGCTCGGGTCGGCGGCAATGATACGTTGCATCCACAGATACTCCCACTTGATCGCATCGCTCGGCGAGGGAAGGTTCGCGGTGATTTGCTCCAGTCCGGCCAAGGCTTTACGAATCCGCTGGCCCGTCTGCTGCGGATGGGCCGCCCAGCGCCCAAGCTGCTCGTAGACGTAGGTCTCGACGCGGTCGGCGCCTTGCGGCCACATTGTACGACGGCGGAGGTGGGCCGAGAAACGCAGGGCGGCCAAATACCGCTCCAATGCCTCATCCAACTTGCCCTCGGCCTGGAGTACGCGACCGCTGTCGACCAGCAAGGAGCCCCGGAAGTAAGGAGGAGACTCCAATCGCCGCGGATCGAAGAAGTCGCACGCCTCTCGCCGGCTCGCCTGGAGCATTAGTGCGATGGCCGGTTCGTTGGCTTGGACGTACCGGCTCACCTTGAGCATTAGTGCGATAGGCCGTTCCTTGGCTTCGACGGACCCGTCGTCCTCGGCAGTAGCAGAAGGCTTCGGCGCCTCCGCCTCCCGGTCGTGGCTATGGGCTTCGGGAAAGACCTCTTGCCAATTGGCGACGAGATCATGGGCCCGACGGTACATGTCGGCCGTCTGCTGCTCCTCGGCGGTGACCGGCCGGGCGAACTGCTGGGGCGAAAAGCCGGGCGATACGTCGGCGATCGAGTTGACTCGATACAGCGGTACGGCCGTCAGCAGCGCGGCCAACGGCACGACCAGCACCAAGACGACCGGGAGCCACGCCCGCAAGCCGTTGCGCTGCAACATCCAGCCGTGCGCCCGCAGCCAGGAGGCCAGCAACAGGACCGGCGGGATCGGCGTCACCGACCACCACCAACTGACGTCCCAGAACCACATCAGGGCGGCCCACCCGCAAAGCACGGCGCTGCCCATCAGCCCGAACACGCCTGCCAGCACGCCGCTGCGAAACAGCATCGAGCAAAGCTGGCCGCTTCCGTAGGCCAGTCCTACGCAGACGAAGAGCATCCCTACGTGGTTCGCGTCCCCGATCAACGGGGTCGCGTCGGCGCATTGACGGTAATACCAATCCCAATCCCGATGCGACCAATCGTGGCTTCGATTCAAGAGACGCATCAACGGTTCGTTGCCAAGAAAGAACAGCGGCAACAGCGCAACGCTCAGCAGCAGCAGCGGCAGCATCCAAATCAATTGTCGGCTCAGCCACACCTGCCCCGGCCGCACGCCGTGCTCGGCGAAGTAGCGAAAGTGACACCGCCGCTGATCGGCCAGAAACACGCACGAGCCAATCAGCGCGGCAGCCAAGGCGGCCAGAAACACGATCACCTCGAGCCGGTCCCCTTGAACGTTGGCCTCCGTGAACCAGACCCAGCGTCCCACAAAGGCCAGCGCAACGACTCCCGCGCCGATCACCGCCATGGTGCCGGCCGATTGCCGCCACTGCTGCCACAACAGCCGCCCGAACAACGCCACCGGCGACGGCCGAATTTCGAGATGAGTAAGCGCCGTCTCTTCGGCCACCGCTCTGCCCGGACCCCGACGCCCGACAACACGCGAAACGGCGGCCTGGTCGCGAAACCAGCGGTAGCCGAGCCAACCATCGGCCATGGCGACCACCGACACAATGGCCGCGCGAAACGGCAGGGCAGCCAGATAGGATTGCAACTCCCAGGACGCGCCGAATCCGGCCGAAGCGAAGTGGATGCAAAACGAAGCGGCCACCAGCGCGAGGATCGCGGCCCGCAGCGGCCATTTCAACAGCAACGAAAAGAACGCGCCCCAGACGAGTCCCTCCACGGCGGCAAACCCCCACAGGGCCCACGCCAGCCGATGCGACTCGCCGTCGGGTAATCGCCCGCCCGCCAACAGCAGTGCCAAACAAAACAGCAGCCCGATCAGCGCCAGCACGCTGACGACGGCGCACGCCAGTTTACCGAAAAACAACTGCCACGCCGAAACGGGCAGCGACCGCTGGAATTCGTAGGTCCCCGTTTCGTGCTCCGTGGCGAACAGCGTCGCCCCACAGCCCAACGCGTACAACGCCGGAAACGCCAAGGTGAAATGCAGCAGCAGGTTGATTCGCTCCGCCGCGTGGGTCACAAACGTCACCGCGACCAACTGCAACAGCGCCGTCAGCACGGCCATCGAGATCCAGAACGCCCGTTGCACGCGGTACTCTTTCCAAACCAGCCGCCAGAAGATCGAGCCGTTCATAGGGCCTGCTCCTCCTCCGCCACGGCTGCGCCGGCGGATTGCGTGCCGAGTTGCATGTAGGCCACAAAAATCTCTTCCAGGCTGGGCGGGCGAACGTCAACCGCCCGGACCGACGCATCACTTCGCAAGGCCGTCAATTGGTCTTCGGCCAGGCCGCGAACCAGCAGTTGCCATTGCCGGGCCTTGCCACGCCGGGCGAGGACCTCGGCCGGTAGCTCGGGCGGATGCGGGGCGCCGTTTTGCAGCGTGATCGTCAGCTCGCGAATCTGCCCTTTCAACTCGTCGAGCCGCTCGACCAGCACCAACTGACCCTGGCGGATGATGGCCACCACGTCGGCCACCCGTTCCACCTCGTTGATCTGGTGGCTCGACAGCAGCACCGTTTTGCCGGCCGCCGCCAGGTCGACCATGCTCTCGAGAAACTCGCGCCGCACCAGGGCATCGAGCCCCGAGGTGGGCTCGTCGAGAACCAGCAACTCGGGATCGTGGGCCATGGCCAGCGAGAGCACGACTTTCGCCCGCATGCCCTTGGAGAGCGCCTTGAGCTTTCGCCGCTGGGGCAGCCCGAATTGGTCGGCCAACTCGAGGTACCGCTGCAGAAACCCGTCGCCGTAGAACCCGGCCGTAAACCAGCCGATCTCGGCCACGGTCATCCACTCGTACAAGGTGGGATGCTCCGGCACGTAACCGACGCGGCGGCGAATCTCCCGGCCGGAGGCGGCACTGTCGAGTCCCAGCACCTCGGTCCGGCCCGAGTTCGGCTCGGTCAGTCCCAGCAAAATGCGGATGGCCGTCGTCTTGCCGGCCCCGTTCTCGCCCAGCAAGGCAAACACCACGCCGGGCGGCACCTCCAGCGACACCCGGTCCAAGGCCGCCACGCCGCCGAAGCGTTTCGTGACGTTGTCCAGTCGGATCACCGGTTTCATGCTTGTCCCTCCTGTTGCTCCTGTTTCTCGATGGCCGCCAACTCATGTTCCACAAGCGCCCGCAACTCGGCCGCTTCCAGCCGGCTTTGTTTCGCTTCGAGGAGCACCTGTTGCAATCGGGTACGAATCAACAGGACCCGCTGGTGGCGACACCGCCCGGCGGCCCCTTCGGCCACGGCCAATCCGGTGCCGCGAACCGACTGAAGCACGCCGTCGGCCTGGAGTTCTCGGTACGCCCGGGCGACGGTATTGGGATTGATGGTCAGTTCCCGGGCCAGTTCCCGCACGGAAGGCACCAGTTCGCCCGGTTTGATAACCCCCCCAGCCACGGCGAACTTGACCTGGCGGACCACCTGCTCGTAGATGGCAAGTCCGTTGGCGAAATCGATTCTGAAGAACATTGGTCGCTCTCTGTACTATCTATCTAGTACAGTATACGGATCTTCAAGAATCCGTCAAGGGGAAAAACGCTGAGATTCTCCAGCCGCTTGCGGCTTCGCAGAGCAGTGCAGAGCAGTGCAGAGCAGGGAGCTCGTGAATTTTTGGAGTGCGGTGACTTGTCACCGCTTTCTTTTTCCGGACGATTCTCAGTAGTGAGAGCCACTGATCGAGAAAAACGGTCGAAAAAGGAAGAAAAACGGTTGGAAAAGGAAAGCGGTGACAAGTCACCGCACTCCAAAACCTATTTCTTCACAACCCCAGAGCAGTGCAGTGCAAACACGTTGCGAAGCCGCAAGCGGCCAAGCGGCCCGGTTTTTGCCACATCAGTTGACAATACGGGCAATCCCGGCTACATTGCAGGTGTTTATTGCCCCGTTGCCCTTCCAAGCAGAACCCTGATGACGGAAGTCCCGGCCACCGCCAAAAAGATCATTGCCAACGTGGAAAACGTGATCGTCGGCAAGCGGCGACAGATTATCTTGTCGTTGGTCTCCTGGTTCTGCGAGGGCCACATCCTGCTGGAAGACGTGCCGGGTGTGGCCAAGACGATGCTCGCCCGGGCGCTGGCCAAGAGCGTGGGCTGCTCGTTCAAGCGGATCCAGTGTACGCCCGACCTGCTGCCGACCGACGTCACCGGGTCTTCGATCTTCAATCAGAAGACGGCCGAGTTCGAATTCCGCCCGGGACCGATCTTTGCCCAACTCGTGCTCACGGACGAGATCAATCGCGCCACGCCGCGGACCCAGTCGGCGTTGCTGGAGGCCATGGCCGAAGGCCGGGTAACCGTCGACGGGGTGACCCACGAGCTGGCGCCGCCCTTTCTGGTGGTGGCCACGCAGAACCCGATCGATCACGAGGGCACCTTTCCCCTGCCGGAGGCCCAGCTCGACCGGTTCCTGATGCGATTCAGCCTGGACTATCCCAGCATGGAAGATGAACTGAAGATGCTGGCCATGCTCCAGCGGGGCCATCCGCTTCAGAAGCTCGAAGCGGTCGTTTCGGCCGACGAACTGCGGGCGGCCCAGCAGGCGGTTCGCGAGGTCCACGTCGACGAAAAGGTGCGCCGCTACCTGACCCAGATCGTCCACGACACCCGCCACTGCGACGATCTGATCTTGGGGGCCAGTCCCCGGGCGTCGATCGCCCTGTTTCGCACGTCCCAGGCGCTGGCCGCCATCGCCGGCCGCTCCTTCGTTCAGCCGGACGACGTCAAGCGCGTAGCCGGTCCCGTGCTGACCCACCGGGTGATCCTGCGGCCGGAGAGCCGGTTGCGGAAGGTCACGGCGGCCTCGGTGATCGAGGAGGTGGTGGCTGAGGTTCGCGTTCCTATCCTTTCGCAGGAGCCGGACAGGTCATGAAGGACGGGCCATGAAATGGTTTGCCGGGGCGATCCTCTTGTTGCTGGCCGCCTGGGCGCTGGACCTGGGGTTGCTGGCCTACGCCATGTACGCCCTGCTGGGCGTGATGGTCGTCAGCCGGTGGTTGTCGCGGGTCTGGGCCGAGAGCGTTTCCGCCACGCGCGAGTGCAACCGCTTTTCGATTCAGCAGGGCGACAAGGTGGCCGTGGTGATCACGATCGAGAACCGCGGCCCGCTGCCGATCGCCTGGCTGTTGTTGGAAGACCTGCTGCCGCTGCGTGCCCTGCTCGGCGATCCGCCGGCGCTGGACGTGCTGGGAAGCCGGCTGCAACTGGCGATGCTCGGCCGCCGCGGACGCAAGACGCTCTTCTATCAGCTCGAGTGCCATCGCCGGGGATACTACCAGATCGGCCCGTTGATCCTCGAGACGGGCGACCTGTTCGGGCTGCACCGCCGTTATCGCGTGGTCACCTCGCCCCATTTCCTGCTGGTCTATCCGGAGGTGGTGCCGCTGGAGGGTTTTGATATCGCCTCGCGGCGTCCCATCGGCGAGGTCCGCATGTCGCACCGGCTCTACGAAGACCCCACGCGGATCAGCGGCGTGCGGCGCTACGAGCCGGGCGATCCGCTCAACCGCGTACACTGGCGGGCCACGGCGCGGACCGGCTCCCTGCAAAGCAAGATCTACGAGCCCTCGACGGTGGCCGGGGCAACGATCCTGCTGGATTTCCACCAGGCGGCCTACGATCCGCACACCGAGCCGTTCCGTAGCGAGTTGGCCGTCACCGCCGCGGCCTCGATCGCCAACGCCTTGTATGAAATGGGTCAGCAGATCGGACTGGTAAGCAACGGCCGCGACGCCGCCGACCGCATCCGCCAGGAAGGCTGGGACTACGACATCCGCTCGCGCAAGGCGGCCCGGCGGGCGGCCGGGATGCTCGAGCACAGCGATCGGCTCGAGCCGGTAGTGGTCCAAACGCAGCGCGGCCCGGAGCAACTGATGCGGATCCTTCAGACGCTCGCCCGGGTCGAACTGACCGACGGGCTGAACTTTGCCGAGCTGGTCGGCGAGACCGCTTCTCAACTGCCCCACGACGCCACCGTGATCGCCCTGCTGCCGTCGGTCTCCGCCGAAACCGCCATCGCCCTGGGCAACCTGCGTCGCCGGGGTCTGGCGGTCACGGCGATCGTCAACCTGTACGATCACGAAGATTTCGCCCCGGCGGCCGGCCGGCTGCAGGCCGAAGGCATCGAGGCCCGGCATCTGAGGGATCGGGAGGGAATCGTCACGATTTGCCGCCATTATGTGCTAACATGAAGCCATGGCCCGACGACTCGACAAGACGCTGGTCGACTACCTGGTGATCGCCATCAGCCCGGCGTTGATCATCACGTTGATCGGCAGCCTGGTGTTCTTCCTGCTGGAGGTCTTCTATCAGGGCCGGCACGAGATCCGGCTGCACGTGATCTTCGGGCTTTTCGTGGTGGCCGCGGTGTTGATCGGGCGGATCGCGATCGAAGAAGGCAAGGAGCGGGCCGGATTGTTCGCCGTGCCGCTGGCGATCGTCACCCTTCTGGCGTTGAATCGGTACGTGCAGTTTCAGAGCGGCTTCAGCATGCTGATCAACCTGGCCCTGATTGCACTGATCTGGTGGTGTGCGCACAAGCTGACGTGGGATTGCACGCTGATCGACGAGACCGAGCGGGACACGGGCGAAGGGCTGCTCGAGTCGGCCGGACTGGACAAGCCGGCCACGAGCGACTCCCCTCCCGGTAATGGGCAGCCGGAATTGGAGCAAGTGCCACCGGAAGGGACCACCTCGCGCGACGAGCCCGCGTTGACTTGGTGGGACCGACTCGGCGAGCGCCAGCGGCGAGCGCATGCCCCGGGCGTGTGGGTCGTCTATTTCTCGCTGGCGGCGCTGCCGCTGTTCGGGATCGGACAGACGATGGTCCCGCCGGACGGCCGGCAGCGGGCGTTCAATCTGTTGTTCGTTTACGTGGCCAGCGGCCTGGGGCTGTTGCTCTCGACCAGCTTCCTGGGGCTTCGCCGCTATCTCCGCCAGCGCCGCGTCGAGATGCCGCCGGCCATGGCCAATCTCTGGCTGCTGATCGGCGGCGTGTTGGCCGTCGTGCTGCTGGTGCTGGTCAGCTTCCTGCCGCGGCCGCACGCCGCAGACTCGGTTTCGCAGCTTCCGTTTACCGTCGGTTCGCCGGATCGCCAGCCGTCGCGGGCCGCCGTCGGAAGGGACGGGGTCGAGGACGAGGACAAGGATTCTGTGACATTCAAGCCCGGCGCCGAGCGTGAGTCCGAAGGTCCGTCGCAGAGCCAACCCGGCGGCAAGCCGGCACAGGGATCGTCGTCATCCGGCGACAAGGGCTCTTCGGAGGACAAGGGCTCTTCGGAGGACAAGGGCTCTTCGGAGGACAAGGGCTCTTCGGAGGACAAGGGCTCTTCGGAGGACAAGGGCTCTTCGGAGGACAAGGGCTCCCGCCAAGGAGACACGGAAGACGAGTCTTCCGAGCAGGACGCGGGGGAAAGTTCCGAGGATTCGCAGGACGCTTCCGAGCAAGACGCGGCGGATCGTTCCGAGGGTTCCAAGGCGCCGATGAAATCGGGCGAACAGTCAATCGGTGGCGCGGATCGGCAACCGCCCTCCGGCGCGGCAGACTGGCTCGGCCGTGCGATGGCGATGCTGGCGACGCTGGTCAAATGGGTCTTTTATGCCGCCGTGATCCTTGTGGCCCTCTATGTGCTTTGGCGGTCGCGGGCCGAATTGCTGGCCGCCCTGCGCGATTTTCTCCAAGGTTGGCGGGAGTTCTGGCAACGATTGTTCGGCGGGAAAACCGTGCCCGGCGACGCCACCGAGCCTGCCGGCGCGAGTCCCAAGCAGCCGCTACGGCGGCCGTTTGCCGACTTCGCCGACCCGTTCGCCTCGGGCATGGCCGACCGCTGTTCGGCCGAGGAGTTGGTCCGCTACAGCTTCGAGGCGTTGGAGGCATGGGCCACAGAGCACGGCTGCCCGAGAGGCCCCGACCATACCGCGCACGAGTTCGCCCAAGAAGTCGGCGAGCGGTCCGAGCCACTTTCGCGCCCCGCCCAACGCCTGGCCGATCTCTACTGCCGGGCGGCCTACGCCCGAGGCACGTTGCCGCCGGAGAGCACCAATCATCTAAAGCGGCTTTGGCGACGCCTTCGCCGGAGCAGAAGTCTACTGCCCCCCCAACAGGATCATTGACGTGGCCATATTCAGGCGCTTCGCACGCAGATCGGCCAGTTTTCGCCCTTGAAAGCACCCCCCTGTTTGTGGTACACTTAACCCAAGGCCCTTGACCGGTCAGCGTAAACTGGTATAGAGGGTGTTGTGCTTCGTGGCGATCTACTTCCCACGCCGCTGCTGGGCAGTGTAGACTAGAAGAGAGGCGGAGCCTTGTTGCCGCGCGGTCGATAAGATGATAGGGGAACAGCGCGGTCATGGATTGTGGACTGCCTGTGATACGAGACCGCAGAGGTCCGAATGAACGATAGTTCCTTCTTGTGTGCAAGACCATCCTTCGTCGAAGGGCTGTCTCGTATTGTTGATTTTGCCGGTACTCTAAACGAGTACAACAGGTCGACGACACCTGAGCAAGCCGACTATTTGGCGATACTCAACGATTGGCGACTGATCGGAATGGACTTTACGTGTGCTCTTGATGAGCAGCGTGCGAAGCTGTCGACGGGTAGCAAGGTTGATTAGCGCATGTCCGCGAGGCGGAAGAAGAACTGACGCCAGAGCCAGAATCCGCAACCTGCCGAGGAGTCGCCATCACCGTCAGATAGTCCCTTACTGCCTTCCTCCCCAGCCGATGAATCTACGAAGAACTTGGTTATCTCACAAGAGCGCCGAGTTACCGCAAGCTTCTCCGGCCCACTTCCGCCTCCGCAACTTCTGCGCGAATACAACGAGATTATTCCCGGGTTGGCGACCCATATCGTAGCTCAGCTAGAGCGACAGACAGAGCATCGGATTAGCTTGGAAAAGAAGCTCGTCGATTCGGATACCAGGAGATCCAACCAGGGGCTCGTGTGCGGGTTCATCGTATCGATGACCTGCGTGATCGGCGGGAGCGTTGCTGTGCTTAGGGGACATGACGGGGCCGGCGCCACCTGCGTTGACGACCAGCCCGCCGCTACCGCTGATCCCGCCCCATATCTTGCTGTTGCCCGCCATCTCGAACACCGCGGCGGCTCCGTTGGCCACGAACCCGCGTGACGCGGAGAAATCGGTCCAAGAGCCGGCCACCCTCAGCGTTCCGCCTTCGAAGGTGACGGTCCCGCTGGAGGCGCCGAGGTTGGCGTCCGCCGAGACCACCAGCGTACCGTCCGCGATCGGCGTGACGTTGTCGCGGATCCGTCGCCAGTCGAAAGTGGTTTGCTGGCCCCAGTCGCCGATGCCCATGATCTGCCGCAAGGCCCGATGTTGTTCGGCCAGATCCTGGAGTTTGTCGTAGTCGA